>CETX01023054.1_pt1 | contig 11131 bp, 5 predicted proteins | sample 356501 | NCBI WGS metagenome assembly CETX01 (sample SAMEA2623390, study PRJEB7988) | marine metagenome | biome: marine biome (ENVO:00000447); feature: mesopelagic zone (ENVO:00000213); material: "saline water (ENVO:00002010), including plankton (ENVO:xxxxxxxx)" | depth 450 m | reverse complement strand
GAGCGATGTCCATCGCGCGGAAAGATGCAGGCGCCCGCGGATACCGTGACAAACAGGTTATGATGATCAATTGAAAAGGGCGGGTTGAACGATGCAATCAAATCACTTAGGAACACAGTAAGATATTGCTCATCTTCACTCAATGGCAACAGTAAGGCAAACTCATCACCACCCATGCGCGCCAGCACACCTTGTGGCGGGCACCGCTCCCGCAGGCGACTGGCGATCTGCTGCAATAGTTTGTCACCGATGACATACCCCACCGAGTCATTCAGCGTGGTCAGCCTGTCAATATCAATAAACACTATAGCGAAGCGGCGTTGGCAGGACTGATGTTGCTGAATCTGCTCATCCAGCTGCGCTAAAAATGTGTGGCGATTGTACAGTGCAGTGAGGGTGTCGAGCTCAGTGGCACTTTTGAGCTTATGCAATGTCAACTTGGATTGCGTCACATCCCGGGAAGTCCCGACTAACCTACAGGGCTCGCCCTGTTCGTCCTTTACCACGAAGCAGCGGCTACTGATCCAGCGGATCTCATTGTTGCCGTTGCAAATACGGTACTCGGCAAAGCCGGATTTACCCGATTTCGCCACATTTTTGAATAACTCAGTTACACGCTGGCGATCTTTGTTGATAACCGTATCTACGAGTACTTGTAACGCGTTGGCCTGATGAATCGGTGGTTGTTGCTGCCAAATCTCGTTAAACGCCGGACTGATATAGGTAAACTCATCTTTGTTAAGATCATAATCGAAGAACACATCCGGGATATGCGCCGCCATTTCATCAAACTGACGCTGTTGGTTGCTCAATGCCTGCAACACACTATGATGTTCACTGATATCCATAATGGCGCCAACAAACCGTGTGGGGGTATGATCTGAAAACTGTGCTTTGCCGCGTAGACGAAACCAGCGGTACTGTTGATCACCGCACAATAACTGGCAGTCAAAGTCAAAGTCAGGCTCCAGGCCGCGCAAGTGCCGCTCTAAGCTTTCTGACGCGGCTTCCAGATGCGCGGGTAAAAGTGCACTGCGTAGCCATAGGTCAAAGGCTGGCAGGTCAGCGCTTTCAAGTTTTAACAGCGCGTAAAAACGCGGGGAGTAATAGGTATTGCCTGTCGCTATCTGCCAGTCCCATATTCCGTCATTTGTGGATGTCTGCACAAGCTCCAACTGTTCGCGCTGCGCTTCGGATTTAAGCATGAGCTGTTTTAATGCGGTAATATTTTCGTGTGAAATAACGAACAATTCCACAGCTTCAGTGTTGTCACTAAGCACCAGGGGATTGACCCGCAGAACATACCAACTCTGCCCGCTATCCAGTTCCAGACAATACTCTGTTTCGTAGGTTGGTTGTTCACCATTGATTACCGCCCGGATACCGTCAGCGATAGTACCGGCTTCGTCACAACCGCCTTCCAAAGAACGGTCACAAACGGTCAGGTAATTGGTGCCACGACCTACGCTGCCCGGATCCGCCTGATACCCCCTGGCACTGTCCAGCCAGCTCCGGTTGACGTTAACCACATTGCCCTGCCGGTCAATCACGCAAATCTGATTTGGCAGCGCATCAATGATGCCTCTGACCTGACGCTCCGCTTCGAGTAAGTATGTTTCCCGCGCTTTTTGTTCAGATACATCCTGCACTGAGCCAATGATTTTTTTGGCCTGGCGGTGCTCCTCGAATAAACAGCGCAGCGACAAGCGAATATCAATGACGGTGCCACCGCGACTCTTAACCTGTGAGTACAGACTCATCGGCTGCTCGGTATGGGTAACCTGGAGAATCGCTTGCGTCAACTCAATGCGTTGCTCGGTAACAAACAATGACTCAAGTAATGGCAGGCCCAGATTACTTTGTTGTGGTGCCGGAATATCCAGTACTTTACACGCCTGGGCAGACAGGTGCATCTGGCGCGTCTCAAGGTCGTATATCCAACTCCCTACCGACTCAAGCTCCTGAGCCATTTCAGCCATCATCAGCGCTTCTTTATGCTGAAGGTGTAGCTGATGCTGCTCATCGATATCGCGGATGAACAAGTTGTAACCACTGTTCTTTTTATATACTTCCAGTGCTAACCAGCGGCCAATGTTAGGCTCCTGAATTTGTTTGCGAACCTGTGTCGCGCCGTCATCCAGATCTGGCAGAGAGGCTGTAATGGCATTATAAATAAACGCCGGGAGTGCAGATTGTATGGACACATCAGTATTAGCACCGGTGACCTGAATACTGCTGATGTTATAGATATAATCCCGTGCGACCGCATTGGTAAAAACGATACGCAAATCGTCGTCAACGGCTATAAACACACCGTCAAGACTGTCGAGTAACTCACATAATTCAGCGTTAGCCTGTTGAGATTCTGCTTGATTTTTCACCTGTTGCGTCAGGTCCTGTGTGCCAACCAGGACAGACTGGCAACGGCCTTTATTATCCGCTAAAGCCGCCATACAGACACGCCACTGGCAGGTTTCTCCGCCACTACTGATAAATGTTTCGGTTACTTCGCAAAAACCCTTATCACGGGCCTTTATGAAGGACTTTGCCAATGCTCTTCTTTGCACCGCTGGCTGTCTGAAGAGGAACGCGTTCAGTGCGCGCTTATGTGCGTTAGTAGCCGGCGCAAGCTCTTTGTCGTCATTGACGATACGCTGCAATCGGGCGCGCGTGTCGAGCACTTGCAGACTGACAGTGCCACCGCTGGTCATAGCATCACACAAACGAAGCAGCGCCTGGCGTTGCGCTGTGCCGGCCTGCCACGAACCAACGACCACGAGACCATAACGGCAGCCCAACCCCAGTACTACAGCAATCAGCACGATAGCAGCGTCAAACACGCCGGTATTACCAGTAACATTTTGCAGTGCCATCAGCAGGATTGTTGTTGAACCAGCCAGCATAACGCTATAGCGCATTGCCAGCATTAGCGCAGTCCCTGCACCAAGCCCGGCCAGTACCGCTATCCCTATAGCATCAGAAACCAGTAACCATACCAGCACGCCCAATAGTAACGCCGCGCCGAAAAGCCGGGCACGCGCCGTCATTCGGGCCTGCCTCGATGCCGTCGGAGCGACATCTAACATCAGAAAAGACCGGATTAAGGATAAAGACATACTGACAACCAAACTGTAATGTACCGACCCGTATTATCCATACTGTGACGCGGCGTGCATGAGGGATCCCCTGATTCGTGTACAGGCGTTCCCTTATACCTGGCGAACCGACCGGTCGATAGTATTGCGGCCGTTAACTTTTGCTTTGTAGGTTGCTTCATCGGCACGTTGGATCAGTATTTTGTAATCAAGATCTTCAGAGTGGCGCACGGTCAGTCCGATACTGACGGTATAATGGATGTATTCTTTTTCTCCCAGCTTAAGGGGCTGATTATTGACCGTTTGCCGAATCCGTTCTGCCACCACTGCCGCGCCATCCACATCCGTATTGGGCAGCACCAACAAAAACTCCTCACCACCATAACGTCCAAAAGAATCGTACGGGCGTAACTGGTGCCTGACCGTGTTGCAAAAATGCTGTAACACCTGGTCGCCCACCATATGGCCATAGGTATCGTTGATCGACTTAAACTTGTCCAGATCACAAAGCATCACGGCAAACTGGCTCTGATCACGAAAAGAGCGGCCCCACTCTCCTTGCAAAAACTGCAACAGCATTCGCCGATTCCAGATACCGGTTAGCTCATCATAATGGGCCAGGTAATTCAGCCGTCGTTCCTGCTCAATGATACGCTGACCGACCCGTAACCGAACGCGTAACTCTTCCGCCACGAACGGCTTGGGAATAAAATCATCAACCCCCTGATCCATGGCAGAAACCAGATTTTCAGTGCCGCCTCTGGCAGATATCATAATAAAGTAGGCAAATCGTCCGCTTTGTTTGACTCGCTTACAAAACTCCAGACCATCCAGCCAGGGCATGGACCAGTCGACAATAAACAGTTGCAGATCCGGATTGTCTTCGGCAAGCTGCACGGCCTGCAGGCCGTCTTTGGCCATCAGAACCTGATAATTCCAGTCGCTGAGAATTCCCTGCAGGAGCGTTTGAATTACGACATCATCTTCTGCAACTAATAACTTCATAATTATCCTTTAAACTGACTCTGATAACTGTAAGAAATGGCGGAGTAGTCCTCTTAATTTTTCTAAATCTATTGAACCTAAAAGGTTTTATTAAGTTTGTTGTGAATGTTCACACTGCTCAGTGCAGACTCAACTACCTGATGATTTTCTCACCTGGGAACTGTGAAAAATTCGTCTCTTCAAGCATAGTAAGCAGGCTAACCTTGTCAAATGGCTTACTTAAATAGTCATCCATACCGGCTGCAAAACACTCTGCTCTATCTTCATTCAGCGCTCTCGCAGTTAAACCGATAATTCGCTGCCTGGCCCTCTCTGGGCTGTCATGTTCCCACTGGCGCTGCTGACTTGTTGCCGACAAACCATCGAGCTCGGGCATTTGTACGTCCATCAGAACTGCATCAAACACTCGCTGGCGCATATGTTTTAACGCCTGCACACCGTCCTCAGCCAACCACACCGTGTGCCCACGTTGTTCTAAAATAGTTTGTGTTAAGTATTGATTAACCGGATTATCCTCAACCAATAAAATATCCAGAGCAGTCACTTCGCCGTCAGCGGTAGACTGGTCACCTTGCGTCTGAGGACCGAGCGGTTCCACCAGCAACTGATACATTTCGGACTGTTTTAGAGGGGTAATAAATTGCCGTTGTACGCCAGCCCAGGCACCATTCTCATCCTGCTCAGGCATTTGATTAGCCGTTACCAGGGCACACAAACGCGTCCGTTGCTGAATACTGACTGAAATACGGCTGCACCAGTCAGTCATGGTAAACTCCATGCTGGTGGCATCAACCACAACAGTGTCAAACGGTTGTCCCTGCGGCTGAGCTAACTGTTTAAGCGCGGCTTCAGGATCGCTCTCAACCGTCAGCCGACATCCCCAGCAAGCGGTCAGGCTGGCAAGCCATTTTTTGGAATCATCACAGCGGCATACCAACAGTATCGACCGATGTAATTGATGGTTGGCCAACCAAGGCACTTTATTGGCGCATAATACATCCTCAGCGACACGACGTAGCGGCATATTAACGACTAAATGCGTCCCCTGGTGTAAGGTGCTGGTTAAATCCACCCCACCGCCCATTAAGTTGACAATTTTCTGGACAATACTTAATCCGAGCCCGGTTCCCTGATACTTACGTGATGAGGATGTATCAGCCTGCATAAATGGGGCGAATATCTTTCGCTGATGGCTTGCAGGGATGCCAATGCCGGTATCATCAATAATAAGGCGTAATTGTGCATCGCCGTCTGTCGGCTCCACCTCGACGCGCAGCGCTACGCTACCAGATTCGGTAAATTTTATGGCGTTACCCACCAGGTTGAGCAAAATTTGGGTTAGCTTCACATCATCAACGTCGATCAAACCCGGTACGTCGGGGGCTACGAAAAAGTATAACTGCAGCGCTTTTTGGTGCGCGGTGGGCGCAAAACTTTTCATCACTGCACCACTAAGCTCCCGAATGTCAGTTGGTTTATTATTGAGCACCATCTTACCGGACTCGATTTTGGCCAAATCGAGAATATCATTCAGCACACTCAGTAAAGAGTCTGCGGATTTTGCTATTATTTTAAGGTATTCGTGTTGTTTCTGCCCCAGCTCAGTTTGGGACAGCAGTTCCGTCATGCCAATGATACCGTTCATCGGTGTTCGCAGTTCGTGGCTCATGTTAGCCACAAAATCAGATTTGGCCTGATTCGCTTCTTCGGCTTGCTCGCGGAGAAGTTGCAACCGCTGCCAAACCTGTTGCTGATGACTGATATCCAGACAGCCGCCAATCACTTCGGTTTTACCATCCTGATATACCATCAGACGCGCATGGACCTTAAAATAAGCGACGTGATGTGGCTGTTGCACCCTGAATTCGCCCTGCCAGTTTGGCTGATTCGGTACCAGTTGTTCCACTCCCAGGCGTAAACTCTCGCGGTCATCAGGGTGAACCAGATCCAGCCATGCCGCCAGCGACAATTCATCAGTACTGCGCCGTTCCACAGGAACACACATAAGTTCGCGAAGATTAGCACTGAGCGATACAAGCCCGCGCTCTTTGTCGAGAGTCCAAACTCCCAGGCCAGACACTTCTGCGGCAATATCGGTAATGCTTTGACTTCGATTAAGTTCAGCCCCGATCAGTTGCCGCTGAAATCGCTCCTTACTGGCGCGGCGCGATTGCTGCAGTGCCCGCTGAGCGAATAAAATTACCGCCCCCACGCAGAAACTTAACAGAAACCCAATCACCAGTGTCCAACGAGAGAGTGGTGATTGCTGTAAGGTGGAAGCGAGGCCAACCTGCAACCCAGGGTGGCCCGCTTTCAGATCCTGCCAGTCCACGGTCGCGGTGTTTGGGTCAGCGCTGCAAGTTGAAAAACCGCTATATTTAACCCGTATCCTCACGTTTTGCTCGCTGAACTGTTGCTGAATTGGCGCCAGTAAACTGCACAGGTTTATTGCTGTACGCAGCGTCGCGTCTGATGAATGTATCGCGCTGAACGAATTAATCAAAAGCAGGTGGCGTATGTCAGGATTACTCTGTGACTCGACAGTGGTCAGCATTGTCGGCGCGCTTTGCCTGAGACTAGCCGTCGTTGCACTGATGGAGGGCTTCTCTGCCACCCTGTCAGTGGTGACGTGCCATCGTGGCGATGCAGCATCGATTAGCGATATCGTCTGAATAGCCGGTGCATCATGCGATAATCGGATTGCCTGGCGTTTTAACTCAGAGTGATGCGCGCTGCTTTGCCAGTGTTCGACCAGGCTACGTAACCGTAGTTGATGCGATTGCCAGCTCAAGTCAAATTCATACTTAAGCTCCTTCATCTTGAGCACCAAAAAACGCTGGTGGTGGCGCCGTTCGCTGGCCTCTAATGCTTGCCATAGCGACAGGGTTATTGCCAACAAGCAAGCCGTGGTTAACATGGCCACCAACGGCCAGCGTTGTGCGTGGGTAAGATGACTGAAACATTCTCCTACCAGCACTGAGGCAACGAGCATAAACCCCAGCGCTGTAGGCAGAGCCATTTGAGTGTAGCCCCCCCACCCATAGGCGGCTTCAAGTCCGGACAGGTAACCGATCAGCGCGACCAGCGCCAGAGCAAGGGCTAACATCGCCAGGCCGCCAGCGATAAGGCGAAACAGTGTGTGTGCTGCCTGCCGAACGCTCAATAAACCGGTTGCCAGCCCCAGTAATATAAAGTTCAACGCGGTATTGGGGGCCATACGCCCCGGGTGAGACGTCCCCGTCTCGAGGTAGTGATCAGCAAAAAGCTGGTCCAGCCCGGCATCCCATTGCAATGGGTATTGCACAACGCTGATCAGGGCTAACGCCAGTAGCACCACACTACACACAAGCTTCAATGGCTGAATCGTCCTCGGGTGTAAAAAAAGCCATAACGCAAGCAGGGCAAAACCCAGTGCCGTGTTAAATTGCATCGGCGCGTGCTCAGCAGACCACTGGATAAAGGTGGGAATATGTAACCACCAGCCCAGCATGACGGATACCGACATACAGCTCAGCACCAGACCCGACACTGCTATTGCCATGGCGATTAGCTTGCGGTGTGAGTTGTAATCTGATTGGAATAATTCACGCATAATTAGATTGACCACGACGGGAATAAAGAAGCCTGACTATACAGGCGGCATGTCGACACTATAGCCAGCCAATGCGGCTTTGTAAGTCGGGCAATTCCTGATCCCGCATAGGGGACTATCCTATGGCGTCAGCACAATTCTCGGGGTAGATTACTTACCTGATTTGCCCGTGCACCGCACACCTGACTGAGATACGAACATGAGACTACTACTGATTAGCCGCTCCGCTACAATGAAGGAATTGATCTCCCGGGTCCTTGCCGAATTGCCGGTCTGTGTCGATGCGGTAGATGATGTGATGGGGGCATGTGAATACGTCAAGGACCATGAAGCGCCGCAGATAGCAATAATGCTTGGCTCAGACACCCCCGATGTGCTGGCGAGAAATACCAGGACTGTTCGGACTGCTCTGGGGAATTGTCCTTTATTTGTGTGTAACACCTGTGTTGCCGGGCACGTGGACCGCGACCCAAGCCAACTGCTTGCCTATCCGCTTTCCTCTGAACAGCTTACCCTAGCCGTCAACGACGTTCTTCACGGCCAGTAGACCAGGCTTTTTTGACCCGCCTCTTTACAGTTCAACCAGGCCTTTTTTGATGGCATAGCGCACCAGATTAGCAACATCTCGGATGTTAAGGCGCTCCATAATCTGAGCGCGGTGCGACTCTATCGTTTTTGCACTCAGGTGTAAATCATACGCAATTTCTTTGGTGCCTTTGCCGGATGCAAGCAATTTGAGTATTTCGATCTGCCGATCGGTTAACGGAATATCAGTATCCCGGGCACCGTCACCCTGCTCCGGTGCCGACGACAATGCCTCGAGCATTGCCTCTGATAAACGGGGGCTCACGTAGCGGTCGCCGCGCAATACCGACTCCAGCGCCAGCTCCAACTCGACCTCAGCAGAGTCTTTAAGCAAGTAAGCTTTTGCACCTTTGGCAAAGGCTTGCTGAAGATAATCCTTACCGGCGTGCATGGATAACAGAATAACCGGCAAATGCGGGTATTTTTCTTTGATTTCAGGTAGCACTTGTAAGCCAGTTTTATGTTTCATCGCGATGTCGGTAATTACGACATCAGGTTGGTGAGCGCGAATTAATGCCATGGTTTCAGCCCCGTCTGAACCCTCGCCGACCACATCGAAATGCTCAGTGTCTTCTAATAAACTGCGCAGTCCGGCTCGTACCAAATGGTGATCATCGATTAATATTATACGTTTATTCGGTTCCATTCTCTTGCTCTGTATTGACGTTCTGCTGTTTGACTATTGGCAAACGAACATTGATTTCAGTGCCCACGCAGGGCAGTGAACTAATCTGAATTTTTCCGTTCGCCAGCTCCACCCTCTCTTTCATGTTAACCAGGCCTGTACTATTGCGTTGCTGGTTAACATCAAAGCCCTTACCGTTGTCAACCACCGTAAAATGAAAAGATTCCTGTTCAGTCTGCAGCGCAACTTTGACGGCATTAGCATCGGCGTGACGGGCAATATTGGTCAGACTCTCCTGCAACACACGAAACGCAATAATCTCAATGTCCTTGTCCTCAATCTCCCTGAACTGGCTGGCATCAAGGGAAAATTGCATTAGCGAATCACCAAACAGTTTGTCTGCCTGCCATTCAATCGCCGCTGGCAACCCCAGGCTATCAAGCTGTGCGGGTCGCAACATAAGAGACAAGTTTCTTACTGTTTCCAACGTGTTAGCGCATACCTGCTGAATATCTTCAGTCTTATCTTGCAACGCTTTATCGGTGAGTCGCCGGGCAAGCCAGCGCGTCATCAGTTTTATTGCCGTGAGCGATTGCCCGACATCATCGTGGAGCTCTCCTGCGATACGTTTACGTTCGCGCTCAAGCATATCCAGGGATTTTGATGACAAGCTGGACAACCGACGATTCGCTGACGCAAGCGCTTCCTGAGATTTTAAAGATTCAGTCAGATCGCGAATAACGATTTGAATAGCAGCCTGACCTTCATAGCTGATGATCCGCGCAGCGATTTCTGCCTCAAAAGGCTGGCCATCAATACGATGAAGATGGCGATGAAAGAATCCCTCTGTTTGTCCCTCTTGGTTAAGAATATTTGCCATTCGCTCTTTTACATCGGATTTATCGTTTTCCTGCACAAAGTCAAGTATTGAATGGCCTGACACCTCAGCCAGACTCTCTGCATGCAGCATGCTCAGTGCGGCCTGATTCATATAGACAAAACGATTATTCCTGATTATACCTACCCCCTCAGGCAGGGTTTCTACCAGATTGGTCCATTGATGTTGTTGTTGGCGCAGTTTATCTTCGATCTGTTGCTGCTCGGTCTGGTCCAGCACAGTACCAATAATCGAATCAGTTCCACTAGTTTTGTGATAGCTGGCCTGGATAAGAATCTGACGAGTCTGACGTTTATGGTCAAGCAGTTCATGCTCAAGGCGAACCTCCTGTTGTTCACCTGAAGTTAACACCTTCGCTATATGGCAAAATATGTCGGTATTCGGCATTTCCTCGAAGCGTTCAATGGGGATACCCGTATTAGGAGACGTTGTTAAACCAAGCAGGTTGTTGACGTTCAGGCAGCAAAAAACCTGGCTTTTATTAAGATCGATTTCCCAACACCCCAGACCGGATACTTCCCGTGCGATATCCAGGCGTTTGGCTGCATGTTCAATATTGCGTATATAGCGGCGTACTTCAGAAACATCGCGCAATACAAGGAGTCCGTAAGACTGTTGACTCTGAGTTAAGTCGTGTTGAGCAATAGCAATCTGGCTTTTAGCGCCATTGGCGCGAACCAGATTGAACGAATAGTTATCATCGGTGGCCGGATTAGCGCGTGCCAACCAATCAAAAAAATGACCGGATTCTACTGACTGGCCCAGAAGATCCCGTAAATGCAGCCCCTCAATGCCCCTGGCCGTTGAATTCAGAACCAGGCGAGCCTGCTCGTTCGCTTTGATCACTTTGAAGGATTGCGAGTGGTAAATAATTTGCGCCTCTGGGCTTGTGGTAAAGACCTCCCAATAGATTTTTTGTGATTTATCCAGTTGCGAATAAAGATAGTTCTGGTGCTTAACCAATTTTGTTATCAGCAAATATAATAATAGCGTGGTGACAATGACATAGAATATGCCTTTGTAGGACTGCAAAATGCTTAACTGCGCATTAACGCCCACCAAAATATTGAGTAATTGATCGCTCAGTATGATCCAGCCGATACCGACAATAAGGTATACCCCACAGACTATCCGTGCGTCTGTAATCCACGCCGATTTGTGTTCGCCTGGTGGTAAGGAATCATTTTTTTTTCGCATGTTTATAAGGGTACCTCAGCATTTAATTTTTTCCATGCCAATAGTAATAAATGCGGAAAATATGTAGATCTGGTTGCTCAATAAGTCGAAAGTTGCTCAAAGTACCCAATAGTAAATCCATTTGCGTGTTCCGG
>CETX01047423.1_pt1 | contig 11134 bp, 7 predicted proteins | sample 356501 | NCBI WGS metagenome assembly CETX01 (sample SAMEA2623390, study PRJEB7988) | marine metagenome | biome: marine biome (ENVO:00000447); feature: mesopelagic zone (ENVO:00000213); material: "saline water (ENVO:00002010), including plankton (ENVO:xxxxxxxx)" | depth 450 m | reverse complement strand
GGAATGATAGATAGAAACCTTGTTATGCCATGGGTGGCTATAGCAGTAGCTGTTTTTGCTTTAGATGAAGAATTAATAAAACTGATGCGAGCAAGTGGATGTGAATATATTGATATAGCTATTGAATCAGGCAGTCAAAGAGTATTAAAAGAAATTATTAACAAACCCGTTAATTTGGAACAAGCTAAGGAAATGAACAGGATAGCCAGAAAAGAAGGGATTTATGTTGCCGCCAATTTTATTATAGGTTTCCCTGGAGAAACATGGGATGAAATTAGGGAGACTATAAAATTTGCGGAGGATATTAATGTAGATTATATGAAATTGTTCGCAGCTATACCATTGCGGAATACAGAGCTCTGGAAACTTTGTGAAAAAGAGGGGATGTTTAGAAAAAATTACGGTAAATCGACCGCACAATGGAGCTCCGGTCAGATCAACACAAATGAATTTACGGCTAATGACATTACTATTTTGCGAGCCTTTGAGTGGGAAAGAATTAACTTTGCTGACAAGGAAAAAAGAAAACGAACGGCAGCGATGCTGGATATAACAAAAGAGGAACTATTAAAAATACGGAAAAAAACTATTAGAGACGTGGTTCATTTAATCAGCAACAATTCGAAGGCTTAAAATAAAATGTCTGAAACTAAAAATCCAGATCAATCCCAAAGTTAGTTAAAAATTAATTTTTTTTAGAAGCGACACTTTAAAAGAATTAACCTCAGAGGACGCGAAGATCGCAGAGAAAAAAATATTTTCCTCCGCGTACTCATCGTTCTCCGACGTGAAAAAAACTTCTAAAAAAAGAAGTTTATACAGTGTAATAGTATATAAAAATCTTTTACTTTTTTATTACCCTATAGCAACACCATCCTTAAATCAGCTAAACAAATGTCGCAAAAGAAAGACCCTTTTTTAAAAAAAAGCAGATTCCATCAATTTTTAGCGGAATATCTGTTTCATCATGATAAATTCCTGATTGTTAGCCCATGGGGACAAAGGATAGGTCATATTTCAGGTGAAATTATGAACGCTGTGTGCGTTTCTATTAGAGATAATAAACAGCTCATTTTAATCACTCCCTTCAAAACGGTTAACCATGAAATTTTTCAATGTCAATTTAACTGTTCCATTTATAATAGAAGGGATTGGAAAGTTTGGGTCCTTACAGCGTTTTTAAATCTTTCACTATTTTTTCATTATTTTTATAATGGTATTCGTTCTAAACTTGTAAAACTTTTTCCCCTTTTATCGAAAGCCATTCCATCTTATTTCTTTTATCCTATGTATGGTATTGAGAAGGGTAATTATGGGGAACATCGAATCAAAGGGACAAGTTACTATTGGAGCTGCGAACTTTATCTTTCACAAAATTATCAAGTTTCGCTAAACTCTAATCAAATAAACCGCGGTAGGGCAGGACAAAGTAAAATGGGAATTCCTGAAGATTCATGGTTTGTCTGTTTACATGTGAGAGAACCCGGATATGCAGGACCAACCCTGGGGGACGCGAATATTTTAAACTATCTATCCGCAATCAAATATATCACTCAAAAGGGAGGATATGTTCTTCGGATGGGGGATAACTCAATGACTCCACTACCAAAGATGAAAAATGTAATTGATTATGCTCTATCCGAATTTAAATCGGAATTAATGGATGTTTATCTGGTTTCCCGGTGCCGTTTTTTTATTGGTTGTTGTTCTGGTTTTTCCGATTTAGTAAAGTTTTTTAAAAAACCGACCTGTTTGGTGAATGTTTATCCATCTGTTGCTACCACCCCTTATTTCCCAAACTATATGTTTATTCTTAAACATGTATACTCCATAAAGAAAAAACGGATTCTTACTTACAAAGAGGCATTAACTTCTGATAGTATTGCGAACTCTATTTATGACCCTTCAGAACATTTCTTAATAGAAAATTCTCCGGAAGATATTTTAGAAGCCATAAGGGAGTATCTATTTTTTCTTGAAAATTTGAAATTTAAGGGTGATGATAAAATTCAAGAAGAAGTCCAAAATGTACGAAAACAATATTGTGAGTATATGTTAAAAAATGGTCTTGCTAAAAAAGCTTTGAAAAAATTTATTGGAGTGTTGCCGGCCCAGGGCAGAGTCGCTGATTTTTACTTGAATAGATATTGGGAAGAAACCAAATATTTGAAAGAAAAAAGTGATCTTTACCATATCAGTATAGAGAAACATTAAGCGGCAAGTTGCCGTTACCAAAAGGGTTGCCGCCCGGTCAACTTAAATAATCTTCCTGAAAAAAGAAGGTTTTTAAGTGTAATAGTGTAGAAACTAGTATAGTGTCCCATAAATAACTATGCAATTTTATATAGCTTTTCCCTCAGTTTTTGAATTTATGTCTCAAAATAGAGATTGAATAACATTTTATGGTACAACAGAGGATAGAACTGTTGATGAGCATGATGTAGAACCTATCCTGCTTATCCTGATACCTGTCTAATTTTTTTTCGCTGAATCGTTACAAATATTGGAGAAATTGTGGAACGATTGAAAGTGTTACTGTCTACATCAAAATGTGCGGCTGCAGACGTAAACTACGATGCTTTAGCTCCACATCTTGGTTTGTATCGATTAAAAAATCATTTGGGGGAAAATAATTTTCAGTGTGATGTCTTTGATGTTGAACTTGATTCGGAAAAAAACTGTATTGAGAATGTGGAGAGAGGGTTGTTTGCCATCATTGGAGTAAGTGTGACACATTGGAATATGGCCTCGGACCTCGATTTTTTATGGAAACTTAAAGGTGCTGCTATAAAATCCGGGCAAAAATGCCTTTTTATTGCCGGTGGACAATCGGCCACACAAAATTATAAACAATGGTTGGAATGTGGGTTTGACCTGATTGTGCTTGGATACGGTGAAGATACGTTACTCAATATTTGTGAACGATATTCTAAAAACCGGGAAGCGCCTATATGGGAATTATTTCATGATTTAAGGGGTGTTGCCTTTCTTGGTCAGAATGGAAATGAGTTTTTTAATCCTTCCGTACCATTGACAAAGGCCGAATTTGAACGACTATCCTTTACTCAAGTAATGGAATTGGATTTACCATATCATCGGTATTGGGACCATCTCAGGGAAAAAGCTTCTTATCTGATAGTCAATAATCGCTCATATGTTATAGAAAACGCGCGGTTATATACCTCAAATCGTTGTCTTGCTACCTGTGGATTTTGTGGCTGTGTAACCTTCTTGCAGGATGCTCAGGGAGCAAAAGTTCCTTTCAGTATGTTATCTGCCTCTCAAATTCTTCAACTTATCATATATCATGTAGAAAGGTATGGTGCAAAGTCATTTTCATTTAATGATGAAGATTTTCTTTTAGGGAACAGGATAGGTATTGAACGAGGATTAAAACTTTGTGAATTGATATCTGAGTCTAAGAAAAGGGGAGAAATACCTGAAGATACAAAATTTAGCTGTCAGACTAGACCAAGAAATTTTTTCATATGGGATAAAAACAGGAATGGTTCTCTTAATCATAAACTTTTGGAGGAAATGCGTAAAGCCAGGTTTCACAACATCTCTCTGGGAGTGGAAACTTTCTCGGAAAGATTGTTACGATGCCCATCTATAAACAAAGATGATTTTACTACCGATAACATTCATACTGTGCTTAAGGGAATAATGGATTATGGATTATACCCTTCCATGAACCTCATAGTAGGAATTCCTGAGAGTACAAAAGATGATTTAAGAGAAATGATCCAAACAACATTAGACTATCTTAAGAGACCATGCCAGGTATGTCTGTCAAATGAAATGCGCGCCTTTCCAGGAGCTCCGAACTGGCATTCAAAAGATTTCCCTACAACCTATAAAACCTGGACAAACCCAATAACAGGTCAAAATTCAAAGATTATTTTTTATTACATTCCCAAAGATGAGAAAGTAGCTGTTGTAATAGGTCAATTGGAAAAAACCACCAACGAGATGCTTGATGAGGTAAGAGTGTCTAATAACTGGGATAATCTTCAATTAATGCCAAGGACAGTTGTTGCTTTAAGTAAGTTTAAAGCTATCGCAAAAATTATGGATGAAGGTGAATTGCTACAAAGAGCAGATAATATGATGGTAAAAATGTTATCACAAGGCTAAATGATCAATGGTGTCAAATCAAGGTTTGACATCATTACAGGATAATCTTACTTATGAACTTACCCATTAAAATTAGTTTTTCAGATTTAAAACATGATAAACATTCATGCAATGCCATACCGATTGGAATATCCAGGGTTGCCGCATACACGTTAAAAAAAATCGGAAAAAAAATTGATATTAAACTTTTTAAACACCCGGTAGAGTTTCAAAAATATTTAGAAAGAAATACCCCCAGGATTGCTTGCTTTTCTAATTATATCTGGAATTTAAAAATATCCTATGAATTTGCAAGTCGAATCAAGAGGAAAACTCCAGAGACTATCATTGTCTTTGGTGGTCCTAATTACCCTCTTGAAGAGGAGGAACGGAAAAAATTCTTTCATTCCTTCCCCCTAATTGATTTTTACATTATTAATGATGGAGAAATGGCTTTTGTAGAACTGTTAGAGAAGCTTTTTGAAGCTGATTTTCATGTTAACCATATAAAAGGAAAGAAAAAGAAAATATCCAACTGCCATTACATAAATGAAGATTTTTTTTTTTCCGGAGATATCCTTCCCAGAAAGAAGAATCTGGACGAATTTCCATCCCCCTTTCTTACCGGATTGTTAGATCATTTTTTTGATGGGAAGCTTTTTCCTGTTCTTGAAACAACGAGGGGGTGCCCTTTTAAATGTTCCTTCTGTGATGAAGGACAACCATATTATAATGGAATAAGTCGTTTCTCCCTGGAAAGAATTAAAAATGAGCTAGAATTCATTGCTAAGAAAAATAAGTCCACCGACCTTCTTCTTGCCGATTCCAACTTTGGGATGTATAAGGAAGATTTGGAAGTTTGCAAGCTTATTTCATTAATGCAGGAAAAATACGGATGGCCGAAGAATTTTAGAGGGATTGGCGGGAAAAACAAAAAAGACAGGGTACTTAAGGCAGCTTCATTAGTACAAAGGTCATTTTTGGGGGCTGCTGTCCAGTCAACTGATGAGCAGGTGCTCAGGAATATTAGTAGAGAAAATATTTCATTGGACCAGATGATTAATGTCGTTAAAGAAGGAGAGAAATATGGTGGGAATAGTTTTTCCGAAGTAATATTGTGTCTGCCGGGAGATTCAAAAGAGTCTCATATTAATTCAATTGTGGAACTTATTGATCTTGGGATGAACGTAGTGCGTTCTCATCAACTTATTATGTTGCCTGGTTCCGAGGTTTCTAAAAAGGAAAGCCGTGAAAAATATGGCATGATCACAAAGTTCCGCGTGGTGCCTGACACGGTTGAGCCTAACCAGTTGTACGGCGATACTTTTTTCGCGCCTGAAATAGATGAAATTTGTGTGGGAAATAATGTTATGCCGTATAAAGATTATCTGGAGTGCAGATTACTCAACTTTACGGTTGAAGTTTTTTATAACGACGGTATTTTCCAAGAGCTGTTTAAGTTCCTCAATCTATATGACATTTCAATTTCTTCTCTCATTCTTGATATTCACTCAAGTATTGAAAATAATTCAAGCCAACTGTCTAAACTTTATGATGATTTTCTGCGGGAAACAAATCAACTGTGGGACAGTAAAGAGGAGTTGGAACATTCTTTAAAACAACCGGACATATTTAAACGTTACGAGTCGCAAAAATTCGGTGTCAATGAACAATTAATGTATCGAGCTAAAGCTATTTTCGAGCATATGGAAGAATTACACGGCATTGTTTTCAAAGTCGCTAAGGAAATCTTTCGGGAAAAGGACTGCTTTAATGAAAAGATCGATAATTATCTGGGGGAGCTTTTGGAGTTCAGTTTAATGTGGAAAAAAGATATTTTTTCATATAATTCGGTTGCCACAAAAAAATTCAGATATGATTTTATAAGACTCGCTGAAAAAAACTTTAATTGTGAACCATTTTCTTTTTTAAATCCAGAGGGCATTAATATTGAGTTTGCCCACTCCAGTGAGCAAAAGACCATTATTCAGCATTATATTAATCATTATGGTTTGTCACTAAGTGGATTTGGGCATATATTGGGACAGGGTCATCATATCAGTAAGCTCTTTAGAAGTGTGCGAAAAACAAATAATCCTTAAAAATCATTATTAACTAAACACTCACAGAGGATGTATTAGCGGAATTTGAAATTATTAAAAATCGTTTAATTTGGGTCATGAATAAACAGTATTTTCAGTTTTTAAGGTTTTTTTTATTTAAACGTTATAAAGTTATTACCGGTATAACACTTATTCTGAGCATCCTTTCAGCGGTTTTTTCAGGAATAGGTTTGGGGTTGTATATTCCTGTAATAAGTTCTTTTCTTGAAAGCGGCGAAACACAGAACATATTTGTTTCTTTAAGTAATTTTGTGATCAGTATGATAGGGCTGCAACCTTCTTTGTTTGTCCTCATTGTAACTGCGACTATGGTAATTATTGTGGGTAATTTAACCACATACATTACAACGGTTCTCTCGGGTTCTTTGAGCTTTTCATTTATTCGGGATGTAAAAAAACAACTAATTACAGATCTTCTAAACCGGCCATATTCATGGTTTCTCAATATTAAAACCGGCAGGGTTGTTTCAATTCTCAATGAACAGGCGGCCCAAGCTGCAAATATCGTTGGAAATTTTATTACGCTGCTTGTTTACATACTATTGTCACTTGCATACTTATGTGCTCTTTTTATTATCTCTATGAAGCTAACGTCGATTATGATATTGTTCGGCGGCTGTATATTGTTTGCGACATATTTTTTTTCAAGAAAAATCTATAATCTTTTGAAAATATTTCAAAATATCAAATTGGATCAATCATTTGTTTTTACCGAATTTATAATCGGAATTAAAACCATAAAAAGCATGGGACTGGAAAAATTCGTGGAAGCTCAGACATATCCTGTTATAGAAAAAGAAAGGAAAACATACTTTAAAACCCATTGCTGGTATCATTTTCAACCATTTTTCAATAGCGCTTCATCAATAATATTAGCGTCAATAGGAATTTATGCAGGGCTTAAAGTATTTGCAATGACAGGAGCAGAGGTAATTATTTTTCTGCTGGCTATTAATCGTTTAAATGCTTCTCTCCATGCAGTTAATAGTACCTGGCTTAATCTGGCGAAAACCTTTCCCAGTATAGAGATAATCATGAAGCACCTTACACATGAGAAACATCAAGAACCTGGAGTGAATAAATTTCAGTTCGAACAGGCAATAGAGCTGAAGAGAGTTTCTTTTGCCTATAAAGATGATTTGGTTCTAAAAGATATCAGTTTGAAAATAGATAGGAAACAGTTTATTGCTTTTGTTGGATCTTCAGGTGGCGGGAAAACTACGATGATTGACCTTATTCTGGGATTGTATCAGCCTACTTCAGGTGAAATTTTATATGACAATCAACCAATGTCTTATTATGACCGTAATGAGTTTTGCAAGCATTTAGGTGTTGTGACACAGGATGTTTTTCTATTAAATGATACAGTTGCTAAAAACATCTCCTTTGGAGACCCTTCGCCGGATATCGAACATGTCAGAGAAGCGGCAAAAATTGCCTATGCGGATGAATTTATAAATAAATGCAGTGAGGGGTATGAAACTCTTCTTGGGGACCGTGGAATTAGAGTTTCCGGCGGACAGCGTCAGCGGATTGCTCTTGCCAGAGCGTTATATCACCAACCGGAGTTACTTGTTTTGGATGAAGCTACAAGCGCGTTGGATTCCGAATCGGAAAAATATATACAACAGGCATTAAAGAAAATGCACGGCCAACTAACTATTATTGCAGTAGCACACCGTTTATCTACAATTCGAGAAGCAGATATGATTTACTACATTGCGAACGGAGAGGTAAAAGAAAAAGGAGCCCATGATACATTAATGAAAAATGGAGACTATTATAAGAAACTAAAATTAATGCAGACATTTTGATGTATTAAATATATGTATAGGAATTTCAATTTTTATTAGATTCCCAACCAAGTTGAAAACGACAAGTAAGAATCTTCCGCAGGAGTAAAAAAAGATAACACTTTAATCTACGCTGTTCACTATTGTTCAATATTCAATGGTTTCCAGTAATTATCTTCTAAAGGATTATTAATATTTCCAACAATAACAATAGGGAAAAGCCTTTCTGTTTGATAAAGTTTAACTTAAAAGGATTTATAATTCAATTATTCTGTTAGTATCTGCGTAAATCTGTTTAATCAGCGTTATTAACATTCTATGATTTTTATCAGAGTAGACGGAGCAAATATTCTTGGAATCGGGACGGGACATTTGTATCGCATGATGGACTTGTCTAATCACATATTAAAAAAAACAGGGTTTTCTCCAATATTTATTATATCGGGTTACCAGGACACTAAAGATGTACTTAAACGTACTGGTTTTGAGTATATTGAAATAAATAATGAAGATGAAATAAATGAAATACTCAAACTTGGTCGATCACCAGAAAAAGACATTTTAATTGTAGATATGTGTGACAGGGATGATAGATTTATTAAGAATCTATCTGAGAAGTATTTTGTCATTTCTTTTGATGATGCTGCAGGAGGTGCAAGATATTCTGATATGGTTTTTAACAGTGTTGCTGGAAAGCCATTAAAAAGAGATAATTTTTTTTATGGTACTGAATATTTTTTAATAAGACCTGAAATAAGCAAATACAATTTGAAGAAAAAAAATATTTCAAGTTCTGTGAAAAATATTTTAATCTGTTTAGGTGGTAGCGATCCATGTTCTTTAAATTTAAAAATGATCGACTGGTTAAAAAGCCTGAAGTATTCCGGGAAAATAAACTGGGTTTTAGGTCCTTCCGTTAGCGATAAAGATATGATAGTAGAACGCGTTAAAGATTTAAACCTTGATATTACCCCAATCATTGATTATAAAAATATGGGGAAACTTTACTACCATTCCGATTTGAGCGTTAGCGCGGCAGGGTTCGGTCTTTACGAAGTTGCCTGCGTTGGCCTACCTGCTGTATCTGTCTGCTTAGATTCCCACCAAATGAAGACTGCAAAAAAATTTGAAGAAAAGGGGTGTGTTTTAAATTTGGGGCATTATAAAAGATTTAGACATGACACTTTAAAAAACACTTTGCTCAAATTAATTGATGACCGATCACTGAGGTCTTCTATGAGCCGTAAGGGTAAAGCATATGTGGATGGTTTGGGTATTAAAAGAGTTCTAAAAATTATTAATGAAACTTTATAAATTATTTTACAAGGGAGAAAATTACAAATGGCTTGTATTCTTCTAACAGGCGGTGCCGGTTTTATTGGCACCGCCGTAGCTAATGAGTTAACTTCACAGGGGCATAAAGTAAAACTGTTTGATTTAATGCTTAATAAAGGCAATTCTGCCAACTCTTATGTAGGTAGTATTTTAGATCCATACTTGGTTTCTACGGTTGTAAAAGGATGTGATTATGTTATTCATCTCGCAGCGGCATTGGGAGTCAAATGGACAGAAGCAAGAAGACTCGAATGCCTCTATATAAATATTCAGGGCACAGTTAATATACTTGAAGCATGTGTAAAAGAAAAAATAAAAAAGATTGTTTTTACATCTTCCTCGGAGGTTTACGGTAACCAAAATATAGTTCCTATTAAGGAGAATTCCCCAGTAAATCCGATTTCTAATTACGCAGTAACCAAGCTAGTAGGTGAAGAATACTTAAGAGCTTATTCAGAAAGCTATCCTTTAAAATACTCTGTTGTAAGGTTATTTAACGTTTATGGAGAGCATCAAAAGAATCGATTTGTAATGACCAAATTTGTCAGTTCTGTCTGTGATAACAAACCACCTCTGATTTATGGAGATGGAAAGCAGGTGCGTTCTTTTTGCTATGTTTCCGATGCTGCAAAAGGAATTGTTGCCGCCCTGTTCAACCAAGATTCGGTTTGTGAAACATTTAATATAGGCAATGATTTGGAACCAATAAGCGTTAATGATTTAGTGAGTAAAATAATAAAATTGAGTGGTAAGAATGGGTTAAATCCTCAGTTTGTATCTATGGAAAGTTCGGACCGAAGCAAAGAAAGGGAAGTTTATAACAGAATTCCATCGATTGAAAAGGCAAAAAGAGTATTACAACATCAACCTGAAGTAAGTTTGGACGATGGAATTGGAAGACTAATAAGACATTGGAATAATAGCTAAAATGAAGATGGATGTAAGAGCGCTTTAAACAATGAGCAATAACCTAAAACAAAAAATTCCTAAAAGGAGCTTTTCTGGAAGTGTTGGAGCCATAATTCAAGCGAGAATGGGGTCCGAACGTTTGCCTGGCAAATCGTTGATGGAAGTTGACGGCAAACCCATCTTGCAGCATATTGTTGAAAGTCTTAAAATTTCAAAAAAACTGTCGGCAATCATCCTGGCTACATCAGACCAAAAAGAAGATGTTTCATTATTAGAATTAGCAAAAAAATTAGGAATAAATGGATTTGCAGGTAACGCAAATGATGTTTTGGCGCGCTATACGGAAGCAGCTAAAAAATTTAAATTGGACGTTGTTGTACGGGTTACCGGTGACAACGTACTGACCGATGTGGATGGGATGGATAAAACTATTGAATTATACCTTCAGGGTAAACCTGATCTAGCAACAAATGGAGGGAAACAGGGTTACCCCCTTGGGACAGGGGTCGAGGTCCTTTCAACCGGGCTATTACAGGATCTTATTAAAACGGTTGATTCCACTGTAGAAAGAGAGCATGTAACACTTCATGTGTACAGGCAGCAAAAAAAATATCGCATATTATATCTAAAAGCTCCTTCCCAATATAGGGATTTAGATGTTCGCCTGACCATAGATACACCAGACGATTTATCCTTGATACGACTGCTTTATGGAAAGTTAAAAGAACGTGAAGAAGGTTTTGAGTTACCGTTTGTTGCCAAATACTTAAAAAGGAATCAGGAATTAAAAAAGATTAATTCCCATATAAAACAACGGACATTCTGATATTTAAATCAATAGCGGATGGTAATTCTTAA
>CETX01097059.1_pt1 | contig 11324 bp, 9 predicted proteins | sample 356501 | NCBI WGS metagenome assembly CETX01 (sample SAMEA2623390, study PRJEB7988) | marine metagenome | biome: marine biome (ENVO:00000447); feature: mesopelagic zone (ENVO:00000213); material: "saline water (ENVO:00002010), including plankton (ENVO:xxxxxxxx)" | depth 450 m | reverse complement strand
AGCGGGAGCGAAGTCTACACGAGCCCATGGAAAAAATAAACATCCGACGGCGATTTTGATCGCAATTTTTAGCGTAGCTTGGTCTCCCGAAGTTTGAGGATGAATTCCGGTGGTTCGAAGGTATCCGCCCGGGCTGATTCCCAGTACTTATCGAACACAGTCAGGTCTGTTTTTCCCTCCAGCAGGGCCCCCGGTTCAAGGAACGGGAAAAGGTCCATGTAAGAGTGAACTTCGGTTTTAGACACCCGCCGGACAACGTGTTCCGGACCAAGCTCGGATGGATGCTTGAGCCCGGAAGCCTCAAGCAGGTTTTGCAGCGCGTCCAGAGTATTCTTATGGTAGTTGTACACCCGCTGGCTCTTGAGCTCCACGTCGAGCTTTTTGCCGCGCCTGGAGTCCTGGGTGGCCACGCCGCTCGGACAGCGCCCTGTGTGGCAACTGAGCGCCTGTATGCAGCCCAGGGAGAACATGTAGCCACGAGCCGCGTTGCACCAGTCCGCACCAAGGGCCAGAGTTCGGGCTATGTTGAAGGCCGAGGTGATCTTGCCCGCTGCGCCAATGGCGATGTCTTCCCGCAAATGGGTGCCGACCAGTGTGTTGTGAACCAGCAGAAGTGCCTCAGTCATGGGCATGCCAAGGCGGTTGATAAACTCCAGTGGAGCGGCTCCTGTGCCGCCTTCACCTCCGTCGACGACGATGAAATCAGGTTTTCGACCGGTTTCCAGCATGGCTTTGACGATGGCGAACCACTCCCAGGGGTGGCCAATGGCAAGCTTGAAGCCGACGGGCTTGCCGCCAGACAGTTCACGCAGGCGGTCGATGAACTCAAGCATCTCGATGGGGGTTGAGAACGCCGAATGACTGGCGGGAGAAACGCAGTCCTCACCCACCGAAACGCCCCGGGCTTCGGCGATCTCGGGAGTCACCTTGGCACCCGGCAAAATTCCGCCGTGGCCCGGTTTCGCACCCTGAGATAGTTTGAGTTCTATCATTTTGACCTGTTCAATCGTGGCGTTCTGCCGAAACATATCTTCGTTGAACGAACCGTCTTTGTGGCGACAGCCGAAGTACCCTGAGCCGATCTCCCAGACCAGATCGCCACCTGGCTGTCGGTGGTATCGGGAGATGGAGCCTTCTCCGGTGTCATGATAGAAACCGCCCATTCTGGCACCGGTATTCAGGCTCAGGATGGCGTTGGCGGAAAGCGAGCCAAAGCTCATTGCGGAAATATTGAACACACTGGCGTTGTAGGGTTTATCACAGTTCCTGCCGATCAGAATCCGGAAGTCACTGCTGTCGAGGCGGGTGGGAGCGAGTGAATGGTTCATCCACTCGAATCCCTCGTCATACATTCCGAGTTGGGAGCCAAAAGGGCGTTTGTCGAGGACATTCTTGGCTCGCTGATAAACGATCGTGCGTTGCTCCCGAGAGAAGGGGCGCTCCTCGGTGTCTGACTGGATAAAATACTGGCGGATTTCTGGCCCGACGGATTCGAGCAGGTACCGGAAGTTGGCCATGATCGGGTAATTCCGGCTGACCGTGTGCCGTCTTTGCAGCAGATCGTAGGTGCCCAGGGCCGTGAAAGCACCGAATATCAACGGAAAGACATAACCGGCATCCAGAGCTATGGCCAGACCAAGGGAAACGACAAAACCGATAATGCTCAGTGCATAGGCCGTATAGCGAAGCGGAAAGGTCTTGGTTTTTTCCATGGAATCCTCTGGTTGTCTGGCAAAACCGGCTCGAACAGCGCGGTAGGCAAAGAAGAGTTTAGTCGAACGACGCAGGATCCTGCATCGATTGGTCCGGACTTTGGCTGGTCCGTTGTCGATCATGGTCTATGATAATTATCAAGGCGGCTAAAATAATCGCGGTTTTGATGTTTTGAACTCAAAACATTATGATAACGCGCTTGTAATGTTTGAACTCCGATTCTGAATAAACGAATTATCAACTCAGGAGGCTCCAAAACGTGGGCAAGGTAGTCAAAGACGAATATTCGACGGACTACGTGGCCGGCCAGGACAATATCACACCGTTCGGGCTGGATCTTCACGCACCGGTATTTCCGATTACGGCAATACTGGTTGTTGCGTTCGTGATAGGGACCCTGATGTTTCCCGGCGAGGCGAAAGAGCTGCTGGATGGAACAAAATGGGACATTATCGCGACGTTTGACTGGTTTTTCCTGATCAGTGCCAACATCTTCGTAGTGGTGTGTTTGGCGTTGATCTTCCTGCCAATGGGTAAGGTCCGTATTGGCGGGCAGGACTGCAAACCTGAATTCTCTACTCTTTCGTGGTTCTGCATGCTGTTCGCAGCCGGCATGGGTATTGGCCTCATGTTCTGGGCCGTTGCCGAGCCGGTGGCCTACTACACAGGCTGGTACGAGACGCCATTCAACGTAGAAGCGAATACGGATGAGGCGCGCAATCTTGCAATGGGCGCGACGATGTACCATTGGGGCCTGCACCCTTGGGGCATCTATGCGATCGTTGCTCTTTCCCTGGCATTTTTTGCCTTCAATAAAAACATGCCGCTGACCATCCGCTCTGCTTTCTTCCCCCTGTTGAAGGATAAGGTGTGGGGCTGGCCTGGTCACGTGATCGATGTTCTGGCAGTTGTAGCCACTATCTTCGGTCTCGCGACGTCTCTCGGTTTCGGTGCTCAGCAGGCGGCTTCCGGCCTTAATTATCTGTTCGACACTGGCGCTGGTACCAATGTCCAGATGGCTATTATCGTCGGCGTTACAGCTCTTGCGCTGATCTCAGTACTCCGGGGGCTCGACGGCGGCGTTAAGATCCTGAGTAACATCAACATGGGCGTTGCCGGCGTTTTGCTGTTGTTCGTAATCTTCGCCGGCCCAACGATGACCATTCTGGAAACTCTCTGGGTAACTTCTTCTAACTATGTCGGCAATGCGTTGCAGCTCAGTAATCCGTTTGGCCGTGAAGACGAAGCCTGGTTCCAGGGCTGGACTGTCTTCTATTGGGCATGGTGGATTTCCTGGTCACCGTTCGTTGGCATGTTCATCGCACGTGTTTCCAAGGGACGCACCGTACGTGAGTTTGTTACCGCAGTGTTGATCGTTCCGACCGTCATTACAGTCGTATGGATGAGCGCTTTCGGTGGCGCCGCTATCGAACAGATCCAGCAAGGCATTGGTGAGTTGGCTGAGAACGGTCTGACCGAAGTTTCCCTCGCGACGTTCCAGATGTTTGCGAACCTGCCGCTGACCGGAATTCTGTCATTCGTCGGTATCGTTCTGGTGCTGGTGTTCTTCGTAACATCCTCGGATTCGGGCTCGCTGGTCATCGACAGCATTACTGCCGGTGGCAAGACTGATGCTCCGACCGCTCAGCGTGTGTTCTGGGTTGTCGCTGAGGGTGCGATTGCTGCTGCCCTGATCTTTGGCGGCGGTGAAGATGCACTTGGCGCGATTCAGGCAACCGCGATCAGTGCTGGTCTGCCGTTTACGGTGGTTCTGCTGATCATGACGTGGGGGCTTCTGAAAGGCCTCAGTCACGAGCGGCAACTCCTGATTGCCAGGGGCGAGCTCACCTAAGAGCGCTGTGAAAATAAAAAACCGGGGCTTGGCCCCGGTTTTTTTATGTCTGGAAGCACTCAGAAACTGGCGAACGTGTCCATGGCGAAACGGGAACGCTCCAGTGGTGTGAAGTGCGGGCGTTTCAGCGCTTCGATGGCTCGCAGGCGGGGCAGCAGCCCCCGACCGTTTGCCATCTGAATGGCGAGTCCGGGGCGTGCGTTCAGCTCCAGTAGTAACGGCCCTTCGTTGGCGTCGACCACCAGATCAACCCCCATGTAGCCGAGTCCGGTCGCTTCGTAGCAACGAGAGGCCATTTCCAGCATCTCGTCCCAGGCTTCAATCTGGATGTTTTCCAGAGCAAGACCGGTATCCGGGTGAAGTGTAATGGGACGGTTGAACTGAACTGCGTTCAGGCTCCGACCAGACCCGATATCAAGACCGACGCCGACGGCTCCCTGATGCAGATTGGCTTTACCGTCCGATGCGGTTGTCGCCAGTCTCAGCATGGCCATCACCGGGTAACCCTGAAACACCACAATACGGATGTCGGGCACACCCTGATGCGAATACTTTGCCAGTGAGGGAGCGGATTCCACCAGGTTCTCGACAATCGCAACGTCCGGAGTGCCTGCAAGAGAGTAGAGACCGGCCAGAATATTGGTCAGGTGACGCTCAAGGAATGAAGAATCGACACGGGAACCGGAAGCCTTGATGTAATCATCACCATCGCGCCCGGTAATCACCGTAATGCCTTTGCCGCCAGACCCCTTCGCCGGTTTTATCGCAAAGCCCTCAAGGTCTTCAGCCATCTCCCGGAAGTGGGATATTTCATGCTGTTGGCGGACAATCTGAAGCAGTTTGGGCGTTTTTACCCCGTATTCGGCAACCACCAGCTTGGTCTTCAGCTTGTTGTCCACCAGAGGGTACGACGAGCGCTCATTGTACCGGGAAATGTAGTCGACATTTCTCCGGTTCATATTGAGCATCCCGAGCCTCTTGAGAGATCGCGGTGAAATCCAGTCCATATCAGTCGTACGCCTTCATTGGCGTGAACCGTCGCAGCTCGCTGAGCTTGTAGCCGGTGTATTGGCCCATCAACAGGATCAGCCCGAGGATCACGAGGTGCAGCTCCGGGAAGTTGAAGGTCAGATGGCCAGCCAGAGGCGCGCTCATCAGCAGATAGGCGCAGATGGCCACGAACAGGCTGCCGGCACCCTGAACCATGACCTCGTGGGCGCCTTCTTCCTCCCAGAGGATGGACATGCGCTCAATCGTCCAGGCAATAATAACCATCGGGAAGAAAGTGACCGTCATGCCAGTGTTGAATCCCATCTGGTAACCGATAATGCTCAAGCCCGCGGTGATGAAAATAACCAGAATGATCAGGGCGGATATTCGAGACACCAGCAACAGGTTGAGACTGGACAGATAGCCGCGCATGAGCAGACCGATGGCGACAACCGACAGGAAAGCAATCAGCCCGGGCACCAGAGTTGTCTGGACGAAGGCCACGGCGATGAGCACGGGCATGAAAGTGCCAGAGGTACGAATGCCGATGACGATCCGCATGAAGGCCACCATGAGTGCACCGAGTGGCAGCAACAGCAGCATCCGGAACATGCTTTGTTCTTCAATGGGCAGTTCATAGAAGCTCAGGAAACCGAGGCCGTTGGAGGCGGATTCCATGGTCGCCAGTTGCAGGGCCGGAACAGTTTGCCGGAGCATGGAGAAGCTCACCTCGGAGTTTTCCCCGCCCACGACATCCAGCAAAGAAGCAGAGCCCTGGCGCCAGAGCAACAGATCGTCAGGTACGCCCTGTTCAGCGGTTTTCGGGTTGAAGGTGAGCCACTGTTTGCCATTGTAGATTTGCAGGTAGGGCATCAGCTGTTGCCGCCTGCGCGCATCCTCAAGCCTGAGGCCGTCGGCTATCCTGGCAGCGATACCGCTATGATTGAGCATATCGACCAGAAGGTCCAGGTAGTTCTCTTCCGAGACCAGCAGGGTGGTGTTCTGGGTGCGGGTGTCGGGCTGCATCAGCCGGATAAGCTCTCGGGTCATGCTTTCTGGAGTACTCGAACGGGCCCTGGCCTGGTCCAGTATTTCCTGAACGGCTGTGGCTTCGGGTTCCTCCCAAAAGGTCCTCGGTGTTTTCGGTTCCCGCACGGGAATTTCCGGTTGAGCGTTAGCGTCCGGAATAAACTGGGCTTTGAAGTACAGTGTCTGCGGTCCGGAGACTTCCCGCTTGCTCCATTCCGCCCGGCGGCTTCCCGAGCTGTCGATGATAGAAAAGCCGTAGCCAGGTGATGCAGCCTGCTCGGTAAGGATACGGAATCCCGGGGGTTGCTCGGGTATGTTGAGGCTGGCAAGCACTGATCCGTCGCCGGCGTCAAAATCGATTCGGGCCTCGACCATCCAGACAGGACGCTGCTCGCCTGTCAGCCAGGGTATGCCAAGCTCAATGTGTCTCCAGACAGCAAGCGAAATGCCCGCTGCGATGAGGAGAAAAACGGCAATATAAAACGGCAGGCGCGAGCGGGTGGTCACGATTCGTTCCCGTTGCTTTTGCGGATGGATTCAGGCAATTCGGTGGCGTACTCCTTGCCGACATCGACCAGCATTACGTCACGCAGAATATTGCGGCCGATCAGAACTTCGTAGGTCAGGTTTGTTCTGTCGGCAAGTGTGAACTCGGCTACCTGCCGATGGTCGCCAATAAAGAACTGGAGTTCGACAACAACACGGCGCTCAGCCTCGTCCGCGCTGGCCTGAATAACCCGGACACGACGGGAGATTTCTTTCTCCAGGGTCACGAACTTGTCGGCGCCGGGAACGGGTACATCAAACCGCACCCAGTTGCTGCCATCCCGCTCAAACCGGGTGATGTTGCGTGCGTCGATGGAGGAAGTTTCGGCGCCGCTGTCGATTCGAGCTTTGTAGATCAAGCCGGGGTCCGCGAGGTAGAAATTCTCTACCTCACCGACAATGACTTTCCCCTTGAGGCGATCAGCGCGGCCTTTTGAGTTGTCTGTTGCGGGGCACTGCTTCTGGACCTGAACGGGCGGACATTCGGGCTTTTCTACCTGGGTGGCGATCGCGTCCAGTATGGTTTGAGTCGATGAGCGGGTCTGGGCAACGGCTTGCTCGTGTCGAGTCGCTGCATTCTCTTCCATGGTAACGAGAGTCGCACGCTGGCTCTTGACGGATCCCTGAAGCTCATTGAGGTCTGTTTTGGGAACCATGAAATAACGGTCTGCCGAACATCCCGTCAGTGTGAGGATGCCTGCGAGTGCGATGAAGGAAGGTTTAGGCAGTCCAGCCCGAAAACATTTCAAACCCATGAATAACCCCTGAGCTGGCAGCCTGTCATACCCGAGTGGGAACGGTGATGACGGTCTGTGCATGTGAAACCGGATAAAAACGGAATGGAAGTATACAACATCCAACCTGTGTGGTTGATTTACAGATGGTTAAGGGGCAGTAGTGTTTACCGTGACAGGAAATGTCCTTCACCGAGCACGGTTTCAGCACGCAGGTATTCCTGAATAACGGGGGAGCAATTGAGGTAGAAAAGCAGCAGTTCGCGCTGCACATCCTGATCCTGAATTCGGGCGGCAAAACTGATCAGTTCCCGGATGTTCTCGTCGCTTTCGGCACTGCTGGAAGGCATCCCGAAACTCTTTCCGTACCGGGTTTTAAGCAGGCTGGTGAGGCGCTCGAGGTGAAACTCGCCAGTGTGGGTAATGTGCGGCAGGATTCTGAATGCTTCCTTGTTCCGGGATGCGCCTGTACCGAACAATCCGGATTGGCTGTCCTGACTGGAGCCGTCATCGTGGAGAAACTCCGCCCCCAGCTTTCGCCACAATTCTTTCAGCATGATCTGTTATCCATTTCTGATCCCGTCCGTGCCCGTCATACGGTTACCAAAGGGTAATAACCACTTGGCGGGTGAACATTTTACCCTTTTAGACGATATTACGTTGGGCGTCCAGAGCTAGATGCCCGGGCTTCGAATTATTGCCAAACAGTCGTGGTCCTTACCGGCAGCACCAGTCAACTTGACGGTGCGCCGGGCAAAAGGTTCCCTGCGTGGGTTAGACTGTGTTCAAGCAGAATCGTACCGATCATTCATCTGAAGAGAGTTTTAATGGGAGTATTGCCAGGTGCCTGAAGCCATCATGGAACAGATGTTGTCCCGTCCTGATCTGATGGCGGCGCTGATGGTTGTTTTGATTCTTCTGATCGTTCTGAAAGGGCTTTGGGGCAGGAATGGTCGACTTGAGCAGGACGTCGAACATTGGAGGCAGCATGCCGCAAGCCTTGAGAACCGACTGGCCGGGCTTGAGTCGGAGCTGGAGAGCCGGAAAGAGCGCTTTGCGCAGGTGGAAAGCGAACGTCAGACCCTGAGGGCAAAGGCGGAAGAGCTGTCCGAAGCGCTGGGTGAGGCCCGCATGTCGCTCCGGGAGCAGGAAGTGACAATTGATAAGGAGCGCCGTTCAGCCAGTGAGAAGCTGGAGCTGCTTGAGCGTAACCGTGACGCCCTGAAGCAGGAGTTTGAAAACCTTGCCAACAAGATTTTCGAGCAGAAGAGCGAGCGTTTCAGCCAACAGACACGAACCAGCCTGGATACCCTGCTTAATCCGTTCAGGGATCAGCTGCAGGACTTTCGAAAGCGCGTCGAGGACGTGTATACCAATGAAACCCGGGACCGTCAGGCCCTGCGCAGTGAGATCAAATCACTACAGGACCTGAACCGACAGATCACTGAAGAAGCCGCCAATCTGACCCGCGCACTGAAGGGTGACAAGAAAATCCAGGGCAACTGGGGTGAGCTGATTCTCGAGCGTGTACTGGAAAAGTCCGGCCTTCGTAAGGGCGTTGAATACGACACCCAGGGCAGTTATCGGGACAGCGATAATCAGCTGTATCGGCCGGATGTCATCGTGCATCTGCCAGACAACCGTAACCTGATCATTGATTCCAAGGTGTCGTTGGTGGCTTATCAGCAGTGGGTCACGGAAGACGAGGATTCCGTGGTCAGGGAAGAGGCTTTGAAACAGCATGTTGAGGCCGTTCGAAATCACATCCGTACGTTGAGTGAAAAGGACTATAGCCAACTGCATGGCCTTCATTCGCCGGATTTCGTGCTTTTGTTCATGCCAATCGAGCCTGCCTTTGTGGCGGCGTTTCAACAGGACGAGAACCTTTTCGCAGAAGCCTTTGAGCGAAAGATTATTGTGGTAACTCCAACAACCTTGTTGGCAACATTGAGAACAATCGAAAACATCTGGCGTTATGAGCGTCAGAGCCAGAATGCCCGACGAATCGCCGAGCGGGCAGGCGCGGTTTATGACAAACTCAGGGTGTTCGTGGAAGCGATGGAACGCCTCGGCACCCAGTTGCATACCGCCCAGGGAACCTACGACTCGGCCATGAACACCCTGACCCGCGGGCGGGGTAACCTGATCTCGCAGGCCAATCGCTTTGTTGAGCTGGGTGTTCGGGTCAAGAAAGAATTGCCCAAGGGGATCATGGATCAGGCGGAAGTGGACGGTTCCGACGAATTCCTTCATTCCGGGGACGACGACCGGCCTGATTCTGAGGAGCAGGCGATTGGTGCAGATAACGAGCAGGAGTAGATGCCATGGCAGTATTATTTGGAACAGGTCGCTGTTTTGTCCTCGGGGCCGCCCTGGCTTCCGTGCTCCTGGCGGGGCCGGCGCTGGCGCTGGCGCCCGAACATGAAACCCGCAGGTTGATGCTGGCTACGGAAGAGGCCGTTGTCGCAGAGAACTGGGGTGAGGCTGCGGAATACCTCAACCGGTTGCAGCAACTGGAGGGGGAAAAGCCGGAAGACTACTATTTTTATCGGGGCCGGGTGATGCTCCAGTCCTCCCATTTGAACGAGGCCCAGTCGGCCCTTGAGACCTATGTAAGCCAGGCGGGTGCGAAGGGAGCCCACTATCAGGAGTCCCTGCAGTTGATCACCTCTATCGAGAAGACCAGGCGACAGAACGCTGTCGCACCCCAGGCTGCTGGCGAAAGCGAGCCGGTTGCGGTTATTGAACCAGCGGGTGAGGGCCGCGTTGAGTCACTGCGCAAGCTCTATCTGGCGGATTCAGACCGTGAAGCCTTGACCCTTCATATCAACAGCCTTCTTGAACTCGCAGGCTGGCGCCGTGATCAGGCAGTGGTGCGGCTGGACCGGCCGGCAGATGTGGAATATCGCCTGGGAACCCAGGGAGACGAGATTCAGGTGCAGGAAATCAGGCGAGCCGAAGATGGCCGTATATTGAGGAGCACCGAGCCGATGTCGGTGTTTGGCATTAACCCCCAGGTTGAATGGCGTTGTGAAGCCGCTGTTTCGACCTGCTGGGTTTACGATCCAAGGGATGGCTCCCGCCTGCTTCAACTGGCCGCGAACCGTGAGCGGGTTCAGGAGATTGCTGAGACGCTGGGGCAGTTGATCCGGACACTTCAGTTACCGTCCGGATCCTGATTCATTCAGGGAGGTTGCCTCGTTCACCCTCCCGGTATGCGCCGGGCGTCACCCCTGTCCACTTCTTGAAAGCCCTGTGGAAAGTTGAGGGCTCGGTGAAGCCAACCTTGGCCGCGATGTCGTTGATAGGCAGGTCCTGCCGGCTCAGGTAGTAAATTGCCATATCCCGCCGTAGCAGGTCCTTGATTTCCTGAAAGGAGGTATTTTCCTGCTTCAGCCGGCGACGCAGCGTTTGCGGGCTGGTATGTAGCTCTGCGGCAATCCATTCGAAATCCGGTAACGGCTTTGAGAAATCTCGCCCGATCAGCGCACGAATCCGCCCGGTAAAGGTGTTGCTCTCGTCAGGCCGGGACAGCAGGTCTGCGGGCGACGTCTTCAGGAATTGCCGCATCTCCGGCTTGTCGCGGATAACTGGCGCAGACAGGAAGCGTTTGTCGAAGGTGAGGGCAATCCTGTCGGATTCGAACGCCAGGGGACAGTGGAAAATGTGCCGGTATTCGTCGCCGTGGGGCGGCCGGGGGTAATCGAACTCCGCCTTTTCCAGTTCTATCGGTTGCCCGATGAGCCAGCTTCCCAAGCGATGCCAGATTACGAGGATGCTTTCCCTCAAGAAGAAACTGGGATCGTTAATTTCGCCTTCCATCCGGGCCACCAGTCGGGCTTTGTCCTCGCCGATTTCGAGCTCCATCGATACCATGGGCTCGAAGAGCCGGGAAAACTGGAAGGCTTGCCGGTACACCGATTCCAGGTTGGGGCAGTCAATCACCAGCGCACACATCGTGGCGAAGGTGCCTGTCCGGGCCCTCCTGGGCCCAAGCCCCATAAACTCGTCCCCCATCCGGTTCCAGAGCACCTGCATAAGATGGCTGAACTGGTCGCTGCTGACCCGGGCCATCTCGATACGCAGGAGATCGGGCGAGATTCCTGCCTCCCGGAGCATTTCCCGGGTATCAAAACCAAGTCTTTCAGCACCCCCCAGGGCAGCCTGAACAAAGTGCTTCGAAACCGTCAGATCGGACATCACGCTCGCCATTCCATAAAAACGAAACCCATCATAAAACCCCGGCAGAACAATGCAACCGAGGCCGTCCGGACAGGCTGGTAGAAACGGCCAATCGGAATGACGGAACCGGCAGTTGGCCCCGTTGGCAAAACCGGGCAGCATGAAGGAAACGAACGCTATTCGGACAACTCTGATAATAAAAAGGAGATCATCATGGCGGGTCCTCTGACTTCGCTGAAAGTTCTGGATTTCAGTACCTTGTTGCCCGGCCCCTACGC
>CETX01146741.1_pt1 | contig 11346 bp, 9 predicted proteins | sample 356501 | NCBI WGS metagenome assembly CETX01 (sample SAMEA2623390, study PRJEB7988) | marine metagenome | biome: marine biome (ENVO:00000447); feature: mesopelagic zone (ENVO:00000213); material: "saline water (ENVO:00002010), including plankton (ENVO:xxxxxxxx)" | depth 450 m | reverse complement strand
TTGTGTTCACCGAAACCATATAATGACCCCAAAGCATAACCGAAGAACTCGAAACCCTCCAGTCCCCTCTCTATGGCCGTTTGCCGATCCTGGTGCAGGGAAAAACTGGTAACCATGCAGATCTCTGCGTTGACACTGTGACCGATGGGTACGCACTGGTCACTTTTTATGATGCTGTAATACTCATCGACCCACTGTTTGGCTTCTTCTGGATCCACGAACGCGAAGGTGAGGGCACCCATACCGAGCCGAGCCGCCATCTTTATGGTCTCCCGATTGGAGCAAGCTACCCAAAGCGGGGGATGGGGACGTTGCACCGGTTTGGGCACGATATTGCGACAGGGCATTTCGAAATACTTTCCTTCGAAGCCTGGATAGGGGTCCATGGCCAGCATATTGCAGATCTGTTCGACCGCTTCCAGGAACTGCTCGCGCTTGGACTCCACGGGTATGTCGAAGCCACCCAGTTCCAGTATGGCGGATGATTCACCGGTGCCGAACTCCACCCGGCCGTTGGAGACGAGATCCAGGGTCGCGATGCATTCTGCTGTTCTGGCAGGGTGATTGTAGTTGGTGATGACCTGTCTGATGCCATGACCCAGTCTTATATTGCTGGTACGTTGGGATGCCGCCGCAAGGAAGATTTCCGGGCAAGATGAGTGGGAATACTCCTCCAGGAAGTGGTGCTCGACTTCCCAGGCGTAATCGATGCCCAGTTTATCTGCCAGTTCCACCTGATCCAGTGCTTCTTGAAAGAGCCTCAGCTCGACGCCCTCGTCCCAGGGCTTAGGTAGTTGATGTTCATAGAAGATGCCGAATTTCATGTGATGCTTGCTCCTTATTATGGCTATTGCACGAATGCGCCGATGACCTGCAGAGTGCGGCACGACCGTGCATTATTCCAGGTTGAGCTGGATGATTCCATAATTGATGGAGAGGATCAGTTCACGCTGACAGGCATTGTTGATAAAACTCAGCGGCCATATCTGGGAACTAAACAACCTGACAGTCGAGATTGGGAGCGCCAACAAGGAGATCGACCATGGGTCAGAGCGATCAGAACGGCGGCATAAGAATTGTGATAATCAAGGGCAGCGTGAGACCGGGAAACTATACGGCCATGGCGGCGGAACTAGTCGCGGATGAAATCAGGAAGCATCCAGACATTGCCCTGGATGTTATCGATCCGGCAGAACTAAACCTTCAGCCGCCCGGTGTAGAGTCCAACGACGCCGAGGTGACCGGTTTTGTTGAGACGGTGTCACGCGCTACCGGCGTCATTTTTGCAACCCCCGAGTACCATGGCAGCTTTAGCAGTGTGATGAAACTCGCCATCGAAAACCTGGGTTTCCCGTCGGTACTGTCCGGCAAACCGGTTGCTTTACTCGGGGTCGCGGCCGGTGCCATCGGTGCGATCAAGTCGTTGGAACAACTGCGCGGTGTCTGCTCCCATGTGGGTGCCATCGTTCTGCCGGGGTCCGTCTCGGTCGCAGGCGTACAGAGCGTGTTCGACGAAGGTGGTCATTGCCTGGATGAGAACACTGAAAGACGCATTCGACAGGTTGGAACCAATCTCATCGAGTATATCCAGGGCAACATCTGTCCACGGATCGCCTTGGAAGAGATGGTTCGTGGCACTGCCGAATAAGAGCCCTCCGCATTAAACCTTACCAAGTGGGCCCAGAACGCCCTCGCAACCATCTTGCCAGGGCCTTTCTCCTCAAGAAGCCGCAGAGGAGAACGAATAGGGTGCTCATCACCTTCCATGGATAAGCGATGGCATAAACCAGTGGCGTGAGACTCCAGCGAACCACGGATCGCAGTTCCTCATGCTGCTCGATAAAGGCAGCTATGGGAGGAGACGTGCGGTAATAGAATTGCACCAAAGCCGTTCCAATGGAATTCGTCAGTAGGTGATCGTCTCTAAATTCCCTGAGAACCGTTACATGGGGATCAAGGTAGGAGCCAAACGCTGCAGTGGCGATAAAGCAATCAGGAACACCCATCATCCCTGGTCCGTCACCTAGGTCAATATCACTGAAGTCCAGGTCCAATTGACAGTCATCCTTGGAAACAGCAGGGACGTTTATCCGGCCGGTAACGGTATTGTTGGCCAGGTTACCATCCGCTTCAAGGCCATCGGCACGGAACTGGTATTCCAACATCACGGCACGATCGAATTCGGCTGTGACGGTGACGGTCAGTGATTCACCGGCATGCAACTCCCCGAGTTGGCAATTGGTCTCACTACACACCTCTGTTGCCCCCTGGGTATATGTCTCCTCCGACAGTGCCAGATTGAGATCGATATCAGTTGCGCTGTCCGGCCCCGGATTCTCTATCGTGATGTCGAATTTAACCGTCTGTGTTCCCAGACAAGTGTAAGCCGGGCCGAACGATACAGTAGCGCTAAGCCTAAGGTCGTTACACGCACCTACAGTCCCCAGGTGAAAAGCGTTGGCGGCCTGGTCATTGTCAGGATTGGAATCGGTCTCGCTGGAATCCGTGGTAGCAGCCACATTGACTATGCAAGAAGCCTGTACCCCGTCTTTCAGTATGGCTGGAATGAGCAGGGTGGCAGTATCGTCAACGGCTAAGTCGCCGGCACTCCACAGACCGGTCTGTGATTCGTAGGACCCCTGACTGGTAAACACAGCCAATCCATCCGGTATTGCCAGCGTATCGGGTAACAGGTCAGTCACGACTACATCGGAGGCAGCATCGGGTCCCAGGTTGGTGACCGTTATGATGTATTCCACCGGATTGCCTGCTGCGGGTGTTGGATTATCAACCGTCTTCGTTATCTCGAGGTCTGCTTCAGCCAACGTCTGCGTGTGCAGGCAGAGGAGCAGAAGGCACGTGAGACACCGAGTTGCAGCGTATCCATATCCGTTAGGACTGAAACGCTTTTTTGCAGTTCGGTTGAAGTCAGAAGAGGGGTTGCTAGGGTCTAGCAGTAGGTATCTCGAATTCATCTGCTACGCTCCTACTCCGTTGTGATGTAGGAAGTAGCATAGATTTCGGCACCTTAGGATACCTGAGGGAACTGTTGTTTAATTGTTACTAAAGCTGAGGTTTGCAGACCTTTGAGTTTGGAATTCACCCCGTTAAGATAAACCGAATCAAAGAAGAGGAACACTGCCATGGCTGCCATGCTTGAGGACTTTATGTCGGGTTTGAGGAAGAGGAATCCCGGTGAGCCCGAATTTCATCAGGCCGTTGAGGAGGTGGCTTTCTACGTTCTGCCCTATATGCAGGATCACCCGCGCTATGTACAGCATCGCATTCTGGAAAGGATGACGGAACCGGACCGGGTGATCGCGTTCCGGGTATGCTGGGAGGACGATGCCGGTAACGTGCGGGTGAATCGTGGCTTTCGCGTGCAGAACAACAATGCCATCGGTCCGTATAAAGGGGGGCTTCGATTTCATCCAACAGTCACCTTAAGCGTATTAAAGTTTCTGGCTTTTGAGCAGACATTCAAGAACAGCCTGACCGGTCTTCCCATGGGTGGGGGCAAAGGCGGCGCAAACTTTAATCCCAAGGGCAAGTCGGACCATGAAGTGATGCGATTCTGTCAGGCGTTTATGACCGAACTTCACCGCTATATCGGTGCGGACAGAGATGTGCCGGCCGGTGACATCGGCGTGGGGGCCCGTGAGATCGGTTACCTGTTCGGACAACACAAACGAATCGTCAATGAGTTCACCGGCGTCCTCACCGGCAAAGGACTTGAGTATGGTGGCAGCCTGATCCGAAATGAAGCGACTGGATATGGCACGGTATACATGATGCAGGCCATGTTGGCAGTTAAAGGTGATTCGTTAGACGGAAAGGTTTGCATCGTGTCCGGTTCCGGCAATGTGGCGACCTATGCGGTCGAGAAGATCAACCACCTCGGTGGTAAGGTGGTCACCCTGTCCGATTCCAGCGGCTTTATTCACGATCCCGCCGGCATCGATGCCGCCAAGCTTGAGTGGGTCAAGGAACTGAAGACCGTCAAGAGGGGACGCATCTCCGAATATGCCGATAAATTCAAAGGTGCCACCTACCACGCCGGCAAGAGGCCCTGGCAGGTACCTTGCCAACTGGCCTTCCCTTGTGCGACCCAGAACGAGCTATCGGCGCAGGAAGCCGGAGCCCTGCTGGGCAATGGCTGTATCGGAGTATCGGAAGGGGCCAACATGCCGACGGATAAAGAGGGTGTCAAAGCATTCCTGGATGCGAAGATCCTGTACGCTCCCGGCAAAGCAGCCAATGCGGGCGGCGTGGCAGTATCGGGTCTGGAAATGAGTCAGAACTCGGTCCGCATTAGCTGGACCGAGGAAGATCTTCAGGAAAAGCTGACAACCATCATGCAGGGCATCCACGATCAGTGCAGGGAGTATGGACAGGAACGGGACGGCTATATCAACTACCTCAAGGGCGCCAATATAGCCGGCTTTATAAAAGTGGCAGACGCCATGTTGGCGTACGGGGTTATCTAGCTGCGTTATGCGGGGTCATCCAGGTGCGCTACACACTGCAATATCAGAAGTAATACTTGAGACTCATAAACGCCAGCGTTGGACTGCCGCCGTATTCAGAGCCGATGGTAAAACCAGGCGGGGTGGGGCTGAATTCGATCCGATCACCGGCAAACAGATAGATACCGGCATTCAGATAGAGATTGGCCGATGCACTGTATTCTCCCGACAGTGACAGAAAGGCGGAAGAGTCATTCAGGTTGATGAGCGCTTGAGCACTGACGCTGACGAGGGGTGAAGCAACCCAACTGATAACGGGAATGAGATAGTTTTGTCCCAACAGGAACACACCACCCCGCTGGAATGCGATCTCGTTGGCGAGACTGAGATATTCTTCCGGTGAAGTTGTCCCGGCTTCACTGAAGTGGTACGCGATCATACCGTAAACGGCGTCACTGAACGCGTAGTCAAGTCCAGTGGACAGACGCGTATACTGTGCGTCTCCCCATACATAGGCTGCTTCCAGCCAGAAGCCAAAATCACCAATGGCAGATTGAATGCCTGCGCCAATCAGGTTCTGCCGCGAATATCTCATCAGGGTGCCACTGATATCTGCACCTGACCGATTGGTCAATGCCTGCACAAAGACGGCGCTGTTCTCCGACGTCCCGTCCATGCCAAGTATCACGCCCATATCCAGTTCACTGAGATCGTTGAGTGGCTTTTGGAACCTAATCGCATCGACTCCGATTCGATACTCCTGATTCAATGTCTTCTCATCGAATGGCAGGAATACATCGCTTGGACTGATGATGCGTGCCGATCCAAAAGAGATGGCCTGACGACCGATGGTCAGGTCTCCGCTACGAAAGTTAACCTGAACGTTGAACCGGTCGAGATTCTGATAGATGACCGACTTGTCCTGCCTGCTACCCAGCGTGGCGCTAGGCTCCGTAAGACGGTAGCTGTTGGCTGGTATGGCAAAGGTGCTGCCAGCCAGGACATCCTGTTCAACCGGTGACGAGTAATAGATGGGGCTTACTTCATAATGAATCTCGAAGGCTGCCGAGTCGCCATGAAAGTATGCAAACATTAAACGAAGAGAGTTCTGAGACTGATAAAGCCGATCTCCTGTATCGAGTTCAGGCGGTGCATTGTTTAGTTCCAGAGCGTCCTGTGCCAAAGCAAAGGACTTGAGATAACCCCGCACTGACCAATCATCGTCGGCAAGGATTGTCTGGCTGAAACTGATCAACAGCAAACATAGACTAACAGGCCCTAGTGAGGTGAATCTAACCATGTCGCATAGTCGGTCTCTACGCCCGGCTATCGTTGTCTATCTTGCCGTCGCGAAGATCGATCAGACGATTGGCCCGATCCATGATCTTCTGATCATGAGTGGAGAACACGAACGTCATCCGCCGCTGTTCATTGAGTTCTCTCATCATCTCCAGAAGACCGATGCCGGTGGTGGAATCAAGATTGGCAGTGGGTTCATCGGCCAGGATGATATCCGGCTCCGAGACCATGGCGCGGGCTACCGCTACCCGCTGTTGCTGTCCACCGGATAAGTGAGCCGGTCGCCGATCGCCAAGCCCTGCCAGACCGACGGTTTCCAGGATGTCTTGGACGCGGCTCTTGCGTTCTTCCTGGGAAACGCCCTGCAGCAGCATGATGTATTCGATATTCTCTTCTGCGGACAGTACCGGGATGAGATTATACGATTGAAAAATGAAACCGATGTGATCTCTCCTGAAATTGGAAAGTGTCGTGCCTGACATCTGGGCAATGTTGATTCCCGACAGTTCGACTTCGCCACTGGTCGGATTATCCAGACCACCGATAAGGTGCAGTAATGTCGTTTTGCCGGAACCGGAGGGACCGATGATCGCGCTGAACTCACCCTTTTGTATCGCCAGATTTATATTATCCAGCGCTTTGACCTCAACATCCTCTGCACCGAAATAGCGGCATAGATTCGTGGTTTTTATCACGGTGTCCATAATAGTCCTCTATCGAATACCGCCCTCAGAGAGATCGTTGTAAAGCGACGGAAGGGATAATTCGTGCTGCAAACCGCGCTGGGTAGATGCTGGCAGCGATGGTCAACAGCAATACATAGATTGGAAAATTGATGAATTGCGCAAAAGTCAATTCTGTCTTGATGCGGTCTGCAAGGTTGATGCCTTCAAACTCGAATTCGCCAATGGCCATACCGTGGATCGAGAAATAGTAACTCGACAGCCCGCCCAGCAGGAGACCGAGTATCACACTGAACAATCCCAGGACCAAGGCTTCCATTAGGATCAACTGCACCAGTTGCTTGGGTTGGGTTCCGATAGCTTTTACCACGCCGAATTCGTAGATGCGCTCATAGATCGACATGAACATGGAGTTGATTACCCCGAAGGATGCAAGCAGGAACAATACGATACCGACTATCAAGGTTGCATAATCCACCATTTCGACCATCGCCTGTATCTGCGGGAAGAAATCGGGCCAGCCGACCGCCTCAATGTCGCCATCCGACAGCTTCTGAAACAGTGGCAGATCCGGGTTGGCTGCATCCGTGGCGTCGAAAAATTGGATAGCCACTTCGTGACCGCCATCTTGCATACCCAGAATCTCTCTGCTTTTGTCAAGAGGGATGAATACCAGGCCCTTATCTATCTCTCGCATCCCGAATCGGAATATACCCGATAACCGGAAAAGGGCCTGAGAGAGGTCCCCGCCATCTACCTCGGCCAGGGTGGCCACCAGACGGTCACCCAGTTTCACCTCCAGCAGGTCTGCCATATCTTCACCGATCAATATTTCTGTCTCATTACCTGTGAAGTACTTACCCTTGATGATGGCTTCCTTCAATCTGCTGACACCTGCTTCCCTGTCTGCAGAAACTCCGTAGATAAGCCCCCCCGTCATATTGTTGGCAGAAGAAATCATACCCCCTGTTACGGTTCTTACCGAGTAGCCAGCAACCCGTTTGTCGGCTACGAGAACGGCTTCAATCGATTTCGTATCCGACATATAGAGATCGCTGTCGAAGGAGTCCAGAAATCCCTGTCTGTGGACCTGTGCTTCACCGGCAAATGTCTTGGTTGTAGTGTCAACCATCACTTTCAGCATGCCGATGATGAGTCCGTCTACCAGCATCAATGCCGCCAGGCTGCAACTTATCAGAAGGCAGGTGAGAACGGTTCGACGGGTATTGCGGAACAGGTTTCTATACGCTAATCGGAAGGTCAGTAACATGGTTAGTACTCATCCATACTTTGAGTCCGTGCCACGAGTGCCCATCTCAAGCTATTGTTCCTCTTTGTAACATATCTACGCTGTCGCATTGATTTCGCCAATTATGCCTATGTATGGATGGACACTAGCTAGTGACTCGTCAGGGCTTCTGCCGGGGTAATTCTGGCGGCTCTAATGCTGGGGGGAATGCTCACTGTAATCGCTGACGCCACCACAACCAGTGTGGGCAGTGCAAAGACTTTAAAGGTCAACACTCCCTGCATGTGACTGGCCATGATCCCGCCGATATCCACAGGCTCAGGCAGCACAAAACCCACATAGGTGAACCAGGTATTGATCGGTACAGAAATGATAAAGCCGAGGATACAACTGAACAGAGCCAGTATCGACGTTTCCATGATGACCATGCTGATAATCTTGCCGGGATTGGTACCGATGGCGCGCAGTACGCCAAATTCCCGTGTTCGTTCGAGCACCGACATGACGACAGTGTTGAGTACTCCGATGCAGACCAGAAAGATGACGATACCGAGTTCGACGTACGCCGCTTGTTGGTCGGCTTGCATAGTCTTGTAGAAAGTCTCTTCCACTTTCTGCCACGGCGACAGTACCCAGTCGCTGTTTTGCATCCTGCTTCGCAAGGCGTCTGCCACGTCGATCGCCTCATCGCTGTGATTGAGGAGGATCGCATACTCATGCACGCCTCCGCCCATGGTCAAGAATTCCTGTGCGGCGAACATCGGCAGGTAGACGCTCTGACGTTCGTTGGAAGATTTGGTGCCTACCTTAGCTGAAACCAGGTATATGTCGTTAGCGATCGATCCATCGGCACCCTGGGAGATGAGTACGATTTCATCGCCGACGTTGAGCTTGAGCGAATCTGCCACGCCAAGACCAAGCATAGCCGGATAGAAGCCGTCAGCATTCACATCATCGCTGAAGTAATTCCCCTCTTTAACCTTGTGGAAAAGCATGGAGGTGTTCTTTTCCATTGCAGGATCGATACCAACAACCGTCACCGGGGTACTCTTTTCCTTGGCATAGGCCAGCGCCGGCGCGAATACTCGAGGCGCAAAAGCCTGCACCGCTTCCTCCTCCGATAGTGCTGCTTCCAGTTCCGAGCGTCTCTTGATGGACTTGAACAGCTTGGGCCTGTCGAGGTAGTTGCCGAAGTGGATCTGGATGTGACCGGTGTGATCCCGGGTGAACAACTCGATCAGGTTTCCATAGGAACCGTCAAGCAGGGAGACGAAGAATGAGAACAGGATATATCCACCGGTCATGCTCATGGCCGTGAGGATGGACCTGCGCTTCTGTCTCAGAACGTTGCGGAATGCAAGTTTGGGTAATAGCATGACCCGACCGGTACGACTTATCTGAATCGTTTCTTCAGAGTGCGAAGGGTGAACATCTCTTCGGTAATCCCATCGACGTTCAGTTCCAGAGTGTCATAGATGACTACGGTTTTGTGTCCCTCCTTATTCAGGGGGATCATCTCCATGATAGAGGGTAATAGGTTGCCTGCAAACTGTTTCGGTTCTTTGTAGGTCAGGACGCGAACCTTGGTACCGTCATCTTCATAGAATATCTGCTGCACCGGCACCATGCTTTTCTTGTCGATTGTGTATTCGATTTTTCCCCACACCGTGATCGTCTGTTCTTTCGGCAACAGTGTGATTGTGTAAAGGTCATCTGTTTCCTCTAACTGCAGTGCATACTCATCCGCCAGGGTTGTTTCCTTGACCAAGTCATCGTTGGTGAAATCGGAACCCATCCAGGAGCCCATCATCATGGAGGGGGGAACCTTGATCACCTTATTGATCTTGGGAAAGTAGTTCCACATCTCCTTATCCTGTTTCAGGGTAGCAATCCCTCTGTCCTTCTTCGGAGAGAGGATGCGGATGAATGCTTTCTCCGTGCCGAGGCTGGTGGATTCCATGGTCATGGTGCGCTGGTAATGGGGGCTTTCGACCCGCATGGTCAACTGTGCAAAGCTGGAGTCAGCACGATAGAGGTCCTCCATCTTCTTAATCAATGCACGGGCTTTTTCACTCGAAGGCACCTCTGCGGCATTGTTCGACAGCGGTACAAGCAAAGAGATGAAGAGTAGACAGGAAGTAAACTTGCTATGCATAGCTCATCCGTTCAGTCAAACCTCTGATTCAAGGTCGTCTTAAGTTAATTGATCAGCAGGAACGTCGTACAATTGTAAACGCTTTGATGGCCGTTTGGTATAATCTCTCGCCTCGTCTGATTCCCTGAGATACCGGTATGTGTGTGAGATTTAGCTGGATCTGTTTTTTCTGCCTTGTTTCCCAGTCTGCCTATGGGGAGGAAAAACTCTGGCACAATGAAATTGCCCTCGGTCTGGTGATGACCACCGGCAATACCGATGAGGAGAACTTTAACGGCCAGGGAGATTTCACTCGGGACGCGGAAAAGTGGCGGAACAACTTTCATGTCGATACTCTAAGGTCATCCAAGGACGACGAACTCAGTGCCCAGAAACTCTACACCTCGATCAAATCAGATTACAAGTTCGGTGATGATCGATACTTTTTCAACAGAGTTTCTTATGAAGATGATCGATTCAGCGGATTTGATCATCAGGTCGATTTCACCCTGGGCTACGGTCAGAATCTGCTGGACCGGAATAATCTGAAGCTGAAAGTGGATGTTGGACCGGGAAACCGATGGTCCAAGCTGGACAACGGCATCAGTGAAAGTGAAGCAATCGTCAGAATTGCAGGAGACCTGGTCTGGAAGATCAGTGCGACGACCGATTTTGAGCAAAAGCTAAGCACGGAAGTTGGCAATGACGCCACCATCTCAAGATCCGTCTCCTCCGTGAAGAGCATTGTCCTTGGACGACTGGCGATGAAATTTTCCTATTCCGTCAAACACAACAGCCAGGTACCGGTTGCAGCAAGCAAGACAGATACCGAGACCTCGGTAACGTTGGTGTACAGTTTTTGACCGGCGGGAACCCGGCTACACAATCGTAATCAGCGCATCCAACACCGCATCCGGCTGCTCATTTAACATGGCATGTCCACATTTTTCGAGCGTCAGGGTGCGACTCTCCTCGATGGTTGCAGCGACCTTGTGCGCGTTCACCGGAGCGGTCATGGCATCCTGAGAGCCAATGATGACAAGGGTGGGGCAGCTGACTTTTTCCGCCAGTGACAGGCCGTCAGTGAATTCATTACAGCAGTTTAGATCGGTGAAGAAGACACCCTTGCCGGCTCGTTCGAGCAGTCTCTGTCCGCCACCCTTCATCCACATGCCGGGAACATCATTGCCGCCCATCTGACCAAAGCGGCTGTGGCTCCAGGTGTTGGCCATGTCGATGGCATCATGGCTGTTGTCTTTAGCCGCCGACAGTAGTTGATCCGATACCTGCATGGGAACCGACGTTCCCAGAAGCGTCAGGATTCTGGACTGCTTTGGATGGTTAGCCGCCATCGTCAGTGCGATCAGCGATCCCATGCTGTGGCCGACAACGGCAGCCTGCTGAATCGTGAGCGCGCTGATAAGCGCTGAAATCCAGTCTGCATTCGCCTCGATGGAGGGCAGGGGATCCCCTGCCGATTTACCGTGACCGGGCAAATCAACGGCGATCACGTTG
>CETX01136726.1_pt1 | contig 11373 bp, 14 predicted proteins | sample 356501 | NCBI WGS metagenome assembly CETX01 (sample SAMEA2623390, study PRJEB7988) | marine metagenome | biome: marine biome (ENVO:00000447); feature: mesopelagic zone (ENVO:00000213); material: "saline water (ENVO:00002010), including plankton (ENVO:xxxxxxxx)" | depth 450 m | reverse complement strand
CAGCCATCACCTGCGCTTGATTTTGTTGAAATCCATGCCGAAAACTTCTTTGCCGAAGGCGGTGCGGCAAGTCGGTTACTGGATCAAATTACCGAACATTACGCGGTGAGTATTCATGGCACCGCGATGGGATTAGGCTCTGCCAGCGGCATAAATCGTCAATATCTTAAGAAGTTTGTCGAACTGGTAAACCGGGTGGACCCGGTACTGGTTTCCGATCACGCCTGTTTTACCTGGGGCGAAGTAGGGCAGGAGCCGGTACATAGTGGCGATCTTCTGCCACTTAAATTTGATAAAGCCACACTGGATATCCTGTGTACCAATATAGATACCGTACAGCAGGCGCTGGGCAGACAACTGCTGGTGGAGAATATCGTCACTTACCTGCCGTTTGACGCAGGCGATTTCAGTGAAGCGGAATTTCTGGCCCGGGTCGCCGAGAGAACCCAATGCGGCTTGCTGGTGGATTTAAACAATATTCTGGTGAATTACCGGAATTTTTCCCGCGGTAACCCGCTGTCACTGGCCTGCGACTGGCTGGCACAACTGCCGGCCAGCGCGGTCAGAGAACTACACCTGGCCGGCAGTTCTGCGGTGGGGCCCGGAATGCTGATTGTGGACGACCACGGTCAACCGGTTTCCGACGACTGCTGGGCACTGTTTCATGAAGCTCACGAGCGGTTTCCCCATGCCGCCACGCTGATTGAATGGGATAACAATCTGCCTGTTTGGCAGGAGTTACTCGAAGAGGCTCATCAGGCCCGCTGGCGGATGGACATGGTTACCTTAGAGGTTGCCGGATGAGCGACCAGTTACCTAACGTTACCGATTATCAGTCCAGCCTGTTAACCAGCATAATGACGTTTTCTCCCAGTGCGCAGGGCTCGGGACTGCAGGTCTATCAGCACAACCTGCAAATGACAGCCGTGCGCAGCCTGAGTATTGCTTTTCCGGTTCTGGCGGCGATGCTCGGTGAAGAGGCTGTGTATGTTCTGGCCCGTCGATTAGTCGCATCTGAGAAGCCATGCAGTGGCGACTGGGCTGACTGGGGGCGGACATTGCCTGCGCTGTTACGTAGCAGTGAACTGCACGAAGAGCATCCTTATCTTGCCGATATAGCGGCGTTTGAATGGGCTTTTCATCGGGCTGCACGCAGCCGGTATGTGGCACTGCAAGCCGATACCCTGAATCGTTTGACTCAGTGCGAGCCGGATACTATCCGTATCCGCCTGCAACCCTCTTTAACCCTGGTCAGCAGTGCCTTTCCCCTGTTTGGCCTGTGGCAACTACATCGTTCTCAACCGCCTGGGCGTGCTCCGGGGCTGGCTGAACTGGAGGCCGTTATGCAAACCGAAGAAAGTGGCTGTTATGTGATTTCACAAAGTGCCGCCACCACTCAGGTGATGGTAATCAATGCCCAAGAGTATCAGTGGCTTGAGGGCGTGAAGCAAGGCATGACACTGGGCACACTGCTGGATGTTTACCCCACACTCGATTTTGCTCAATGGCTCACAGCAGCACTTACCAATGAGTGGGTAACAGACCTGAGCTGATACCTGTATGACTCCTGTCGGGGACAATCCTTGTCTCCTGCCTTTGGCGGTGTGCTACTACACCGCCTTTTTTTGCCTGCCACACACATTCTTTTTCGCCTGACAAATGGATAAATTTTCCATACGGACGGGCAATTTTAACCGCCACCCTCGCTTTACACTTGCGGGCACTTATTAAACCGGATTAACGGAGTCTGACGTGACCCAATTAGAGCTTATATTTCGACGATATGGCCGCTATTTCGCAGCCTTTCTACTCACACTATGCATCTCTTCTTATGCCCAGGCGGCTTCACTGGCGGTGGATTATCTGCGCGGGGAAGGTGATGTGGAGGGCATTAAAGTGGCTTATCAGTATTACCACCAGGCGCTGACTGACTACAGCGATGACTTGTACTGGTATGTGGAAACCAGTGTCAATTTCTGGGAATACGGCGTTGAGCGCCAGCATGACACTAACTTTATCTTGGCTTTGTCGCCGGTGCTGCATAAAACCTTCTTTCATCGGTCTCAGGGGCGCTTCTATGGTGAGTTTGGTATCGGTTTGTCGCTGCTCGATGACACCACTTTTGCCGGAAAAAATGTCAGTACCCATTATCAGTTTGAAGATCGCTTAGGGCTCGGCTACGAGTTTGGTGAGGATCATAAATACCGGCTCGCGCTGCGCTATTTTCATTATTCCAATGGTGGCGTAAAAAAGCCGAATCCGGGGCTGGATTTCATTAGCTTGTCTTTTGCTATGCGGCTTTAGCAACAAGGCCTGGCAGAAAGAAAGTCGGGTTAACTACGGTCATATAAACCATCATCATGAGTAAAAGAAGTAGAGTTATCATGCAAAATACAACGAGCCGTGTAATTGGCATTATTCTGTTACTGCTTGCCGTTAACTGGCCAGCAGTAGCTCAGGAGCAGGGGCCGGCAGTGCAGCAGGCGCCGTCTTTTCATTTTAGCGGACTGAATGGCGAATCTTTTGATTTTCCAGCACAGCGCGCAGACAAACCTACCTTGCTGTATTTTTGGGCAACCTGGTGTCCGTATTGTAAAAAGGCCACCCCCAGGGTAGTAAAACTGCATGAGCAGTTTTCTGAGCAGATCAACGTACTGGCAGTGAATGTAGGAATTAATGATTCCGTTGCTAAAGCACAGCAGTACCTGCGCGATTACGATATCCACTTCCCGGTGGCTTTTGATCACGAAAGTCAGATTAGTCAGGCATACCATGTATTTGGTACCCCGGTGTTCGTAATTGTGTCGCAGAGCGGGCAAATACTCTATCGCGGTCACCGTTACCCCGACGGTATTGAACAGGCGCTGACAAACTAATGGCCACGCCGCGCAAAATGCCCTCACGAAGTGAATTAACCGGAGCGCTAAAAACGGCTGCCGTAGTGGGTAGCGTGCTGCTACTGATTAACCAGTACGAAGCGGTGATAGGGCAGATGGAGTTTAATTTAATCAAAGCCATCCTGAGTTATTGTGTGCCTTTTTCGGTATATTTGTATGGTCGTCTAAGCGTTGCTAGCAGTGGCTAGTAAGGCCTTTTGTTTGTCCGGAAATGATGTATACTGATCTGTGTACTTACTGAGGTGGCAATATGACGCAGGGTCGTAAAAGCAAGCGCGAGCATTTGGTTGAAACCGCACAACAGCTGTTTTATCGAGAGGGCATTAAAGGCACGGGGATTGATACGGTGCTTGAACATGCCGGTGTAGCTAAACGCACGCTGTATAATCATTTTAAATCCAAGGATGAGCTGGTTATTGCTACCTTGCAGCGCCGCGATCAGGAATTTATGGCCATGCTGAAAGCCGGGGTTAAGAAGTTTGAGTCCAGACAAACCGGCGAACCGGCATTTGCCCGGGTGCTGGCTTATTTTGATGCCATCGAAGAATGGACCACCTCAAAGCAGTTTTCCGGCTGTATGTTTATTAATGCGTCAGCCGAATATCCTCGCCAGGATCATCCCGTGCATGTCATTTGTGCCATGCACAAGCGCCTGGTGATCCAGTACATTGAAGAGCTGATGTCAGGATTAACCCTGGCCGACCCCCATGACCTGGCCGTACAGTTAGCGGTGCTAACCGATGGCGCAATTGTTAATGCCCATACCACAAGTAACCGCAATGCGGCTCAGGTAGCCAAGCAAATTGCCGTGTCATTACTCACCCTGCATACTCAGCCGGCGCATTAATATCAGTCGCCGCTTATGGTGAAGTCATTTATCAAGACCGGGTAAATGGCCGGCAAGAGACCTTCGATGATGCTGCCGAACAATGTATTTGTCCCCATCTGCCCGGCATTGTAAGCGCGATAAATCGCGATTAAGTATCGTTGGCTGATGCCGGCATAAATCCCTCTATATCGCAGTGTCTGCTCAGGCGGGCCTCAACGTCAGCGTGCAGTTTACGACCAACAACCAGCGGTGCTCGGTTGCGATCGATACATTCATTATGGGCAGCTAACCGCTGATAGAATTCACTGTGTTTGGCTTCTGTGTTGCGTTGACGGGTTTGCAGCGACAAGTTAGCCAGATTCACAGCACTGAAAGCCTGGCTAAAGCGGGCAATACCCTGGTAAGTAAAGTGTTCGGCTACCTGATGATTGCTGCGTTGAATAAATAAATCCATCAGAGCAAACAACAGTTTATTAGTTGACGGTGATTTGAGCAGCAGCGTATCGGTAGTGATCTGTGTTTCTGCTAGTTCGGCATGCGCTGTCGGGCGTAGCGCTATATCTACCAGTAATTGGCCGTTATAGCGTTGTTCGATATTAAGTATGGATAACGCGGCATGGTCAAAACGCAATTGCCTGCACAGGGCGACGGCTTCCCTACGAAACTGACTCAGTGCCTGGCCGTTTTGCCGGTGGCGTAAGGCATCTGCCTGACGGATAAATAAAGGTAAATCCTGGTGGGTACTGAATGGCGCACTCTGCTGCCCGTTGATAGTGAGTTTAAATCGCTCTCTGACTTCATGTTCACGGGCTTTTCTGACGGCCAGAAAAATGGTTTGGATGAGTTCAGAAGTTGGAAAATGAGGTTCGATTCGCCAACGTCGGCCATACACCAGTTTACGTTTTGTTTGTTTGTGGCGTGGCCGGTAAGTATCGAAACCGATAATACCAATCTGAATGAATAATCCCTGCTGATCCTCGCCGGCCATGATCAGGTAATCATCGTCAAACTGACAATCACGGATAACCTGTTCGACGGTCTGGCGTGTATGCGCATAAGCCAGATAATGCTGCGGAATGCAGCGGTCTCCGCTGTCTAAAGTGACAGGCGGAGCGCCGGGTAGGGGTGTTTCACCGGATACATACAGCTTGGTCACGGCAAATGTCTCACGCTGTGGTTGGGGTAACTGCCAGTGGTCGTGCTTTATGGCGGGTAATCACGTGATCCAGCGACAGTTTGCCAGCCCCCCAAACAGTGATATGCAGTAAAATGAGCCCCCAGATAACATGGCCATATAAGGCGGCTGGAGCAATCTCTTCCAGGCTTATCACGGCTACCACATTCACAATACCCAGCCCCAGGGCACTTAATCGACTGACGATCCCAAGGCTTATTAACACCGGTAGCAGCAACTCGGCAATGGTTGCCAGACAAGCTGCCAGCGCGAAGGGGAGTAGCGGCACGTGGTACTCGTATTCGAACAAAAACAAGGTGGTTTCCCAGTCATTGGTTTTCGTCAGTCCTGAAGCAAAAAACACCCAGGAGACATACAGTCGTCCGGCTACGGAAAGGACTGACTGTAAGGGCGTAAACAGGTTGGTAGTGATGGCACTTAAGCGGCCAAACATTAAGGCTAATGGTTTCACAATGGTCTTCCTACGTTAAAAAGTTAATCAATAAGTTCTGGCCTGTTGCCATTGAGATAACTGTAAGGGATCCAGGGTGGGCAAAAGCGACCAATCGTCTGCGCTTTGTATCTATTCGTTTTTATCCGTGGCGAGTTGATGTGCCGTTTTAAGCGGTTCATTGTGACCGGATGCCGGTTGTTTTAGCCATTGCTTGGGCGAGATGCCGAGTTTCTTGCGAAACAGCCTGGCCAGCGCGGAGCCGTGCTCATAACCTACCAGGTTGGCCACCAGGTTAACCGGCTTGTTGTCCTGCAGCATTTCCTGAGCCAGAGCGATGCGAATATCGGTTAAGTAATCGTTGGGCGTCAGGCCCACCACACTTTTAAATGTGGCAGCAAACCGGGAGCGCGACATCGCCGCAATGTCAGCCAGTGAATCCACTGTCCAGTTGACCTCGGGCTGGTTGTGCATGGTACTTATCACCTTAGCCATCATGGGATGACTCAGTGCTGCCAGTACCCCGCCTTTTGCCAGGTCGTTTTCCAGAATATAGCGCAGGACCTGGAGCAGAAAGATTTCGCTAAGCTTGTCGATCATCGCCCCCCGGGTTACCGAACGACTAAAGGCTTCGTCAAACAGCCATTGCGCCGTTTGCCCGATGTACTGCTCGGTATCCAGCGCCAGGGTAATTAGCGGCGGAAAAGCCTCCAGCAGCAGCTTTTGATGCGCTGATTCCATGCTGATAGTGGCACAAACCATTTCGGCACCGGCCGACTGTTCTGCCAGAATTCGGTGTTCAACCGGGCCCGGTATAAAAATCACAGAGGGTTTGTCTATGACCCGTTTAGTGCCATCTTTCATAACGATGGTTAAGCAGCCGGATTTAAGCAGGTGCAGGTGACCTTTCTCGTCGTTGCTGAACGACTGGATCCCGCAGAGTTTCCCACTGAAAAATACTTCGGCTTTTAACGAAATCCGTCTAACGATGTTTGCTATGTTGTCCATCTGTATCCTCTGAATCGACAGGCGGCTAAACCATAGCCCCCGCTGCTGACACCTGATTTCCGCGACTTTGTTGCAACCACTGGCGTGGCGATACCCCCAGCTTTTTCTTAAAAATCCTGACCAGCGCCGAGCCGTGCTCGTAGCCCACTTCACCGGCGACAAAATTGACCGGCTTGTTGTGCCTTAACAGCTGTTGGGCAACGGCTAAACGCAGGTCAGTGATGTAGTCGTTGGGTGTTTGCCCCACCAGGGTTTTAAAACTCTCAGCAAACTTAGACCGGGACATAGCTGCAATACTTGCAAGTTCGTTCAGCGTCCAGTGATGACCCGGTTGATTGTGGATGACTTCGATTACTTTGCGCATTTGCGGGTGATTAAGCGCGGCAATCGCACCCTGGTGCAAACTGCCTTGTTCGGTGGCATGACGCAGTACCTGCAACATAAAAATTTCACCGAGCTTATTGATCATGATGTCTTTACCAAACCGTTGCTCAAAGACTTCGTTAAATAGCCATTGCACGGTGCAGGACAGAGAACACTCCGGGGAAACCTGCAAATACACAATGTCCGGTAAGGCGTTGATCAGCAGTGACGAACTGGCAATGGTAAAGGTTACGCTGGCACTGATAAGTCTGGCCGGTTTGTCGCCAACCGACTCCAGATAATGTGAAGCGCCTTTGGGAAGTAACACAACCGACGGGCGGTCCATCAGAATTTCCCGCTGTCCTGGTCGGTTAAGCCGCACGGTGCCCGATTCGAGCAGATGTAACTGGCCGTGCTGGCCAAAGTGTTTAATACCACTCAGCTGACCGCTGTGGTTAATGGTAGTCGCGAATGTATGTTGATTAAGAATGCCGCTTAAATTGTCCATGTGATATCTCTCTTTACCGGTTTACAGGTGTGTTGAGATAACCTCAGCGCGTGAGACGGTAACGAATCACAACGTGACAGCCGTTATCTTAAAAAGTAAACAGTTCTGTATAGAAAAAAGATGGTTGGCTGGCTTCAGAGTTAACTGATTGCCATACTTTCCGCTTTTGCTATACCACTTAAAGTTAAAAAAAGCGGGGCAGTGTTGCCCCGCAACAGGGGGCTAGAGGCCCAGTTGAGACAAACCCGGATGGTCATCGGGACGTCGTCCCAGTGGCCATTTAAACAGGCGCTCTTGCGACATGATCGGCAGATCATTCAATGAGGCGTGGCGGTTAACCATCAAGCCCTGGTTGTTGAACTCCCAGTTTTCATTGCCGTAAGAGCGGAACCAGTTAGACGAATCATCCCGCCATTCGTAGGCATAACGCACTGCTATGCGGTTTTCAGTAAATGCCCACAGTTCTTTGATCAATCGGTACTCAAGTTCTTTGTCCCATTTGCGGGCCAGAAACTGAGCGGCCTGATCGCGACCGTGAATAAACTCAGCGCGGTTACGCCATTGGGTGTCGATACTGTAAGCCTGGGCAACCTTTACCGGATCACGGCTATTCCAGCCATCTTCGGCGAGGCGCACTTTTTCAGTCGCCGTTGCCAGGGTGAACGGCGGCAATGGCGGACGAGGTTGTTGGGTGGTGTTCATGTGCCGATCCTCGCTTACACCGGGTGAACCAGAGGAAAATCAACCTCTGCTCGGCCAGCGTTATTGAGATAATTAGTAAAGATATTCAGCGCAACATGCTGCACTACCTCTACAATTTCGGCGTCATTCAATCCGGCTTCACGTATTCTTGCCAGGCTGTCATCGCTGACTTTGCCCCGCTGCGAAACCACTTCGCCGGTAAACTGCAATATCGCCTGAGTTTGCCGATCCCGGGAAAGCCCTTTGCGGTTGGCAGTAATTTCACTGTCTTCCACCTTGACCAGATTCGCGGCCAGAAAAGCGTGGGCCGACAGGCAGTAATCACACTCGTTCAGCTGTGCAACCAGCAGCGCAATAGCTTCGCGGACGGAGGCCGGTAATACGCCTTTACCCAGTGACTGAGACATTTCAAGGTAGCCATTGAGAGCGGCCGGACTGTTGGCAATCATGCGAAATAAATTAGGTACACTGCCGAGTTGCTTAAGCACGCCCTGTAACGGGATTTGCGAAGCAGCCGGAGCATCATCAATAGAAGCGGGTACATATAAACCTGACACTGACATAACATTTCTCCAAATAAGAACTGTGGATAAACCTGAGGCGCTCTTGAGCGACCGTTCAAGTGGTGTTATTTAAAATACACAGATCTGTCTACTTTGTGCAATGGGCAGGAGTAAGAAAAATCGCTCAAAATTAAGAAGCGATTGTTTTTCCTATAAATATACTTTTCTGTCTACTATTGATTTTGTAGCTGTATGGCTGGATTTTGGGCTTTAAAAGGGCGAGGTATACGTTTTTGTCTAACGGTTTGTGTAATGCTGGAGCGGCTCGGATTTACAACGCTGTGCTTCGTTCTACCTGGCTGGGAGACATGCCTATGACCCGCTTGAACGCTCGCGAGAAGGCGGCTTCAGACTCGTAGCCACAGTTCAGGGCGAGTTCGATAAGCGGGACTTTAACACTTTTAAGCTGGTAATAGGCCAGGGTTAAGCGCCATTCGGTGAGATAGTTTTTGGCACTGGTACCCACCAGTTCGGTAAATCTTGCCGCAAACGCAGAGCGGGACATGCAGGCAATGGCGGCGAGACTTTCTACCGTCCATTTTTCTTCCGGCTGCTGATGAATGGCTTTTAGCGCGGCGCCGATTCGGCTATCACGCATAGCCGCAAACCAGCCTTCATTCGCCAGTGGATCGTTGGTCAGCCAGTACCTGAGTAATTGAATTAACATGATTTCGGCGAGCCGGGTAATAATGGTTTCACTGCCCGCGGCGAGGTCGGTGGCCTCGCGTTTAATTAATTCCAGGGTGGATGTCAGCCAGGCCTGATCCTGATAATCACCAGCCGTCAGGCAAATGACCTCGGGTAACTGATCAAGCAGGTAATGGCCAATCAGTGGATCAAAAGACACCACACCACAAATTAGTTTTGTGGTTTCACCCGAACCCGGAATATCCAGTACCTCAAGGTTGGGCGAAAGCTGCTTTACTCCGGAATCAAAAAACGGCACATCCCGGACGTGAGCAGCAGATTTGAGGCTGTGACCCTTGCCATGGGGGATTAACACCAGTGCCCCGGCAGAGAGGGCTAATTGTGATGTTTCGGTTGTGATCAGGCAGTTGCCGCTCATAACCACATGCAACATCAGGCGTCCCGGCATAGCGGGTAAGGCTAGCCCCCAGGGGGCGGCAAGAGTTGAAAAACAGTAAAGACTGTTCTGCGGTTTCAATTGCTCGATGAACGGACCAAAAGGGTCATTATTGGCCGGGAAGTCCGGTGAGTTTATCGTGTCAGTCATGGGAGCGCGTCTCTGCTGGGTCCTTGCAATCTGCCTGTTTACTATACGATTGATTGGTAGCTTAAGTCTAATTTGGCCATCGCTGGACGAACGGTAAGGTATTGTGGACCCTTGGCTATGTAAGCTTAAGGGCTCCGTTCATACTATAAGCGCTGCATAAATGGTAAAGCCGTAGCAGGAGCTCAGATGACACAGGTAACTCATCCCTTAAAACGTATTTCGGGACCTGGAGGCTTGGGTAAAACCGGCCGCCAGCCAGCTTTTACATATTGAAGAAGGAGCCGGCTTGTGACTTTTTATCTGAACATGCTCGCCGCCTTACTCTGTGCACTGATGGCAGGGGTTTACTTTGCTTTTTCCGTGGTAGTCATGCCAACTCTACACCACCTTGGTGATGGGCAGGGTGCCAGGGTAATGCAGCAATTTAACCGGGATATTTTGCAATCCTTGTTTATGCCACTGTTCTGGGTTTCCAGTCTGCTGTGTCTGATTTTGCTGGTGGGCGGTCAGTCATCGATGATCATGCTCGCAGGCGCTATTTACCTCACCGGAATGCTCGGCGTGACCGCATTATTCAATGTGCCGTTAAACAACCAGCTGGAACAGGCGACAGAGAACGAAATCCACCAAATCTGGCAGCACTATCTTAGTCGCTGGCAATGGTTTAATCACATACGAACGGTAAGTGCCGCGCTGAGTGCTGGGTTATTCGTCACCGCAGCATAATCCGAACAGGAGGATGAATGGCTAACGTCAGATTATTTTTAACTGACCCCAGTAAAGGAGAAGCACATGGCTGATTTTCTTTACTGGATATTGATGCTGGCGCAACAGGCCTTGTTCTGGGCTTTATTTTGGTTTAGGAGCCTCACGGACTATGCCCCTACCGTGCTGCTCGCCTGAGTGACTCAAGCGTAAGTCAACGCTCTGCCACCATGGCTTGCTGGCAGGCGGCGATGCCAAGTTTATGGGCTGGCCAATCAGCGGCGTATGGAGCTGATAAGGCGCATTTTCGCTGAGTGCTCGAATTTCTTCGAAGGGTTCTTTCCACGGATGGCGTGCCAGCGCAAAGCGACCAATGTGAATGGGTAGTAGAGCCCTAGCGTTAACATCTATCGCTGCCTGCTTTGACTCACTGGCGGTTATGTGAATATAAGGCCAGCGTGGATCGTATTGCCCGGTATCAAGCGCTACCAGATCGAAGCCACCAAAGCGTTCGCCAATGGTTTTGAAGTGCGGACCGTAGCCTGAATCGCCGCCCAGTAAGAGCCGCGATTGTGGGCTGGAAATAACAAACCCGCCCCACAAGGTTTTATTGCGGGTCAGGCTGCGTCCTGAATAGTGTCTGGCCGGTATCAGATGAATTTGTACGTCATTGCCTAACTCGAGGCTGTCATACCAGTCTGCTTCGTGCAGCTGCTCTGCTGTGTAGTTCCAATGAGCAAAATGGGCGCCAATACCGAGCGGAACAAACACCCTTTTTACTTTGTTTTCCAGCGCTACGGCGGTATTGTAGTCGAGATGATCATAGTGGTCATGGGAGATCAACAGTACATCAATCTCTGGTAAATCTTCCACCGCAAAGATGGTCGTTCCCTTAAACGCTTTAACCATAAACGAGAACGGCGAAGCGTAGTCGCTGAA
>CETX01021369.1_pt1 | contig 11444 bp, 9 predicted proteins | sample 356501 | NCBI WGS metagenome assembly CETX01 (sample SAMEA2623390, study PRJEB7988) | marine metagenome | biome: marine biome (ENVO:00000447); feature: mesopelagic zone (ENVO:00000213); material: "saline water (ENVO:00002010), including plankton (ENVO:xxxxxxxx)" | depth 450 m | reverse complement strand
TCGCCGCGATGTCGGCGGCAAGGCGCTGGTCGTCTACGTCACGGGCGGCCTGGGCGACGACTGGACGGACACCGTGCGGGCCGTCGCCGACGCTGGTGCAGACGTGATCGAGATCGGGATCCCGTTCTCCGACCCCGTCATGGACGGGCCGACGATCCAGGCGGCCAACGACCGTGCGCTTGCCTCGGGTGCCACTCCGACGAGCATCCTGACTCAGGTGAGCGGCCTCGATGCGGGGGTGCCCCTGGCGGTCATGACCTACTACAACATCGCATTCCGGGCCGGCCTTGAACGCTTCGCGGCTGCGCTGGTCGATGCCGGTGTGTCAGGGTGCATCCTCCCGGACCTGCCGTTGGAGGAAACCGGCCCGTGGGTTGCTGCAGCCGACGAGGCCGGCATCGAGACGATCCTGCTGGCGGCGCCCACCGCTTCCGACGAGCGCCTGTCCCGGGTTTGTGCCCGGTCCCGGGGATTCGTCTACGGCGTGGGACTCCTCGGGGTGACCGGCGTCCGTGCCGAGCTGGCCGCCAGTGCGTCGATCATCGCCACACGCCTCAAGCAGTTGACCGATCTGCCGGTGCTCATCGGCGTCGGAGTGGGGACGCCCGGGCAGGCGGTGGAGGCTTCTGCGGCCGGCGATGGTGTCGTCGTGGGTTCGGCGGTCGTTCAGGGCATGCTCGAGGACGCCGGCCCGACCGGGGTGGGGGACCTGGTTGCGCAATTCCGGGTCGCCCTGGACGCTGCCTGAGGGCTCCGGACGGCCCCTCGGGGGCCCTTGTGATTCGTTTCGACGCTTCGGTGGTGCATGAGAAGCCTGTCGTTGTAGGGGTCTGGAAGTCGGAAATGCTTGACATTGGCCCGAAAACAGGTTCGTATGTCATTTGACCACGATTGCCGACGGGACCTCCGGCGGCATCGAGAGTCCCAGGAAGGGAGCAGGTCGATGAACAAGAGCGAACTGATCGCTGCAATCGCCGAGCAGGCGGGGGTTTCGAATAAGGATGCAGGCGCCTGTCTGGACGCCTTCTGCGACGTCGTGGCCTCCGAGGTCGCAGGCGGCGGAGAGGTGAAGGTGCCAGGGTGGGTGTCCTTTTCCCACACGGTCCGTGCGGCCCGCACGGCCCGCAACCCGCAGACCGGCGCCCCGATCGACGTGCCCGCCAAGGCGGCCGTCAAGATCAAGGCCGGCGCCAAGCTCAAGAGCGCCGTCGCCGACGGCAGTGCAGCACCCGGCGGCGCACCTGCCGAACCTGACGCACCTGCCGAACCTGACGCACCTGCCGCACCTGCCTGGTAGGTCGGCACCCGAACTTCCACTCCCGCCTCGACCGGCTGGTGGCGTCATGCGTCGCCCCGGTCCGAGGCGGTGGGGGATACCCGGCGGCCGGGACAGGTGATGGAGCCCTTGCTCCCTCCGGACCAGGTCATCCCGCACCGGTCGCCGTTTCTCTTCCTGACCGAGGTCACCGGCCTCGAGGTCGGTGTTGCTGCCACCGGCTATTGGCACCTCACGGGCGACGAGGACTTCTTCGAAGGGCACTTTCCCGGGCGTCCGACGCTTCCTGGAGTGCTCCAGTGTGAGTCGATCGCCCAACTCGGTGCATATGCCCTGCTCAGCGATCCTGCCTTCGCCGGTCGCCTGGCCCTGTTCGGGGGGATCGACAGGGTCCGTTTCCGACGTCAGGTGCTGCCCGGCGAGCGCCTCGACCTGCACGTAGACCTGGGTCGTGTCTCGGCACGAGCCGGCAGGGGGTCCGGGCGTGCATCGGTCGGTGGCGAGACCGCCTGCGAATGCGAACTTCTGTTCGTGTTCGCCGACTCGCCGTAGGTTCCTGACCGGGACCTGCGGGGTTTTCGCCTAGGCGGGACCCATCACGATCGTGCCGTTGTGGCCGCCGAACCCGAACGAGTTCGAAAGCGCCGGAGCCGGTTCCCACGGGGTCGCATCGCCGGTCACCAGGTTGACCGGCGGCATCTCCGGGTCGTGGGTGGCGTAGCCGGCGGTCGGGGGGATCAGTGCCTTCTGGAGGCTCAGCGCCAGCGCCACGGCCTCGAGGGCTCCGGCAGCCCCCAGGGCGTGGCCGGTGATCCCCTTCGTGGACGTCACAAGCGGCCCCGGAGTTCCGAAGACCTTCTCCATGGCCCGGGCCTCCGCCATGTCGTTCAGGGGGGTGGAGGTACCGTGGGCGTTGATGTGGCCGACGTCGGCGGCCGTGACGCCGGCTTCCTCCATGGCCAACTCCATGCAGGCGATGGCGCCCACGCCGCCGGGTGATGGGGCTGTTATGTGGTAGGCGTCGGCGGTGCTGGCTCCGCCCAGCACCTCGGCAATGATCGTGGCCCCCCGTTCGAGGGCGGTCTCCCACTCCTCGAGGATGAGGATTCCGGCTCCTTCTCCCATGACGAAGCCGTCCCGTTCGGCATCGAAGGGCCTGGAGAGGCCAACCGAGGAGAAGGCAGTCATGTTGCGGAAGCCGGCGAGGGCGGTCGGCACGAAGGCGGCCTCGCTGCCGCCGGCGACCATCACGTCGCAGCGGCCTGAGGCCACCAGGCGGGCGGCATTGGCAACGGCGTGCGTACCTGCGGCGCACGCCGTGCAGGAGTTCTCGGCCGGACCCTGGAAGCCGTGGCGCATTGACACAGCGGCGCTGGGCGCATTGGCCATCATCATGGGGACCAGGAAGGGGGAGACCCTGCGCTCGCCCTTGTCCAGCCGGGTTGTGATCTGGTCCTCGAGGGTCTGGATGCCGCCGATGCCCGTGCCGATCCAGACACCACATCGACCGGGGTCGGCGGTCAGGGTGCCGGCCTGCTCCAGGGCCATGTCGGTAGCAGCGATGGCGAACTGGGTGCAGCGGTCGGCTCGCCGCGCCTCCTTGGGGCTGTCGAACCAGGGGCTGGGATCGAAGTCGTGGACGCGCCGCTCGCCCTCCGGGGCGGGCCCGCAGAGGCCCTCCCAGAAGGCGTCGACACCGATTCCGCAGGGTGCGACGACCCCCAGGCCGGTTACGGCAACGCGTCGACCCTGCATCAGGCTTCCCGGATCAGATTCTCTGGGTCAGAGCTTGGCGATGATGATGTCGAAGGCGCCACCAACGGTCTCGATGCCCTCGAGTTCGGACTCCTCGACGGTCACGTCGAATTCTTCTTCGAGGGCCATGACCAGTTCGACCAGGTCGAGGCTGTCCGCATCGAGGTCGTCAAGGAAGCGAGCTTCGGTGGTGACCTGGGAGGCGTCGACCGAGAGCACCTCAACGGCACACTTGGTGAATCGTTCAAAGTTGGCGTCACTCACCGGGGACTCCGTTCTCTGCTGTCGACATAGGGCGACAGGTGGGCTTTTGGACGGCACCACCCTAGGGCGGCGGACGACTACGTGTGGCGAATTCCGGCGTGCCACATGGCTCACCCGACTGCAGATGTCAGTTCTTGGATCCGCTCAGCCCATGAAGAGCCCGCCGTCGACAGGCAGCACGGCTCCGGTGATGTATGCGGCCTCTTCGGAGGCGAGGAAGCAGACGGCTGCGGCAATCTCCTCAGGGCGACCGAGTCGACCCAGCGGAACGGCCTCGGCGTAGGCGTCCTGCTGTTCTTCCGGGAGGGCGCTGAGCATGTCGGTGGCGATCGGACCGGGGGCAACCACGTTGACGGTCACCCCCCGGCTGGCGAACTCCTTGGCAAATGACCGGGAAAGGCCCACCAGGCCGGCCTTGGAGGCGGCGTAGTTGGCCTGCCCGGCCTGGCCGATGCGTCCGGCGATGGACGAGATGAAAACGATGCGGCCCCATCGGGAGCGCATCATTCCCTTGACCGCCCGTCGGGCGACCCGGAAGCCACCGGTGAGGTTGGCCTCGAGCACATCGGCGAAGTCGTCGTCGGACATGCGCAGGATGAGGCCGTCCCGGGTGATGCCGGCATTCGAGACCAGCACTTCGACGGGTCCGAGTTCCTCTTCGATGTGGGCGAATGCGGCGTCGACCTGTTCGGTGTCGGTGATGTCGCACGCCACCGGGAGGAGGCCCGCCTCGACGACCTCGGGGGGCGTATCGCCCCGACAGGTCACGGCGACCCGGTCGCCCTGTTCGGCGAAGGCCCGGGCGCACGCCAGGCCGATGCCGCGGTTGCCGCCGGTCACCAGCACGGTTCGTTGGCTCATCGGGAACCTCGTTCTCCTGGTCGGAATGGTCGGAGTGGGTCCATTATGCGACCTGCAGCCAGGCGATGGGTTGGCTGGAGGTCACCCGTTCGGTGTCGAGTGCCAGCCACCCCATGAGGGTTCCGGCGAAAGATGATCGGACATCTTCGCCCCCGATGGTGCCGAGGAGCTGCCCGGCGGCCACCGTTCCGCCGACACCGAGGCCTTCTACGGGGGTGAACACCCCGGCGCAGGGGCTTACGACCAGGCGCTCGGTGGCAAAGAGGTGTTCCCCTTCGTGGTGCTCGGGTGGTGTGGCCTCCGGTGCGGTCGCCAGCTCCTCGAGGAGTCGGTCGAGGTCATCCGGGGAGTTGACGGTGAGGCGTCTGGCCGCCCTGAGGGTGCGCTTGACGAGTCCGGTGAGGACGCTGCCAGGCCCGAGTTCGACGAACGTGGTGAAACCCAGGTCGGCGAGCCTCTGGAGGGACTGGTGCCAGCGAACCGGCCTGGTCAACTGGGCGTTGAGGAGGCTGCGCCAGGCCTCTGGATCGTCGTGTTCGAGGGCGTCGACGTTGGCGACGACGAATCCCTCGGGGGGGCGGATGTCGGCTGCGTCGAGGGCGACCCGTAGTCGATCGCCGGCGGCCTTCATGAAGGGAGTGTGGAAGGCTCCGGAGACATCGAGCTCCGTCACCCGCTTGGCGCCCGCCGCCCTGGCTGCCTCCCCGGCAGCGGCGATGGCGTCGGGATCGCCGGCGATCACCACCTGTCCGGGGGCGTTGAAGTTGGCCACCCACACGTCGCCGGCCGTGGCCCCACACGCTGCCTCGACGCCCTCGTCGTCGAGTCCGAGGACGGCTGACATCGTGCCGACCCGCTTGCCTGCCGCTTCCTGCATCGCTTCGCCACGCTCGACGACGAGGTCGATGGCCCCGCCGAAGTCGAGGGCGCCGGCTGCGGTCAGGGCGCTGTACTCGCCGAGGCTGTGGCCTGCGTGGCCGGCGGCGTCGACGCCGACCCGTTCGACGGCGTCGAGGACCACCATGCTCGTCAGGAAGGTCGCCAACTGCGCATTGTGGGTCTGGCGCAGTTCGTCGGCGTCGGCGTCCAGCAGGAGATGGGCCAGGTCCCGGCCGGCTGCGTCCGAAGCCTCCTCGACGAGTTCCCAGGAAGGGTGCTCCTGCCAGGCTGCGCCCATGCCGGGCTGCTGGCTGCCCTGTCCCGAGTAGGTGAAGACGATCATCGAAGGGTTCCTCCTGCGGCGTACAGGCCATCCCGGCCGGACGCCATTGTGGCCCACGGACGGGCGTTTCGTGGTTGGAGGCGCCAGCGATCCCGTCCGCCGTGGCGGCTGGAGCGTTTCTGTAGGCTGCCGGCCGCGCCCGGGTGGCGAAACTGGCAGACGCGGAGGACTCAAAATCCTCTGGCCGCAAGGCCTTGCGGGTTCGATTCCCGCCCCGGGCACGCGTCCTTCCCGCGCTCGACCCGGTGCCTGCCTACAGTTTCCGCACAGGCCCGCCTGTCGCGTTCGCATGCGTAGACTGCCCGGCCCATGGCACGCCCCCTGATCGAACGACGTCTGAGCGAGATCGGCGAACGACTCCGCCGCCTGCGTGCCGACGTGGCTGTCACCGAGGAACAGATCAGCCACCTCGCTGACGAGGCCGACGACGCCAGGGTGCGTCACCTGGTCTCCGAGACCCCGCTGTCCGAACGCGAGCGTCGCGACGCGGACGGCCAGGTACACGCCATGTCCAGGCACCGCGAGGACCTCCTTGCCGAGGTGCTTCGCCTCGAGATCACCCAGGACGAACTCCTCGACCGCATGACCGTCGAGCGCTGACGTGGTCGAAGAGGTCCGCGTCGCCCTCGCCGAGGACGAGGCGATCATCCGCCTCGACCTGCGGGAGACCCTCGAGGAGGAGGGCTACACCGTCGTTGGTGATACCGGTCGGGGTGATGAGATGCTCGAGTTGGTCGCTGCCACCGACCCCGATGTGGTCATCCTCGACATCAAGATGCCGGGCATGGACGGCATCGAGGTTGCCCGCCGGATCGCCAAGTCGCACGATGCTGCGGTGGTGATCCTCACGGCGTTCAGTCAGCGTGACCTCATCGATCAGGCCATCGAGGCCGGGGCGCTGGCCTACCTCGTAAAGCCCTTCCAGCGCAGCGAGCTGGTCCCCGCCGTCGAGATCGCCCGTGCCAGGCACCGGGAGATGCGGGCGCTGACCGACCAGGCACAGACGCTCGCCGACCGGCTCGAGGCCCGCAAGACCATCGACCGGGCGAGGGGAGTGCTGATGGACGAGGCCGGCCTCACCGAGGCCGACGCCTTCCGATTCATTCAGCAGGTGGCCATGAACGAGCGGGCCAGCATGGTCGACGTGGCATGCCAGGTGCTCGACGGGGGACGGCGACCTGCTTCCTGATCCGGTCCTAATCCGGGCTGTCGGCGCCCCGGAGTAGGGTCGGCTTCGTGCCCCGACCGCTGCTCCTCATAGACGGCAACTCGCTGACGTATCGGGCCTTCTTCGCCCTCCCCACCGACCTCATGACAGCGTCGGGGCAGGTCACCAATGCCGTGACCGGCTTCTGCGCCATGCTCGTGACCCTGCTCCGCGAGCACGAGCCGGACGGGATAGCCGTGGCCTTCGACCTTCCGGGCGGCACCTTCCGCCACGTTCGCCTTCCCTCGTACAAGGCCAACCGGGACAAGCAGCCCGACATCCTGTACGAGCAGCTGGTCCTGGTGCGGGAGCTGGTCGAGGCGCTGGGTCTGAAGGTGGTCGATGCGGAGGGCTTCGAGGCCGATGACGTGCTTGCCACGCTCGCCACCACGGCCAGGGACGCCGGCCGGGATGCGATCATCGTCACCGGTGATCGGGACAGCTACCAACTGGTCGAGGACCCGTTCGTGCGGGTTCTGTACAACAAGCGGGGGGTCTCCGACTACGCCCTGTACGACGAGGCGGGGATCGAGGAGCGCACCGGCGTCCGGCCGGACGACTACGTGCTCTACGCCGCCCTACGTGGTGACCCGTCCGACAACCTGCCGGGCGTCCCCGGAGTGGGTGAGAAGACGGCGGCGAAGTTGGTAAACGCGTACGAAGGGCTGGATGGCATCTTCGGGGCTGCAGCCGAACAGACGCCGAAGCTCCGCCAGAACCTCGAGGAGAACGAGGACCTGGTGCGACTCAACGCCGAGATGATGGTTCTGGTACGCGATGTGCCGCTCGGGCTGGAGGCCGACGACCTGCAGCGGGGTTCGGTCGACGTCGATGCCGCAGTCGAACTCTTCGACCGGCTGGAGCTTCGCACCGCACGGGTGCGCCTGGGCGAACTGCTCGACGTCGACTTCTCCTCGGATGGGTCCGATGGTGCCGCTGACCGCAACGACTGGGGAGAGATCCAGGTCGTCGTCCAACGGCCGAAGGATGTGTCCTCGGCATGCGAGGCCATCGCCGGGCTGCCTGCAGGCCCGGTCGGCATGGATGGTGGCGATCCGGATGGCGACGGGGAGATCCTGGGCGACGGGCTGGCGTTGTCGGCCGGCGACGGTGCGGTCGTCTGGCTCGAGCGGGGCCTCCTCGGTTCACCGGAGGTTGTCGTGGCGCTTGCAGAACTCATGGGTGATGGAGTACCCGGCGTGGCCTTCCACGACGGCAAGCCGCTGGTAAAGGCGCTCCGGGGAATCGGTGTGGATGTCGTCGCCCCGGTGCTCGACACGCGCCTGGCCGCCTACCTCCTGGACCCGGCCGATCCCCGCTTCGGCCTCGAGCAACTCCTCGAACGCCACTCCGGGCATCGGATCCCATCGAGCGGTGCCTCGGATGGCCAACTCGACCTCGGCGGCGGTGAGACCGACAGCGCCGACAGCGCCGCCCTACGGGCGCGGGCGGTCGAGCTCCTGGTCGAGCCGATGCTGGCCGCCATCGACGCACAGGGCATAGCAGAACTCAACACAGAGATCGAGTTGCCCCTGCTCCGGGTGCTGGCCCGAATGGAGGAGGTAGGGGTGGGCGTCGACGTGGCCGAGTTGACCTGCCTACGCGACCAGCTCACCGCCGACTGCGAACGCCTGCGGGCCGCCGTACACGAGGCCGCCGGGGAGGAGTTCAACGTCAACTCCACCAAGCAGCTCCGGGTGATCCTGTTCGAAAAGCTGGGGCTGACGCCCGGCAAGAAGACCAAGACCGGTTATTCCACGAACGCCGCCACCCTCGAGAGGCTCCGGGGCGACCATCCCGTAGTCGAGTACCTGCTGGCGTACCGGGAGGTCGAGAAGTTGCGATCGACCTACGGGGAGGGCCTCCTCGCCGAGGTGGGGGAGGGTGATCGGATCCGGGCCACGTTCAACCAGACAGTTGCCCGCACGGGCCGCCTCAGCTCCGATGCGCCCAACCTCCACAACATCCCGGTGCGTACCGAGGCCGGTCGGGCCTTCCGAAGGGCGTTCGTGCCGGCAGAGGGCCACACGCTCCTCGTCGCCGACTACAACCAGATCGAGTTGCGGTGCATCGCCCACCTGGCCGAGGACCCCGGGCTGATCGCCGCCTTCGAGGCGGGCGACGACGTCCACACGGCGGTCGCCGCACGGACATGGGAGGTCGAGCCGGCCGACGTGACGCCCGAGCTGCGGTCCCGGGCGAAGATGGTCGCATACGGCCTGGCCTACGGCATGGAGGCGTACGGGCTCTCGCAGCGCCTCGGCATACCGGTAGACGAGGCCACCGAGATCCTGGACGGCTACTTCGCCGCCTTCCCGGCCGTGCGCGAGTACATGGACCGGACGGTGGCCGAGGCCCGCGACCGCGGCTATACGGAGACGCTGTTCGGCCGTCGCCGCAGGATCCCCGAGCTCTCGTCACCCAACTTCAACATCCGTCAGGCGGGCGAGCGGCAGGCGATGAACGCCGGCATCCAGGGCCTTGCGGCCGACATCTTCAAGGTTGCGTTGGTCCGCCTCGACCGCCATCTCGAGGAGACCGGCATGGCGAGCCGGCTGATCCTCCAGGTCCACGACGAGGTCATCCTCGAGGTCGTTCCCGGTGAGCGCGACGAAGCGCTTGGCGTCGTACCGGAGATCCTGTCCGGAGCATTCGACCTCCGCGTCGAACTGGCCGTCGACGTGGCCACCGGCGACACCTGGGCCGACGCCAAGGCATGAGGGGAGAGCGTGACGGGGAAGGCAACCCCGGACACTGGTTCGAGGAGGTGGCCGACCACCTGGGTGAGGCCTACCTCCGCTACTCGTTCACCTACGGAACAGTGCAGGAGGTCGACTTCCTCGTGGAGGCGCTCGAGCTCGGTGAGGACGCCCGGATTCTGGACGTCGGGTGCGGTCCCGGTCGACATGCCCACGAATTCGCAAGGAGGGGCTTCGATGTGGTGGGCATAGACGTCTCGCAGGCCTTCATCGACCTGGCTTCCGCCGGTGCACCACCGGGAGCGACGTTCGTCTGTGCCGATGCCCGGGGGTTGTCCTACGAGGACGAGTTCGACGCCGCCATCTCTCTCTGCCAGGGGGCCTTCGGCCTGGCTGCCGGCCCCGGATCGGATCCCGTCCCGCTCGATCCCGACGGGGCGATCCTGGAACGGATCGCCGCCGCGGTGCGGCCCGGGGGCCGCCTGGCCCTGAGCGCATTCTCGGCCTACTTCCAGGTGCGGTTCCTCGGCGAACTCGACGACTTCGATGCCGGTTCCGGGGTCAACCATGAGCGCACAGAGATCCGGGACCTCGATGGGAACGTTTCGGAGGCGGACCTCTGGACCAGTTGTTTCACGCCACGGGAGCTCCGACTCCTGGCCGACCGGGCCGGTCTGGTCGTCGAGGGGCTCTGGTCGGTCACCCCGGGCGACTACGGACGCCGCCCTCCGGACATCGAGAGCCCGGAATTCCTGCTCCTGGCGTCCCGCTCCGCCTGATCGGGGTTCCCGAAGGGGTTTCCCGGCCTTGGGGATAGGCTTTTCTGGTCCGTGCCCCCGGGTGTCGGACCTTCATACCCGAATCGTTCCTGATTCTTTCCTGTCCCCGATCCCTGTCCCCGAGAAAAGCCACCGTGACCAACCTGACTGCCCCCGATTCCGCCCTCGACTCGCCTCCCATGGGCACATTCGACGCAAGCGGCGAGTACATCCCCCGCGAGATCGTCCTCGACGACCTCGGAACCCTTTCCCTCGACGAGGCCTACTCGGCCACGATGGTCGATGTCGCAGACGGGCAGATCGTCGAGGGCACCGTCGTGCGGGTCGACCGGGACGAGGTTCTCCTGGACATCGGGTACAAGTCGGAGGGCGTCATCCCGCCTCGCGAGCTGTCGATCCGCAACGGCGTGCACCCCGGTGAGATCGTTGCCATCGGCGAGCGCATCGAGGCCATGGTGGTCCACCGCGAGGACAACGAGGGCCGCCTCGTCCTCTCCAAGAAGCGTGCCCAGTACGAACGCGCCTGGGGCCGCATCGAGGAGATCAAGGAAGGCGACGGCATGGTCGACGGCACGGTGATCGAGGTCGTCAAGGGTGGCCTGATCGTCGACATCGGACTCCGCGGCTTCCTCCCCGCCTCCCTGGTCGAGTTGCGCCGCGTGCGCGACCTGCAGCCCTACATGGACACCACCATCCAGGCCAAGATCATCGAACTCGACAAGAACCGCAACAACGTCGTCCTGTCCCGGCGAGCCTGGCTGGAAGAGACCCAGAAGGAGCAACGCGAGGACTTCCTCGACAACCTGCGTCCGGGTGAGGTCCGGTCGGGCGTGGTGTCCAGCGTCGTCAACTTCGGTGCATTCGTGGACCTGGGCGGCATGGACGGGCTGATCCACGTGTCGGAGCTCTCGTGGAAGCATGTCGACCACCCGGGCGCTGTGGTCACCGTCGGCGACGAGATCGAGGTGCAGGTGCTCGACATCGACCGTGGCCGTGAGCGCATCAGCCTGTCGCTGAAGGCCACCCAGCAGGATCCATGGCAGGAGTTCGCCGAGAGCCACCAGGTCGGCGAGTTGGTCTACGGCCGGATCACCAAGTTGGTCCCGTTCGGCTCCTTCGTCCAGGTCGGAGACGGCATCGAGGGCCTGGTCCACATCTCGGAGATGTCGGCCCACCACGTCGAGCTCCCCGAGCAGGTGGTCACCCCGGATGAGGAGCTCTGGGTGAAGATCATCGACCTCGACCTGCAGCGCCGGCGCATCAGCCTCTCGATCAAGCAGGCCGCCGAGGGCGGTGTCGTGGCCACCGAGTGGCGTGACCACTTCGGTGAGGAGGCATTCGACTCGGAGGGCAACTACGTCGGTAGCGGCGAGTACACCTC
>CETX01026026.1_pt1 | contig 11471 bp, 8 predicted proteins | sample 356501 | NCBI WGS metagenome assembly CETX01 (sample SAMEA2623390, study PRJEB7988) | marine metagenome | biome: marine biome (ENVO:00000447); feature: mesopelagic zone (ENVO:00000213); material: "saline water (ENVO:00002010), including plankton (ENVO:xxxxxxxx)" | depth 450 m | reverse complement strand
GCAGCTGGACCACGCGAATCCTTCGGCTGACCGCCGGCTCAGCAGCCGCCTCCCATGCCTGACACATTTCTGGCAAGAAGCCAGTACCAGCACTGGACTGTTCGTGCACACGCTCTTCGCCACGATCGCCATAAAACCCGACTGCAGACGCCACAATCAGCGTCTTCGGAGGCCGCTCGAGACGAGCGAGCGCCTCAGAGAGATGACGTGTGCCATCAACCCGGCTATCACGGATACGCGCTTTTCGTGCCTTCGTCCACCGGCCACCGGCGATGTTCTCACCGGCGAGATGTACCACGGCATCGACCCCATCGACCGCATGGTCGGACAGATCTCCATTTAGGGGATTCCAACTAGGAATCGTACTGTCGTCACACGGTCCACGTCGAAGTGGAATCACTTGATATCCGGTGCTTTCAAGCAACGAAACCAGTGCCGACCCGATTAAGCCGGTCGCACCGGTCATCACTACGCGCATCTGTTTGCCTCCATACCAAATATGTTATCAGGACTAGCGACCACTCATCGTGACCCTATCGGCCTCAAACACGTTGCGGTAGAATCGTAAATTCCTGAGCGATTGCGTCAAGGTGTCAGGTCAGGATACGATCATCACGCAACGCCGTGACGGCGCGTTCGTGAACGTAGGAGAATCACAAGGATGTTTAGGAACAGTCTGTACTGCAGTACAGCAACCATCTTATGCATGGTTACCGTCGGATGTGGGCAGCCGGTTCAGGAAGAACCCACTCCCGCGGCATCCGAAACGACTATGCCCCAGTATCAAGTCGATCCCTTCTGGCCGAAGCCGCTACCCGACGACATGCTCATTGGAGAAATCGCAGGTTTGGCGGTTGATACCCAAGACCACGTCTGGGTCTTTCAACGTCCGGGTAGTCTCAGTGAAGACGAATTGGGTGCAGCTCAAGATCCGCCAGTTTCGTTATGTTGTAAGCCCGCTCCCTGGATCGTGGAGTTTGACTCCGATGGAAATTACCTTCGTGGTTGGGGCGGTCCAGGTGAAGGATATGACTGGCCTGAGATCGAACACGGGCTCTTCGTCGATCACGAAAATAATGTGTGGTTGGCCGGGGAAGCTACCAATGACCACCAAGTATTGAAATTTACGGCGGACGGTGAATTCCTCCTCCAGATTGGACAACGCGGACAAACCGGGGGCAATGCCCATACGGAATTTTTGGGACACCCCACCGATATGGAAATTGATCCCGAGACGAACGAGGTGTTCGTAACTGACGGCTACTTGAATAGACGCGTCATCGTATTTGACGCGAATACCGGTGAGTACAAACGTCACTGGGGTGCCTACGGAAACGAACCTCAAGATTTCCCTGCTGGCACCCGCTATGAAGCGGGAAGATATCGCCATGCCGGACCCGATGGCGAATTACTCGACTCTGGTTTCTTTCCACCGATCGCTCCAGATCGACAGGACGCTGACACCGGTGCAGCATTTGATCCGGAGGGTCCCCCCTCACAACAATTCAACATCGTTCACGGAGTTCGCTTAACGAATGACGGACTCGTGTACATCGCGGATCGCACCAACAGTCGAGTACAGGTCTTCCAACGAGACGGCACGTACGTGGACGAAGTGATCATTGCGAAAGCAACCATGGGTGAAGGCAGTGCGTGGGATGTGGACGTGTCTCCGGACGAACAACAAACGTTCCTTTACGTCGCCGATGGCACAAACCAACGGGTCTGGATCGTACAACGAGCCACCCTTGAAGTCCTTGGATCCTTTGGCCGTCGTGGCCATGGCGCTGGTGAATTCCATTGGGTGCACCGATTGGTTGTTGACTCCCAAGGGAACCTCTATACGGGTGAAGTCAACCGAGGTCGACGCCTTCAGAAATGGATCTTGGCAGAAGACAACGCAGCGACTGAATAATCCGTTCCTTTAATCTGATTCTGGAGTTTGAGATGCTTCGAAACTTATTGATACTCACTGCAACTTGCCTCTTGGTTACGCTGACCAGTTCCGTCTGGGCTCAATCAGGTGTGTTTGGATCCCAACATCACAAGTACCGCGTGGTCACAGTGGTGGACGGACTGGAGATTCCCTGGTCCATGACGTTTCTTCCAGGCGGTGACATGCTAGTCACCGAGCGTCCAGGACGGCTCCGTATCGTACGAAACGGCACCCTCTTACCCGAGGCTGTAGCCGGTGTGCCAGCGGTGCATGCCGAGGGTCAGGGTGGCCTGTTCGAGGTGATGGCCCATCCCAACTTTGCGTCGAATCACTTGCTATACCTGACTTATGCGAAACCCAACGATGGTGGGTCCACGACACGGCTGATCCGTGCTCAATGGGAGAACGACCAACTCACAAATGTTGAAGAAATTTTTGAAGCAGCCACACAAGGTCGCGGGCACTATGGAGGTAAGCTCGCCTTCAATCAAGAGGGCTTCCTCTTTCTCACGGTGGGCGATCGACAGGCGCCTCCAACCGGAAACTTGGACGAACACCCGGCCCAAGACACTTCCAACCACCACGGCACGACGATACGACTGCATGACGACGGTCGTGTGCCTGAAGATAACCCGTTTGTCAACGAAGCTAATGCGCGCCCTGAGATCTGGAGCTATGGCCATCGCAATCCACAAGGCCTGGCAATCCACCCAGAAACTGGAGACATCTGGACTCACGAGCACGGCCCCCAAGGAGGCGATGAGCTCAACCGGATACAAGCTGGGGAGAACTATGGCTGGCCCGTGATTGGGTACGGTGTGAACTACGGCAGTGGCGTAGCGATTCATAACGGTACGCTTCGGGAAGGTCTGCGACACTCAAACCACGTGTGGGTTCCATCAATTGCAGCGTCAGGAATGTTGATTTACACAGGGCAACATTTTCCAGAATGGCAAGGTAATATTTTCGTTGGAGGTCTAGCAGGCCAACAACTGGCACGTCTGACGCTGACGGCAGACAACCAAGAAGTCGAACAAGAAGAAACCTTACTGCAAGGACTTGGGCGCATCCGTGACATTCGACAAGGCCCGGATGACTATATCTACATAGCGACCGAGGGTAGAGAGGGTGCATTAACACCGATTGTCAGATTGGAACCTGCGGAATAAGGACGACGCCCCTCTTTTCAAGATTCTTTGATTCTAATTATTTGTGAAACTTAACCAGGAGGCTCTAATGAAAGCATCTGTAATCGTCTTGGCTCTTTTATTCGTCAACCCGTTGCTGATTCAATCAACGAGTGCGCAGGAAGAATGGAGTTTTGGACATGCCTATCCTAACGCGCTCATAAATGCCGTCTTACCTCTACCGGAAGATCTACGAGACGGTGCAACCGTACTCGTTTACCATCCGGACACGGGTGAACGTATTGTCGTTCGGCAGGGCTCCAATGGCATCGTATGTATTCCAGGGAATCCTGGGGACACCAGATGCTTTAATCAGGTGATGAGTCCCGCTAATGACCTCCGGGCAAAACTTCAAGCAGAGGGTAAATCAAATGAAGAGATCGCCGCGGCGTTAGGTGCAGCCCGCGAATCAGGTGCTGTCCCAACAGCACCGTATGGAACGATGATGTACCTGTTACGACACAACGACAACCAGATCAAATTACTTTGGGTGATGCTCGTCCCCAACGCAACACCAGAATCGATTGGTGTTTCGACCACGAGTCAACGGGACAATGCTCTGCAAGGTCATGGAATGCCATGGCTAATGCGTGAAGGCACCCCGGGCGCGCACATCATGATCCCCATTAACAACACACCATTATCCAGCGGGTATGTAAAGCAGTAGACGGGAACGTGCCCGCAGCAGCAGCGCCGATTTCTAGAGTGGCGTGTGATTCTGGCACTAAAAAATCCGGCCGAGTGACCCATCCATCGGATGCGCCATTCGGCCGGATTATTCGAGCTCTAATACTCAGTGTGTAACAACGGACCTTACTGCTGAGCGCCAGCAGCTTGGGCCAAACCCTCTAGAACCTCCTTGGCCTGCACCACTTGCGCATTCTCGATTACAGACATGTCAACGAATTTTTCTAGGTCGGCCACTGCCGCATCATCCTGTTCTACCTGCACGTAGGCCATCCCACGCCGGAAATAAGGTGCCGCTGAATCGGGTGCCTTTTCTATCGCCACGCTGAGTAGGGCAATAGCTTCGTCAAAATTCTCAGCCGGCATTAGCGTGTTCACAACCACAGCAACCACCGTTGTAACAACGGGACGGCCGAACAGTCGAGGACTGATAGCATTCAGGTAGCGATGCACCCGCTCATAGTCACCGATCTCTGCCGCGCTATCTACCCCATTGAGCCTGGCCTGCATCTCGTTTCGAGGATTCGGCAGGGCCGCACCCGAAGCCGCCTCCGCTGTGACGGCATCTAAATACGCATCAATATGCGTCAGCGCCTCTTCGTGCATCCCCTCTCCCTGGTACGTTAATGCAATGAGCTGATTCAAACTCACCTGCGTTGGTATCGCAGCCAGCAACCCGAGAAGTGCAGGTCGAGCGGCGGAAAAATTCTTAGCTTGCAACTGTGTCTGGCCTTCGTTGAGCTGCTCCTGGAGAGCTGGAAGGGTCACCTGAAGGTCTCGCATACCGTTCTGCATCACTTCCACCTCGACAAACACGCCACCGTAACCAGCTGGTGGACTTGTCGGGGCCACAATCGTCAGCTTCCACATTCCCGGCTTGAGATCCTTGATCTCAAAATTACCGTTGCCTTTACCTTTTTTCGTCTCTGGCCCAGTGCCCGTTTCCAAAAACACGGCCTTGACCAAAGGGTCTTTTATGTTCTCACCCTGGGCATTCTTGACCTTACCTTTGACTTTAGCTCGGCCCTTGTACTCTTGTGCGCCAACCATCACCGAACTTGCAACCGTCATTAGTAGCACTACGACCCAGCGCGTTATCCTTGTATTCACAATCACCCCCACGAAAACACAATATTGTGTAAATGGCACCTGACTGCCATCACTATGACACCATTAATTCTAGATGAGACACCGTCAAAATGACAATGGCTCTCATCTCAATACACCATAAGGGTTTAAGTCGCCCCACGAGCTATGCCCCCGTCGACTTACGGACTTCTTGATCCTGCATCCGTGACCACAACACTCACGTGAGCATTGGTCCAGCAGCACTGGAAACCACCCCGAGTGCCTGAGGAGTCATTGGCCTGCACACGCAGGACATAGTCACCAACGTCACTGAACGTGGCACTCGTTAGTGTCTCACCAGTTATTTCATCAGTGTCTGGTCGAGGATTACTGAAAACGACATCGCCCTCACCGCGGTGCTTGACCCAGCGAATCCGCACGGGCGCCCCTTCGAGTGCACGCCGATTGGGATCAACTTGTCCGTCATCAGTCGCCCAGATTGTGAGGTCGAGCGGCTCATGCACCGTCGCTTCATACTCGGCACTGATCCCTAAGGGTGGACCTTGTTGCGGCTCTCCCCCTCGTTCGAATCGCACCATCGGAGGGGTGTTTCCCTGTGCCGGTTCGAGGTACGGCTCGACCTCCCAGTCGGTCTTCAGGCTCATCGGCACCCGAGTCGTTTCCCCATTCGCCACCAAGGTCCACGTCAACTGCTGATCGCCAAAGTTGGGTGGCAACGTCACAGTAAAGACGCCCCAAGCTCGCCGAGGTAGAAAGTGCGTGGGTTGACCACGGTCTGGACCACCAGGCTCGATCCGGTTATCCGATCCCACGGGTATATGCAGCACTTCCTCCGAGTTACGGTTAAAGTACCCGACCAGCAAACTGATTTGTCCATCTGGATGGCGGAACCAACCCTCGTAAGCCGCCGTCACACTCTGACCTGAGGTCCGCATCGGTGCCAGTGCTAACTCTTGCGACAGCACCGGCTGGGGTGCGACAAACAACAGAATCACAAGGATGACAGCCATACCAAGACCCACAATAGCTATTCGTAATGTGGTCATAGATGGAAGCTCCTCCATTGCAAGGATGTGGTATCCCGGAGCCGAGCAGTGGCTCCCATGACCTTTCTTATTCTTGTGGTCCACTTAGTCCTATTTAGCACCACCCACAAATACAAGAAAACTCGGTTACGGCTGCTGCTCGTCGGTTAATTCCAGTCGACTTGCTTCGCGCTGGGCAATCTCAGACTCAAGCTCTTCGTCACTCATGTAAGTCACGTTCACCCAAGCATGCGCCATTTCGTCCACCGTCCGGTCGCCCCAACCCACCCACTGACTAGGATCAGGATTGTCCCGATTTGCGGATGTGTTGTCATGCCACGCCGTGATTCGAAGGAGTGTCCCTTTCGGCAGCAACGGTGCCACATGATCCGCATACACATAGTTGTTGTGCCAATCAAATTGATAATCATTGACATGGCTCAACATCCGGCGTTCACCGGTCGGCAGCAAGGCCTCCATCGACATTGCTTTGCCGCGCAGGTGCATATGCGGCTGGAAATTCTCTACCCGACCAGCCTGCCTCAGCGGGAAAAATCCTTGATGCACCGAAACGGTATTCGGTGGAATGTCGAGGCCACGAGTCCCCCCTTCAATCCCGTGCATGAGGTGCAACACTTGGCGATGTTTCGGCTCGTACCCTTTCGGGTGGAAGTAAATTGCGAGTTCGGCTGAATCCGTGATCTCTTCGCCGACCGCATGATAGTGAATATCCCAGACTATTTTCGAACCAGGCAGCATCAATTTGCCACTATCTGGGCGCGTAATCTCACCCTGCTTCCCAACGGCCCACTCCATGAAGAGACCGGGGCCGACATCGTCAGGGTCAGTTGCTGTTGCTTCTAACTCTGGCTCTTCCTGCTGAAGCCTCGCTAAAGCATGGTGCGTAATCCGTCGACCCTCGGGCGTGGACGGTCTAATCTCGATCGCGCGAACCCAACGCGGCTCAGTCAGACCGGTCTCGACAACAGGCTTATACCAAGCATCCTGCGCTCGAGCAGCCATCTTGTAAGCCGGAGACTTAATAATTAAATTCGGTGGTCCGAACAGCTCCTCGAAGTTCCAAGTCTCCCCTGCGGGCCAGGTCATGGGATGAGGCATGTCCGCCGGGTCTCCCATCGGAGCTCCTGAATCTACCCACCTGACGATGGTATTAATTTGATTGTCGGTCAACGAGCGATCGTTCTTGAAGTCCTGAATACCAACGCTCTTATCAACATGCCATGGTGGCATCTCACGTGCCGCTACAGCGGCCTTAATACTCCGAGCCCATGGTCGCGTCTCACGGAAATTCACGAGGGACATTGGCGCCATCGAACCGTCTCGATGACAGGCCTCACACTTTTGTTGAAATATGGGAGCAATGTCTTTCGTGAAGGTCACCGCTTCGTCCACTGATTGCGCTGACACCAGCATTGGAGCGCTTCCTAAGAACGCAAACAACATCGCGCACCCAACCAAGTTCTGCCAACTGAGAAATCGTGTATTTGCCATGGCACGCCCTTCTTTCAGTGACGCCGGAACAGACTCTTCTGAAAATTCAAGCACACTTATATGTAAGGATTTTACACTAGTCAACCGACGAGTTCACTGCCAAAAAATTAGGAGGCAAACTCCTAACAGTGGCGCACGGAGGAATGCTTCAAATAGGTCAAAAAACAGTCAAAAACAAGGCCGAACAGGCACTCTCTGGTCGTGTTGGAATCCGCAATTGCAGCTGGAATTAGACTGCTCAAATTATTTAAAATTCCACGCTCACAACTCATCGGCGCGCTACATTTGAACTGGTTGTGTGATAATCACCTCAAATTGTCAGAACCGAGGAGTCTGGATTTACAAAACGCTCTGGGTACCACCGGCGTACCGCCCTCGCATTCATACGGAGAAAATCAATGATTGATAGTAATGCCACCCCGCGACGAAACTTTCTAGGTCGAATGGCAGCGGCCGCCGTTGCTGGTGGTCTGTCGTGGACGGGTGGCCATACCGCTGCAGCCACCACACAAGACTGGACCCGTGAGGTAGGCGGCAACCATAAGTGCTTTTTCGACTTTCCGAACCACAAGCTGGGCTTTCCACTGGTGCACATCTTCAACTACATCGGCACCTATGCCTCGGCCTTCGGGGTGGGCAATGAGCAGGTGGGCACAGTGGGGACCTTTTACGGCGGGGGTCCAGCGTCAAGTATTTTCATGGGGTTTAACGACGAGATTTGGTCTAGGTACAAGGTGGGTGAATACGCGGGCTTGGACGACTCGGATGGCAGGCCATACACGAGGAACGTGTTCAATCGCCCGACCTCGGACGATTCGGTTCTTCTCGCAAAGGGGTTGCAGTCGCCAAACTTCGCTGCGCTTGAGGGTGCTATGCCCCTAGTAGGGATTGAGAACCTTCAGAATCTGGGCACAAAGTTTATTTTGTGCAACAACGCTTTTAACTCATGGGTGTTAGAACTCGAGGCGCGGGGCCAAGGGGCGGCGGCTGATATCGATGCGGCGCTCCGAGCGAACCTGCTGCCTGGAGTGACCATCGTGCCAGCAATGGTGATCGCCATTGAACAAGCTCAGCAAGCTGGTATTGCGTACAACAAGCAGTGACTTAAGAGTCGACGACATCAAGCAAAACACTCTGGTCGGTGTCCAACCAACTGGTTGGACACCGTTCGTTCAGGCCTTCTAATAATAATGAGGAATCTTCATGAGTTTCCAGAAACCGAGTGAGCCACTGCTCCCCCGCGCCATCAACCACCGGCGTGTTGCGAGTACGCCTACACGCCGTGACTTTCTCCGAACATCAAGCGCTGTCGGCATTTCCGCCGCTGCCTTGACACTAAGCGCTGGCCAGTGGGGCTGCAGCCCGGGTGGCGAGACACCAGACGTCGCTGCCCCGGCAGAACGCGAACTGGCGTTCCTCGCGTTGGATGCCGCTGTGCAGGCCGGTGCGAGCTACGCCGATGTCCGTGTATCACGACATTGGTTCGAGTCGCTGCGAACACGAGAAGAACAAATTACGGGCGTCAATTTCACAGAATCATATGGCCTCGGCATCCGGGTACGAGTTGGAGGCTCGTGGGGCTTCACCGGAACACGCGACCTGACCTCCCAAGCGGTCGCAACCGCTGCGAAAAATGCAACGGTGATGGCAGCAGCAAATGACCGCATCGCACCACAGGAAACCGAACTGGCCCCCGTCGACAGGTATCCCAACGCGCAGTGGGATACACCTCACACGATTGACCCGTTCGATGTGTCACTTGAGGAAAAAGCTGATGTGCTGTTTGCCGCTAGTCGCGCAGCGCTCAAGGTCAAGAATGTTCAGTTTGTTTCCGGCAACCTGATGGCAGTTAAAGAGCGCCGCCTGGTGGCAACCACGGAAAATTCAGTGGTACAACAGACCTTTATACGCCAGAATCCTGGCTTGACAGTTACGGCAGTGTCATCGGATCGATCGGATTTTCAGAGTCGCGTGGGTGACGTCGCCGCAGCGGCCCGTGGGTGGGAATACATCACCGATCTTGATCTATCAAATCAGGCTGAACGTTGGGCGGAAGAGGCCGCAATGAAGCTATCTGCGCGTTCCGTGGAGCCTGGCACCTGGGATTTGGTGCTCCACCCATCGAACCTCTGGCTGACGATCCACGAATCCATTGGGCATCCAACTGAACTGGATCGGGCTCTTGGCTACGAAGCAAACTACGCAGGCACTTCATTTCTGGCACCACCAGAAGACGTACTCAATACGACCCGCCTCGGACCAGAATTCATGACCTTTATGGGCAACCGAACCGAAGTCGGCGGATGTGCGACGTGCGGTTGGGATGATGAAGCGGTTCCCGCTTTTGAATGGCCCATCATCAAAAACGGAACTTTTGTGAACTACCAGACAACCCGGGAGCAGGCCGCTTGGATCGCGCCGTACACCAACATGACGAGGAGTCAAGGCTGCGCCTATGGTCAAAATTGGTCCAGTATCCCCTTTCAGCGGATGCCAAATGTGAGCCTCATGCCAGGAGAGTCACCACTCAGCGAGGAAGACGTCATCGCTCAAACCGAACGAGGCATCTACATTGAAGGCGATGGTTCGTATTCCATTGATCAACAGCGTTATAACGCACAGTTCGGTGGACAGCTATTCTGGGAAATCCGCAACGGCAGAAAGCACCAGATGTTGCGGGATGTCGCCTATGTAATCCGGACACCAGATTTTTGGAATTCGCTGGCCGTTTTGGGCGGACCAGAGACGTACTGGCTGGGTGCGACATTCGGTGATGCGAAGGGGCAACCGGGCCAGGCTAACGCTGTGTCTCATGGTTGTCCCACAGCACTGTTCCGCGATACGACCATCATCAACACGGCGTAGGAGGTTTATCGGTATGCAGGCACCAAGTGCAGGTCGCGGGGGTATTTCGACTGAGGATGCTCGGGCACTTACCGAGCGTATCGTAAGCCTCTCCCAAGCCACCGCAACACGGGTTACGATCAACGCCCGCAGTCGGCCGTTTATTCGAAGTGCGGATAACCGCATCACTACAGCCGGTGAAAGCTCAGACGTGTCGGTCACGATTATGAGTGCCTTCGGACAGCGGGTGGCCTCAGTTACGACGAATCTGCTCGACGAGCCCTCCCTGACTGAGGCCGTTCGTCGTTCAGAAGCCTTGGCACGGCTCGCACCAGAAAACCCAGAATATCTAGGCGAATTGACACCTCAGGATTACCCCAAGGTGAATGGTTACTACGAAACGACCGGTGGCATCTCAGCCGAGGACATGGCTTCAGCCACTGCTCTCGCAATCGACCAAGCCCGTGGTGCCGGACATGTCGCCTCAGGATTCATTGACGTCCAGAACGGTTCGCAATCGATTGCCACATCAGAAGGATTGTTCGCACATCATAAAAGCACTGGAGTGGCCTCAACCTTGACGGTGCGGTCACCAGACGGGTCAACATCCGGTTGGGCAGGTGACGAAGCAGCTGACTGGAACCAGATCGAAACGGCTCGGATTGCAACTGATGCCGTGCGCAAATGTGACGCATGGCGCGATAAAACCTCCTTGGACCCAGGCCATTACGACGTTGTGCTCGAACCGACTGCCGTCGGTATGCTGATGCTCCGCATGCGCAGAACCTTCGATGGACGTGCAGCCGACGAAGGACGCTCATACTTTTCTTCGCCCAGTGGCGGAACACGGGTGGGAGATGAAATCTTTGACCCGCGGATCACTATCCACAGTGATCCGGCTGCGCCGGATGCCGAAACAGCGCCTTTCGATGGCGAGGGCGCAAGGCAGGCAGCAGAAACCTGGATTGAAAATGGAATATTACGCAATCTCTCATACTCGCGGTTCTGGGCTAACAAGCAAGGGGTTGCACCACGACCTGCACCAGCGAACCTGCTAATGTCGGGAGAGTCGGATTCGATTGAAGCGATGATTGCATCAACTCGTCGTGGGGTGCTCATCACTCGTTTCTGGTACATCCGAGGCCTGAACCCCCGTACGATTTCGTACACCGGGTTGACTCGAGATGGCAC
>CETX01089457.1_pt1 | contig 11574 bp, 23 predicted proteins | sample 356501 | NCBI WGS metagenome assembly CETX01 (sample SAMEA2623390, study PRJEB7988) | marine metagenome | biome: marine biome (ENVO:00000447); feature: mesopelagic zone (ENVO:00000213); material: "saline water (ENVO:00002010), including plankton (ENVO:xxxxxxxx)" | depth 450 m | reverse complement strand
CTCGTGGCTGTTGCATATCTCGGTGGCGAACACCTCAGCACCATGCAGATCGCACCGGCCCCAGGGTGTGCGTGTTGGTTTCGGTGCGCTGGCGGACTGCCCGGGGAACGGGCAGTGTTTGTCCTCGGCGTAGCCTGTATGGCTGTAGTTTTCGCAGCTGATGCACGCCTTGGGCATTTGGAGTTGTGGCTCGGTCATGCCTCGTCCTGCCTTGCCAGCGCCAGAGCCTCAGTTTCGCGGCTCATTCCATGGTGCAGCTGGACATCCTTGCCTGCCCTGTATCCAAGCTGAGCAGCAGCTGCTGCAGAAGCACTCGATTCATGTGCCAGCTTTCGGTCCCGGGCCTTCTTCACCTTTGTCTCCCTGACGTCTGTCAGGTATTGGTTGTGCCTGGCTTTTTCCTGCTGCGTGATGGGGGCAGCAAACTCTCGAACCTTGGCGGCAACAGCGGAGACCCAGCCTTCGCAGTATGCATCAGCATTCTCACGCTTAATTCGGGCGCCGTACCTGCCATAGCTGGGCAAGCTGCTGACAAAATCCTTGCGCGCCGCCTTTAGCTGGCGCATCAGGACCTCAAGGCAGTAGCTGGCAATCACGGTATTCTCTTTACGCCCCACATAGTCGACGCTCCTCCAGGAGGTGTAAGCGCTACACTGAAAAGCGGTACCGATAACGGCCGCCAAGGCGGTAACCCAGCCAGGGAATCTCCGATACCCGAGATCCACCCCTTCCTCGCCAAACTCGGCCAGACCGACGTGCACTTCTGTCAACCCGTGCTTATCCATCAGTTTTCGGGCCTGGCGCATCGCGGACGCCGCTTCGTGTTCGTTGGCAGACTGGCCCAGGGCCATACACTTCCTGATCTTATTGAGGATTTTCTCTTTCTCATTCATCGCTCAAGGCCTTCTGTTCCCGTGGCTTCCCGCGCAGGCATTTACCATCCGGCCCCATATCGAACGGGCAGTTACAGTCGGGATAGCTGCACACATTTTCTTTTCGTGACATGTCACGATCTTTGTAAACCAGTGCGAGGATGTACTCGGTCTGGTCGTCGAACTCCCGAAGCCGGGCTGCCTCCTCGATCGCTGCCCGTTCGTTGGCAGCCAGCTCCATGGTGAAGAGCTTCATGTCCAGGAACTTGTTCCGCTCACGCTGGCGGCGTTTACGTTCGGTTGGTGTCATGGCCATCTACATTTCTCCCAGAACATTCAGCGCCTTCCTGCCCGCCTTCATCAGAGCTTTTCTGTGACTGATCTTCTCGATGCCGTTGGCGTTCATGTAGTGCAGCGTCTCGGCAACTTCAGTAAGTGTGCGAACCGGGCTGCTTCCGGCGTTCAACACCATGGACACCTCGCAATCATGGGCGGAAGAGCCAATAATCATGGCCACCCTTTTCTTCTGTGCTTCCGTCAGCATGCTTCCCTCTCCTCATTCTTCAGATGCTCCACCCACACTTGCCACTGCTCAGGCTGGAGCCATGTTCCGTCCATCAGCACCACACAGCCGCTTGAATGGGCATAGGCCATGCCGGTGTTCTCGATGAGCTCGATAATCGCCTCAGCGCGATCCTCGTGGCTCAGGTCAGTTACCTGCGTGTGCACTGCGTACAATCCTCGCTATTCGGCTGACTGTGTGGTGGCAGCTGGGTGATGAGCCGTCCCGCTGGTAGTGCGGCAGCCGTCGATCGAGCAGGCAGACGAGGATTTCCCGCTTCATGTGCCTGAGAATCTGGAGCTCGTGCTTCATTTCGGCCAGTTCCAGGAGCGCTTGCCGCTTGCTGGCTTCGGCCTTGTCCCGCTGATCGTTCAGGCTGAGGATGGTTCTGGCTGTATTTCCGTCCATTAGGCCCGCCCTTTATACCTGGTGATTCCGTGACGACCCCTGATTCCGTGTTGCTTTCTGAATTCGCTCACGAACCCGCCGGCCACCTGGAGAAAGTCCTGCTTGGTGTAGGTGCACCAGGTCTTGAGATCTGCGATCACTTCCTGGAAGTAAACTCTTTGACCCACCAGATCATTGCCTGGCCGTGGCTTTGCGGAATCCAGATAACGGATAGTTCCGCGACCATCACAGAGCTCGCACTCCTCCTCTTTTTCGCCACCGCAGCAGTGACAACGCTCGTAGATTTCCCCAAGGCCCCCGCATTCTTCGCAATCGATCTCCGGGTTTTCTTCCTCGAGTACCTTCTTCTTCGCTTCGCGCCATTGGTCGTAACTTGCAATCAACATGTCAGCTCCCGCTTCCGTTTGTTCGCAGCCAGCTTGATCTTGGCCAGGTTGTGGAGGACGTCGAAACTCCCCTCTGGCGGGTTTTCCATGGCGAAGAACTTATTCAGGATTGCGTTCTCAGCCATGCTTACCAGCGCCAGGTTCTCTGGAGAAAAGTTCCGCTTATCGCCATCCTTCAAGCGCACAACGTGCTTTGGCGGTACCGGACGGCCGTGGTACTCCTCCCACTTCAGGACGTGCACAAACTTCCAGTTCTTCCGGCTCATACCTGGTGGCGCATCATCACGAACCTTCCGCTTCAGGTAGCCATCCTTGTCGACCGACTCGGTACCAACCGGCACTGTCGTTTGCGGCTTTTGCCCGGGCTTGAACTGGTTCTCTGAGCAGCGGCCACCTGGTTGATAGCTCACTCCTTTGTTCCAGCTGGTCTGCCCCGGCTTAAAGCAGCCCGGCTTCTCTCGCTGCAGATATTCCGGAGACTTCTTCAGGCCCAACGTCTGCGCACGGTTCTTGATGGAGCTATAGGAGCAGCCCATAACTGTGGCAATAGTCCTGTTGTTGGTGTCCGGGTACAGCGATCGCAGCCATTCATCCCGTTGAGCGTTCCAGGCAACCATGACTCACTCCAGCATCTTTGGTCCGGTGGTCATGCCGTGCTCGCGCTTATAGCGTTCGGCATCCAGTACCAGCTTGGCGTTCGAGATGACTTCTTTGCTCACGCCAGTGATCGCCTTGCTCCGCTCGATCTCTTCCTCCAGCAGCTGGCCTTTGAGGTCTTCGTCACTCAGGCGCTCAAGCTGGGCGAAGAGGTGATCGTTCAAGTCAGACAATTTGTTTTTCATGGATGGAATCCTCCGTGGATTCGTTGTCGATGTTCTCCAGCAGCTGCTCCGCGTTCCGGATAGCTGCCAGGTATGTGTTGATGCCGGAAATCGGAACACCCAGCTTTGCCATGGCGGTGAGATCCCGGAGCACCTGGTAGAGCTCTTCGGCGTGTCGGGACTTGGCGGTCTCCACCTGGAGCGGTACCACCCGGCCCCAGTCGACCATGTCGTCACCTGCCTGGTTGGCCAGTGCAGCTTTCACCTGGTCGGGGGTTCCTGCGAAACAGGACAGATTCCCGAAAACCTCGTGGGCATAGCACTCAGCCACGACTGACCTCCGCCTTCTTCCGCTTGTAGATCTCTTCGCGATCAATGCTTGTGTGCTTTGGCGCGGTAACGCCCATGCGAATTTGCGGGCCGCTGTTTCCCAGAACGGTGACCTCCACCACTTCCCCGCTCGGGGTCTCGATGACGATCGTCTCTCCGGTGCGCCTCGTTAGAATCAGCATCCTTCTTTCCTCTTTCTTTGGTCGTTTCGATAATCAGGACCAGCACCCAGATGGCGATCGCGGCAGCAGCCACGGCAAACGGCTCTGGGGCTGCGCCTTCCATGCTCAGGCAACCCCGGGCCCTGGCTGGCGGATCTCCCGGACCCTTGCCGGCATCCGGACCACGTTGCCCTGCTCTCTCGGCACGGCTTTGTAGTTCTTGCCATCACTGGAAAGCCGAAGCTCACAGCCCAGCGAGGCCAGCGCCTCCATCATCTGGCCCTGGGTAACTTTCTCCGGCAGTTCAATCGTCAGAGTTGCCATGGTGATCTCCTGGTTAAGCACGGAATTCGCGGATCGCGGTACGGCCAATCACGCTGCGCACTGCTGGCGGACGGGTACCGGTCATTGGTGTGGGTCTGCTGCGCATTGCAGGCAGCGTTGAAAAAGCCATGAGCATCCAGGCAAGCATCCGAGCCCGAAACAGCCCCTGCATCCACCCCTGGGAAATAAGGTCAACTCGACTGAAAGCACAGAACTGGTCTTTCAGCTCTCCCAAATGCCATTCAACGGTTTGAACTGAGATGCCGAGTCGATCGGCAATGTCTTTTGAGGAAAGCCCCTGAGCCGTCAGCCTCATCACCTGGCCTCGGCGCGGCGGCAGGCGGTTTTCATCCGCCAGCTCGACATCCATTCGGGGAAAAATGATTTTTGCTCTGCGACCCATGGTGTTGTCTCCCTGATCAACGTCATGGATACAATGTATACGTTCTGTATCCGTAGGGTCAATACAATTTGTATCTTTTTTTGTGGGTCGTATCGGAAGGGTGAATCTGGATTCGAAGTTCGGTATGTTTGCCGCCACCTACAAGGAGGCATTTGTGCAAAGAAAGCTCACCGCAGTTTTAGTTTTCCTGGTTTTGTCCGCTCCATCCCATGCCGTCGCAGACCTGGTTAAGAAAACCAAATCAGGCATCTGTCACCCGCCAGCCAGCTCATACTATGACCGGACAAATAACTACCGGCCGTTCGATACAGTTGAGTCATGCCTGGATTCCGGCGGTCGTCTCCCGAAGGGCATGAGCGGATATCGAGACAACAGTGAGTCCGCCAGCAGGACACTGGCAAAAGCCGACTCAGGCTACGAGAGAAGCAAGTTTGGGCATGGGTGGGATGATGTGGACGGGGACTGCCAGAACAGCCGTGCTGAGGCCCTGATCGCTCAGTCCAGTACCAAGGTCAGGTTTGCTGATGAACGGCGCTGCCGAGTGGTTACCGGCCGCTGGATTAGCCCGTTCACTGGGAAGGTTATCCAGAATGCTTCAGAGATCGATATTGATCATGTGGTACCACTTAAGTGGGCTTGGGATCATGGAGCCAATACCTGGTCCGATGATAAGCGGGAGGAGTTCGCCAATGACCCTGTGAATCTGTGGAGTGTGGAGCTATCCCTGAACCGCCAGAAAGGCGCTCAGGGGCCTGAGCAATGGCTTCCGCCAGCTGGAAAGTGCCAGTACGTCAGCAGGTTCGTCAGAATTGTGAAGATTTACGGGTTGAAGCCCTCACAGGGCGAGTTCAATCGATACAAGCAACAGCTGGCGGAGTATTGCGGGTAGAGTCTGGGCTACTTCAGATCCACGTCGGTGAGATGAACATATCCGGTCAGGACTCCGTTGGTGAACCTGTCGATCGTTCCGGTAAAGCGGATGGTGTCTCCCTGGGAAAGCGATAGCGCCTGATCGTCGGGGACCTCTTCCAGGAAGTAATCAGCCAGAGATCTTTTGTTTCCGTCGCTCAGCTCGATCGTGTTCCCCCGGTAACCAGGCTCAACGTCGATAACAGTGCCCGTCCAGGTTACACGCTTGCCGATAAATTGGGACTTCTTGTCAGCCTCCTGGGCCGAGGTAAGGCCAGAGAGATAGATCTGGTCCATCATCTGGTCATAGGAGAGGTTGATATGCTCGGCTTTGAGCCCGGGGATCTCAACGCTCTTACTGAATACGGCGGCTAGAGCACCAACAACCAGGACGATCATGAATATCATCTTCGGCTTGCTGGATTTCAGCTCCGCCCACATATCATCAGCAGATTCGTTTTTCATTGCTAGCCTCACATCCCTGGCTAAAGCCTTCAGACTTCAATCACCATCCTTTAGATCTTGCGCCGCGCTGCCTTCCAGAGGCTCAAGCTGCAGAGGAAGGCCTCTACCGTCCAATCCGGCCTCAGACAAAATAGCTTTGGCTTTCAATATCAGAGGTGGTTCCATTATTTTGTTGAAGCCACGAACCTCATCATCTGTCAGATTGTTGAGCCTATCCTCTTCAAGGCCGTGATTTTGAGGCAACTCGAAGCGGCCTGTTGCCGTTATTTTCAGCTTGGCGGCCACGTCTTCATCTTTAATCTCGCCCTCTTCACCTTTTATCAGCTTAAGAGTGAGAGTTACTGAGCAGTATAAGTCCCCATCTTCCATACCAAACTGCAGGCTTGTCTCAACAAAGACCCTGCCGGCCTGGCTCTCTTCCTCATAACTCGGAATGTCCAGGTCAACACTGTGAAAGCGAATCTCCCAGAGCCGGCAGTCGTTGGCGTAAACCTCAGTGCTCATTGGCGTGCTCCACATGGAAAATAATCTTCGAGCCCTTCGACTGAGCCATGTGCCGCGGAAAGCTCGGCTCTCTGTGCGGAATTATGTGGGCCAGATTCGACCTTCTATCAAAAAACTTAGACTGGTACTCGTATACGTATTGCTTCAGATGGTCATGAACATCGTTGAGCAGCTCTGAGGAGCTCGGTGATTCAGCTACAAAATCAGATACCGCTCTAGTAACAGCATCGTTTACAGAAATGCTCAGCTCTGACGCTTTGAAAGCAATTTTCTTATGTAGTTCGGGGCCAATGCGAATGTTAAAGCTGCCTTTAAACGGCTTATTGGCCTCCACACCCAGCTGCTCACAAGTCTCGAGATAGTCATCAACTGCAGCCTCAAACTCCCGCTTTAAACCTTCAACGGTTTCAGCCTCGTAAGTTACCAGGTCAGAAATGTGGAGGAGTTGTCCGTGCAGGCAGTTGTCGTCGAAATCAAACTCAACAGAGCCAATCTGATCTTTATATTTCATTACCTGCGAAGTCATAGAAGGCCCCTCTCCTTAAGGGTCACAACAGCTTTCTCGATATATCTGGGTTTTACGTCGGAACTGGGATGCGGATTGTGGAAAAACAACATAACCTTGCCGGCTCCGTCAGGAGCCTCGTGCAAAATAAACTTCACACGAGATCCGTCTCCCTGAATCTCTTCAAACCCCAAAGAAGCCAAAAAGCTCTTTAGTTCCCGCCACTTAAGATCTTTTGGCGTTGGTTTCTTCTTAAGTTTATCTGCTATCTTATCTTGCTTGCCCACAATTCTAGGCTCCAATCCCTGAAATGCAACTAGATTTTAGTTGCAAGCATGTAAGCTATCGTAATACTGACCACCAGAAGACTCGTCCGATGATCCTTATGTTGTTATCAATTACGTCTTGAGCGGAATATTCTTCCGTCGCATGCTCTGATGCATTCTGGCTCACAATCTTTATTCCGCCACCTGGTCGACGGTGCAGGTACTTCACTCGAAGCATGCCATCGTGGTCGATCGCGTAGATCTCTCCATCCCTGACAGCGGTGTCACCGGTGTTCACCCCAACACAGGTGCCATCAGGCATAACCGGCTCCATGCTGTTGCCCCGGACAAAGGCACAGGCCGCATTCTCTTCGACCACCCCTGCCCTGGATAACGTGGATTTTGCAAAGCGGAGTTTGGCGCCATGGTTCTCAACTACCTGAGTCTGACCCGCGCCGGCGGCCAGCTCGACTTCCCTGAACAGAGGCAATTCAACTTCATCCTCATCCAATGGCGTGTTGCTGTCCCAGGCATCCATGTGCCCGAAGAACTCTAGTTCGTCAGAGCCGGAAGGCTTTTGAAGCTCACCTTGAGCTTTTTTTACCCGCTCTTTCCATTCTTGCGTGGTATCCCATCTGCGCGGGTATTCCAGTGTATCCCCCATAACTAAATGAGGCGGGGGCCTATCTCCAACCTCGCCATTGCCTGTGAGTATCCAGTCAAGGCTCACATTAAAAATAGTCGCCAATGCCCGCAGCTGCTCGATCGAGGGTTCTCGCCTGCCACTTAGGTAATGACCCACCGCGCCCCTGGTTTTTACACCAAGAACTTCAGTCAGGGCGTCCTGAGTGACGCCATCTCTCCGCATAAGGGTGCGGACCCGATCAAACCATTTTTCCATATCCTGAATGGTACGCAATGTATCCAATCCGGCAACGACACTTTTTGTAGCCAAATCCGCTTGACTCGATACAGATGTATACATATCGTATCCCTCATGAACATACAGACCTATATCCAGCAAGTAGGGCCGGAAGTCGCAGCGAAGACCCTCGGCGTTTCGGTTTCTGCAATAAAGCACTACCGGAATGGCATCCGGCGAATCGCCCCTTGGAATGTAATTTCCACCTGTGCTGCCACTGGTTGGAAGGTCACTCCGCATGAGGCCCGACCGGACATTTACCCAAACTCCACCGACGGCCTGCCTCCCCCTGATAAACCCGGGGAAGCTGCCTGATGTTCTCCATTAAACCACTCCGGAACACCAGGAATACCCAGTTTTCCGGTAGTGGATATGTGTACAGGGTTTGAAGCAAGCGCGAGCTGCAGCGCTATCAGAAGCAGCCGGTAAAACAAGCTGGCCAGGCGTAAGCCGAGGTGCCGACATTGCAGCCGGGGACAGGGTCCCGGCGATAGAACGCCAGCAGCGCGAGGCAAAGGTAACCCACCACCGCCCCAGTTGATCGCGCCGACAGCCTGGAAAGACAGGCCGTATCCGGGAGGGCTCTGCTCCCTCGACCAAGGATGACCTGGCAGGTCCCCAGTCTGCCGCGTCAGGTAGAGCCCTCCTCGGATGCGGTGAACAAATTTGCCGGTCGCAGCGCGTAAAGGCTCCGGCCACCGCATCAAACGCAATGACATTGCGAACTTGTCGCCCTGGGCCATGGCGAATAACTGGCCCGACTATCAACCGGGAGGATTACATGGATAACCAGCATCGAAAGATCAAAGGCTACCGGGAGCTCAGCCAGGAAGAGATCGACCTGATGAACGAAATTAAGGAAAAGTCCGCCGAAGTCGGGGTCCTGGTCGAAAAACTTGAGTCAACGGCCTGTGCTGTCGAGGCAAAACTCGATCGTCCCGATGCCCGCTGGGTTGCCATTGGTAAGGACGATCTACAGAAGGGCTTCATGGCTTTGACTCGCTCGATCGCTAAACCTGATTTTTTCTAAGAGAGGCTTCATGGACTGTCGAACTGGACGCATCTACGAAGCCGAAACTCAAGAAGCCATGGCAGAAATGGCGGCGAGGTTTGAGCAGGAAAACAACAGGCAGATGGTGCAGTTGAGCACCAAGGAGTCCGAAAGGCTTATGCCTGAAACGCCAGCCAAACGAAAGAACTGGATGCGCAACAAGTCCTGCCCATGCGGTAGCGGAAAGAAGTTCAAGCGTTGCTGTTGGTCGGCTTACGCCTGATTACACAGTTATGCAGGCATGGAGAAACGGTGTCTCGCTGGGGTCATAACCCGGATATCGGAGGGTTCGACTCCCTCGCCTGCTACCACACAAAAGCTGAGGAAAGTCATGGAGTCACTCGGCGAGTGGAACGCATACGTTGCCGCCGGCGCCGATCGGGAAGAGAGAAAGGCCAGGCTGGCGGAGTGTCCGGAGTCACTACGAGAAAACGTGACATGTCACGTTAAGACAGTTTTTGAATTACGCAGGCGGAGCAGGCAATGCCAGAGAAACTCGAAATCAAACTTCCCTGGCCGCACAAGGCCCTGAGCCCGAACTCCCGGGGGCATTGGGCGAAGAAGGCCCGGGCTGCAGAAGTCTATCGGTACACCTGCAAGATGATTTCGCTGGAGACCATCCAGGCTGGCAATTGGGATCTGACTCCGCTGAGGGAGCTGGTCGAAGCTGGCGGCGAAATTCATGTGTTCCTGGACTTCCACCCGCCCAACCGGCGAGCCCGGGACGACGACAACATTATTGCCGCGTTCAAGTCAGGCCGTGATGGGCTGGCGGACGCACTGAAGATCGATGACTGCCACTTTCGGACACATCCATTCCTGAAACGCGACGAGATCGTCAGGCCGGATGGAGAGATTCGGGTGGTGATTACGGGGAAAGGGCCAGAGGCCTAAAAAAAGAAAACCCGGCTCAAACGGTGCTGGTAACACCTCGCCGGGTAATCAGTAGAGGACTCGATTATGACTGATCTGGTATTGAGGAACAACTGCAGCCCAACGATGAGCAGCCGTGAGATCGCGGAGCTCACCGGAAGCCGTCATGACAATGTTAAGCGGTCGGCAGAACGCCTGGCGACTGATCAAATCTTAACCTCTCCATTGGAGGGGTCAGATTACGAACACCGCGGCAACATCTACCAGGAGTATCGCTTCAACAAGCGGGACTCTCTCGTGCTTGTTGCCCGACTCTCTCCGGAGTTCACCGCTGCAGTGGTAGACCGCTGGCAGTACCTGGAAGAGCAGGCTGCCCTGCCCTCCTGGGCTCGAAACCTGACCAAAGAAGCCCGGATCGCCCTCGAGGATCTCAGTTCCCAGGTTGACCACTACAAGGGCGAAACCAACCGCCTCAACGCTGTATGCAACGACTTGGCCGAGAACCTCAAGTCCGGACTTACGCCCGTGGAGTTCTGCCGGATGCTCAATGGCGTCAACCTCAACCGAGTGCAGCCTGTCCTGGTGGAGCGCAAGCGACTGCTACGGACTCCCCACGGCTACCGTAGTGCGGCCGCCTACCGGGACAAGCTTTTCACCGAGCGTCGTTATCTGAACAGAGACGATCGGCCCTGCGAGAAGGTTGTGCTAACGCAGAAGGGCGCCAAATGGCTCTATGCCCAATATGAGCAGGGCCGGCTTGAAATGCGAAAGGACAGGGATGGCCACTACAGCCACGTCCTGTTCGATGACCAGGAGAATGTGGCGTGAGCGGTATTGAACTATTCGATAGGCCGATCGCCTTCCAGAGGGCTTTCGTCGACCTGGGGGTCGGGATCACAGGTGCCTTGATGCTCTCCCAGTGCATCTACTGGCATGGCCGGACCTCCAACAAGGACGGCTGGTTCTATAAGTCTCAGTCCGACTGGGAGGCCGAAACCGGCATGACTCGCCGGGAGCAGGAGACCGCACGCAAACGCCTGGAAAAGGCCGGCTTCCTGGAAGAGATCCGGAAAGGCGTCCCGGCGAAGCTTTACTTCCGGGTGAACGTTGACGCTCTGGAAACCGCCCTGAAAGCGCTGTCCTCCAGAATGTCGGAATCCGCCAATCAAGAATGTACAGATGGTGCAACCAGTATGGCGGAAAGCGCCATTCAAGAATGCACAAACCCGCCAGACTATGAGGGCGGAAACCGCCAATCTATTACAGAGATTACTTCAGAGACTACCTCAGAGACTACGGCAGGAAAGACGTCCGGACCTGACCGGCCGGACAACCACTCAGCGCAGGACGACCCAGGTCACCCCAACGAGCAAAGCCAGCCCTCAAGGCCGGATGCCGCCATCGAGAATGGCCGGTTCTGGGGGACACAGGAAGATCTCGACCTTGCGGTGTGGATGTGGGACGGGCTGGCCGAACAGCTCGGCGAGGACAAGCCACGAGACCCGAAATTCTCCCGCTGGGCCAACACGATCCGGCTGATGCGAGAGCAGGATGGCCGGGAGCACCGCCACATTCGGATTCTGTGGGACTGGGCTATCCGTCACGAGAAATTCTGGGCCTCACACGTCCAATCCCCCGACAAGCTTCGCGACAAGTGGCCCCAGGTTGCTATGCAGCGGAGATCAGAGCGCCGGAAAGCCCCGCAGCAGGCCGGTATCGATCGAGCCGCCGAGCTCCGCCGCATTCACGAGCAGCGCTCGAACAGCCACCAAGGAGTGACCTATGAACACCAATGACCTCGAGGCATTTGGC
>CETX01020043.1_pt1 | contig 11608 bp, 11 predicted proteins | sample 356501 | NCBI WGS metagenome assembly CETX01 (sample SAMEA2623390, study PRJEB7988) | marine metagenome | biome: marine biome (ENVO:00000447); feature: mesopelagic zone (ENVO:00000213); material: "saline water (ENVO:00002010), including plankton (ENVO:xxxxxxxx)" | depth 450 m | reverse complement strand
CTACGCACCTTTTCTAAAATATATGGTTTGGCAGGTGCTCGAGTAGGATATGGAATCGCGAGTGAAAGTTTAGTGGAAACAATGGAAGAAAAACGACTGTTGCGCTCGATCAACATATTAGGAAAGAAAGCCGCTGAAGCTGCTCTGGATGATGTGGAGTATATTCGCCGTTCAGTTAGTCAAAATTCAAGAGGGAAGGAATATCTATTAAAAGAATTAAGACAGCTAGGTTTTGCTGTGAATGATTCTCAAGCTAATTTTCTTTATTTACCTTTTCATGATAATAACCAGAAAAACAGCGTGTACCAAACATTAGCAAAAGAAGGACTAATGGTTTGTGATTTGGAAATATTCGGGCAAAATAATTCCCTGCGAATCACTATTAGTTTAAACGAAATAAACCAACGTATCATTGATTGCCTTGCTCAAATAAAAAAATAAATACTTCCCATTTACTTACTCTAAATCAAAACAGTTTGTTTACAAATAATACGAATGTGAATTACATTCAATTATTGAATATCGGCGCTCAAGCACTTGGTATAAAAAATGTGTTGGTTAAAACGGGGAAGTATAGAAAAGAGCTATTGGAAAAATCAGATATCGTGCCGGACGCAATTATCGATTCAATTGCAGAACTAGAGATTCTCCTGTAAATACCTTTTCATTTAATTCATCATCCACATACCCCATCATAACTGAATGGCCGTTGACCGTCAGTTGGTCTTTATTGATTTCAAATGCAGTCAGGTGGAGTCCCTGATCACCCACAGAAAGTACAGCTGTATTTTCTGGAATTATATAGAGGTGATTCGACTCTTTGATCTGGTTCCAGTCAAAATCCACGATATAATCCGCATTTTTAGTCCCGATGGTTAAGTCTGGCTTTTTGCTCGTCATGGGCGCACCGGTGTATAATGGGAATATCGCCTGCAAAACCACCCAGGCAGTACTGGTAGGTTCAAGGTCAACGTAAAACTTACCATCATCAAAAAGGTCCAGTTTGCGCTGCACATCGTTAGCATTGACCAATAAGTTGTAATGAGATAAGCGCAACCCTTTACCACCCGAAATAAATATCAGCGCTTCATCATCCAAATGTGATTTATATGTTGGTTCAAAGGAGTCTGGCTGGCCTTTTGTAAGTTTAGAAATGGGCCCTGCTTCAATTACTAGATCAGCATCGATTATATGATCTATACCTTGAACATGATCTTCTGCTAAAATAACGGAAGCGCCTACAGTCCATACACCAAAAATGAGCAATTCTGTAAAAGGAAAATCTTGTGGATGTACCCATACCCGTTCCTTGGGTTTAAGCCCTTTACTGACCAGCCAATTGGCGATCTGCTGGACCTTGGAATAGAAATCCATGTTTGTCATTTCCAAGTCAGCATAGATCATTTTGCCGTGGTGCTTAACATTTTGTCCCTCAACCAGTCCCCGCAAATTGGGGTAGGGCGTCATGTATTCGATGGGTTCAACATTCCTCAGGCATTGCGCCTGATAGATTCTATCTTTAAGGGATTTGGACAATTCTATTCAGGTTTGATCTTGCGGATGATCTCGAATTTATCCGTCGTGCGGGTATACTGGTTACCGGCCAAACGGCCGATGGGGCGCAGTTTTTCAATATTGATATATCCATCCTTATACACATCATCATCGATATGGAACAACACAATAGTACCAATGATCACAAATCCACCTCCGGGACCTTCATTCCCGACAGGGACGATCTGATTCAATGTACATTCATAGCTGATTTTTGCTTCCGCTACACGGGGTGGTGCAATTTCCTGACATGGTTCTGGAGTTAATCCCGAAACGTCAAATTCATTCACGTCCGGCTCGAAGTCTGTAGCTGTGGCTACCATTTGTTCAGCAAAATCTTCCGAAACAATGTTGAGGGCAAATTCTTCAGTGTCGCGTATGTTGTTTAGCGTATCCTTTGTTTTACCATCGTAGCCGCGCCGGCCGGGGCAGAACATTATGGATGGCGGGTTGGAACATATGCCATTGAAATAGGAAAAGGGAGCCAGATTTTCCAAGCCATCTTTTGATATTGTGGATACGAATGCGATGGGTCGCGGAACGATAGAGCCGATCATCAACTTGTATGTTTCCTGTAAGGAAAGTTCCTTGGGATCCAGGATCATTTTTCGCTCCAAGAAGATGGGTAATTGTCATCATCCACATCCATGGCATCGGTTGTTATATTCAATAGTTTAAAAGTATCCACCATGACAGCATATTCAAGTGTTTCTTTCGCACCGATGGATTCTTCGATCTTTCCCGGTTGGGGTCCATGGGGCAGTCCGCCGGGATGGCTTCCGAGTGGTAATCAAATATACGGTGCACAAAATTTCAGATGATCAGTTTGGGAGCCTGGAAGACCTGATGGACTCTGAGAATTTTCATTAGAGGTCAGTTTATTTACCTCATCAATACTCATTTCTCGCTGAACTACATCAATAGGTTTTCCTGGAATACAATTGGCCAGATTTTTTATATATGAAGGGACTAAAGGCATAGATTGAATTTACGATTGATGCGGTCTAAACTCCGAGCCATGAAAATTGAAGGACCATTGGTAAAAGGCACATTTGTTGAGCGACCTAACCGGTTCATAACTCATATCAGAGTGAATGGCGATGTTGTTGTCAGCCATTTACTGGATCCAGGCCGTCTAAAAGAATTATTGGTCCCAAGGGCTGTAGTTTGGCTGCGTCCGGCACCAGAGAATACAACTAGAAAAACCCAATACTCTACTGTTTTGGTTGAGAAAAAAGGAGTCTTGGTTTCTTTAGAAACAACATTACCCAATCAGTTTTTACGAAAAGAATTTGACTCTATTCCAGCCTTCATAGGATGGAGTCAACTCAAGTCAGAATATAAGCTTGGGAACCATCGCATTGATTTTTTATTAAAAGACGATCAAGGAAATAAAGTATTTGCAGAAGTTAAATCAGTGACTTATGTATCCAACGGAATTGCACAGTTTCCAGATGCTGTTACAATCAGGGGAAAACGCCATGTTGAACTGTTAGCCTCTTTAAGCAATAAAGGTGAAAGAACTATGATTTTATTTATATGCCAGCGGCCGGACGCAAATGTGTTCCAGCCTATGTGGGATCGGGACCCTGATTTTTCCAAAGCTTTGGTTAGTGCAAAACAGGCAAACGTTGATATAAAATGCCTTACCACCAATGTATCTCTAAAGGAAATGACGTTTTGCAGGGAAATTCCAGTAAATTTGACCCCTCCCAATGAACGGTAAATTATTCCTGTTATTATCCTGTGGTTTACTTGCGGCCTGGCAGTGTGCAGCCATTGCACCGCCCAGCGGCGGCCCGAAAGATACAACACCACCTGAATTGATCTCTGCTGATCCTCCCAGCGAAACTGTACGTTTATTGGATCAAACAATTGAACTTCATTTTTCTGAATATATGGGTGAACAAAGTTTTATCAAGGGCATTCGATTTTCACCTTTTCTTGAAGGTGAACATCATGTTTCATTCAAAGGAGACAGAGTTTTCATCACGTTCCCAGAAGGTGTAAAAAATGAAATGACCGTCGTTATGACACTTAGCAGGGATATAAAAGATGAACATGGCGTAGAGATGGCAAAAGCTGTGCAATTAGCCTATAGTACGGGGGATGAGATCGATCATGGAGTCATTCGTGGAAAAGTATATGGTGAAAGCGTTTCAGCTGTTTATTTATTCCATGATGATCACGGTGACTCGCTGTTATTAGGACGCCCCAATTATATTGCAGAAACCGAAGATGATGGTTCATTTGAATTCAATTTCCTTGCTTCAGGGAAATATAAAATTCTAACTGTGGAACGGGGTGTGACCGGTCTGCAATTGGACCCCAAGCGTATGTCGTACGGTTTACCATTTTTTTCAGGAATAGAATTGGATTCTATTTACACTGGTGTGCGTATGCGCCTTTTCAAGGAAGAAGAACCGCTACGCTTATTAAGCGGTGAATGGAAAGATTGGAATTGGGGTAAGCTTCATTTTAATAATGAATTTGTGGAGGGGATGGCTATTCAAGGTTTAAATATTGGAGGCCAGGAAATGGAGTGGTTTGGTCACCCTGATGATGAAAAAGCAATCATTGTAACCGTATCTGATACGATCCAAAGAGAGAAAGAAAAAATCAGCTTTGAGAAAATTGTAATGGATCATTCAGTTTTGTTGGATTCGTCAGGGGTAAATGTATCTATCCCGGCTGCAGGTGATACAAATTATTTGACCTTGGTTACACCTGCCTCTAAATTAGCTGTTACTCCTGACCAGTCCGGCCCACCGGTTGAATTGGTTTTTTCAAGGCCTCTGGGAGACCGATTATTAACTAATCTCAAAATAGATCTAATGATTGATGACACCACAATGGTCAATTATAAATACATGATTCTTTCACCCATGAAGATTGCAGTTATACCACAAAACGGTTGGGAACCCAAGCAATCGTACCAACTCAAATTATTCAGGCATGAAACCTCAAGCATAAAAGAAACATTTAAAGATTCTGTTATAACTATTAAGATTGAAACAACACGTCCCCAGGGATATGGAGGATTTTCAGGATCAGTCAAAGGATATGATTCAGGGAATTTGATTACACATATAAAAAGTGTTGAAAACAACGAATGGAATTTTAAGAGTGTTGTAAATTCGGAACGTCGTTTTGAGTATAATAACATACCGGAAAGCTCATATATTTTCTTTGTCTTCGATGACAGGGATCAAAATACCGAATATTCCCACGGTAGTGCATTTCCCTTTGAACCTAGTGAATGGTTTTACGTTTTGCCGGATACCATAGAAATCCGGGCTAACTGGGATATTGAATATCAACCTATTTTAATGGATAAATAAATAATGTATTGTGTAATCATGGCCGGCGGCAGCGGAACCCGTTTTTGGCCCATGAGCAGGCAGGCGCAGCCAAAACAATTGTTAAAGATTATTGGCGATCAGACTATGCTGCAGATTACAGTTGACCGCTTAAGTAAATGCAAAAAAACTGAAGCTGTTTACATATCCACACGCAAGGATTTAAACACTGTAATTAAGAAAGAAATTAAAGGCGTTCTGCCAAAAAATATCATTGCTGAACCCAGCGGTAAAAACACCGCTCCTTGCATTGGTTTATCCGCTTTGCATATTTCTAAAATTGATAATGAAGCGGTCATGGGCATTTTCCCGGCAGATCATTTAATTGTAGGTCACCGTGCTTTTGAAAAAGCATTGAACCATGCCTCAAAAGTGGCTGTAGAAAGGGAAGCACTTGTTACGATAGGCATTCAGCCAACGTTTCCTTCAACGGCTTACGGCTATATCCAATACGACCCCGATAAAAAAGTGGATAAACTGGATGCCTATCCCGTCCGCACATTTGCAGAAAAACCCCATTTGAATACAGCAAAGCGATTTATTAAAAGCAAAGATTTCCTATGGAATGCAGGCATTTTCATATGGAAAATAGATGTATTTCTAGAAGAATTGGGCCAGCACATGCCTGAATTGAGTGAACAATTGCAAAAGATAAGAAAACGAATTAAATCCAGGAAGTCTTTTGCAGATATATGGACAGAAATCGTTCCTGAGTCCATCGATTATGGACTCTTGGAAAAAACAAAAAATATATATGTTATTAAGTCTGATTTTCGATGGAATGACTTGGGGTCCTGGAATGCTGTTTATGATGTACTGCCCAAGCGAAAAGATGGTAACCTCGTTAAGGGCGGCGGAGTTGTAATTGATGGCAATAATAATTTTATACAAAATAATGACCATTTTACAGCTGTAGTAGGTTTGGACAATGTAGTGGTCATATCTACGGAGGATGCAACATTAGTGGTTAATAAAGACAATGTTGAAGATGTTCGTAAAGCAGTAGATTTTTTAATTGAAAAAGAGCGCCAGGATTTATTGTGAACGTAACCCCGGATAAATTGATGAACATGTTTGAAGATCTTGCTGAAAAAATGGACATTAATATTGTTCAGGATAAAGGCAATTTCAATGGCGGGGCATGTACCATTGATAATGAAAGTTATATTGTGGTTAATAAATCAAAACCAATTGAACAACGTTTGAAAATATTAGCTAATGCATTTAAAAAAGAAAACTTAACAGACACATACCTTATACCTGCATTACGATCCTATATTGACAAAGTAACAAACGGTTAATTCACTCATAGAAAAACTTGATTTGCTGTCTCCAGGTCAGTACACTTGGACTCTTTTTTCAATGGGAATGCGGAAAGAATCATCAATGACACAATTTTAAACCGAGGAAAAACTCATGAAACAATACGCAACAGCTGATATTCGAAACTTTGCATTGGTTGGACATGGTGCCAGCGGTAAAACGTGCTTGAGTGAAGCGATGCTTTACTGCAATGGCCAAATTAACCGTTTGGGTACGATTGATGCCGGTAATACTGCATCCGATTATCATCCCGGTGAACAGCAAAGGCAAATTTCAATCCACGCTACACCCATGGTTACCGAATGGAATGAAAAGAAATTCAACCTGATTGATACTCCCGGCTATTCTGATTTTATTGGTGAAGCATTAAGTTCATTAGCTGTGGTTGACATGGCAGTCGTTGTTGTCAGCGCTGTCAATGGTGTTGAGGTTGGGACAGAACAGGTTTGGGATCATGCAACAAGGAATGAAATACCTAAAATAATTGTAATTAACGGCTTGGATCGCGAACATGTCAATTTCGACCAGGTTCTTAATCAATGCAAAGAAAGATTTGGCCACAATGTTTTTCCAATGCAGTTGCCTGTTACTCACGGCCCTGGTTTTAGTAAAGTTGTTGATGTTTTGCGCAGTGAACTGATTGAATACAATACAGATGGTTCTGGAAAATTCACCGAATCTGAACTGTCAGAGGATTTTCAGCTGCAAGTGGATGAACTGCATCAAAGTTTAATTGAGTATGTTGCTGAATCAGATGATACCCTTCTGGAGAAATTTTTCGAGCAAGGTAATTTGAGTGAAGAAGAAATGCGTGATGGTATTCATGCTGCAGTTCAGAACCAGACATTTATCCCGTTGTTCTGCACATCATCAACTTCAAATATTGGTGTGGCAAGGTTAATGGACTTTATCTCCAAGTTTGGATCTTCGCCTGTAGACAGGGCCAAGATCACTGCTTTGGATGCCAGAAGCGGCGAAGAAAAGACAGTTGACTTGGCCAGCAGTGATCCTGTAGTATTTGTATATAAATCAATTTCAGAGGGACATGCAGGTGAATTATCTTTTTTTAGAGTGTATTCCGGCCGGGTAAGCACTGGCGTTGATCTGTATAATACATCCAGAAGTCAAAATGAGCGATTTGGCCAATTATTCATCATGAATGGAAAAGATCGGAGCAATATAGGTGAATTGGCTGCCGGGGATCTCGGTGCAGTTGTGAAACTCAAAGATACCCATAGCGGAAATACTCTTTGTGGTTCATTTTTAAGAGTAATGCTTAAGGAGGTATCCTATCCAAAACCGAATATTCATGCAGCAATCGAAATTCATTCAAAAGGGGATGAAGAAAAAGTGGCGGTTGGCTTGTCCACTCTGCATGAAGAGGATCCAACATTTATTTATAAAGTAGATCCAGAAATAAAACAGACCATTATTTCAGGACAAGGTGAACTGCACTTGCAAGTGATTCATGATAGATTGAAACGGCGTTTCAATGTAGATATCCATTTAAAAGAACCAAAAATTCCATATCGCGAAACAATTCAAGGCAATGGACAATCAAAATACCGTCATAAAAAACAAAGTGGTGGTGCAGGTCAGTTTGCTGAAGTCTGGATGCGCATTGAACCCAAACAGCGAGGTGAAGGTGTGGAATTTTCTAATTCACTTGTGGGGCAGAATGTAGACCGTGTATTTGTTCCATCGGTTGAAAAGGGTGTGAATTCTGCATGTATGGAAGGTGTGTTGGCAGGATACAGAGTTGTCGATTTAAAAGTAGACTTTTATGATGGAAAACAACACCCTGTGGATTCAAAGGATATTGCGTTCCAAATTGCCGGTAAACATGCCTTTCGGGAAGCATTTATGCAGGCACAACCAAGTTTGCTTGAACCAATCATAAATATAGAAGTGAAGGTCCCGGAAGATCATATGGGCGACGTTATGGGAGATATTTCCGGACGTCGCGGTAAGATCATGGGTATGGATTCAGAAGGCTCTTTACAGGTCATCAAGGCACAAGTTCCCCAAGGGCTTTTATATAACTATTCCATAACTCTGCGATCATTAACAGGCGGCAGGGCATTACACACTGAGGAATTCAGCCATTATGAGCAAATGCCGAAGGATATAGAAAGAAAGGTAATTGCTAAGTCACAAAAAGATGAAGAGTAATGGGAGCTGGTTAGTGGTAGCTGGTAGATTGGTAATTGGTGGAGTGATTCGTCGATTCATCCATCCAGCCATCCATTCCATTGTCCTATGACCATACATCAGTTACCATTCACCATTTTCCATGGATAGATTATGGTCGCCTTGGAGGATGGATTATATCCGTTCGGAAAAAGAAAAGGGGTGTATCTTTTGTGATAAACCTGAACTAAACGATGACAGGGAAACGCTCATTCTTTATCGGGGAGAACATACATTTGTGCTCATGAATATTTATCCTTATAACAATGGACACTTAATGGTCGCTCCATATGCACATGTTGATAATTCCAATGATTTGGACACTGTAGAACGCAATGAAATCATGTCTTTAGCAGATTCAGCCATGGTTATTCTTAAAGGAACAATGAATGCAGAGGGGTTTAATTTTGGAGCAAATATCGGTAAGTCTGGAGGAGCAGGAATTGAAGAGCATATCCATTACCATATTGTACCTCGCTGGCAGGGTGATACCAATTTCATGCCGGTTGTAGGCCATACAAAGGTGCAGGTGGAAGGGTTGCAAGAAACGTACGATATCCTAAAACCGCATTTCGATTCACTCTAAATGGATCTTTTTACACATTCCTGGTTGCCCTATTTCTATTTATATGGATTAGGAGCTGTATTCTTTTTTTCAGGAGTTTATTTAGTTTGGAAAACAAAATCCCTGGATATGGATAAACCCCACCATCGGAAATGGATGAAAATTTTGTTTTTGGGTTACGGCTGGTTCATGGCTATTCATGCCATTTTAACTTTTCTAGCGTTGAAATAAAAAAATGGAAACTTTCCATAATATAGGCACAACGACCGACTGGGTTGTGATGATCGTTTATTTTATCGTAATTATGCTGTTTGGGAGTTATTTTGGCCGCTATACAAAAAGTACCTCTGATTTCTTTTTTGGAGGCCGTCGGTTTAGTTGGTGGTTGATAACAATGTCCATAGTCGCAACGGGAGTGGGCAGCCATAGTTTTGTAAAATATTCAGCCAAAGGATTTGAGCATGGTATCAGTTCATCCATGACCTACTTAAATGACTGGTTTTTTGTTCCGTTTTTCATGTTTGGCTGGCTGCCGATCATTGTGTACTCAAAAGTACGTTCCATTCCGGAATATTTTGAAAAGCGGTTCAGCCCCTCGGCACGGTTTCTAGCTACAATCCTTTTATTACTATATATGATTGGATATATCGGTATTGGGTTTTTAACATTAGGTAAAGCTGTTATTCCGATGCTGCCGGAAGCGTTCAATATAATGGGTATGACCCTGGATATTACTTTGATGCGCGCCATTGTTGTTATCGCAATAATTACGGGGATTTACATTACCTTTGGTGGACAGACTGCAGTTATCTTTACCGATTTGCTGCAGGGTTTTATTCTCTTATTTGCAGGGTTTATGCTGTTTGCTATAGGTATTTCATATTTAGGTGGCTTCACCGTTTTTTGGGATTTATTACCAACAACATGGAAATTGCCGCTGGCGGATTTTAATCAACCTTCGAGTTTTAATTTTGTAGGTATTTTTTGGCAAGATGCTGTGGCTGGGTCTATAGGTTTTCTTTTTATGAATCAAGGTTTGCTTATGCGTTTTATGGCTTGTAAAAGTGTAAATGAAGGACGCAAAGCTGCTGCGGTTAATATCATGTTTGTTTTACCTCTTTCAGCAGTTGTGGTTGGCTGTGCTGGTTGGCTTGGAAAAGCTATTTCTGTAGTCTCACCTGATATTATCAGCCCCAACACATCCCCAGATGAAATATTTGTCGTTGTAGCAAGTATTATAACCAGTCCCGGAGTTTTTGGATTTGTGATGGCTGCTTTAACAGCTGCTTTAATGTCAACTGTAGATACTTTGATAAACGCTACCGCAGCTATTTGTGTGAATGATATTTATCGGCCAATTGCTTCTTTTTTAAACGTTTCCCACAAAAGTGAAATTGAAAAAGAACACAAAGAACTTTATATAGCCCGCCTCGCTTCAATTGGTATCACAGCTCTAGGAGTGGTGGCTGTCTTGGCATTTAAAAATTTTCCAACAGTCTATGAAGCTCATGGATATTTTCATTCCACGTTAACACCACCATTGGTCGTGGCTATCTTTATGGGTGTTTTTTGGAAACGATTTACACCAGCAGGTGTAATTACAACATTTTTAGGTGGAGTTCTCTTGATGATTATTGGTGCAAGATTTCCCGGAGTTTTTATTGCGCCATTCGATCATGGTATTGAAATGAACCCGGCAAGGCCTTATTCCTATATCCGGGCATTTTATAATACGGTTGTTTGCGTTGGTGTAGGAGTTTTTGTCACTGTAATGGGAAATTATTATAAACGCTTTGTGGAAATTTTTAATACCAGGAGATCCGGACGTACAGAAATGGTTGGTATTTCCTTGATTGCCGGGTTGGCATTTGCGTTGATATTAGTAGGGAATTTGGAGATGTCTGCTCAAGTGTTTTCTGCAGTTTTTGTCATTATTCTTGTTCCGGTTATTGTTGGTTATTTTGTTCCTTATGATGAGCAAAAAGCTATAGAAGGTCTTACTTCAGCATCTATTCAAAAAGCAAAAACAATGTTCAAAGGTTCAGCATTGAATGAGCGCATTGGCGAAAAAATTGAGGTAGTTTATAAACAAGATGATGCCTGTGAAAATCATATTCGTTTTTCAAAAAATGATATGGATAAAATGTCAGCAGATGTAGGGGATCTTGTTTATTTATCTGATAAGCGTAAATGGCTTGGCGGATTAAAATCAATTCATTCAACTTATGGTGAATCACACAACAAAGATGGCATTGTTTATATGAGCACTCGAAATATTGAATCAGGTCTTTTTGATGAAGGCAGAGTTTTAATAGCTGAAAAGGAAATGTAACTTTGAGAGCAACTCAAAGCGCAATAAATTTGCCAGCTTTTTTCAAGAAATAATTTAACAAAACGATCCGGAGTAGCTCAGCTGGTAGAGCGAGTGGCTGTTAACCACCAGGTCGGGGGTTCGAGTCCCTCCTCCGGAGCGAGATGATAAACGGACATGGAAAATACATGTCCGTTTTTTTTGTACGCTAACACCGCTAAAAAGATGGGTTCCGTACATGATAGCTATATATATGTGTACTTACATGGGTTGCATCATTGGGCAGTCTGTTCCAGGCCAGGTATT
>CETX01013815.1_pt1 | contig 11619 bp, 9 predicted proteins | sample 356501 | NCBI WGS metagenome assembly CETX01 (sample SAMEA2623390, study PRJEB7988) | marine metagenome | biome: marine biome (ENVO:00000447); feature: mesopelagic zone (ENVO:00000213); material: "saline water (ENVO:00002010), including plankton (ENVO:xxxxxxxx)" | depth 450 m | reverse complement strand
AGCTTTAGCGATATTTTAGGTGACTTTGCCAGTGAAGTTGAAAAACGAATGGACGCCCTGTTGTCTATTCAGAACGAGCGCATGCAGCGTGAATTTGATTACCTTAAAAGCCAACTGGACAATAAAAATTAATGGCAGCAAACGCTAAGGTAGTAATATTTTGCCCGCTACCCCCTAAGCCAAATGGTATTGCCGATTATCTGGCTGAACAGCTCCCTTATTTGAGTGAATACCTCGATGTAACGGTAGTTATTGAAAATCATGCCCCTGAGCCGACGGGAATATGCCCTCGCACCCGTGTGCTGCGGCTCGCTGAGTACCTGGCAAACTGGCAAGCCTTTGATAAGGTGCCTCATTTGTACCATGTGGGCAATAACCCCGATACGGTATACATGCTGGAAGTACTGCTGAGCAGGCCGGGGATCACGGTAGTGCATGATCTTAATCTGCATTACCTGATTGATCTCACTAACCTGTCGCAGGGTGATAAGGAGGCTTACACCAAAGCCTTAACTAACCAATACGGCGTTCAGGGTAAGGTGATCGGCGAACAACTTGCCAGCCAGGGCTGGAAAGGGCAGTTTATGCCCCATGAGCTGATGATGCACAGTTCAATTATTGATGCATCGTCGCAAATTATTGTGCACTCTGAATACTCCGCGAATAAAATTGCGGCGCTTGGGCATAGCGCTATTACGTTAATTCCTCATCACCTGTCACCGGGCATTCGTCATTTTCAGCCTAAACTCAAAATGACATACCGGGGGGAGTTAGGCTTACCGGGTAATAAAGTCGTTATTACCTCAATGGGTTTTATTGCCAAGGCCAAGCAGATAAAAGCGGTGCTTAACTCATTGGCAGAGCTAAAAGCACAAGGCCTGGATTTTGTGTACGTGCTAGCTGGCCAGTGCAAGCCTCACGAGTATGACGTGTATCAGGATATCGCCGATAGTGGTCTGGCTGATCATGTTGTGGTAACCGGCTTTTTAGACGAGCAGGACTTCTTTAAATACCTGCTGGCTTCAGACTTTATTATTAACCTGCGCTATCCCACCGGCGGCGAAAGCTCTGGCACGTTGTCGCGGGCCATGGGGCTGGGTTTAGGGTGTCTTGTGGTAAACATTGGGCCCTTTGCTGAGATCCCGGATGAGTGCGCGGTTAAGCTAGATTACGATGAGGCATTTAAGGCCAACCTTACAGCTGCTATTAAACACTTAATTGAAAACCCGGTAGAGCGGGTTAGGCTAGGCTTAAATGCCCGGCGCTGGGTAGAGCGCAGCCATAATATTGTGCGCACTACGGCACAATATCGCGAGGTTATAGCACAAGAACAACAGTTACTCAGCAGCAGAAGCGCCGCAAAACCGGCCTTACCTGCTACGTTATGGCGTTATCTGGCAGAGCCAACCATAGCCCGCTGGCTGGTGAACAACCAAACCTGGACAACTACACTCGATACCCAGGCAAGCGGGATGTTGTGGTGGCTAAATAATACCGTTCCGGTAGGCGTTAGTGGCCCGGTTATACTGGTTGGCGATGCAACCTCGGGGTACCAGTTGCTGACTGACTTATTTGGCTACGCCGAAAGTGCACTACAAATTATCCCGCCCTTTGAGCTGGAACAGCCAGAAGGCAACGCATTACCGGCTAGTCTGGCCGAGTTAGCGATTGTGGTGATACCCTCACGGGCTATCGAGTGCGATCCGGTACGTTATTTTTCAGCCCTCAGCGAACGACTCGCTCTTGGCGCAAAAGTGTCTGTTACGGTGCAGCCCGATAATCTGGCGAGTCCAGATGTTCCGTTAACCCGGGCAGATATTACGCAGTACCTTGAGGCCAGTGGCTTTCAGGTAGATAACATCCATACGGGTGTTTCACACATCGATATGAATAATACCTATCCGCCCATATCCCACGAGGAGTGGTGTTTTGAGCTTACAAAAGTATCCTGGATGATTAATACTACGCCTCAGGCATACGGTTTTACGGGTATTAGTGAGCTTAAGTGGTTGCAACCGGCCGTTACCACAGCCAATGGCCGGGGGGTGTCATGAAAAACGTCCTTCACGCATTAAATGCAGCTACGCAACAACACGCTATTAGTAATCAAATTCTGATTCAGTCGGCAATTTGCCGGGCGCTTCCACGCAATGCGCATGTAGTAATGGATAACCTGCCACAAAGCATTATGGCGAGCCTGGTAGAAGCCACGGGTATGAGTTGCGATTTCGTGGTGTTTGAACCATTAATACGTAAATATGGGTTTAAACTGGCAGACATGTTTGCCCAGGCAGGCCTGCCGCTCCTATGCTTAGGAGCCGAGTGTTCAACGTTGCGGATCACGCCGCGGGTAGAAGCTGGTTTCTCGTTGTTAGCCCGGGCGCCGTTAACGCTTGCGGTACAAACGGTAGACGATGCTTTGTTAGGATTACAACGCATTAACTGGCTGGCATTTGAACGGGTGGATCTGAGCTTTTTAAATCAGTCTATTAACTGTGTTACGCAACATCGGCCACTTATTTCACTGACTTTCGAAGGGTCTGTTACCAGCTTGCTGCAATGGTGCGAAGTACATCATTATACTGCCGTTGATGCCACTTTAAGGGCGTTATCAACTACTAGCACATCATCGCAAAAGGTGTATTTATTTCCCGAACAGGGGCTACTTAATGAGGTTGAAACATACCTCACGCCTGAGCAGATCGGCGCCGATGAAGTGTTATTGGCCACCAATCAATTAGCGCAAAAATGGCCAGCGTTGTGCAATGCCGGTGATAATCTCGGCGACCTTACCCAAAAGTACTTAAAAACCTGTACTCGGCAGTATCCTTTAGCCACCATGATGGCCACAAACCTATATTCTTCTGAGTGGCATGATGATACCGAATGGCGCTGGACAGGGCCAGGCCACGACACCAGCATTTTATTACCTATGCGCGCGCGCGGGTTATATCGGGTATCGTTGTCGGTACTGGCCTTGCCCGAAGAGCAGGAATGTGGTTTTGTTCGCTGTTTTATGAACGGCGTCCCTGTTTTTGGGCAATACATTAGCGCCGGTGATACGATTGCGTTTGATTATGTATCTAACAAGCCGGAAGAACCGGTAGAGTTGTTGTTAAGCGTAACCGACCTGCAAAATTGTGGCGGTCGTCCCCTCGGTGTAGCCATTAGCGGCATAGAAGTGGTGTGGAACCTAAGCGAATGAATAAACATGTTTTAATAGTGTCGCCCATTCCGTCTCACCCGCAATTTCAGGGCAACAGCGCACGTATATACCGGCTCAATCAAATGTTTCGGCAGTGTGGCTATAAAGTTCACTTTGTGTACTTTGGAATGGAAGGATTAGCGCCAGAGCAACAAGCGGCTATGGAGCAAGATTGGGATTACTTTCACTACGTGCAACCGGAAGGTCCGGCGGCCGAGCCCAGCTATGGTGAGTATTTCGATATAGATGACTGGTACGATCAACGGGTATCCATCCTGGTAGAGCAGTTATGTACGCGTTGGAAGTTTGATGTATGCCTGGTGAACTACGTTTGGTTTTCTAAAGTACTCGAAGCAGTACCTGATGACGTGTACAAAGTTATCGATACCCACGATGTATTCGGCGACCGACATATTGTGGCTAAAGAAGCTGGCCTGGAACCGGTGTGGTTTTATACCACTAAAGAACTGGAGGCCTACGCTCTGGAGCGTGCAGATTTGGTTATTGCTATTCAAGACCAGGAGCAGGACTATTTTCAGTCAATAACCTCGAAACCCGTTGAAGTAATTGGCTATGTTACGCCGTTGCAATCCATTGTTAGCGCAGAGCGAGACGACAATAAAATACGGGTGGGCTACATCGGGAGCGGTAACCCGTTTAATATTATCTCTATCGAAACCTTTCAAAACGCAATCAAACAATCGCCAACACTGTTTGACAATTTTGAGTTCGTGTTAGGTGGAAGTATATGTAAAACGTTTGGCGCAAGTAATGAAGTGTTTGAAATTGTTGGTATGGTAGATGACTTAGACACATTTTACCGCGATATTGATGTTGCAGTTAATCCAATGCTCGGTGGTACCGGCCTAAAAATTAAATCGCTCGAAGCTCTTTCGTTTGGTAAACCTTTAATGGCAACGTTAGACGCGATGGTTGGGATAACCACCTCTGAGCCCTATCAACAATGCGCTACAATTAATGAAATGGTAGATAAACTGCAAACGTTTAATAACAGTCGATTGGCTGAGCTAACGCGTAGCTCCAGTCAGGTGTTCGAGAATTACAACGAACAGCAAATCGCCAGCTTTAAAAAACTATTTGGCTAAAATTTAATGGATTTTCAGATTTATAAAAAAACGTTAGGTGAATGGGCGGCTGATCAGCACCCTGTTTTCATCGTCGGTCCTGAAAGAAGTGGTACCAGCTTATTGTTTCAGCAGGTCTCAAATCACCCTGCTTTTTGCGATTTTTCACATGCGACAGTCGAAACTTTTTGCTTTGTAAAGCCTTGGCTACTGCTTAAGCCTTCCTGCCCGGAAAATTACGAAATGCGGGTTTATTTAGGTCAAAAAAACTTACCTGCTTTTCAGGAAAGTATAGCGCCGCTGATAGAGCGTAACCGCATGCTAACCGATCAGGGAATGTCGGTACCTTATTTAAACAAACCGGAACGGAGTGATATTTGGTTTGAACGACGATATAAGCATGTAGTAAGAGCTTTTTTCTATCATTCCTGGAAGTACCTTGGCGAAAAGCGCCTGGTAGAAAAAACACCCGCTCATATTCGTTGTGCCAAGGAAATTTTGGATACGTTCCCTAACGCTAAACTGCTGATATGCACCCGAGAGCCGGGAGAAATCATTGCGTCGCACAAGAAGCGCTACAAAAAAGAAATTGAATTAGGTAAAACGTCTGATGATCCATCTATTGCATGGTTATCACACTCCACCGAAAACTACCTGAAATATTTCACTACCATCGATGACACAATCCAGCAGTTGTTATCGGACGTGCCGGATAGCGTTAAAGTTGTACCCTATGGCGAGTTAACCTCGTCACCACAGGATATGCTTCAACAAATATACAAGTTTATTGGTGTTGACTATATCGATCCAAACAGCCTGGTTAGACAAAGAAACGAGCAAGCCTGGGATCCACTATTAAACAAGGCCCCGCAAAAAAATGAGGTCGACCTTTCTAAGGAAATGACGCCGGATGAGATCAAACTTGTCGAAGATAAAAAGCAAGCTCTCTCAGCTTTTTGGAAATAAAGCTATGGATCTTGCTGCGCTTGAACAACGGGTCCTGGACAACCCACAAACAGTAGTTGATGAGTTAATCAGCGAACCTGAACTCGATATTCTTGTTGAACGTTTACTGGCGAGAGCGTGTATCAGAGCATCAAAAAGCCATTTGTTAATAGAGCGTCTAAAAAACAACCAATGCTATACACAGGATCAAGGCGTTTTAAACTTCTATGTCAGGGCGTTACAGATAGAAAACCAATGGCAAGAAATAGTTGATCTGCACCCATACATCGAAAATACAAACAAAAGTAATGTTTTAACTTTGATGAAGGCCTGCTTAAAAGTGAAACAATACGAAGTCGCGCGAAATGTGGGCGAAAACTTCGAGTTTACAGGTGAAGACAAGGTTCGAGCATCTTTTATTTTGTTTCAATCATTGGTAAAAGAGGCTGAATTTAACAAAGCTATAGCGCTTATTAGTCAGTTTGATTTTGTAGACAATGAGAATATCTTTAAATGGCATTCGTTAACGCAAAGCGAACTACGTAAACTCAAGCCTTACGAAAACAGTTGGATAGCATTTACGCTGGCAAGAATACTGTTTAAAAAGCGGCGGTATATAGAGGTTATTTCTTTGCTCAGAGTGTTTATTGGGGCGGAGTTACCATCGGTATTAATTAAAAATTACATTTATAGGTACTACGCAGAATCTTTATGTAATGTACTTAGTCAAAAGCCATTAATCAGTGAACTGCAACTAGTGCTAGAGCATGCCAGGCGCGAGCCGTGTTTAAGTACTTTCTGTCACCTGTATCAAGGCCATTTACTCCATGTAAGTGGCAATTACTCGGCTGCAGTTGCCGAATTTAATAAAGTAGAAGAGTGTGATTATAGTTTACCCAGCGATAAAGGTGCTGTAACGGTTCGTTCATCGGATCAAATTAACAACATGCCCCACAGCGAGCACAGTCCGATTATGTTTGAGCCAGCAAACCAACAAGCTGTCGGTGAGCTGGTAACGGTTGTAGCTTGCGACAGCAAATACTTTATGCTGTTTTTCGAGATCTTTAGCCAGTCATTTAAGGCGAAAAACCCGGATGACATGTTGCACTTCCATATTGTAAATCCCAGTGAGGAAGTAAAGCACGTCGCAGCAGATGCTAAATCGGAAGGAAAAATTAACTTTTCATTTAGCCAAGCTGACCAGGCAACAAATATTAAGGCACTGTTTGCTTCAGTTAGATTTTTAATTGCTAAACAGCTACTGGAGTATTACCAAAAGCCAATCTTAATTACTGACATCGACGTGGGTTTTTCAGGCAGGTTGACAGACTTCAACCTTAGCCCGGCCAATGCTGATGTTTGTGTGAAGTTTAGAAAAGACAGTTATCTGTTTCCGTGGCGAACAATCCCAGCCAACACTATCCTATTTAACAATTCGACAGGTGCATTTAAGTTTTTACAATGCTTCGCTGACTACTTTTATTCGGTATACGGTGATGGCGAGAGTACGAATATATGGTGGGTAGACCAGTCTGCATTGTATTCAATTTATCGGTATTTTGCGGATCAAAGTGAGGTAGTGAAGTTTCGTAATCTATATGAAACAGATAACATTGATTCATTGCTTACTTTCCACCAACCTTTTGAAAGTAAACAAGAATTTATAAACAGAGTTTTTAGCGAGTAATACTATGAAATTAGGTATATTGGGGTATTTTGGATTCGGCAACTATGGCGATGAGCTTTTCCATCAGGTTTGGAACCACACATTTTCAGACGCTGATGTGATCACGTTCGAACAGGTAACCGGAATCGCTAAATGTATGCATTCAGAACCTGAAGACAGAGTTAATTTTGTTGAGCAAATTGATGCATTGCTAATTGGTGGCGGTGACTTAATCAGACCACAGGGTAAAATTAACTACTGGTACCAGGAACTACTCGCCAAACCTGTTTTTCTGTACGGGATTGGCGTGGCGACCTGGTTGGGCCACGACAAAAAAATAATAGAGCAGATCGTTAGTTTTTTACAGGATGATGCGGTTAAGTACATTGGCGTGCGAGATATAGAAAGCTATAACTGGATTGCGAAACAGGCCCCCTCGGCTGTTGATAAGCTTTATGTTACGCCGGATATCGCGTTTTCAATGGACAAGGTTAAAGTGGAAAAGTTACCCACCAAACGGGTAGGTATTATTACTCGCCACCAGAAAAACTACGACGAAAACCGAATTCAACAAATGCGTAAAATCGTTAACGTTTATACCGAGTGTGGGTATGAAGTTGTTGAAATACTGGCATCAACCGGTCCGGAAAAACAATGGGACATCGAAGGCAGTGAGTCCTGGGGGCTAGGCGTGCCGGTACTTACTTTTGACACCGATGAAGATGTTACCAAGGCAATTGCGGAATGCACATTAATTTACAGCATGAAATTTCATGGCTGTGTTGTGGGCCTGGCACATCATGTGCCAACGGTTTCTTTGCTGAAAACGGATAAATTTGTGAATCTTTACAAATATCTGCGATTAGATAATTGGTTAATTGGCGGTGATAAATCAAAAATTAAATACGAAAACCCAGAGAATGCCAGACCACAACTGTGGAACAATATCGAAACACTAATTGGTTTTTCTCGCAGCTGTCTTTTGAGTTTAAAACTACAAATCGAGTCGGCGGTACGTAAATAAATTACTGCTGCGCAGTGAGAAATTAAATTGTCGATACTTATACATGTAGGGCCACCAAAGTCGGGAACCTCAGCAATTCAAAGGTGGCTCTCTTTTCACGCATCTGAATTACAACAGTATGGCTACTATTACCCTCAGCATGAGTCTGATGCTAACGGGGTCAGCTCTGGCAACTTACTCGCTTTATTTAGTTATAACAGTGAGGGCGAACTGGAGTTTGATGCAGCCAAAAAAGAGCGCTTAATAACTGATTTTAAAAAGTCCCAGGCGTCAGTACTGTTACTGTCTTCAGAGTTTTTCTTTAAGAGGATCACTCTGCTAGCCGAGCAGTTTCCTACAGCAAAGTTTATTGCCTATTTGCGTTTTCCACTGGAAGTGATCGAGTCATCTTACAATCAGGGGGTAAAACGCCACGGTGAAGTAAAGCAACTGGGCGTTTCTGCTACTCCCAAGTGCTTTCAGCTTAATCTCCTCGAGAATCAAATAAAAAAGGCGGGCAAGCAACGCTTTATACTTCGGCCGTATGAGAAAAGTTGTTTTACAGGGGGATCGTTGGTAAATGACTTCAAAGACATTTTACATATTCCGTCTCAGAGTTTGCAAACCTACTCCACCAATGAAGTTGTAAATAGCTCATATTCAATTGATGCCCTGGAGCTTAAGCGTTGGTTTAATCAGTTTCCGCTGGGCGAATTACAACCTGTGTTAGACAAGCTGCTACAGGCATACTCCGCCGATAAGCCTGGTTATTCGCTAATTGGTGCGAAGCTTTTTAGAACATATAAAAATGAGTTTGTTAAAGTGCTTGAACGATTCTGCTCTGCTTATCATGTTGATAACAGTGAGATATTCATTGAACAATGCAAAGCGTTGCAGCAGAAGCCAATAGTAAAACAACGCCTGAGTGATGAAGATTTTGAGTCGCTGATCAAACAGTTGCTGGGTTCAAAAGAGTTGTCGGCGTTTGCACTCTACAAAAAGGTAACAGGAGAGTGGCGTAAGGTTAACCATATTAAATTTCCGGAGAGAATTAACCTTCTTACCAGCCAGATCGCCTGGCAGACTAAATGTAAAGTGCGTGTGCACAATTTGCTTGAATACATCAAACGGTAAACAAAGGAAAACGCATTGGACGCTTTTAACCATTTTCTGCCATGGACGAAAAAAAGAGTTCAAACAGTAAGCGCCGAAACCTGGCACCAGTTAGCGCTGCCTGATCAGAATATTAGGCAAGATCAGAAAGTGCCAATTACGGCGTTAATGTTGTTGCTGTGGCAAAAGTACAATGGCAACTGCCGTGTTAAAACGTTTAAAGAACGGGCTTTGTTAGTTAACTGGTATTGCAATCTTGCATATTCGATATGGAATATTGAACAGCTCGAAAGCGTACTCGCCGGAACTGCGCCTTCAATAATGCAGAACAAGAAGTCCGGCTTCAATCTGATTGGCTACAGCCGGGCTAGTTTAGGTTTGGGCGAAGATCTACGACGCTATGCTGATTTATTCGAAGAGTCTGACATTCCGTATTCTATATACCACATTGGGCATGCTTCGGAGTCAACAGAGCTGTTTGGTAATAAACAGGAGCGATACGATTTACCTTACGATACATCGCTGTTCTGCTTAAATGTTATTGAATTACGTAAGCTATTCGATATATGGGGAGAATCACTACACGCCGACTTCGGCAGGATCATTGTGGCGCCCCCATGGGAACTTCCCCAGTTACCAGAAGAATGGATATCAGTGTTAGAGCAGTGCGATGAAGTGTGGGCAATGTCAAAGTTTGTTGAATCAGCTTACAAATCAGCCCCGGAGATTGCGCATAAGGTTAACTACTTTCCGCCGGTGGTTAGAGCTCCTGATGGGCGGCAGGAAGCTCCCGCTCAGAAAAGACCCTTTACCTTTTTATATATATTTGATGCCGGCTCTTTTATCAGCCGTAAAAATCCGCGTGCTGCGGTTGATGCCTTTTTGTTGGCATTCCCTAAAAACGGCACTAAAGTTCGGTTAATAATAAAAACCTCCAATGTACATACAGATACAAAGGAATGGCTGGAGTTTGTAGCCCTTTGTCGGCTGGATCCCAGAATCAGCTTGTACCGTGAGTCATTTAGTCAGCGAAAAATGAATCGTTTATGGGCTGAATGCGACTGTTACCTGTCGTTGCATCGTTCTGAAGGCTTTGGTAGAACCATAGCAGAAGCTGTGGCAAGAAAAATACCTGTGATTTCTACTCATTGGTCTGGCAGTACGGATATAACCGGCACTGATTATCCGCTAGGTGTGGCGTTTAAGCTCGTTGAGTTGCAGCCGGATGAATACCCTTATTGGCAAAACCAGCGCTGGGCTGCACCTGATATCAAGGATGCAGCCAGTAAAATGCAGTGGGTGGTTAATAACCAGAACAGAGGAGATCTGTTTGAGATCATTGAGCAGAACTATGAGCGGTATATTTCGAAATTTAGTCTGTCCGCTGAGCGATCGTATTGTTCAAATGAACGTTAACAGAATACGGTGCTACAGACTAAAACTCTTCATAGTAGCTAGTTCCAAAGATGGGTGATTGACTTTATCAATTGCTTTTGAATTAATACTTCGTTCTAACGTATTACAGAACTGCTCGACATCAGAAAAATCGCAATCTAAGCTAAACAAATCATCCAACCGATAATTCCACCACTTCAACTCGATGAGCTTTTCACAGAGTGGTAATGAAAACCGACTTTTAAGGAAAGTTGCTGGAGCACCTCCAAAAATAGAATATGCAGGAACGTCTTTAGTTACTACAGAATTGCCCGCTATGACAGCTCCGTTACCAATCGAAATACCTGGCTTTAAAATGCAATCATTACCTATCCATACGTCATGTCCGATAGTTATTGGGGCATGGCGGCTCTCGAAGTTTTGAGTTCTTACAGTAGCCGGTGATTCGCAATACTTTGTAGCTAATGCTTCTGAATAAAAAACAGGTGATGTCGAAACCCAATTTACAGGATGTTCAGGCCCTAGTATTTTTACCCCTCTCCCAATTGAACAATATCTGCCAATATTGATTGATACAAAATTGCTCCGTGAATATGAGTATGCGCCCATTGTGAACAAATGGTTCCCTGCAAACCTGGTAAATGGCTCTATTTGAGCGCCGTCGTCTATAATGATTAAATTAGGGTTTTTAGCATCCTTATTGGTATTTATCGAAATCGACATTTCATCGAGTTTTTCTATTATCAATTTTTTAGATAATTTCATGGGTCCCTATTGCTACAATCGCGTTATCTAGCGAGTCGTAAATATATCACTGTTCTTTGAAATATACATTTTGATAAATTAGAGCCACCGAAAAGAAATAAAGTTATTCTTAGATGATTCTTTTCACTGGAAATTGGGTAAATAAATCGCTACTTGATATAGTAAATGTAATGATACAGGGGATCCTGTATTGAAGCATCTTGTCTTTGAGTTACGCTTTAGGAAACATAATGAGAAAAGGAATAATCCTAGCGGGTGGTTCAGGAACCAGACTCCACCCCCTTACCAAAGTCGTAAGTAAACAGTTAATGCCTGTTTACGATAAACCAATGATTTACTATCCGCTCTCTACGCTTATGATGTCTGGGATAAGAGATATTCTGATTATCACTACTCCTGAAGAACAGGGCCGGTTTATCGAGTTATTAGGTGATGGCAGCGC
>CETX01145176.1_pt1 | contig 11636 bp, 10 predicted proteins | sample 356501 | NCBI WGS metagenome assembly CETX01 (sample SAMEA2623390, study PRJEB7988) | marine metagenome | biome: marine biome (ENVO:00000447); feature: mesopelagic zone (ENVO:00000213); material: "saline water (ENVO:00002010), including plankton (ENVO:xxxxxxxx)" | depth 450 m | reverse complement strand
ATAAACCGCTTGTCGTACCAGCCATGTTCCCCCAGGAAGAAGCCCTGATCCGACGTGTATATGATAATCGTATTGTCGGCAAGACCATTCTCGTCGAGGTAGTCCAGTATGCGGCCTACGTTGTCGTCTATGGACGCAACGCACCTGAGATATCGCTTCATGTATTCCTGGTATTGTGCCTTGCGCCGGGCAACGGAGTCCTCGATGTGACCAGTTTCAGCTTCGTACAGCGTGTGACCAGGGCGCGTGGCGCCTATTGTCTGGGTGCTCTGCCGTACTGCCGTGGCGTGGGACGCGTAGTCGTCGAACAGCGTGGTCGGTTCGGGGATATCCGCGTCGGCGAACATGGCGGCGTGCTTGTCATCGCTCTCCCACATGTCGTGGGGCGCCTTGTGATGACTCAGGACGCAAAATGGTCGGTCCCGGGGCCTGTTCTGGAGCGCATCAAGGGTCAGGTCGGTGATGATGTCGGTAACGTATCCCTCTATCCGGGTCTCGACGCCGTTGTCGATGAACTTGGGATCGTGGTATCGCCCTTGTCTCGGCAGGACGTTCCAGTGGTCAAAGCCGGTCGGCTCACAGCCGAGGTGCCACTTCCCGATCATGGCCGTGTGGTATCCGGAATTCCTGAGCATCTGCGGAAAGGTGACGTGGTTGGACGGCGGTGCATTGAATGTGATCACCCCGTTGGCATGAGGGTACATACCGGTCAATATGGCTGCCCTGCTTGGCGTGCAGATGGAATTGGTGCAGAAACAGTTGTCCAGACGCATGCCCTCTGCCGCGATCCTGTCCAGATTCGGTGTGGTATTCCGGTAACTGCCGTAGCAACCCATGGCGTGGGCGGCGTGATCGTCCGCCATTATGAATATCATGTTAGGGCGGTCATCATGCGTGGTCATCGCGAGTTCCCCGGGAGTGATCGATGTACCCAGTGCCCTCAGCCGGAAAGCCGTAGGCCACAGGCCGGTCGGCAAATAATACGCCGCAGGACCGTCTTTTCAAACCTCTCCCGGATCTGCCCCGCGCCGACACGAAGGGAGGGCAGTTTGCCCGCCCACCAGAGATTCTTGATGATACAGTGTAAGCTTGTACTTGCTCGCATGGACACCTGACGGGAGCCTGCAATGAAGATAAAAGATATTACCCTTACACCACTTAAGATTCGGAAAAGCCTGCTGCGAATTCAGACTGATTCCGGCGTTGAGGGATGGGCAGAAGCCTACGGTGGCGATGTCTTCAAGGCCTATCTTGAGAACGTTATCAGGCCTACATTGATTGGTGAGGACCCACGTCAGATAGAACGTCACTGGGAAACTCTGGCGTTGGGTAAAGATGAGCGCTTTTACAAATTGCCTGCAAGTGTGGTGGGAGCAATTGATCTGGCACTCTGGGATCTTCTAGGGAAGGAAGCGGGTATGCCGGTGTATATACTCATGGGGGGCGCCGCCCGTAAGACAATTCCGCTCTATTGGTCTGTTGGATCGGGATGGCGGATGCAGCCCGAGGAAATGTTGAAATTGGTCGAACAGGGATGGGACCAAGGATACAGGTCTTTCAAAATTCGAATGGACTGGCGGGGCTGGCGACAAGACATCGATCCCCACAAAGATTATCGAATGTTTCAACTGGTGCGTGAGTTTCTGGCACCCGAAATATACTTGGGTTTTGATGCGAACAACGGCTATTCGGTGTCGACGGCAATTCAGCAGGGGCGCAAGTTTGAGCAACTGGGCATCGATCACTTCGAGGAACCGATCCCGAACTACGATCTTCCAGGGCTGAAGCAGGTGTCTGATGCGTTGGATGTTGCCGTTTCCGCCGGAGAGCAGGATTCCTTCCGCTGGTGGTTCCACAACCTGGTGCTGCTGGGTAATCCGGATATTCTCCAGCCCGATATTCTAAATGCTGGTGGACCCTCGGAAGTGAAGCGGATTTACGAGATGGCCAACACGCTGGATAAGCCAGTCATGCCACACAGCCCACAGGCTGGGATCAACAGTATGGCATCGCTGCATGTGTATTCGACGGTACAGAATGCAACACGGCCACATGAGTTCTCCACTGAATTTTCGGGCCCATTGGATGAGATCGCCGAACTATACGGGGAAGGAGTGATCCCAAAGAACGGCGAGATGGTTCTGTCCGAAGCGCCCGGTCTCGGCATCGAGTTGAACGAAACGGCCCTGGCTCGATTCACGCTCTGATTCGGTGGTTGGCGCGGAGCGCAAGTCTATTGGTCCAGCCACGGGAACCGATAGGCAAATGCATCTTTCCCGGATGCGTGATCCGATTGGCCACGGCCTGTTATGGCGAGCTTGCTGCCATCCAGCTTTGGATCCACATAGCTCTCGAACCAGCCCTCGAGGTCACGAATCATGGTCCTGATGCGATCGCGGTGACCAGGACGACTGAAAAGATTCTTCAGCTCCCCTGGATCCTCAGCGACGTTATAGAGTTCATGTGCTCCACCTGGATAACGCCAGACTAGTTTCCATTCCTCTGATCGAATCATCCTCACAGGGCCGTACTCATCGTAGACGTATATGTTTTCTCTTGGCCCCATTTCCTTCCCTGCTAACAAAGGAGCGAATGAACGTCCCGGCAATCCTTCCGGAAACCGGTCGGTCAACCCGGCATATTCCAGAAGGGTAGGCAACCAGTCGTACTGGCTGAGTAGATGGGTATTGACGATACTCTCCGGCACATATCCCGGACGACTGATCAGGCAAGGCACCTTCACACTGGTATCGAACATGTTCTGCGGCCAGGTGGCGTTACCTTTTCCATACAGGCCGTGGTGCCCCATATTCATACCGTTATCACTCATAAACACAACCAGGGTGTTACTGCGCAGGTCCTTGTCGTCCAGCCAATCCAACAGCCGCCCTACGTTGCGGTCCATGCCCTCAATTGCTGCAAAGTATCCGGCCAGGTTGCGTCTGCGCCCCTCCGCATCGACCGGCCAAGCAGTTAGACCCATTGGCAATGGTTCCTCGTGACCCGGCACGGAGTCGAATGGACAATTGTTGTAGTAGTCATCCCAGATGTCCTGAGGATGCTGCCTTCGTCCCCAGGGGGCGTGGGGAGCGGTGAAGTGTACGTTTAGACAGAAAGGGCGATCAATACCGGCCTGGCCTTCAAGGAACTTAAGGGCATTGTCGGTAAAGAGATCACTCGAATAGGCGCCTTCGTGCACAACCAGCTCGCCGTTTTCCACCACGGGCGCCTTGAAATACTCGCTGGCGCCATGGGGCATAGGATTCCACGTCTGAAATCCGCAGCGCGGCTGCAGGCCGTCACCCAGATGCCACTTGCCGCTGAGGCAAGTCTCGTACCCGGCATCGCCCAGCATTTCCGCATAGGTCGGCATCCCGGCAAGAAACTGAACCTTGTCAGCCGGAACTGGCGTATCGAGTCCACCGGCGCCGGCATCAGCCTGCCAGTGCAGAAAGTCGTGAACGCCGTGCTGCGAAGGAATCCGACCTGTCAGAATGGACGCCCGGGCAGGCGAACATACGGGTGAAGTACAAAAGAAATTATCGAATCGAACCCCTTCCCTGGCTAGACGGTCCAGATTGGGTGAGCGTATTTCAGCATTTCCGGCACAGCCCATCGCCCAAGCGCCCTGGTCATCGGTGAGAACAAACAGCAGGTTCGGTTGTTCAGGATTGCGACTGGCCATATCTCTTAGTCCTAGGCAGCTGTGCTGGAAATCATGGATTCAAGGTTGGACGATGCAGCCTTTTGCTGCCGTCCGGATCATACAACCACACGACACAGAAGGCACATGCCGCTGCGAGACCCTGTACTCTACTGTGCTGCCACACGCTTGCCGAAAGTCAGCTGTTTCTGCATTGCCCAGGGGGGATCACAGGTTATCCATACCACAATCTGGTTCCCGATTACGGATCGGACGCCTGCACCACCACTGAACCTTTCGGCGGATGCTGAAAACAGAGTGGTGTCGACTCGTTAATCGAGTTCCTCCTGGGAGCAAACCAATAATGAAACACCCACTGAAATATCGACTCTTCGCAGTCGTGATCCTGTTTACCGCACTCTACTGCTCAGCCGACATACCCATCAGCCCGACCAGCAACGATCAGCTGCCAGATGCAATCGTCGGCAAAGCGTCTGCACCCCTGGGCGAAGCCATTGCGTATTTCAGCAAGAATCCACGCGCCAAGGGATATCTGGCGGTACCGGCAACGCCAGATAAGAAAGGCGCTGTAATCCTGATCCATGAGTGGAACGGATTGACGGACCGGGTACGTCAGACGGCAGACGCAATGGCTGCGGAAGGCTATGTCGCTTTGGCGGCCGATCTGTATTCCGGGAGAGTGGGGACCAGCCGGGAGGAGAATATGGCCCTGGTGCGCGAAACTCTGGCCGATATGGATGAGATCGTGAACAACCTGGATGCTGCTGCGAGTTACCTGAAAGGCAGATCCGATGTAAACGGTAAGGTTGCCGCGATTGGCTGGTGCTATGGTGGCGGCGTCGCCCTTTCCTATGCCCTTGGCAGTGACAATCACGAGGGAACGGCGATTTTCTATGGTCGGCTGCTGGACGATCCGGAAGAGATGAAGAAGATTCATCACGAGATTCTGGGCACTTTTGCCGGTCTGGACCGTGGCATCACACGGGAGCATGTAGACAATTTCGTCAAGGCGCTACGCCAAGCGAAGGTTGCCAACGACGTACACGTCTACGACGATGTCCAACATGGCTTCTGGCTGCATGTGGACCGTGATATGGAACGCAACCAGGGACCGGCGCTCGACGCCTGGAAGCGACTCAAGGCCTATCTGCGGAGAACACTGAGTTAGTCTCCCCCGATTCCTGTGTCACCTGCGCAGCGTGCCAGACGTACGGTTCTTCTCCTTTTGCCCAAGTTCGGTCAGTCGGGGGAGGTTGAGTTTTGCTTCAGAAAGGACAACCGTCGATGGATCAGTCGTCCAGCAATAGCACGTTTAAGCTGCCAAATCTTTCGAAATCCCGGTCGTTGGTCAAGATTTCCGATATGCCCTGCTCCCGACATAGCGCCACAATCTGAGCATCGAATACTAAATTCCCACGAGCACCAGACTCGTTGAGGAGAGCCTTCAGATGCTCGAAAAAACTCGACCCAGGTGAAGCAATACGACAAGTCGGCGATTCGAGGAGTTCCTCAATGAAACGAGTAGCTAAGGGCGTTTTGGATGGCGGATTAAAGACCCTTGCATGCGTGACAACGCGTAAGAATTCTGTAATGCAGAAGACGGGTATAGCCCAAGGTTCCCTCCCTTCTGCTAATTCGGTCAGCCACTCCAGAGAGGTCTTGTGTAAATCTGTTTCAGCCCGATGTGCATAGATCAGTATGTTTGTATCGACTGCGATCATTCGTTATCTATAACGCTATAGAGCGCCTCTCTATTGGATATATCCACGTTGGGTGATCTGGTGCCTTCCACTACAGTAGGCTTTAGTGTGAATTTCGGTCCCTGATGATATACCGGCAGCAGCTTGGCTTTGAGTGCTTCCTCCACGAAACGCGTCAGCGTCACGCCATCCTGTGATGCTCTTTTCTTAGCGTTAGTGAGCACCTGGTCATCGAGATTGAGCGTCGTCTTCATAGCAGTATCTCCACGTTTGCCATATCTACCATACTACAGACCCATATATATGGCAAAGAGACCCGCATGGTGCTTTCGCATTCTATCTCGGGATCAAGTAATCTCTCCCGATCAAGCACACCGTGAGGAGCTTACATGTATCGAGTCGTTAAGTATGTGGCGCTCACACTATCGATTCTTGTGACTGCCTGTCAGCAGGATCGCGGTGCAGAAGAGACCGGATCGGAAAAGGCAGAAACAGTTATCGCTCCGGCCGCCGACTATCTGTCTGCGGGTTTGCGCACAAGAGTCGAACGGCTCAAGAGAGAGGTGACTGCGACGCCGTCGACCGTAGAGATCATCGAAGATCGCGTCGACGTTCTGTGGAAGTGGGCCAACGCCATGGCCTTGCGCGACGGGGGCTTACGCTTCGCACCCAATCTTCCGGCGGTAGTGGCACAGATTCGCGGTCAGCTGTCCGGCTACGATCTTCATACCCACCCGGATGGATCGCCGGATGAAGCGACCATTGCCCGTGCACTCGAGGGTGCCCGACAGGGCAACGCACTACAACGGGCCTTGAGCGCTTACGTCGGGGAGCTGACATTAAGAGAGGAGCAACCGGACGTATTCGGTCAGCTGACCTCGGATACCGAGGGTCCCTTTCCGGCCGGCAGTTACCAGACCATTCGTCAGACCTGGACTGTGGGCAGCAGGAATCTGGAACCCGGGGCCTATCTGATGGTGGCGCAACACTTTATGGCCGCCCAGGGGCGCTATCAAGCAAATGATCAGGGCTCTGAAAACTACGTGTCCATAGCCAGTTCAAATCTTGACGCAGTGTTCACTCCTTCGACGCGGCCTATGCAGGGCATGCACGGCGGATTCAGGAGACCGGCTAACAACCTGGCTTTTCAACTTGACAGCGGCTCTTTGACGAAAGGAGACACGGTCACCATCACCTACGGCGACCGTCGCTTCGGATCACCGGGTTTTAGAATTCAGGCCGTAAGTAACGACTCCTACCAATTGCCTTTGTACCTGTCCTTCGCGTCCGACCCCGTCAACTACCTACTCGATCCGACGGCATTCGAAGTGATTGGCGCTGAACCCGCTGGTGTGCATGGTTTCACAACATCGATCGTGAAAGTGAATGAACCCTTTTCGCTGGCGGTGCGGGTAGAGGACACCTATTACAACAAGGCATCCGGGCCCATGCCCGGCATGCTGGTACGGCTGAACGGTAAACCATTTGCAGAGATTCCGGCCGGAAATCAAGCCATCAACCGAATCGATGACATCAAACTTACCGAACCCGGCACCTATCGTTTCTCGCTGCAATCTCCGGATGGAACTATCTCTGGTGAATCCAACCCTGTCTGGGTCCAGCAGGATCCTCCCTACCGGATCTATTGGGGGGAAACCCACGGGCACAGCGGCTTCGCAGAGGGGCAGGGAACTCCGGAAGGATTCTTTCGTTTTGGGCGGGATGAGGCGCGGCTCGACTTTCTCACATTGTCGGAACACGACATCTGGCTGGATGACGGCGAATGGGAGCGCATGCGCAAAACAGTCAAGGAATTCAATAGGGAGGGGGAATTCATTACCTATCTCGGCTATGAGTGGACAGTAACGCACAGTCGTGGTGGCCACCACAATGTGCTGTACAGAACCCCTGAGGCGCGTGACAGGGTGGGGGTGCAATTCCACCCGGTACTGTTCGAACTCTATGCTGGTTTGCGCGATCGGTATCAAACCGATGACGTGCTGATTATTCCCCACGCCCATCAGGCGGGATACTGGCACGCCAGTGATGGGGAGATGGAAACCCTGGTGGAGATTCACTCTCTGCATGGATACTTTGAATGGTTCGGGCGCATGTACCTGGAGCAGGGATTCAACACCGGTTTCATCGCGGCGTCCGACGATCATCTGGGGCACCCGGGCTATACCAGTGTTCGGCCCAGCGGCTTTATTTATCAGGGCGGCCTGGCTGCGGTTCGTGCCGGTGAAAAGACAACCGATGCACTGTTCACTGCCATGAAACAACGTAAAACATATGCCACGAGTGTAGATCGCATCATCCTCGCCATGGATGTCAATGGCACAGAGATGGGTGGTGTCGCCGCGCTGTCCCCAACCAGAACCATTAAGGGGCAGGTGATGGGTACGTCTGCTATCGATACCGTTAGCGTAATCAAGAACGGGAGGCTTCTGGCAGAGCAGGACTATCGGGTGACGCAGCAATTGGCAGGCGACTTTACCCATGTGGAACTGACGTTTTACTCGCCATCCCACAGTGCCGGTCACGAACATGACAATCCCCGTGCGTGGCGAATCTGGCAGGGAAATCTGACGGTGCATGGCGCTTCAGTGGTGGAGATCAGGCCCGCCTACCACAATCCTCTGCTGCCACCGACCTACCGGGATGAGCAGGAGCCCAATCGTGTTCACTTCACCATCGGAACCCGAGGCGAAAAGAGGCGCTTGCTGCTGATTCTGCAGGGCGTCTCCGACAAGAGTGAGATCGCCGTCCATCTCGATGAGAGCAGGGAGATGCCGACAGCTCCGGCACGGTTGCGGCCACCTAAACAGCTACCCGCTGCCGATGTCCGGTTTTCCATGGGTCGTCTTATCAAGGGTAGCAGCGTGCATGAGTTCGTGGTGGATGAATACACCGATGAAATTGCGCTAAGAACGATTCGGGCTGACGCACTCTTGGATCAGCACTACCGTTTTGAAGACAGTGAGCCAGCGAAACCCGGCGACTACTACTACGTTAAAGTGGAACAGGCTAATAGCGGAGTAGCCTGGTCAAGCCCCGTCTGGCTCACCGAGGAATAATTCTGCCCCGTTTTGCCTGGCGGGAATCCCCTTGGCCGTCGCCAACTGCGAGTCAGCGATTGCAGAAGCAAAGGTTCGTCAGGACACGTAAGAGGAGGAAGATAGCATGAGAATAGTGGCCTATATCCTGTTGGTGATCGTCCTGCTCGTGCTTGGCATTGGCATCGGTGGTTACCTATATCTAAAACCGGTGGACCAGCAACCGCCTCTACGCTCACCCAGTTCCCAGCGCACAGTGGAAAACGGTGAAATCGTCGGGCGCCAGGGCAAGTACGAAACTCATGCCTGGCTGGGCATACCGTACGCAGCACCGCCCACCGGCAAGCTGCGTTGGAAGGCACCGAGGCGATCCGATCCCTGGCAGGGCACATATGAGGCCCTGGTGGCAGGCGACATCTGCCCCCAGCGGGGCCTGGGAGGGGAATTGAGCGGTGATGAGGACTGCCTGTTTCTCAATATCTGGACACAGATCGTCGGAGCTTCGAAAGTGCCATCAGGAAGTGAGCGATTGCCGGTCATGTTCTGGATACATGGCGGCGGAAACAGTCTCGGCGATGGTGGCACGTCGTTATACGACGGTTCTCTGATGGCCACCGAGCACGACATGGTTGTGGTCACCATCAACTATCGTCTCGGGCCGTTCGGCTGGTTTAGGCATCCTGCCCTAAGCGCGGCGAACGGTTCGGATGCAGATCACTCCGGTAACTACGGCACCCTGGATGTCATCCAGGCACTTAAGTGGGTGCAGAACAATATCAGCAGCTTTGGTGGTGATCCCGGTAACGTTACCATCTATGGTGAATCTGCCGGGGGATTCAACGTACTGACGATGATGGCTTCGCCCCTTGCCGAGGGCCTGTTTCATCGTGCCATCGTGCAAAGTGGCGGTCTGACCATCGTTCCGGTTGTGCAAGGGGAAAACTATGTAGACGACGAGGCGGCAGGGCACCCGTTCAGTTCGAAAGAGATCGTCAATAATCTACTTGTCAAGGATGCAACGGCTACTGACCGTGATGCGGCCAAGGCACTTCAGGAGTCGATGACTGCAGCTGAGATCGCTGCTTATCTGTACGGCAAATCATCCGCAGAGATTTTCGCTGCGTATCAAGGAAGTGGCTCAGCGATGCTGAACATGCCAACGCTGTTCGGTGATGGTCATGTACTGCCGCAAGGGATGCCAAACCGGGTGCTATTTGCTGATAGCAGCAATTACAATGCGGTGCCGGTCATCCTGGGTACCAACCGCGACGAGGTTAAGCTGTTTCAGATGATGAGCGATGCGCTGATCGACAAGTTGATGGGGTTTCCCATCGGAATTAAGGATGAAGTGGCCTATGACAGGGCCAGTCGATACGGTTCGGATCGTTGGAAGGTTACTGCTGTGGATGAAATTGCCACGCTGATGCGACGAGCACAGGGTGACAGCGTTTATGTTTATCGATTCGATGCCGATGACTGGCGCAATCTGGGTTTTATCGACTTACAGAAACTGTTAGGGGCCGCCCATGCAATGGAGATTCCCTATGTATTCGGCAACTTTCCCAATCCCATGCGTATCGTGTACCCGGAATCGACCGTTGAGGCCAGGGACCTGCTGTCCGGCAGCATGATGTCCTACTGGGCTGAATTCGCTTACCAAGGCAGCCCAGGCAGCGGTCGATTCGGTGAACAGGTAGAGTGGACTCCCTGGCAAAACGATGATCCGAATGGGCCGCGACTACTGCTTCTGGATACGGAATTGGATGCGGGAATCAGAATGTCACCTTATTTGCTGACGCTCGCTGATATCAAGGCGCGCTTTCTGGCGGATCGGAGTTTTACCCAACAGGAAGACTATTGCGCAGGTTACCGGTCTCTCTTTCAGGATGAAGAATTTGTGCAATCGGAATACGATCGTCTGGGAACTGCGGGTTGTGCTGAATAGATCCGAGAAATCGGAAGTGGTCAGAGCAAGTTGGTAATGGTCAGGGTAAGTTGGCAATGGATGGTCAGCATTGCCGGTCACAATGATCCGGATGACGTGCACACACAAAAGGGAGGTCGAGCTGCGTGAGTTCACCCAACCTTGAAATAACACGGGTAGGCCCCGAGTCTGAATCCATCCTGCTCAACCTGCTCGAGTACTACCTGCATGACATGGCGGAGTGGTTCAATTTCGAAATAGGCGACGATGGCCGTTACGGCTACGATATGTCCCGCCACTGGCAGGAGGATGACGGCGTCTATCTGGCCAAGGTGGACGGCGAGCCGGCCGGATTCGCATTACTCTCGACGGCGGGGGAATGGTTGCAGCAACCGAACGCCTTCGACGTGGAGGAGTTCTTCGTGGTGCGCAAGTTCAGACGACTTGGCGTCGGTCAAAAGTTCATATCAACCCTGTGGGATCAACAGGCAGGCACCTGGCTGACTCGGGTCCTGCAAGCCAACTTACCAGCGGTGCCGTTCTGGCGACATACCATAGCGACCTACACCGATGATGATTACCGAGAAGATCTGCGTACGATCAACGATCAGGCGTGGCTCTTTTTCTGGTTCGATAATGGTATTGCTTCCTGACCCGGATGCAGGCCGTTTACTGAATTCAAAGAGGACACCTATGATGATTAACAGACGAAATCTGATGATTAACAGACGCAATCTGATGGTAGCAGGCTGCAGTGCATTGGTCGCAGGCCTGCTGCCAAGAGGATCGATTGCCGCCGCGCAGCCAACTCTGCAGCAGTCCATCGACGAATCTGACCTGATCTATATAACGCCGATTCGCTCCGATGGACAGGAGAGCAGTTGCCAGGCTGAACTCTGGTTCGTACCTGATGGCAAGGATCTGTATGTCGTTACGGAGGCCAGCACGTGGCGCGCCAAGGCGGTGACAAAGGGACTAAGCCGGGCGCGGATCTGGGTGGGAGACCTGGGTAACTGGCGTAATAGCAACGGCAAGAACAAAACCCTACCGCAGATGGAAGCATCCGCATCGGGCACCATCTCCCCAGACACGAAGGAAAAAATACTCAAGGGGTACGGCAAGAAGTACCCTGTCTCGTGGCTCGTGTATGAATCGAGATTTAGAAATGGCCTGGCCGACGGCTCACGGGTCATGCTCCGTTATCGACCCATGCCCGGTTGAGTTGCCCCTGGGCCGATTGCCTACATGACCCATCACCGTTAGTCTCTGGTTAGTGTACTGTCCCACAATTA
>CETX01090977.1_pt1 | contig 11798 bp, 11 predicted proteins | sample 356501 | NCBI WGS metagenome assembly CETX01 (sample SAMEA2623390, study PRJEB7988) | marine metagenome | biome: marine biome (ENVO:00000447); feature: mesopelagic zone (ENVO:00000213); material: "saline water (ENVO:00002010), including plankton (ENVO:xxxxxxxx)" | depth 450 m | reverse complement strand
GCACCACAATTGTGCACCGAGTGAGTCGCGGGGACAATCTGAGTCGCTTAGCAAGACGTTACGCTAGTTCGATAAGGGCGATTCAGTCTGTAAACGGACTAGGAAGCCGTACGCTAATTCGAGTTGGTCAACACCTAACGATTCCAACGGATGGAAAGTGGGTGCCGCAGGTTAGAGCGGAGGCTGCGATTATTTATGATCCAATAAAGGGTGAGGTTCTCTGGGAAGACAACTCAAACGCGTTGCGGTCGATTGCTAGTATTACTAAAGTCATGACAGCCGTCGTATTTTTTGAGAGTCTTCCAGATCTTGAGAAGATCGTTCAGGTTGAACGAGCAGATGTGCGGAGAGCATCGACAACCTATCTTCGGAATCGTGAAGAGTTGAAGGTTGGTGATTTGCTACATTTGGCTTTAGTAGCGTCGGATAATGCAGCGGCCCGAGTGCTTGCTAGAATCTCGATATGGGGCTCGGAAGGGTTTGTCCAGCGAATGAACGAAAAAGCGAGTGCGCTTGGTCTTTCAGGTACGACGTTTGCGGATCCATCTGGCCTGGATCCCCTGAATGTGTCGTCTGCCCTTGATGTATCTAGGCTAATTGTTTATGCATCTGGCAACGAGGACATCTCAAGCATTATGCAGAAACGGTATCATCGAATTCAAACAAATAGACGCAGCGTTCGAGTTCGAAACACTAATCGTTTATTGGCCGACGATCTAGATATTTTAGGTGGTAAGACTGGATTTATACGAAAAGCGGGCTACTGTCTTGCGACTTTAATCAATCTTCCTAATGTCGGGCCGGTCGCAGTTGTCGTGTTGGGGGCATGGTCTAATTCAGATCGATTTAATGAAACCCATCTATTGGCGAATTGGGTTTCCACCCAATTCGTAGAATAAAAGTAGCCGTTAACATTTGTGGTTGGCAACCCGAACATAGTTATTCTGAGGAGTGAAAGAATGAGTTCTGAAAAGGTGCAAACATTCACAGATGAGAATTTCGATTCAACGGTGGTCGGGGCAGAAGGGCCGGTCCTCGTCGATTTTTGGGCTGAATGGTGTGGCCCCTGCCGTCAGATGGCTCCCGCCGTAGAGGCTTTGGCCAGTGATTATGATGGAAAAGTAACTGTAGGAAAACTGAATGTTGATGAACATCCAAACGTGGCTCAGCGGTTTAGTATTCGAGGTATTCCAACGCTTCTGCTTTTTAATGGTGGGGAAGTGGTTGATCAGTTGGTCGGAGTCGCTGACGACTCAAAGTTGAAGTCTATGCTTGATAAACATATTTAAGACATCTGGGATTGTATGCAGGAAGTCATTATTATTGGTTCCGGACCAGCCGGTTTGACGGCAGCGATTTATGCCGCTCGTGCGAACCTAAACCCTTTAGTCATCGAGGGTTTGGATGCTGGTGGGCAGCTTATGCTTACGACGATGGTCGAGAATTGGCCAGGCTATCGTGACGGTATTATGGGGCCGGACCTGATTGCCGAATTGCGGCTTCAGGCAACTCGATTTGGTTCCCAAATCATTACAGGAAATGTGGACAACGTTGACATTTCGAGTGCTGCCATTAAAGTGCAACTAGGCGAAACAGTATACGAGTCACGGTCGCTTATTATTTCAACGGGTGCATCTGCGCGCCTCCTTGGATTGCCATCCGAACTCAAACTAATGGGTCATGGTGTTTCAACTTGTGCTACCTGTGATGGGTTCTTTTTCAAGGAACGACCCATTGTTGTCGTGGGTGGTGGTGATTCAGCGATGGAAGAGGCGCTCTTTCTGACTAAATTCGCATCGCATGTAACAGTTGTGCATAGACGGGATATATTACGAGCCTCAAAAATTATGCAAGATAAGGCGCTGAATCATCCCAAGATTTCATTTGAATGGAGCACAGAAATTTCAGAAATAAGGGATGTCGAGGCCGGCAAGGTTACTTCTGTAACTCTTCGCCGCATCGATTCTGGACTATCAAAAGTGCTACCAGTTGACGGAGTGTTTGTCGCAATAGGTCACAATCCGAATACATCGTTGTTTGCTGGCCAGCTGGCCCTCGATGAACAGAACTACATAAGAACGAAAAACGGTTCATTAACTTCTCGGCCGGGCGTGTTTGCGTGTGGTGATGTTCAAGATCCGGTTTATCGACAAGCGGTAACCGCAGCTGGGTCAGGGTGCATGGCGGCTATTGATGCAGAACGCTACTTGGAATCTTTGCCTACACCTGGAAATGTGAAACCAGGTGAAGAATAGCGACTGGATCGCATTTTAATCGATCCAGCCCCCTCCCAGAATTACGTCGTTTTCATACCAGACTACAGCCTGGCCTGGCGTAACCGCTAGCTGAGGTTCGTTGAAACAGACTTCAGCCCGGTTCCCCTCGAGTCTCTGCACGGTAGCACTGGATGCTGCATGTCTATGACGAATTCTTGTTGCTGCGGTAATTGGGCTAGTTGGAGGAGTACTTGCTATCCAATTAACATTAGAGGCAGTAAAACAAGTTCGCTCCAATGCACGTCTTGGGCCAACCGTGATGACGCGTGTCGCGGCATTGATCTCTAATACGTAAAGGGGTTCTCCGGATTGAATTCCTAATCCTCGACGCTGTCCAATAGTGAAACGGTGGATACCACTATGTTTTCCAAGAGTTTCCCCATCTAGGCTTTGAATAAGACCCGCACCATTCTGCACTTCGGTGTGTTTCTCAATAAATTGGATGTGCTGACCAGTTTCAACAAAACACAATTCTTGGCTATCAGGCTTATCAGCAACAGGAAGACCTCTCTCTCTGGCATATGAACGGACGGATGTTTTTTGATAATTGCCAACTGGAAAAATGGCCTGAGATAGCTGCTCTTGGTTTAGCCCGAAAAGGAAATAAGACTGATCTTTTTCGAGATCGAGTCCGCATTTTAAAAGAAAATCTCCAGTATTGGGATCCTTTTCGACTCGAACGTAGTGTCCGGTAGCCACGGCTTTAGCTTTTAAGGTCACTGCGCGGTCTAGCAAGTGGGTAAACTTCAACTCGCTGTTACAGTGCACACAGGGTATTGGAGTTCTACCGGACGTGTACTCTGAAACAAAATTTAATGTTACGAGGTTCTTAAATTGCTCCTGAAAATTAATGACGTAGTGAGGAATTTCCAGAACAGAGGCTGCTCGTTTAGCATCGTGCAGATCGTCGATGCTGCAACAACTACCAAAACCCGTGTCTGCATCTCGCTGATCGTATAGTTGCATCGAAAATCCGACTACGTCATGTCCAGCGTCGACCATTAATGCCGCCGCGACGGAAGAGTCTACACCGCCAGACATTGCAACAACGACTCGCATTAGTTTTTTCCCTTTTTTGGAATGGTTACCAGAGGCGGTGAGTCGTGTGCTGGCATTCGGCTAGATTGGCGTAGATTTCGAAGCCGACTAACCAATGTCGGCAATATTTTTGCGACTTGGTCAACTTCAGCCTGGTTGTTGTCAAGGCCAAGGCTAAATCGAATTGAGCTTTGTCCCCGAGAAGCAGAAAGGCCCATGGCTCGAAGAACATGAGAGGGCTCGAGGGTTCCTGAGGAACATGCGGATCCGGTCGAGACGGACACTCCTTCAAGATCAAGTGCGATTAAGAGGGACTCTGCTTCTATCCCTTCAAAACTTATATTCGTAGTATTAGGCACCCGTAAGTCAAGGCTACCGTTTATCGTCGCGCCCGGAACAGTTTCGATAATGGAATTTTCAAGACGATTCCTAAGTTCTCTAGTTATGGAATTGCCCGTTTGAATTTTTCTCATTGCGAGCTTAGCCGCAACACCAAATCCTGCCAGGGCAGGAACATTTTCAGTTCCCGCTCGACGATGACGCTCGTGTCCGCCACCTGTCAATATCGGATTAAAGCGAATGCCTCGCTTCGACCAGAGAGCACCAACGCCTTTTGGGCCATTAAACTTGTGAGCAGAGATCGACAACAGATCTACGTTTAAGGGTTTAACATCGATGGAAATTTTTCCAGCAGACTGCACTGCGTCAGTGTGAAAGAGCGCTCCACGGTCATGTGCGATTTCAGTTAGTTCACGAATCGGTTGAATTGTTCCAATTTCGTTGTTGGCGTGCATAACTGAAACTATGGACGTCTCATCGTCGATCGAGTCAGCCAGTTGTTTCGGTGAAACCAAACCTTGGTTGTTGACCGGCAATATCGTGCACCGCCATCCAGTTCTCTTGCCGAGAGTGCTAACTGTTTTCAGAACCGCATCATGCTCGATTGCACTGGTTATTAAATGGCAGCGGCCATTTGTGGCGGCAGACAATTCCGATACTCCGCGAATCGCAAGATTGTCAGATTCGGTGCCTCCAGAGGTGAACACAATTTCGGATGGACGAGCAGCTAAGAGTTCTGCGACGGCTGTGCGTGCTTCGTCTACCAGTTTCTTCGCTTGCTGTCCAAAATGGTGGACGCTTGAGGGGTTTCCAAACGTTGAAATCAGAGCTGAGGACATGGTTTCGGCTACACTCGGTTCGATCGGAGTCGTGGCGTTGTGGTCGAAATAGATTCGCATTGTTAACACGCTTGTTGCAGGTAATTACCCATGATAGCACCGGCTCTAACCCTCAGCAACAAAAGGACTAGACAGGCCTACGACCGCTTTCATATACTGGCATTCTTCACCAATCGATGGACTGGTAGATCTACTGGAGAGAGCAATATGTGGAAACGGGAAGATGCAAATCGGTCGACCAATATGGTTCCTGTCGCTGGTGCAACTAAGCCTGCGTCATCTATCGCAACCAATACTGGCCATTTATCTGGGATTGAATCGAGAGTCCCACGCAATAGTGTCGTGCATGTTGGTAAATCGGTTGTGATTAAAGGGGAGATCAACGGCAGTGAAGATTTGATGATCGAGGGAAAGGTTGACGGTAAGATTTCGCTTCCTCAGAACACGCTAACAGTTGGTGCAGACGGTACACTAAAAGCCGAAATCTCTGCCAAAGTGGTTATCGTCCTTGGTGAAATTAGAGGCAATGTGAGAGCGTCTGAAAAGGTTGATATTCGAGACCATGGAACCGTGAATGGAGACATCATTACGAAAAAATTGGCTATTGCTGATGGCGCCCACTTTCGGGGAAGTATCGATATGCAACAGCAACCCGATGCTCTAGAGAAACGCAAGGTAATGCCAAAATCTGAAAAGGCCGCCCAACAACCTTCGATACCCAGGTTGCCTTGATAATCGATCTGCTAACCGTAGCAATTTAGGATCTCTTCTTGAGTCAAGGATGGTTTCTAGGGATGAATAATCTGAATAGAGGGCTCTCTCTTGCGGATTCGAGACCTTTAGAGTCGGACTCTTCAACAGTTCGCACGCTCGCTTTGTCGCGATTCGTATCATATGTTCGCGACCAAGGTGGGGAAATTATTCTTGATTTCGGGCCAATAGTTGGTGGAAATGTAGATTTTTTCGACCAGGAACTTGGGTGCAGGATGGTTGTCGAGGATCTTTATAGCGATCTGGAAGCGTTTAAAGGTTCCGAAGCAATAGACTCACTCTGTCGCCATTTTTCTGACCGTTTAAGGCACAAGAATTCCAGCATAGACGGGATTCTTTGCTGGGACTTGTTTGACTATCTTGATAAATCTTCTGCTAACGCGCTAATGAAACAGATTACTAGAATTCTTCGTCCAGGTGGTTCAGTGTTTAGCATGTTTGGCATGGAAAAATTGAATAAACCATTCTTCACTAGACACGCAATAGTAGATATAGGCCATCTAGATTATCGGCCGTACGATGCTTCGCGTTGCAAGCAATCCCCTTGGAGTAGCCGGGATGTGATCAGGTTGTTTGGTGAGTTAAAGATCAATGAAACATATCTCTTGAAAAGACGCGTTCGCGAGATGTTGTTCCGAAAGCCCTAGATAGCGCAAATCGATAAAAAGATATTTCAGATTGCACGCCGGGGCCATGATTACTTCTTAGAGGAGTTAGCATAAATGGCTCGCCCAGTGATCGCGTTACTTACGGATTTTGGAACACGCGATCATTACACCGCGACCATGAAGGCCGTCGCTTTAAGTATTTGCCCTGAAGCAACCCTGGTGGACATCTCGCATGAAATCGATCCCCATGACATTTTTGACGGTGCAATTCAATTGGCTGCGACCTATCACTACTTTCCAGCTTCTACTATCTTTTTAGTCGTTATTGATCCTGGCGTTGGCTCCGGTCGAAGTGGTCTTGCGGCTGCGGTAGGAGGGTACCGCTTTGTGGCGCCAGATAATGGCGTGTTGAGCGCTGTCTTTGCTGAGAAAGAGCCGACGCAGGTGGTCGAAATAACTGAACGTCGCTACGCCCGTCCAACCGTAAGCAGAACGTTTGAAGGCAGGGACAAATTCGCACCGGCGGCTGCTTGGCTTGCAAAGGGAGCGCAGCTAAGCGCGCTAGGACGGCCGACCTCTAAATATTTAAGGCTTGATTTGCCTTCGGCTGACGTTAATTCTGACGGAATTAAGGGTCAAGTTTTAAGAGTCGATCGATACGGTAATGCGGTTACGAATATCACCCGAAAGGATTTTGAGCGATTGTCGGGACAAGGTGACATTCAGTTGGATATCGGCTCCCATCGAGTAGAACGGGTTGTCGCTACCTATGCCGAAATAGAAGACGGCGAAGTGTGCGCTTTGTTCGGAAGCACGGATCACCTTGAATTAGCAGCAAATTCAAGCAGTGCTGCTGAGTTTCTTCAAGTTAAAAGAGGCTCGAAAATTTCAATTCTTCGAACAAAATGATGAGGGTGCAGTAGCAACCACTAAACCCTCATGATAATCTTAAGCGCTGCAGCGTTGTTTCCTTGTCTCTATTAGTCAGAATGGCGAGTAAATGATTGGATTCGATCTTACCGAAGAAAATTTGATGCTTGAGCAGTCGGTCCGCGAATGGTCCGCTGTTGAAGTGGCGCCACAAATTCGTCAACTTGACCGCGAACACCGATTTGACAAGTCTATTTTGAAAAAAATGGCGGCTCTCGGGATGCTTGGCCTATGCGTACCGAAGAAATACGGTGGCGTCGGGATGGACTACGTGAGTCTGGGTTTGGCAAGTGAAGAGCTAGAGTATGTAGATACATCGCTTAGAGTTATTTTATCGGTTCACCTTGGCCTCAACTGCTTATCACTACTTACTTGGGGAAACGAAGATCAGAAACTACGGTACCTTGTGCCACAGGCTAAGGGTGAGAGGATAGCCACTTATGGTCTTACGGAACCTGGAGCCGGCAGTGATGTTCGAGGCATACAGACTGTTGCCAACAAAAAAGGCGACCGCTATCTGTTAACTGGCGAGAAGATGTGGATTTCATTAGCTGATGTGGCTGATCACTTCCTGGTGTTCGCATGGAGCGACTTAGAAAAGAAGAAGGCTCGAGACCCGTCTGGTCTTACTGCGTTTATTGTTGAACGTGAATTTGAGGGCTTTGTTAGTGGAACTCTTACAGAAAAATGGGGAATCCTGGCTGGAAACACTGGATTTTTTAAAATGGAAGAAATGGAGGTTCCAGAAGATAACGTTTTAGGCAAACCTGGTGAAGGTTTCAAGATTGCAATGTCTGCACTGGATCAGGGTCGGTATACCGTGGCGGCAGGAGCCGCTGGACTCATTAGGGCTTGTAGAGACGCATCAGAAAAATACGCGAAGGAGAGGCGAACTTTCGGTGTTGAAATTGGACAACATCAATTGGTGAAAGCGATGATTGCCAACATGGAATCGAATTATCAGGCTTCACGGATGCTTTGGCTCCGAGCCGGTTGGCTTAAAAATGAAGGGCGTCGAAACACTCGAGAAACTGGATTAGCTAAATGGTTTTCCACAGAAGCATCCGAAAAGGCTGCTTCAGATGCGGTTCAGATTCATGGAGCGAATGGATATTCAGACGAATATCCGGTTGGACGCTTTTATCGCAACTGCAAAGGCGCCGTGATATATGAAGGCACTAAAGAGATACATTCCCTCATGCAGGCTGATTATGTTTTGGGGTACCGCGTAGATAAGGCCACGCGTTGCGAGTTACCAAAATACTCAGAATTTGAAAAGTGATTATCTTGCGTTGACGATTTTGATTTTGTGGAGGGTATTCAAGAAAATTGACAATGTTGATGACTCAAGGATTATCAGAGCACTTCCTTAATGTGGTGGAGCGTGCAGCTATAGCCTGCGCGCAAACGATTGGCCAAGGTGATAGGCATAATTCTGATCACGTTGCAGTAGAAGCCATGCGTTCAGCGATGGACGATGTGCCAATGGACGGCCGAATTGTAATCGGGGAAGGCGAGCGGGACAAGGCTCCAATGTTATTTATTGGTGAAGAGGTCGGTGCGGCTCACTCACTTGCTGATCGATCTAATCCATACCCTGGTGTCGACATCGCGGTTGATCCACTCGAAGGCACGAACCTATGCGCGACTGGTGAACCGAATGCGATTGCTGTCTTGGCAGCTTCAGAAAGGGGAGGACTGCTTCACGCTCCAGACATTTACATGGATAAACTGGTCGTGGGCCCTCACTCAAAAGAAGCGGTCAGTCTTGACTCTTCTGTGGATCAAAACCTGAATGCAATCAGTGAGTGTTTGGGATTACCAGTAACAGAACTCGTGGTGGTAGTTCTTGATCGTCCTCGACATGAAATGCTCATCTCTGATATCAGAAAAACGGGAGCAAGAGTGCGCTTGATTGGGGATGGTGACTTATCGGCTGGAATATTGGCAGCGAGTGCTGAAAGTGGTGTGCATGCTGCAATGGGACAAGGCGGCGCTCCAGAAGGGGTCCTGGCTGCAGCGGCAATGCGATGCTTGAATGGCGAAATCTTTGCACGTTTAGTCGTCAAATCCACGGACCAGGAAGAACGCATGCGCTCAATGGGTATAGGCGATAAGGACAAGCTGTATGGGGCTCGCGATCTTGCACCAGGTAGCTCGATTCTTTTTGCTGCTACTGGAGTGACAGACGGTTCGCTCATGAAGGGTGTGCGGTTTATTGGTGACGGAGTGCGGACCCAGTCTCTTATAATGACAACGGACCCGCATCGCATGAGATTTATCGATACGATTCATGCGCAGGCCGAAGTGTCAAATGCTACGTTTAAGTTGTGAATAACTAGCTTTAACAAATTTATATTTCTGGGAACTTCGTTCGCCTGGTGAAGATCTCGACAGAATCCGATCCCTTGACGCAGACCTGGCGGCGCAATCAACTTGCCGTCACAGTCGCAACCTTCATTGGTTCTACCGGCTTTACGCTGGTAATGCCTCTTCTTCCTTTGTACTTTCGGCAACTAGGTGTTCAAGATCTCGGTGAGGTGGCTTTATGGTCTGGCATTAGTGTCGGTGTCACACCAGGCATCGCAGGTTTAATGGCTCCAGTGTGGGGAAAGCTTGCTGACCGATATGGCAAGAAGCCCATGGTCATTCGAGCGTTGCTTACCTTTGTTGCGGTCAATGTGGCTATGGCCTACGTAACGGCCCCGTGGCAGATATTTGCACTTAGATTTACCCATGGACTCTTCGCAGGTTATGGTTCCTTAACCTTGGCAATGGCTGCAGCATCATCACCCAAGGATCGACTGGCTGAATCAATTGGGATGGTTCAAATGGCCCGTCGGCTTGGACCAACAATGGGGCCAGTTATGGGAGGTGGGATAGCTGGTTTGTTTGGTTTACGAAACGCCTTTTTGGTCGCAGCGGTTGTTTACATACTTGCGTTGTTGGTCGTCGTCATTTTATACACGGAAACCAAAAACCAATCGGAATCATCGAATGAGAAGGAGGACCAGAAGCTGTCGATGCTTGCTGTCTTGCGCATTAATGGATTTTTTGCACTAGTGGTTGTTATTTTTATATTGCAGTACACGGAAAGAAGCCTAGCGCCGATACTTCCACTCTATATTGGCAAGTTCGGAGTATTGACTGACCAAATTCCAGTTTGGTCCGGCGTGGTTTTTTCATTAATAGCAGCGTCTGGAGCCCTAGGCAACCATCTCTGCAGCAGGTTTCTGTCAAACTGGCCGCTTCATCGTTTTATTGCGTTAAGTGTTCTAGGGGCCGGTGTTGCAGCGGGTTTGATGGTGATTGCACCCAGTATCATCTGGTTTCTATTTGCAGCACCAATTTTTGGAGTCTCGGCAGGACTTGCTATGACTGCAGCCTACACCGCAGCAGGACACCGGTTACCTGAATCTTCGCAAGGAGTTGGCTTTGGTGTTTTGTCAAGTGGATCGATGGCTGGAATGGCGCTTAGTCCTATCCTAAGCGGAGCGATGGGCACTGTTAGCTTAGAAGCCGTTTTTATCGTCAACACAGTAGCCTTACTCGGTCTAAGCTTTTTTGCGCGTAGAACTGTAGGTGCCGTCTAGCATAGGTTTTAGGGACTAATTGAAACTTTGACATCGTAATTGTTTATAGAAATCAGCCAGGTGTTTATCGTTTTACAATTCCCTGGAAACATCGCTTACGATCTAAACTAGTAAATCTGAAGCTATTAAATGTCGAACTCAATACTGATTAATTCCCACTCTTTTAATAATTCTGAGCTGCAGCGGGCCGTCAAAGAGATTCGAAGTGGTGGGATTGTGATGTTTCCTACCGACACGCTTTACGGCTTGGCTGTCGATCCGCGTAATAGGAATGCCATCGAACGCCTATTTACAGTCAAAGGCAGAGACGCTTCGAACGCAGTCCCTATGATATGCGCCGATCTAGTCCAAGTGGAACGTGAAGTAAGGTTAATGACTGATTTAGCGAAAGATCTATCGAGACTGTTTTGGCCTGGACCTTTAACTATGGTGTTGGATGGAAATGGTTCGATGGCAAAAAATGCGATTGGCTTAGATGGTTCTATCGGAGTAAGAGTGCCCTCACATCCAGTAGCGAGAGCTTTCGCGAATGCGGTCGGACATCCAATAACAGCGACAAGTGCAAATTACTCTGGAGAGAAGCCTCCACAAGCCGTCACGGAAGCATCGAAATCAATCTTGGAATCAGTTGACCTAATATTGGATGCTGGTGAAGTTTCTGGTGGACTACCGTCGACTATCGTGGACGTGCGCACGAACCCGGTCCAATTAATTAGGGACGGAGCGATTCCATGGGATGACGTGCTAAACTCCATAAATTGAGTGAAATAATAAAATAACCGGTATGAAGCCGAACGATATAGGATTTTGTCGTGAAAAGTTATTAGTTAGGCAAGCTCTGGTTTTTAAGGAGTTCAGTTTCACTTGGGCGAAGTGTGGCCTAGCCTTTTTACTTGTGACAAGTTTTCTAATAAGTGGTTGCACTTCTACCTCCGTTCCCGTTACGCCGAGTACGCCTCAATATTTAGATTATCTTTTTCCAAATGTTCCGGAGTATCTCTTAGGACAGGCCGGCGTCCAGCATCACAACGAGGCGTGGGGGGCCTTACAGGCAGGATATCTAACCCAGGCTTCGACAGGCTTCAAGAGAGCTTTGAATGGCAAGAGGGAATTCTTCCCTGCTCTGGTGGGACTTGGGTATGTAGCGCTGGCAGAGCGGCAACCGACACTTGCTCTTGAGCGTTTTCGAGAAGTTTTAGTTGATGAGCCCAACTACGTACCAGCTTGGGTAGGCCAAGCAGAAGCTCTTCTGCTGTCTTCAATGGAGTTCGAAGCGCTTGAAGCGTACGAGAAAGCCTTAGGTTTCGACTCAAGTCTCGACACCGTTAGGCGAAGGGTAGAGGTTTTACGATTCAGAAGACTGCAGAGTTTGATAACTACAGCACAAGCAGCGGATGCTGACGG
>CETX01145127.1_pt1 | contig 11893 bp, 13 predicted proteins | sample 356501 | NCBI WGS metagenome assembly CETX01 (sample SAMEA2623390, study PRJEB7988) | marine metagenome | biome: marine biome (ENVO:00000447); feature: mesopelagic zone (ENVO:00000213); material: "saline water (ENVO:00002010), including plankton (ENVO:xxxxxxxx)" | depth 450 m | reverse complement strand
TATTTGAAAAAAATTTAACGATTATATTAAATAAATAAATTTATGATAAAATGACATATTCTTTATCTATAGTTAATATTATTTTTTTTCTTAGAAAGATGGGCCCGTAACTCAGTCTGGCTAGAGTGGTTGGCTCTTAACCAATTTGTCGCGGGTTCAAATCCCGTCGGGCCCGTTATTCAAAATAAATTAGTGATTATATTATCTGAGAAAATTTTCAATGAATATTGGAATATAAGAAAAGATTAATTTTTTTATTATTATCCTTTTAGATTTTAAACTCAATATACCGAAATCTGCTTTATAGAATTTTTAGTCGTTATAACTTTTTTAATTTATGATAGTCAAAGAATCATAAGTTAACTATATCGCGCGTATCTTTTTTTGAGTCTTTGCACTATTTATAAATGTATAAAGGTTACAAACGATGATCGAAAATAAATCGGGGGATTATAATAGATTAATAAAAAAAACCTTGGAATTTATTGCATTATATTACGAGCATGGATTACAAGTTCCGGATAATCTTATACAGAATATTGGAGATTTTATAATTGCCAAGAAATTGTATAGGCGTTTTAGTAGTCCCCATATTCACAGATTAACTAACCAACGACATAATATTTTTTATCATGGAAGACAGAAATTAAATCTAAATATTGAAATAAATAATTTGAAGATAAAAGTTGAAACTCAAAAGAAACTTCCTCCAGAAAAAAGTAGTAATAAACCCTGGGAGTATGATCTCGAAAAACTAAATCCTATTAGTCCTACCGCCTTTGTAGGAAAAGACAAAGTCGATATAATAATAGGGGTAATACTCTATTTTAATGATGACCATTCTGAAATTGAAAAAGAGGTTATATACATTTTTAATAAAAACGATTTTAAATATTTTAAAAATGATTTTTGCCCTATTGAAGATTATAAAACAATTGCAAATATACTTTATGTTAAAGGTGAACTTCCTATAGAAAAAAAAAGAAAAGTCGATTTTTATAATAAATCAATTTATAAAAATTTATTTTTAAAGTCCGAAAATAACTGGGAGAAAATAAAGTCTCTTCTTTAAATTTATTGCATAAATCCTAATTTTTTTAAAATCTTTGTTAAATAGAAACATTTTTGTATTATGCATTAGATTTTTTGTAAGAGGTGCTATGATGGTAGAAGCTTATTGTGTAAAATGTAGATCAAAACGAGAAATGAATAATCCGGAAAAAATAACAATGAAAAATGGAAAACCTGCAACTAAAGGTGTTTGTCCAACCTGTGGAACTAAAATGTTTAAAATAGGTGGATAAATTAAAAAAATTTATTAAAAACTAATCCAGTTAGTAGTTTTGGATAGAAATAAGTTGCCTTACCAGGCATCTTCTCTCCTTTTTTAGCAATATCGATAACATCTTTTAGTTTGGTTGGCTTGACAAATATTGCAAGTTTATAATTATCTTTATCAACAAGACTTATTGCATCTTCGCAATCAATTATATATTCAACTTTATTCTGGATTTTATTGATGTTTAAAATATGTTTTAGAATTAAATAATGAACAGTGGATACATCTAGCCTGCGCCATTTTTTTGATTTATCTTTATTTCCAATGTCATCTAAAATCTTATAATTTTTTAAAGCTAGAACAAAAAATTTCTTCTGATAATATAATCCTAAAATCTTTTTGGCCGGATTTTTTTTAGAAAACTTCTTCATTTCAATCATTATATCTATTTTGCCACTCCCATTAGATACGTCTATGATATTGAAATGTTCCTTTAATCTAGGTAGAATATTTTTAAGATTAATATTTTTGACATCTTTAATAACACGATGCGCAGGAAGAATTGTAATACCCCCATAATCTATATTTGCAAAAAACATCATAACATATTTGGATGTATCGTCTTTGCTTTTAATCCAGAATTCGCGAGCTGTTTTATACCTATGGTGCCCATCTGCTATGACAACTTGCTTATCATCCATTGATTTAACAACTCTATCAATTATCCGAGGATTACTAATCTTCCACATGCGGTGATGAACTTGTTCGGCAAAAACGTCTGATATTAATTCACCATTATTTTTGTGATCTATTAGACTATCAATATCATATGAAGAATCTTGATAAATAGAGTATATTGAGCTAAAATTTGATTTACACTTATTTATAAGAGCTAATCTATCCTTTATTTGTTCATCAAGAGTTTCTTCATGGGGTAATATCGAACTACCTTCAACTTCATCTATAAGTACAAGGGCAATGAACCCTTTGAAAATTTTTGTTTCATTTTGAAATTGATATTCTCCTTCATAAACATATATTGAAGGTTCAGCATCTTGGATAAGTACACTATTCGTTAACCATTTTTCAAGATGCAAAGCTGCCCGTGTATATTTATTATTTTTAGATGTATCATCTGCCTGAGATTTGCCCAATATTAAGCGAATTACGTTAAATTCTGCTTTGTTATAATATTCTAATTGTTGTTCTTTAGTTATGACATCATAAGGTGGGGCTACAACATTTTCTAAATTAATAACCTCATTATTATAGCGTAATCCCCTAAATGGAATTAACTTGACCATGATATTCCCCTTTTTTTTTAGTATATTTTAAATGTTTTGATTTTGTTGGATTAATATTTTACTAGATGACTTATCTCATTCTATAATTCAATTATATAATTTAAAACTTATACAAAAAAATACTTTATACATTTTTTTTTTTAACTTTGAAAAAAAAGCGTAAATTATATAAATTTGGACCATCTGAAATCTCTCGTATTAAATGAGGAATATTTATTCTTTGGAGTGGTAGCTCAGTTTGGGAGAGCGCTAGACTGAAGATCTAGATGTCGCGAGTTCGAATCTCGCCCACTCCATATTTTACAATTAAGAGGGATTGAATCCATTAAAATTAGAATAAACAATTGTAATTCCAAACAATTTTATTAATTAATAAACTCAGCCTTCTAGAATTTTCTTCTTTTCTTCAAGAAATTCTTCACCTGTAAGAATTCCATTTTCTTTTAGTTTTGCCAATCTCTCAAGATTACTAATCTTGTCATCCGGGATTGATTCGTGATTAGACTTATTAATCGTAATATATGTGCACGCGTCACATAATCTCTTTTTTTTATCTTTATCTTCCATTTTTAAGAAATTTTTATGTTTTCACTTTAAAATGATTGACTTCGTTATGTTATATTTTGAAAATGTTATCATCTATCAGTATATTAACAGTTACAATAATTAATCAATATTATGATTCCAAAATCTATTCTTGGTAAAACTGGTGCTAAAGTCACTATTTTAGGTTTGGGAGGAGAAGGTATCCTCCGAACTTATGGAAATGAAAAAAAATCTTATGATTTAATCAATCGAGCATTAGATCTTAAAATTAATTATTTTGAATCAGCTAGCGCGTATTCTGGAAGTGAATCCTATTACGGTGTTGCTATCGGAGAAAAACGTGATGAGATTTTTCTAACGAGTAAATCACACGCACGAGATAAAAAAGGAGCTTTAAAACATTTGGATAACACGTTATTAAACATGAAAACTGATTATTTGGACCTTTGGCAGATTCACGATGTTAGGACTAAGTCAGATATTAAAGAAATATTTGGTCCAAATGGTGCTATTGAAGCCTTCATTGAAGCGAAGGAAGAAGGGCTTGTAAAATTCCTAGGGATTACCGGACACCAAAGTCCGGATATACTTTGTGAATGTTTAAATAGTTTTGATTTTGACACTGTTTTATTACCCATAAACCCTGCAGAACCTCAATATGAAAGTTTTATGGAAAAAGTAATTCCACTTGCAACAGATAAAAAAATGGGGATAATTGGAATGAAGGTTTATTTGAGAGGATTAGTACGGAAATTGCCCATTTATAAAGGAATGGAACCATTTTTTAGATTTGCATTATCGCAACCTATAACAACGGCTGTAATTGGATGTGATAATATTCATCAGTTAGAAGAAAACGTAATTTACGCAAAGCTTTTCAAAAAAATGTCTGAAAAAGAAAAAAATGAATTAATAAATCTTATATCTCCTTATGCAAAAAATCTCATGTATTATAAAATATAGGATTATTTTTTTATAAATAATCCGTTTTGGTATTCGTTAAATGCAATCTTTAACTCTTCTTCTGTGTTCATAACAATTGGGCCTCTCCAGGCTACTGGTTCACCAATTGGATGACCGGACAGAAGGATAAATTGAACTTCATTGTCTTCAGTTTTTACAGTTAATTTACCGCCCTTTTTAAAAATTATAACGTGTTGTGATTTGACAATCTGACCTTTATCGAAATATGCTTCACCTGATATGATATAAGCAATAACATTGTGATTTCTATCAAAATTCAAGTTAAATTCAGATTTAGGTTTAATAATGACTTGAAAATATTGTACTTCTGATACTATTTCTTTTATAGGGCCGGTTATATTACCAATTTTTCCAGAAATAAGTTTTATAGTCACACCTTGACTAACATAAATTTTAGGAATTCGATTTTCTTTTAAATGTTGATATCTTGGAGATATCATCTTATGAGAGGCTGGGAGATTCACCCAAAGTTGAAATCCATGGAGTAAACCATTCTTCTGTCTGGGCATCTCTTCATGGATAATCCCACTACCTGCAGTCATCCATTGTACTTCTCCAGATTTAAGTATTCCATTATTTCCTAAATTATCACGATGATTAATCTCTCCTTTGAGAAGGTATGTGATAGTCTCGATTCCCCTATGAGGGTGAAAAGGAAATCCTTTGATATAGTCTGCAGGATTCGAAGAATAAAAAATATCAAAAAGCAAAAAAGGATCTAAAGATGCGTCATAATATCCAAATGCACGATTTATCTTTACTCCTGCACCTTCAATTGTTGGTTCACTCCTAGTTATTCTAAGAATTTTTTTCCTCATTTAGATTTAACCAAAATTGTTAACAGTTAGAAATTAAAATGAATAATTGGATTGTTAGATCCTTAAAATCTTAATTTATGAGGTTGTATAATGTATCACGCTGTTGAGGATCTAAACCTGCGTTAATTATAATATCCCTTATATCTTTATCTGTAATCATCTCAAAAGAAAGTCCAGCACTACGAGATATTTTTTCTTCCATTAACGTACCGCCAAGATCATTAGCACCATAATTAAGCATTAATTGGGCTAATTTAGGACCAAATTTAACCCACGATGCTTGAATATTCTTAAAATTATTTAGGAAAAGACGTGAGATGGAGATTATTTTTAAATCTTCTATACCGGTTGAACCTCTTCTACTTCTGTTTGATTTATAGAGAGGAGAGTTGTAATGCACAAAGGATAACGGAACAAACTCTGAAAATCCATTTGTTTGATCTTGAATGTTTCGAAGAATGCTAAGATGATCAATAATGTTCTCAGTAGACTCAACATGCCCATAAAGCATTGTGGATGTAGTTGGGATATCAAATTTATGGGCATTTAAAATAATTTCTATCCATTCGTTAGATGTAATTTTTTCTGGGCAGATTTTTTTTCTAACTTCATCATTAAGAATTTCTGCGGCTGTTCCGGGGATAGAATCTAAACCCTCATCTTTTAACGTTTTGATTACTTCATTTATGGAAATTTCACTTGAACGAGAGATATATGCTATTTCCATAGGGGAAAATGCGTGGATATGGAGATTAGTGGACTCTTTAATCAACTTAATTAAAGACAAATAATAATCTAGTCCAATTTGAGGATGGAGCCCTCCCTGAATACAAACTTCTGTTGCACCAAGTTTCTCAGCATTTATGCATTTTGAAAGGACTTGATCCGTTGATAAGATATAAGATTTTGAACTATCCATTTCTTGACGAAATGCACAAAAACTACAATGATTAATACAAACATTTGTGAAATTTATGTTTCGATTAATTACAAAAGTTATATCTCGCCCCACCTTTTTTCGAGTTATTTGGTTAGCAACATTTGCAATAATGAATGATTCTGCAGGCGAAGATTGGAGAAGTTTTAATCCTTCTTCTTTAGATAAACGTTTGTTTTCAATAGCTCGATGAAGAATTTCTTCTAAGGAAGAATCGACAGTATTCAAATTAGAAAGTGTCATTATTTCACTAATCCATCTTTATTCACATAATTAAATATTAGATCTTCAAGTTCATCAGAAAACCAGCCTTTATTTATGAATTCTGGGTATATGGGAAGACGTTCCTTAAGTTGAAAGTTTAAATTTGTTAATATCCGTTTAAGATTCGAGATATCTGGCCAATTATCGGTTGGATTGATATAATCTGTTGTTACTGGAGAAATTCCACCTAAATCATCCATTCCAAAAAGGGTGTAAATACTCCAAGTGTGGGGATTGAGATTAGGAGGTATCTGAATTCCTACTTTTGGAAAAATATTTCTTGCCATTTTTAGGGTACATATCATTTTGTAAGTCGTAGGTGTAGGGAATTTTTCCATAGGCGTTCCTTTTTTTGGCCTAAAATTTTGAATGATAATCTCCTGAATATTGTTGTATTTAGAATGGACTTTAGCAATTTCTTTTAAAGAATCTTCAATCTCAACCATACTCTCACCAATCCCTATCAAAAGACCAGTGGTATATGGAATTTTCAATTTACCTGCATTTTGTAACGTTTTCAATCGAACTTTTGGTTTTTTACTAGAACAATTATAATGAGGCATCCCTTCTAAATGAAAACGTGTTGAGGAATTTTCTAACATCAATCCAAGAGATGCATTTACTTCTTTGATAGTTTTAAGTTCTTCTAAATTCAATACCCCCGGATTAGAATGTGGAAGGACACCATGTTTAAGTGAAAGGCGGCATAAATCGTATAAGTATTCTAAGCTACTTGAATAACCCCATTTATTAAGTTGTTTTAGGATGAAGGTGTTACTTTCAGGCTTTTCTCCATATGTAAACAGTACTTCTTTACAACCCATTTTTTTTGCAGTGCAAATTAAAGAGTTAATAGTACGCATAGACATTATTCTAGGTTTATTCGATTTGAAACCACAGTAGGCGCAAGAATTAATACATGCATCTGTTACTGGAATGAAAATATTCTTTGAATATGTTATTAGCATTTTGTTATCCGTTTATTTGTACGATGTTATAACTTATATATTTAAAAAGTATAAACGGGGCAATTAAATGATTGTTAGAAAATTTAAGGACTCTACTGATATTTGTAAAATGGTTAAACCATATAAAAAAGCAGCTATAATTGGCTGTGGAGGGTGCTATGGCGAAGGAGGAAAACCAGGAGTTTTGAAAATTGAAAAACTTATTAAAGAAACTGGTATCGAAGTTGTTGCCTCAGGTGTAACGGGTAGACAATGCACATGGATAGAAAGGGCTTCGAAGAAACAATTAAACGGAGATGATGCAATTATTACCCTTGCAAGAACTTCAGAAAGAATTAAAGAAGCTGATGTGCTTGTGTCTTTAGCATGTGGTGTAGGTGTCCAATCATTAACCCATTTTGCAGGTAAAAAAGCAGTAATTCCGGGATTTGATACCTTTTTTATGGGACTCCCTGAAGGCGAAGTCTTTAAGGAACAATGTATAGGTTGTGGAAATTGTATTTTGCATTTAACCGGTGGTATATGTCCAATAGCAAAATGTCCTAAAAGTATTATGAATGGTCCATGTGGAGGGGTGTTAGATAATAGTTGCGAAGTTTACCCTGAAAATAATTGTGTCTGGATTGATATATACAATAGGCTTAAGGATATTGGTGAACTAGAAAATATGAAGATTATAAACAATCCTAAAGATTTTTCCATTCGTATACATCCTAGGAGTATAAAATGATATATAGTAAACTTATGCGGTCCTTAAAAGAAAATAAATTTACAATAAGCGGCGAAATTGATCCGCCAAAAGGTGCAGATCGAACCACAATAATTGAACAAGCCGAATACTTGAAAGATCATGTCATAGCCTCCAACGTTACTGATAATCCATTAGGGATAGTAATAATGAATACGCTAGTCCCATGTTTTATAATGCAAAATGAAGTAGGAATTGAAGCTGTTTATCAAGTTACTTGCCGAGATCGTAATCGAATAGCAATCCAAAGCGATATTCTTGGAGCTGCTGCATTGGGGTTAAAAAACGTTCTTGCATTAACTGGTGACCACCCAAGGATGGGTGATCATCCTGAATCAAAAGCTGTTTTTGATCTTGATAGTGTCCAACTTACAGGATTATTACGGATTATGATAGATGAAGGTAAAGATATGGCAGGTAATGAGTTAAAAGTTGCACCAAAAATGCACGTAGGTGTTGGACTCAGTCCAGGAATGCGGCCTCTTGAACCTGAACTTATAAAATTTGAAAAAAAAATTAGAGCTGGCGCTGAATTTTCACAGACACAAGTAATTTATGATTCAAATATACTCGGAGAATTAAGGGATAAAACAAAAGACTGTGGAATTCCTATTTTAGTAGGTATCGCTCCGTTAAAATCATTAGGAATGGCAAAATTTATGGCAAAACATGTACCAGGTGTTGTAATACCAACAAATATTATGCAACGTCTTGAAAAATCTACTAATTTAAAAGAAACAACTATCAATATAACCTCTGAGTTACTTAGAAACATTAAAGAAGTAGGGTTCCCTGGAGCTCATATCATGCCTGTAGGTATGGATTATGCAGTGGGGGAAATAATTAATAGAGCCGGACTCAAGTAATTTAGATATTTATACATTGAGTATAAAATATTGCAAAATAATTACATAAGGAGACTCTATGAGGACTTTTGCACTATTAACTTTAAATCGAACTGACGAAGCAAAGAGTCGTTTAGCATCTATACTCTCTCCGGATGAGAGAAAACAGTTAGTAATACTAATGGCTAAAGATATTCTTGATTCATTAGTCGAAATTGACACCATAATCATAAGTCGTGAAGACCTAAAAAGTGAATTTAAAGAATATAAACATGAATTTATCCTTCAAAGAGATAAAGGATTAACTAATGCAGTTGAAACAGCTAATATAGCAGCTATTAAAAAAGGCGCGGATGCCACCATCTTTCTCCCAGGGGATGTTCCATTAATAAATAAGAAAATTATAAAGAACATTATTTCTTATGGGGAAGATCATAAACTAATTATAAGTCCTGGAAAAAGGAATGGTATTGGGATGGTATATCGAAGACCTCCAGATATAATAAAAACTGTCTTCACCAATCAAAGCTTTGTAGATATCCTTCATAAAACAAGCAATACAGAAGAAAATGTTTTTATTTATAGTTGCCCTAATCTTTATACAGATATTGATATTCCAGCAGATATAAAAGACTTCTTAAAGATGGGAAAGGGTAAACGAACCTTTGAATATCTTTCGTCAAAATTAGAAAAAATTTTATAATTTGTTAACATAATCTTTTAAAATAATGATAATAAGAAAAGATATTCAAAAAATTGTTAAAGGATATACCAACAATGTAACTATAGGTATATTTGGATCTCATTCTGCTAAGGAAATTGGCATGGCTGCAAAAAAATCGCATTTTAGAACTGTGATAATTGTTGAAGAGGGCAGAGATCAGTTTTATACAAAATATCATTCCCATTTGTATGATGAGATGATAGTAGTGGAAAAATTTAGAGATATACTAAATAAAAATATCCAGGATAAACTAATAGATCTCAACACCATATTTATCCCAAATAGAAGTTTCTCAGTATATGTCGGATATAATGGAATAGAAAATGAATTTAAAGTTCCAATTTATGGGAACCGACATATTTTAAGATCTGAAGATAGAAAAGATGGGAAGGGACAATACTATCTATTAAGAAAAGCTGGGATTAGAACCCCAAAAAAAGTTTCCAAACCTAAGGATATAGATAGACTTTGTATTGTAAAGGTACAACAAGCGAAGAATATTTTAGAACGAGCTTTTTTTTATGTTGATAGTTTTGATGATTTCAAATTACAGTCACAAGATCTACTTAATAAAAAAATAATTAATAAAAATGGTCTAGAGGAAGCTAGGATAGAGGAATATGTCCTCGGTTCAAGATTTAATGCCAATTTTCAGGGTTATGGATTAATTGATGAATTTTGTGATTTTGACCTTGTTGGATTTAGCGATAGACGGCAAGTGAATCTTCAAGGTTTTTTAAATCTACCTGCTAGAGACCAATTAAAAATTAATACTCCAATCAAAAATGAAGAGATAGGGCATTATGGAATAACTATGAGAGAATCAAAGCAACATCTTGTTTTTGATGCAGCAAATCGTTTTAGAAAAGTTGTAAAAGAAGAATATGATGTAGGAATGATTGGGCCATTTTCACTTCAAGGTGCTATAGCATATAACCCTAAAAATGAACTTGAATTTGTAGTATTTGACGTTAGTCCTAGGGTCCCTGGAGATCCCGCTATGGGGCCAACATCACCTGAAATGAGAAACCTAAGTCTTAAGTATCGTAGAAACATTGAGGATCCGTTGGATCTACCAATGATGGAGATAAGAAAAGCGATTGAACTTAAGAGAATTGACGAGATAATTACTTGAAAAATGATTTATTCACATTTACATGCAAAAATATATTCTTCACAATTATCGCATCTTTCAAACTGTGGATGATTAGGAAATATTTCCTTCTCTAAAGCCCAAATCCTGCCACCGATGTTGCCTTTATCAGGATCAAAAAACATTTCAAATTCATCTAATCTTAGTTTTAATTCCTTAATATTTTTCTTTAATTCCATTATCTCTTTAGCGATACTCGTATCATTATTCATGAGGAAACCTCAAATTTTTAATTTAATATATATAAAAAAGATGTATTATTAACGGCATCCAATTTTTTTTACGGTTTAGATTAATCCATGTATATAGTTTTCTACAGGAAATAAAAAGATTATTTATTATTATTATTATTATTTGTGCAGGAATTTAATTTAATTGATAAGATAAGGGTAATTTATTTTATAGTGTAACAATAATTCTAATTTGAAATGGTTATAAAATCAAAAGAGATTGAAGATATAGTCAATTCATATAGTAATAAAATAACAATCGCTACCCTTGGAAGTCATTCTGCTCTTCAAATACTTAAGGGGGCAAAAGATGAAGGATTTAAAACTTTAGCGATTTGCGAGAAAGGTAGAGATGTCCCTTATAAACGTTTTAAAGTAGCTGATGAGATTGTCACATTAAATTCCTTTAAGGATATTCTTAATGAAAAAGTAATTAGACAACTTCGAGAAAAGAATGCTTTGTTAGTTCCCCATGGTTCACTAATTGCACATGTAGGAATAGATGGAATTGAAAATAATTTGAATTTACCGATAATTGGAAATCGAAAAATTCTTCGTTGGGAAGCTGATAGGAATTTAGAGAGAAAATGGTTAGAAAACGCAGGTTTGAAAATGCCAAAAGAAATTTCAAACCCTAAAAAAATAAATAAATTATCTATAGTAAAATTTCCAGGTGCAAAGGGAGGAAAAGGATATTTTCTTGCAAATAATCATTCTGAATTTATAAAAAAACTACGCATCTTGAAAAATAACAACCAAATAACCTCTTATGATGCGGAACATGCTACTATCCAAGAATATATAATTGGTGTTAATATGTATCTTTCATATTTTTATTCACCCTTAAATGACGAAGTTGAATTTTTTAGTATAGATAGACGGTGTGAATCCAATATTGATGGTCTTACACGCATTCCTGCATCTGATCAAATTAACACTCTTATTGAACCTAGTTATGTTGTTGTAGGAAACAGTCCACTAGTTGTTCGTGAATCACTGCTTTCTAAAATTTTTGAAATGGGTGATCAGCTTGTCAATGTATCGAAAGATATTATCCCGCCTGGTATGATTGGCGCCTTTTGTTTGGAAACTA
>CETX01076000.1_pt1 | contig 11930 bp, 10 predicted proteins | sample 356501 | NCBI WGS metagenome assembly CETX01 (sample SAMEA2623390, study PRJEB7988) | marine metagenome | biome: marine biome (ENVO:00000447); feature: mesopelagic zone (ENVO:00000213); material: "saline water (ENVO:00002010), including plankton (ENVO:xxxxxxxx)" | depth 450 m | reverse complement strand
GCAGGGATGCCACCGCGAGCCTACATGGATGTACTTGTTGCGTGTCCAGGAAGCGGTACCCCTCTTCGCACTGCGTATTAAGATATCTAGACTTGCTGATATTTCTAAACACGAAATTCCGTAATGATCGCTTTGTCACAGCAACTTCCCCATACTGACCCTGTCTTCGGTCTCGAACCCTAACGACTTGTAAAAGTCGACTACCTGGGTGTTGCCGCCTCGTACCTGCAGGTTAACCTTAAGGCAATCCAACTTCCAGAGAGCTATAACAGCATGCTCGACCAGTTGTCTGCCGATCCCTCTGTTACGAAAAGCTGGATTCACAGCGACTGAATAGAGCCAGCCACGATGTCCATCGTATCCGGCGATGATGGTGCCGATTACAACGGAATTCTCTTCAGCGACAAAGAAAAGATCATCCTGCGCCGCTACTTTGTTGTTGATGACGGTGCGCGGTTGATTGTGGGGACGATCATCGGGGAGGGCCTCTTGCCAGAGAGATGTGACCTGGGTGGCATCCTTATAATTGAATATACGTATGAGCATGAGTTGATTTGGTTTATGTGAAGGACAGCTGATGATGCCAGAAGAGGACTCGTCTGGAAACGACCGTCAGGCAATGGAATTAGCCGGATCCTCTCTTTCATTGAAAATTGGGAACGTATATGATCCCCCGCAGTTTCAATGAAGAGTCTTGAGGAGTACTGATGAGTTTTTGGCGCATGGCTGTGCTTGTGGGCGTGCTGTACCCCATGTGTTCCCACGGGGCGGATGCAGTACGTATTGCATTTATCGATCCCATTTCCGGGACGTTTTCCGCTACCGGCACCAACACCCTGCATCAGTTTGAATTCGCTGCAGAAGAGTTGGTGAACAAGAAGGCGGGTGTACTTGGTGGCAGGCGGTTCGAGATTGTGGCGCTGGATAACAAGGCGAGTCCGAGGGAGTCGCAGATACAGCTCAAGAGGGCCATTGGCGAGGGAATTCAGATCATTGCACAGGGCAACAGCTCGGCAGTGGCCAATGCCGTCACGGATGCCGTCAGGAAGCACAATCGGCGCAATCCTGCTAACAGGGTGCTGTATCTCAACTATTCGGCTGTAGACCCTGCCCTCACCAACGACAAGTGCCACTTCTGGCACTTTCGCTTCGATGCACACGCTGAGATCAAGATGGCCGCTCTGACTGACGTGATTGCCAAGCAGGAGAACATAGAGAAGATCTATATCATCGGCCAGGACTACTCGTTCGGCAAGGCGGTGGCGGCGGCAGCCGTCAAGTTTCTGGGACAGAAACGTCCCGACATGGCCATCCTCGGTAATGAGCTTCATCCTATCGGTCGAGTCAAGGATTTCACACCCTATGTAACCAAGATCCAATCTTCGGGTGCCCAGGCCATTATTACCGGCAACTGGGGGGCGGATATGGTGGGTCTTGGTAAGGCGATCGTTGACGCTGGTATGAACGTGCCCATCTATACCTACTATGCTGCGTTCGATGGGGTTACCGCCACCATGGGCAAGGCGGGTAAAGGCAAGATTCGGCTGGTGCACGAGGGTCATTACAATCCGGTCCCAACAAAACGTCTAAGGGACTACCATAGCGCCTTCAAAGCAAAATACCCGGATCACGATCTCTCCAACCAACGAGTTTACAATGTCATTGAGATCCTTGCCAAGGCGATCGACAAGGCTGGTTCCAGCGATCCCCTGCCGGTAGCCAGAGCGTTGGAGGGAATCGAACACACCACCCTGGGTGGTGAGCGGGTCTTTATGCGCCGCGAAGACCATCAACTGTTTCAGCCCCTGCAGATATCCGTTCACACTGACGAGGGCATCGAGTTTGACGGGGACAATTCCGGTTTTGGATTGCGGACCGAGGAGTCCGTGCCCCTGGAAAACACCCTTGTCGAAACCACCTGCAAGATGACACGTCCCCAGAGTTGATGCTGCTCCAAGTTTTTCCAGCCTGGATCGGCCCCTGATGGTTGAGATCGTCATATTCTCTACCCTGAACGGCCTGGTGACGGGCCTGCTGCTGTTTATGCTGGCGAGTGGTCTAACGCTTATATTCAGCATGATGGGCATCTTGAATTTCGCCCACGCCAGCTTCTATATGTTGGGAGCTTACTTCGCCTATTCAGTCAGTCTTTTTCTGGGGTTCTGGCCTGGACTCATCGTGGCGCCTCTGCTGGTCGGGGTGTTGGGAGCCCTGGTCGAACGTTACGGGCTGCGCTACGTTCATAAGTCGGGTCATGTGGCGGAGCTGGTATTTACCTTTGGCCTTGCCTTCTTCATCGAAGAGCTGGTGCAGTTTGCCTGGGGGAAAGAGACTAAGAATTACCAGCAGCCGGAGATTCTTGACTTCCCTCTGTTTACGCTCTTTGGGCAGAACTTTCCCGCCTACAAGGGATTCATGATCTTTATTTCCATCGCCATTTTTATCGGGCTCTATCAGGTCATCACGCGAACCCGTATCGGGCTGATCATTCAGGCGGCCATCAGCCATCCCAATGCCGTCTCCAGTCTGGGACACAATGTTCCCCTGATCTTCATGGGTGCGTTTGGCGTGGGTACGGCCCTTGCGGGCGTTGCCGGTGTTATCGCCGGACCTGTACTGACCACGTTCCCGGGCATGGCACTGGTCCTTGGCAGCATCGTGTTTGTGATCGTGGTAGTGGGTGGTTTGGGGTCGCTGACCGGAGCGCTGATCGCATCGCTGCTGATCGGACTGCTGCAATCGTACGCCATCGCACTGGAGTTTGCTGTCAACGACCTGTTGGCGCTGTTCGATATATCTTTTGATGCGGACCATTTTCTGAACGATCTGTGGACCCTCTCTTTGCCCCAGATCGCCCCCGTATTGCCGTACCTGCTGCTGGTGCTCATTCTGATATTCAGACCTACCGGTTTGCTGGGCAAGCGGGAAACGTGATGGCAAAGGTGCGTGGATTACTGGTGTGGATTGCTTCCCTTGCGGTGTTGCTGTTGTTACCCGGGCTGTTCGATTCAGTTCTGTCCCTATCCATCCTCAATCAGATGGGCATTACCATTATCTTTGCACTCAGCTACAACATGCTGCTGGGGCAGGGGGGCATGCTCTCCTTTGGTCACGCGGTATATTTCGGCTTGGGTGGGTTCATGGCGGTGCACTCTCTCAATTACATCGAGGCCGAAGTGTTCAGCCTGCCGGTCATCCTGCTGCCCCTGATCGGTGGTCTATTCGGCTTGCTGTTCGCCGTGTTCATCGGCAGTTTTTCCACGCGCAGAGCAGGAACCGTGTTTGCCATGATCTCATTGGGTATCGGCGAGATGATCGCCGCCTGTTCGCTGATCTTCGTCGGTTTCTTCGGTGGTGAAGAGGGTATTTCCGGAGACCGGACCATGGCTCCTGAATTCTTCGGATTCGACTTTGCCCAGGACCTGGAGGTCTACTACCTGATCGCCGGCTGGGTATTCGTGGCAACCCTGCTGATGTACCTGTTCTCTCAAACCCCGGCCGGCAGGATCGCCAATGCCGTGCGAGATAATCCGGAGCGGGCGGAATTCATCGGCTACAGCCAGAGAATGGTGCGCTTTATCTCCTTTTGCGGTGCCGGATTCTTCGCCGGTGTCGCTGGTGGACTGTTCGCCATCAACTATGAAATATTGACGGAAGAGAACCTCAATGCGATCACTTCCGGCAACGTGCTGCTGATGACGTATATCGGGGGAACCGGTGTCTTCGTAGGTCCCATTGTCGGTGCGGTACTGCTTACGCTGCTGCAGACCGTGCTCAGCAATTATACGGAACTCTGGCAACTCTATGTGGGCCTGCTGTTCGTCGCCACCGTTATGTTCATGCCGGCCGGATTGACCGGGGTGCTTATGATCCATACCGTCGCCTGGAAGAACGGGCGCCTGAGGCAGCTGATTCTGCCGTACATAACCGTGGGCGTACCAGCCTTCGTTCTTCTCTGCGCCATTGTCGGGCTGTTGGAGATGCTACAGTTTTACCGTCATGGCGTAGTCGGCGAACATGAGATGACTCTGTTCTTTGTGTCTGTAGACACGTCCTCAGTCTGGCCCTGGATTGTCACGCTGCTGATTGCGGCGACTGCGGGATACCTGGTCAAGGCGCTGACTCCGCGATTGCTGAGTGCCTGGGCATCTGCCAATGCGCCGCTTGAGAGAGCAAAGACGTGAACAGCATCCTTTCTCTGACGGGAGTCAGCAAGAGCTTCGATGCCACCGAGATTATCCGGTCAGTAGATCTCGATATCATCGAAGGTGAGCGTCACGCGATCATTGGTCCAAACGGAGCGGGCAAGTCGACACTGTACAATCTGATCACTGGTCGCTATTCCGTGTCGCAAGGCAGCATCAGACTTCGTGGTCGGGAGCTGGCCGGGCTGCAACCATTTGAGATTAACAGGCTGGGACTGGCAAGAAGTTTTCAGGTGACCAATATTTTTTCGAATCTGACCGTGTTCGAGAATATTCGCTGTGCTCTGCTCTGGTCCATGCAATACAGGTATTCCTTCTGGCATCTGGTGAGAAAGCAGAAGCAACTGAACGAAGAGAGCGAACAGGTCCTGCAGCAGATTGGGCTCGGCGCCAGAAAGGATATGTTGGCGGGCGTTCTAACCTACGCGGAACAGAGGTCGCTGGAGTTGGGAATTACCATTGCCGGCGGCGCCGACGTGATTCTGTTGGACGAACCGGTAGCCGGCATGAGCCATACCGAAGCGGATCAATCGGTTGAACTGATCAAGAGAATCAGCGAAGGGAAAACCCTGGTGGTGGTGGAACACGATATGGGTGTGGTGTTCAATCTGGCAGACCGAATCTCAGTGCTGGTCTATGGCGAGATCATCGCTACCGGTGTACCCGAGGAGATCAGAAACGACATCAAGGTACAGGAAGCTTATCTTGGTTCACTGGATGAACAGGATGCTTGAGGTAACCGATCTGCACGCCTACTATGGCAAAAGCCACATTTTGCAGGGCGTTAGTTTTGTCGTTGGCAACGGCGAAATCGTTAGCTTGCTGGGAAGAAATGGTGTCGGCAGGTCTACCACAATCAAAGCCATCATGGGAGAAGTCCCGCCGGTTGGCTCAATTGTCTTCAAGGGGGAACAAATCGCCGGGAAAAGACAGCATGAGATTGCCTGGCGGGGATTGGGTTATGTCCCTGAAAACAGAGAGATATTCCCAACCCTGACGGTCCAGCAGAATCTGCTGTTGGGCCGCAAGAGCACACGCCGGGAGGGCCGCTGGACGATAGATGACATGTACGAGATATTTCCCAACCTGCGCGAACGAGCGAATGTGTTGGGAAGTGCGCTATCCGGGGGCGAGCAACAGATGCTCACCATGTGCCGTACGCTGATTGGTGATCCCGACTTGATCATGATCGATGAGCCCACAGAAGGTCTGGCGCCGAAACTGGTGGCACAGGTAGGAGAGCTGCTGCAGGAGATTACAGACCGCGGCGTATCGATTCTGTTGATCGAGCAAAAACTCGCCATCGCCCTGAAGATTTCTCAGCGGGTCTATGTGATGGGACACGGGCGTATGGTATACGAAGGAACTCCGGACGAACTGATGCAGAACCAGCAAGTGCGAAGTGAGTGGTTGGAAGTGACTTCCGGGGCGGAAGATCCATAGGGCGACAGCATGTTGACCAGATGGGGTGATGTGGTGGCCTAACCAGGGCAGCCATGGGATAGCATGATTCGTCTCAGCGATCGGTAAACAATCGCTTTGCTAATTTCCAATGCACTGGGTAGTATTCAGCCGACTTTCGGCGGATCAAACCCATGGATCGTCCATTTTCGGCATATAAAGGCGAAGAGTCCTACATATTCGTGAGCTATGCCCATGAAGATGATGAGCTGGTCTATCCCGAAATCGAGTGGCTGCAGAGCCAGGGATTCAATATCTGGTATGACGAGGGCATCAGTCCCGGCTCCACCTGGCGGGAGGAACTGGCCCAGGCGGTCAAAAACTGTGACCTGTTTTTGCTGTTCGTTACCCCCCGTTCCACTGCATCGGACAATTGCCAGAAGGAGGTTAACTTTGCCCTGGACGAGGGGCATCCGCTCCTGGCGGTGCATCTCGATCGGACCGAACTGCCCGATGGCTTAAGGCTCAGTCTCAGCGACCGCCAGGCGATTCTGAAGCATGAGCTATCCGAGCGCGAATACAGGGCCAAGCTGATCGCGGGGATCGGAGATTATGTGGCGCGCAAAGGGGAGGTGGCCACTCTCGCGCCGGTGCCGGCCGCCAGCGGCAATAACAGCAAAACGATGTTGATTGGGTTCGCCCTGGTAGCGCTGGCCATTCTGGTAGTGGGGGTTCTGCTCAGACCTGGGCCCGATTCCCCAACGGGTACGGAGGTGCAAACGTCGGAGGCCGCGGGGGAAGCCACGGTTGACCCCCTTGCGCGGGCAGATCGATCGATCGCAGTACTTCCGTTCGAGGATATGAGTGCCGAGCAGGATCAGGCATTCCTCGGCCGTGGCATCGCCGAAGAACTGATCAACGGACTGACCAGGCTGGAGGGGCTGAGAGTCGCTTCCAGGACCTCCTCCTTTTACAACGCGAAGCAGGACCTGCCGATCACAACCATGGCGGAGAGGATGAAGGTTCGCCACATTCTGGAGGGCAGCATCCGCAAGGCCGGTAACCGGGTTAGGATCACCATGCAGTTGATTGATGCTGAGTCCGATACCCATCTTGCTTCGCAGACCTACGACCGGGACCTGGATGACCTGTTTGCCGTACAGGACGAGATTGCGAAAGAGGTGGTGAAAGCCCTGAAGGTCGAACTGGGTTTCGAGCCGGACCAGGCCATAGTTAATGCAGGTACGGAGAACACAGAGGCTTTCGAGGCGTATCGGAAAGCCATGGCGGCTGTATCGATTGGCACAGCCGCGAGCGTGATCCGGGCTGAGCAACATGCAAGACGGGCGATCGAACTGGATCCGGGTTATACCTGGCCATACCTGGGGCTTTTCTCAACTATCGGTGTTGCCAACCTGTACGGTATATACACCGACCAGCAGGTCAAGGAGCTTAAACAGTCCCTGCTCACCAGTTGGCAAAACCACCACGGAGATGATGACAGCGAGCTTACGCGCTATACCCGGCAACTGTTCACTGCTGATATAGATCGTAATGTTCTGTTGCAGGAAGAATCACTACGCTACTTGATCCTGCAGGGACGCATGGGGCTACGACCCTATGGAGACGTACTGTGGAGCGTAGGAGAGTATCAACTCGCTCGAGAATTCCTGCTATATGCCGCTGGTGAGGCAGAGCAGAGGAACGCAAACGATGAACACAGTCTGGGCATGCTGGCAGTGGTGCTGGATGATCTGAAGACTGCCAGTGAACACCTGCAGCGATGTATAGCTATTGAACCGGACACCTTCTTCTGCAGATTTCAACAAGTTCGCGTTCTCGTAGCTCTGGGTGATTTCGATCGGGCACGATCCCACCTGCAGTATATGAAAAGCAGACTCGGCGGAGAGAATCTGTACTATATGTTTGCGGCTGCCATTCTTTCTGGGCAGGCAGGTTTACCAGGACTGTTAGATGACACCGACCAGTTCGTGCCGCCCTTCTTCAGAGGAACGGTGTTCACTGCGCAATGTGATATAGAAAACGCATTGATTGAATGGAAGAAGTCCCTGCAATCCGGATCCTTCATGATCCCTAATCTAAGACCCCATCTCACTGAGAACTCGATGCTGGAGGGTAGACAGTCTCCCTGTCCTGCCGATGAAATTCTGGCGAGAGCTGATGTGCAGGCGTTTCTGGCCAAGATGGGAATCGATGAGGAGGGCCACAGGATTATCCGGCAGCGTGCACTCAGCCTGGCGGGCGCCCTTGGCATCGACGCCCAATAACGGGAAGTGCATGACCTCCGTGACTCGATGCGCGCAGCCAGTACCAGTCAGCGTGACCTGACCAACGTGCACAGCATGGACGCGGCATAACATAAGAAAACCGAAGAAGGGGCATGTGTGTCGGATACCTTTCCATACACCCGCGAGGCCATCAGAGAAGGCAAGGTACCTGTATCCACCAAGATCTATCAGGGGTTTGGTGGCATAGTCAATAGTCACAAAGACTTCGCGTTCAATACATTCCTGTTGCTCTATTACAGCCAGATACTAGGAGTCTCTGCATCGCTGGTTTCTATCGTTATTGCCATCTCCCTAGTTGTCGATGCCATTTCGGATCCTGTAGTCGGGTCCATATCCGACAACTACAAGTCCAAGTTGGGGAGACGACATCCCTTTATGTTGGGGGCGGCAATTCCATTTGGCCTTGCCATGTACTTTCTATTTGCACCGCCCTCGGGACTCGGTGATGGGCTTCTTCTGGGCTGGTTGCTTTTCTTCACGATCTCGGCACGACTGGCGTTTACGTTCTTTATCGTGCCCTGGAGTGCCATTGCCGCTGAATTCTCTAACGATTACGTCGAGCGGACATCGATTATCACCTATCGATATATGGTGGGTTGGACTGGCGGTGTCTTATTCTCTTTGTTTGCCTGGACCTACCTGTTCCCGAACACGGAAGAATATCCTGCCGGACAGTTGAATCCGGAATACTATTCCGTGTTTGGCTTGGTGGTTTGTTGCCTGGTCATTACCTGGGCGCTGATCTCGGCCCTCGGCACGAAGAAGGAAATACGATACTTACTTCAACCCACAAAACCGACGCCTTCTTTCAGCTTTGCACGCACCTTCGATGAGGTGATGTTGGCCCTGCAGAATGCCAATTTCAGACGCCTGTTCTTACTCTTCCTGATGTTCTCCGGTCTCGCTGGTGTTGGTGGCGTATTCGATATCTATATGAACACCTACTTCTGGGAGTTCACACCGGACGAGCTAAGGTGGTTTGCACTGGCCGCTATCGGTGCGATCTGTGCGTTCATCTCAGTACCCACACTGCAAAAGAGTATCGACAAACACACCCTGCTCCAGTACTTCCTCTCTATCTATATGGTTGGTGCGATACTCAAGGTCTGTTTCCGATTCTGGGATATCTGGCCGGACAACGGTGATCCCATGCTCCTGTATCTGCTTATCGTGCATGCGATCATACTGACATTTCTGTTAACTACCTGTGGCATTATGGTGGGGTCACTGATTGCCGACCTGATGGATGAACAGGAACTGGAAACGGGTAAGCGACAGGAAGGCGTGTTTTCCTCCGCCCTTAGTTTTTCGGCAAAGGCCACCAGTAGTTTAGGGATCATTATCGGTGGTTTCCTGCTGGACTTTATCGTCCGGTTCCCCAAGCAAGCGCAGATTGGCACAGTCGACAACGACACGCTGTTTAGCCTGGCTTTCTGTGATGGCGTCGCCGTGCCCTTGCTCTTCTTTGTTCCCATCTATCTAATGTCGAGAATGACCATGACCCGGTCTCGTTTGAGAGAAGTTCAGGCAGCACTGCAGGACCGTCGAAACCGAAAGGAACCACTGCCTCGATCAGTGAGTCCTTAGGAACAGAGATATGCTGGATATTGCCCCTGATGACAATTGATTCATGTTGGACTGACGTGTCAATCGAGCAGCATGAACACTGAGGAACTCTTAGGCCAGATTCGGAACGACCGAATCCACGGCGCGACGGAATTGGCCATCATGTCCATTGAAGGCATTCAACGGGTCGCATTGGCGTCTGACTCCGTAGATCAGGCTGGGTTACGCCAGCAGACGCAAGACCTCGTCGCTGCCTTGGCGACTTGCAGACCCAGCATGGTCGCGCTTGGCAATCTGCTCGAGCGACTATTGCAGTCGTTTGCCCATGTCGAAACAGATGACTTTCAGAAGTTGCTTGAGCTAGGCTGCACCGATCTCCTGGACTTTGTTCAGAACGCGAGAACTCGTGCAGTCATGAATATGGTTGGGTTAATCGACGCGAACGATGTCGTTATGACTCACAGCATTAGTTCAACGGTCAGGAACGTCTTTCTGGAACTGAAGCGTGCCGAGGCGCACAATCACGTGATTGTTACAGAATCTCGACCGGGCGACGAAGGCAAAATACTGGCAAAGTTTCTAGCTGAGATTGGAGTCAAGACTACCTATATTACCGAGGCGCAGATAGATTTGTGGATGCCGAAGACTGACAAAGTCGTGTTGGGTGCAGATACGGTGCTGCCAGACGGTTCGGTCATTAACAAGTGCGGCACTAATCTCATGGCCTTATCGGCACGCTACCACGGTATCCCGGTTTACGTTTGCGCGGAAACGTTCAAACAGTCCGCCAACAATGACTATGAACTGGAGAAGATGGATCCTGCTGAGCTTAATCTTGGCATCGCCGGTGTAAATGTAAGCAACACCTACTTCGAAAGGGTGCCCGCAGAATTGATTACTGAGTGGATTAACGAGCGCCCATTGGGGTCGCAGACGTGACCTAGTTGAGTCGGTCTTGGTGGCTCCGGGGAACCGAGCGAACGGATTCAGCCCCGCTACCAGACAGATTGGAAACTACAGGGGGCAGGCGAGATGGCTAGTCCGCCGTCGCAAGAAACGCTAATTCAACTTGGTGAGTACGCAGCGATCACTTTGGCCGGAGAGGAGGCACTGTTGCTGGGCGTACCCGTAGCAACTGAACTGGAAGGTTTCGAGAAGGCCACCTGTAAGCTCGACCTCGATTGTGAGGTCGAGGGCGAGACAATTGCCATGTCGTTGGTGGTGAAAGCCGCGCGGAAAGAAGAAATCAGAATCCTGCAGCAGCTCAGGTCAGACGCCCTTGATTCCATGCCAGAGTACCTTGGGTCAATCGAGGCGGGCGGCAGGGAGTATATCCTGATGCCATTCTATGACGGACGTGTGCTGGATTTCGGGGACGTCATGCCGAAACAGGTCCTGTCGATGTTGGCCCGAATTCACACGGACTTCGAGGAAAACTACCAGCATCTGGATTATCTGCCAGTTGCTGATGAAGTGTATGTTACAGGCCTGATCGAGACTGCGCTGAAAAGTGTACGGGCATTTACAAAAGCAACGCGCGTGTTGAAGGATGTGCAGAGTAATGCGGAATTGCTCCACTCAACGCTCAGGGAGATCCCGATGACTTTGCTGCAAGGTGACGTACATCCCGGCAACATCATTCAGCTCTCTGACGGCGCCGTGCTGGTGGACTGGGGCAATGCCCGCATTGGGGCCCGTACACTTGATCTTGCCAATATCACCTCTCCTCAAGACGATGCTTGGATGTTCTACTTGTCAGAGAGTGAACGGTTTGGTACTACATTAGGTCCTGACCGGATGCTCCGGAACCATGTATGGGCGTCCGCTCTTGTTAATCTCATCTATCTCCCATACGGTGCAAAGTCGGGTGGCGAGGCACTCGCCGAAGAAATGACAGCACGCGTGTTTCGATTTATTCAACAACTCTGACAGCCGGGCTGGGAGTTCGGTACGGCATCCACTGGCACCGTGGCGCAGCAAGCACCTCAAACCGAAAGATTGCTATCGGTCGAATCTTTCCGATACCGAATTATGATCGATGAACACACGGCAGGTCTGGCACAAGACCTGGCGGCACAGACAGGGGAGTTGCTGCAATAGATTACCGATCGCGGCGTACTTGGATGTCTATACGTCGACATGCGTAGCGCGTTCTTCTGCCACTACATCCTGCATGCCGTCCCATTCATCCCACATATTGCACATGGCAAGTTTGGAACGCTCCCAGGGATTATTGCCTTCCTCGAATTCGAGCCAACCGCCGTTAAATGCACGATCTGGATGATCGGTAACGCCGCTATTGTCAGCAACGATATTGGGCTGACGTTTCTTGTTGCGGACGCGGAAAATGATGTTCTTGCGGGATTCAGTACCGTTTTCGTTTCTAGTGGCAGAATGTGGAATGTTGTTAGCGGCAATGTAAAACTGACCCCCCTCGGCAACTGAAAAC
>CETX01129942.1_pt1 | contig 12091 bp, 8 predicted proteins | sample 356501 | NCBI WGS metagenome assembly CETX01 (sample SAMEA2623390, study PRJEB7988) | marine metagenome | biome: marine biome (ENVO:00000447); feature: mesopelagic zone (ENVO:00000213); material: "saline water (ENVO:00002010), including plankton (ENVO:xxxxxxxx)" | depth 450 m | reverse complement strand
GGGTGGATGATTATTTGGTCAAGCCGTTTGCATTAGCCGAATTATTGGCAAGAATCAAAACACTGTCTAAACGGCGCAGCGGCGAAGCACAAAAACTTAAAGTGGCCGATGTGGAAATTAACTGCCAGCGTAAGCAGGCATACCGCAACGGCGAAATATTAAAACTGTCGCCGACCGGCTATTTATTGCTGGAAACCTTGCTTCGCGCTAGTCCTGACGCGGTGTCAAGAAATGAGATTATGCAATCTATCTGGGGCGATGAAGCGCCTGACTCAGATAGCTTAAAGGTGTTGATGCACCGCTTGAGAAAACAAGTGGATGCCGGGCGTGAAAGTCCATTAATCCAAACGGTCCATGGGTTTGGTTTTGCTTTAAGGTCTGCCAATGAAACTACGTAATAGCTTGCGAGCTTACGTCCTGGCTTATATTCTGCTCACCGGTACAGGCTTATTAACCGCGTTTACTTATATTGCCGCTCAATATTTCTACATTGGCATGGATGCTTCATTTACCGGCACCCTGGTGTTGGCTGCCAACGTAACAGACGTCCCTGAGAATGGCGTTGTAGAGGTGCAGGGACTCAGACTGTCGAGGCATTGGCATGATCAACCTGAAACCGTCCGCCGTCACTTTGAAACGCCGCCTGAGCAGCCATACAAACTGGAAAAAATCTCGTATCAGGATTTACCCTGGGAGCGACCACAACACTTATACTATGCCGGGCTCATTCCGGTGGAGCGCGGTGATGATGTGTTTGTTACCGCTTACATATCCCGAGCCATGATCGACAGTGTCAGTCCGAATGTCGGCTATATTGAAAAGTTGTATATCTATATGGCAATAGGCATCATCGCGTTTGCCACGATTTTGGTTTACCTGATGCTAAAGACCACCCGTCAGGTCGAACGGCTGAAAGCCTGGGCTGAAAAATTTAAGGGTAATGACTCGGCTATTCCGGCACCAAAATTTAAATATGCAGAATTAAATGCCCTGGCCAATATTGTACGGGATTGCGTTTTAGAAGTGCGGGAGAGCGTATATCGGGAGAAAAAATTCCTGAATTATGCCAGTCATGAACTGAGAACACCCATCAGTACCATTCTTGCCAACGTAGAATTGATCGATAACCTGCAAGGTCAAATTGACAGCGTTTATGTGAATTCCATTAAACGCATTGCACGTGCGGCGCAAACGATGAAAAGCCTGACGGAAACCCTGCTTTGGTTGAGTCGCAAACAGTCGGAACCCTCCATAAACCAGGAAATCAATATGCAAGTCCTGGTTGAGCGAGTCTGTGATTCACTCGGCTACCTGTTAAAGGGAAAAAGCGTAACGGTTAATCTGAGTACATCATCCTGCAGGATCATGGCCACCGAGGCGGCGGTAAATATCGTGGTAAACAATATTATTCAAAACGCTTATCAACACACTGAAGAAGGCCACGTCACTATCTCGCAAAGTGGCAGTAAGCTTGTTGTTGAAAACACTAATACAGCAGCGATTGAGCCCAATGACAATGACTTAGGATTCGGGCTGGGGATGCGTTTAACCAGTGAAATGACCGCCACATTTGGCTGGCAATACCGAAATATTCCGCAATCAAACGGCCATCGGGTAGAAGTCGACTTTCAAGCCACTCGATTATCAGGTCGTTAACCTTGTGTTAACGATAAGTTAGCTAAGTTACCGGTTACATTCACTAACCGAGATAACGAGATGGTCCGTATTTTCTCTAAAATCCATTTAAAAACATCTGCTTTGGTGCTGGCCAGCACGGCTAGTTTCTTATTACAGGCTGACCCGCAGTTAGGCAAAGATAGTCTTGATGACGTCATTGAGGCTATGACGCTGGAAGAAAAGGTCAAACTGGTCCGGGGAACCGGCATGAATATTCCGGGATTTTCAACACCCACGGTCGGGATGGTGGAAGATAAAGTGCCCGGTGCCGCCGGCACTACCTATCCTATTGAGCGATTAGGTATCCCCTCTATCGTGCTGGCGGATGGTCCTGCCGGGGTGCGTATCGCGCCCACCCGGGAAGGCGATGACAACACCTATTACGCCACCGCGTTTCCCATTGCTTCGCTATTAGCATCAAGTTGGGATACTGAGCTAACTTACGCCGTTGGCCGGGCAATGGGTAACGAAACGCTGGAATACGGTGTTGATATTTTGTTGGCTCCCGCCCTGAATATCCATCGCTACCCACTGGGCGGCAGAAACTTTGAGTATTACTCTGAGGATCCGATGTTGTCTGGCCTGATGACCACTGCCATGGTCAGAGGGATTCAGAGTCAGGGCGTCGGTACTTCTATTAAGCATTTTGTTGCCAATAATCATGAATGGAATCGCAAAGGAATTAATGTAAAGGTTCAGGAAGAGGCGCTGCGAGAGATTTTTCTCAAAGGGTTTGAAATCGCGGTTGAGCAATCTCAACCCTGGACGGTCATGTCATCCTATAACAAAGTAAATGGCACGCATGCTTCTGAAAGTCACAAATTGTTAACGGAAGTACTTCGTGAGCAGTGGGGATTTAAAGGGTTTGTGATGACTGACTGGTTCGGTGGCGAAGATGCCGTTGCACAAATGGTTGCAGGCAACGATTTACTTATGCCTGGCTACGATATGCAGCACGAGGCCATTCAACAAGCCGTAAAAGCCGGTCAACTGGATGCACGTATACTGGACCAGAATGTCGAAAATATTCTGAAAATTGTGCTGCGATCACCCACGTTTAAGGGCTACGACTATTCCAATCAGCCGGACCTTGCTAAACACGCCGAGATCGCCAGAGCTGCCGCCGCTGAAGGTATGGTGTTGCTCAAAAACAACGCCAACGTGCTGCCACTTGCGGCCAATAAAGGCAGCATCGCCGTATTTGGTAACTACTCCTTTGACATGGTTACCGGCGGCACTGGTAGTGGTGACGTCAACGAAGCTTACACGGTTTCATTACCTGATGGACTCATTAACGCCGGTTTTAAATTCGATGCCCAACTGGCCAAACAGTACCGCGAATACCTGAGTGCAGAAAAAAGTAAGCGTCCTGAGTTGGTTGGAATTGAAAAGTTTTTACCCCAGGAACCTATTGCGGAAAAGCAACTGGATGAAGCCAGCATCGCCGCGGCAGTAAAAAATAATGCCTTGGCGTTAATTACTATTGGTCGCAGCTCGGGGGAGTTCTCTGACCGTAAGGCAGAAAATGACTTTTACTTAAGTGACAATGAGCAGGCGTTGTTAACCAGAGTCAGCAAAGCGTTTAAGAAAGCCAACAAGCCGGTCATTGTGGTGATGAACATTGGTGGCGTTATCGAAATGGAAAGTTGGAAGGATAAAGCCGATGCCATACTGTTAGCCTGGCAACCCGGGCAGGAGGCCGGCAACGCTATCGCCGATGTGGTCAGTGGCAAAGTCAATCCGTCGGGCAAATTGCCAACCACGTTCGCCAGACGGTTGGAAAGTTATCCGGCCTCAACCAATTTCCCGGGGGTAGTAACCGACCCGGATGCCAAGCCGGATATGATGGGTTATGTACCCGCCGAGGTAACCTATCTGGACGGCACGGACATCGGCTATCGCTACTTCCAGAAGGCTCCGGAAAAGGTGGTCTATCCATTTGGCTACGGCCTTTCTTACACGTCATTTTCTTTTGCTGAGTTGACTGCGCGAGTGGCGGGTGGTGACGTTAAATTAGGGTTTAAAGTAACCAATACCGGCGACAAAGCTGGCAAGCAGGTGGCGCAAATCTATGCCTCAAATCAAAGCGCTGAAGGGGCTGTCAGTACATTGAAAACCTTCGCTAAAACGCGCCTGTTACAGCCCGGCGAGAGTCAGTTATTTCAACTGACCGTGCCGCTCGAAGACCTGGCTGAATATGATTCGGCATCAAAACAATGGAAACTCACCGCCGGTCAGTATCGCATCGATCTGGCAAGCTCAATCCAGTCTGTCGAGTCAAGCACCACCGTTGCGGTTAATCAGACACAGTATTTTGCATTGTAAACCCAGGAGACCAAACTTAATGAAAACATTCACAATGCCTAAAGCACTCCTTGCGGTGACACTCGGGACAACAATTTTTACTGCCGGCTGCGTAGATTCCGCTGGCAATGCACAGAGCATCCCCGCTGATAGCGGCCCCGAGGCGACAATTAATAGCGGCACGTTGGCAGGCATCGGGCTTGATGGTCTGAAGGTGTTTAAAGGGATACCCTATGCGGCTGCGCCGGTAGGAGAGAATCGCTGGCGAGCACCGCAACCTATTTCCTGGACAGGCACCAAAGAGGCAACCTCATTTGGCAACGATTGTATGCAAAAGCCTTTCCCCAGTGATGCCGCTCCGCTTGGTGAAGTACCGGCTGAAGACTGCTTATACCTCAATGTGTGGGCTCCAGACACGACTGAAAAAGCCCCGGTGGTGATTTGGATCCATGGAGGCGGCTATGTCAATGGTGGCGCATCGCCGGCAGTCTATGATGGCACTGAATTTGCCAAAGCCGGCGTGGTATTTGTTAGCTTTAATTACCGGCTCGGTCGGTTTGGCTTTTTTGCTCATCCTGCCCTAAGCGCAGCCGATGAGGGCCCGATTGGCAACTACGCGTTTATGGATCAGATTGCCGCCGTGCAATGGGTAAAAGAAAATATCGCTGCGTTTAATGGTGACCCTGAGCAAATTACGCTCATGGGGGAATCTGCCGGTGGTGGTTCCGTGCATACCTTAATGCAGGCTCCTGCCTCAAAAGATCTGATCCAGCGTGCCATCATTATGTCGGGCGGAGGCCGCTCACTGATGGGTGAACGTAGTATTACTGAGGGCACGGATCAGTATCCCTCGGCGGAGCAAATTGGTCTGAACTTTGCCGAAAAACACGGTATTGAGGGAACCGGTCCCCAAGCGTTAAAAGCTATGCGAGCTTTGTCGGCCGAAGAAGTACTCGATGGTTTGAGTATGATGGCGCTATTTATGCCGTCTTCCGGTAAACCCACTTACGTAGGCGGTCCACTGGCTGACGGTGAGATTGTACAGGGGAGTACCCAACAGATGGTGGAAGCCGGTAAAGTTGCACGAATCCCGGTGATGGTTGGCACAACGAGTCAGGACATTGGCTTTGGAATGGCAAAAACCAAAGAGGAGCTTTACAGTTCTTTTGGGCCGTATGCTGACGAAGCCAAAGCGGCCTATGATCCGAATGATCAGATCCCGCTGCAGATCCTTAATTTCATCGTAGGTCAGGATCGCGGTATGCAAGAGCCTGCGCGTTACTTTGCCAGCAAAATGACAGAGCTGGATCAACCGGTTTATCTTTATCGCTTTTCCTATGTTGCTGAAGCGATTCGTGATGGCCAGGGCGCCCAGCATGCCAGTGAAATTCCGTTTTTCTTTAAAACGATTGATGACAAATACGATGAGTTGACTCAGCAGGATAAAAAGGCGTCAGAACTGCCCTTTAACTATGTGTTGAACTTTGTCAAAACCGGTAATCCAAATGGTCCAGGTCTGACGGAATGGGAAGCGTTCGATCCCCAGGCAGGCAACATTATGGACATCACTATGAACGCTGAAGCGGTTCACGGCGTGGACCCGTGGAAAGCGCGTATGGATGTGGTGGAGAAGGCGGCCAGCTTAATGCCGCCCCGTTAGGCGCAATTGACAATAACAAGTGCCAGGTAATCACTGTGTGAACCTGGCGCTTGTTGTGTTTCAGCCGACCAGAGACCTGTCTTTCGACTCTATTATAAAGTCTTTTAAGGCCCTGGCTGCCGGTGACAGGTGAGTACCCCGGCGTTTTAGCAGACTGATTTCTCTGCGAATACTGGGCTGGGTTAACGGGATTGCCACCAAATGATCTGACAGGCCATTCTGAATACCAAAGCTGGGCAAGATAGTTAAGCCAAGGCCCGCTTCTGCGTAGCCGAGTGCCGTAGGCATCAGGCGAGGTTCGAGAACAATATCCAGCTTCATATTTTGCGACAGTGCCATACTGTCAATCAATGTCCGAATGGTCGTGCCCTTGTCCATGGCAATCAGTTTTTCGTCAGCTAAATCCTGCCATGTCAGTTCACTGAGGTTAGCAAAGCGGTGGGTTTTCTGACAAACCACAATCAACGAATCTTCCATAATGGGAATAGCTTCTAGTTCCCGGTTTGTTTGCGTGTAAGTCAAACCAAAATCGATCCGCTTATCCTTAATGGCATCAAGAATATCCTGGCCGGCGCCATCAATCACATTAAGCCTGATATCCGGATACTGATCGTTAAAGCGTTTGAGGATGTCGGGCAGGAAATTGCGGCATACCGAAGGCACCGCTGCAATGGAGACCCGTCCCCGGCGAATCGATTTATAGGTTTTAACATCATAAATGGCCTGCTCAAAATCGGCTACCAGTTTTTCTGCTGTCGCCCTAAAGTTGTTGCCTGCTTCCGTTAATTCAACCTGGCGGGTATGACGGCGTACTAACTGTACACCAAAATCTTGTTCCAGTTGTTGGATCAGTGAGCTGAGTGCCGGTTGGGTCAGGCAAACTTTCTCGGCAGCCTTGGTGAAATGAAGTTCGGCGGCAACCGCAATAAATGCCTTCAAGTGTTTGATATTTATCATAAACGGATTTCATTCTATTTATTGGATATATTTATTGATATATAGGATTAATCGATTTGCTTAATAGATTATAGAAGACCATAGTATGAACAACTTGTAAATACAAAGTAGATATGACGTTATTTAGCATGTAAAACGTTGCATGATACTGGAGCCACTATGTACTCATTGCTCAAAGGCACGACCATTCTCGATCTAACCACCATTGTACTGGGGCCTTATGCCACACAGTTCCTTGGCGATTTTGGCGCCGATGTTATTAAAATTGAAAATCTATCCGGCGACCTGTTTCGTACGGTAAGGCCGGGTCGCTCCAAAGAAATGGGCGCAGGGTTTATGAACTGCAATCGTAATAAACGCTCAATTGCGATGGATCTGAAAACACCTGAAGGGAAAAACATTCTTGCGCGCCTGGTTAAGCAGGCCGACGTTGTCGTGCACAACATGCGTAGTTCAACAGCAAAACGACTTGGCGTTGATTACGCGAGTTTAAAAGCGATAAATTCAAAAATTGTATATTGTTTTGCACCGGGCTTTGGTCAAAGCGGTAAATATTCAGAAAAGCCTGCTTACGACGATATTATTCAAGCCGAAAGTGGTGTTGCATACCTGAACCGCGATGCCCAGGGACAACCCAAATTTATTCCCACTATTATTTGCGATAAGGTGGGGGGAATGCATCTTGCCATGGCGGTTCTGGCCGGATTGAATTACCGGCTGCGCTGTGACGAAGGTTGTGTCATAGAGACCCCGATGTTTGAGGGCATGGTATCATTTTTAATGACCGAGCAGCTCGCCGGAGAAACCTTTGTACCGCCGATTGGCGGTACTGGGTATGAGCGCTTGAATTCGCCCTATCGCAGGCCTTTTCCAACGGCCGACGGTTACATCAGTATCCTGCCCTATAGCACTCGCCACTGGCAGAAATTTTTTGCGCTGGTAGGGCGTGACGATATGGTCAATAGCGAGATTGTAACCGACCCGGTACTACGCAGTGAAAACGTTGGCTCGCTTTATAAAATCGTGAGTGAATGCACGCCGGATAAATCTACCGACCAATGGTGTGAGGCATTAGGCAACATTGATGTCCCTTTTGCACCAGTGAATGATGTGGCGTCGCTACTCAATGATCCGCATCTGACTTCGCAAAACTTCTTTACCGAATATGACCATCCTACTGAGGGGCGCTTACGCAACGCCGCTTCGCCATTTTTCGCTGAGGGTATCGATCAGGTTAACGATATTCCACCACCGCGCTTAGGTCAGGATACGGCGGACATTCTTCAGAATTTAGGTTTTCAAACCAGTGAAATTGACGCCATGCAGAATGCCAATGTAGTGCTGTGTCAAGCGAATGAAAAAAAATAAGGGGCGCAATATGAGCAGAATGATACCGTTTTTCTCCAAATGCAGTGCTGCATTAATCGCTATTGTGGTTACCTGGGGGGTAAGTGCAAGCTCAGGTCAGGCCAACACGCGTTTTGATACCCTTACACAGCAACTCGATGAGTTGGTGGCTGAAGGGGTCATGCCAGGGTCAATCACTTACGTGGTCGACGATGGCGAGGTTGTTTATCATTACATGAATGGCTATCAGGATATTGACAGTCAGACCGCAATGACAGAAGACACCTTGTTTCGCTTTTATTCGATGTCAAAGCCGATCACCAGTGTGGCAATCATGTTATTGCAGGAAGCGGATAAGCTCTCGGTGGATGACCCGGTAGAAAAGTTTATTCCGGCGTTTAAAGATGTCCGGGTTTATGTCTCCGGTACCGTGGACAATATGGTGACAGAGCCGCTTAAGCGTTCTATGACTATCGGTGATTTGCTGGCCCATAAATCGGGTATCACTTACCATTTTACAGGCACCACGGCCGTGCATCAGTATTATCGCAAATACGGGGTAAAACGCGATACCCCGGTTGGCACATTGCCTACCGACGGCGCACCGGCAAAGAACCTTGCCGAGCTAACCGAGCGTCTGGCAAAAGCGCCATTATTGCATCAGCCCGGTGAGCACTTTACTTACAGCTATTCAACTACATTATTGGGTCGAATTATTGAGTTGGTTAGCGGTCAGTCGCTGGATATTTATTTACAGGAAAATGTGTTCAAACCGCTGGGGATGGACGACACCATGTTTTTCGTGAGAGGGAGCGATCTGGATCGTTTTGTCACCAATTACAATATGACCGACAGCGGCCTAGTCGAGATTGAAAACCGTGACAATACCGATTACAAAGATCCCGACCGGTTACTCGACGGTGGTGGCGCGCTGGCGGGGACGGCTGCGGACTACCTTGCCTTTGCCACCATGTTGGCCAACAAGGGGACATATCAGGGCAAACAGTTTCTCTCCGAGTCTTCCGTTGATGCCCTGTTTGCCCCTCGCATTACAATCGACCAAATGGGCGCAGACAAATTGATGGAATTTGGCTATGGGTTTGCTATTGGCTCGCCGGTTACCGAGCGGATCAATTTTATGCCGGATAATACCTTTGGCTGGGCCGGTTCAGGCAATACCCTTTTCTGGGTAAATCCCCAAACCCACTCCCTGGTAGTGTTTATGACTCAGGTGATCACCCCGCCGCCCTTTAATATGCAGGTGCCATTTCGCGAGTATCTCATTCAGGCAACCGACGGACGGTAACGCATGTTGGGATTGGCGGGTTTTATTACCATAGTAGGGGTACTCATAGGGATTTTAAGTAAGCGTCTGTCACCGTTAATGGCGCTTATCCTAATCCCGGCAGTAGTAACAGTGTTGATAGGCCAGGGGGCGGCCCTCCCGGACTACATGATCAAGGGTATCGTCAGTATTGCCCCGGTGGCCGTGATGTTCATGTTTGCTATCTTGTTTTTTGGCCTGATGAATGACGTTGGCGTATTTAATCCCATCATAAATACCACCATAAAAGTTTGTGGCAGCGACCCCCGAAAGCTGTTTATGGGAGTGGTGCTGATAACGTCGCTGGTGCACCTGGATGGCTCCGGAGCCAGTACTTTCCTGATTGTTGTACCTGCGGTGCTACCCATTTTTGATGCCTTAAAACTCGACCGCAGAATACTGGCCTGTTTGGTAGCGATGGCTGCCGGAGTGAATAATATGTTGCCCTGGGGGGGGCCTACCATCAGAGCTGCTGCCGCGCTGGATGTGCCGGTAATGGAACTGTATCAGCCTCTGTTCATGGTGCATTTGAGTGGCTTATTGTTCGTTTTTGCGGTGGCCTATTGGTTGGGGGCAAAAGCGCGAAAATCGTTACCATCCGGTGTTTGCCTGGTCTCTGTACACGGAGCCGGTGAAGCCGCTGTTTCGGTGTCGGGTGCCCGGTGGATGCTGAATCTGCTATTAATTGTGCTGGTTATCATCTCAATTATTGCCAGTCTGCTACCTCCCGCCATTGCATTTATCGGCGGTACCCTCGTTGCATTGTTAATGAATTACACCAATGTGGATAGTCAAAAAGCGCGTATCGATGCGCATGCAAAACCCGCTTTTATGATGGTGACCATATTGTTTGCTGCGGGCTGTTTTACCGGCATATTGCGCCACTCAGGTATGCTCGATGCCATGGCACATCAAGGCGGGGCGCTATTGCCGCAAGCGATGATTAATTATTTGCCGCTGGTAATGGCACTGGTGGCAATGCCACTGAGTTTACTGTTTGATCCCGATTCATTTTATTTTGGCATATTGCCCGTATTGGCGGGCATAGCGGGTGACGCCGGGGTTGGCACAGAGAGCCTGGCTCATGGCGCATTGCTCGGCCAGATGACAACCGGCTTTCCGGTTAGCCCGCTGACGCCGGCGACCTTTATGTTGGTGGGGCTGGCCCGGATAAGTCTTGCCGATCATCAGCGTTTCGCTTTTGGCTATCTCTATCTCACCTCATTATTTATGACCGTTATAGCGGTATTGACCGGAGTCATTGGTTTATGAACATACCCGATATTGCTGACAGTGTTGTCAAAGTCGCCGAAATGGGGGCCCGGGACGGGCTACAAAATGAAAAACAATTGATTACGCCTGACTGCAAAATTGAGCTTATCGATAAGTTGGCAGCCGCCGGCCTTAAGTATATTGAAGCCGGGAGTTTTGTGAGCCCGAAATGGGTGCCACAAATGGCTGATAGCGATGCGGTATTTGCAGGTATTTCCCGTCAGCCCGGCGTTACCTATGCTGCGTTGACTCCCAACCTGCGCGGCTGGCAGGGCGCATGCGCGGCCAATGCCGATGAAATTGCGGTATTTGCTTCAGCGTCAGAAAGTTTTAGCCAGAAAAATTTAAACTGTGATATCGCCACCAGTCTGGCCCGGTTTGAGCCGGTGGTTACTGCGGCGAAAGCACAGGGTGTCGCGGTTCGCGGTTATGTGTCGTGCATCCTGGGTTGCCCCTATGAAGGGGAGGTAAAAGCGGCCAGTGTACAAGGTGTTACCGAAGCATTGCTGGAAATGGGATGCTATGAAGTGTCTCTGGGAGACACCATAGGTACCGGCACGCCCGGACGAACTCGGGCTTTGCTTAAATACCTGAGCAGCAGCATTGCGACCAGGCATATTGCCATGCATATGCACGACACTTATGGGCAGGCTATCGCCAATATTTACATTGGCCTGGAAGAAGGGGTTCGAACCTTTGATGCTTCGGTAGCCGGATTAGGTGGTTGTCCCTATGCAAAAGGCGCTACTGGCAATGTGGCCACCGAGGATTTAATTTATTTGCTGGAGCAGGAAGGCATCTCCCATGGGGTTGATTTCGACCAATTGTGCCGCGTTGGTGAATGGATCAGCGCAGCTTTGGGCAAGCCTTATGCGGCCCGGGCAGGGCGGGCCTGGCGAAGTAAGGAGTGCTGAAAGTGCGAAGCTTATTAATACTGGTCTGGGCATTGTTGAGCCATGCCGTTAGCGCAGACGATCATCGCCAATGTGAGGGATTAACTGACTTACAGGTTGAGCGGGGGGAAGTCTTATCGGCGGTTGATAGCGACAGCCGGTGCGAAGTGGTGGTCAGAGTCTGGCCTGAACAAAGTCGTTCTGACAATTCGTTTATCGATGTCACAGTATGGATGCCAGGTTCCTCATCCTGGAATCAGCGGTTCTTAGGCGTGGGCAATGGCGGGTACAGCCCGCGCCTGCCGGTTGAAGTTATGCAGGCCAGAGTGGCGGAAGGCTTTGCCGTTGCTGCATCTGACACCGGACACAAAACGGAACAGCTCAATTTTATGCTTGCAGCACCGGAGCGAATGGACTACTGGGGCCGAACTGCAGTGCATGTTATGGCCCGGTACGCAAAAATGTTAATAAACACTTACTACCAACAAGCATCAGAATATAACTATTTTGCTGGTTGCTCTACCGGCGGTCATCAGGCGCTGGCATCGGCGCAGTATTATCCGCATGATTTTGATGGCATTGTGGCTGGCGCGCCGGGTCATAATCGTGTTGCGCTCAACGCGGCGTTTTTGTGGCTTTATCAGCAAAGTCACCAAG
>CETX01023455.1_pt1 | contig 12127 bp, 7 predicted proteins | sample 356501 | NCBI WGS metagenome assembly CETX01 (sample SAMEA2623390, study PRJEB7988) | marine metagenome | biome: marine biome (ENVO:00000447); feature: mesopelagic zone (ENVO:00000213); material: "saline water (ENVO:00002010), including plankton (ENVO:xxxxxxxx)" | depth 450 m | reverse complement strand
CTCGACAGCCTCAAATCCGGCAAGCAAGCCGTGGCCGCTGACTGCCGTCAGGCCATCCGCAACATCGATAAGTTGCTGGGCGATGCCAGCCCGAAGGTGATCGAGAAAGGTGTTCCCATCGTGCGTGGCAAGAAGGCCGAACCCCTGGGCACTCTTTCGATCCTGATGAGCACCGGTGACAGTGGCAACAATTCGCTGCCAGAGCATCTGAACGACAACAAGATCATCAACACCCTGGCTGCTCTCCAGAACCGCCACAAGTCCCGGGACATTATCCTGGTGTCGAAAGACATTAACATGCGCCTCAAGGCAAGGGGCTTCGGCGTCGAAGCTCAGGACTACCACAACGACCAGTTGCTCGATGACATTGATCTTCTGCCCAAGGGCTACCGGGAATTCCCCAACTCCTTCTGGGACACCATCGAGAAAGTGGAGACGGTTCAGCGGGAGGGTTCAACCGAACATATCCTCAAGCGGGAAGGCGAGCTGGCGAAGCTGAACATCAATGAATTCGTCATCGATCAAATGGGCTTCGTCGGTAAGGTGGTGGACCTCTCCGACGACCAGTTGATCATCAAGGACCTGCACCAACACGACCTGATGAACGAGGAAGTCTGGGGCCTGGTTCCCCGGGACATCTATCAGGCCATGGCGCTGAACCTGCTCCTGGACCCGGACATCCACCTGGTCAACCTCACCGGCTCCGCCGGCTCGGGCAAAACCATCCTGGCGCTGGCTGCGTGTATCGAGATGACCGTGGCCAGCAAGCTCTACAAGCGCATTATTGCCACCCGCTCCACCCAGGGCCTCGACGAGGACATCGGGTTCCTGCCCGGCACTGAAGCCGAGAAAATGGAGCCCTGGCTGGGCGCCATCGTCGACAACCTGGAAGCGCTCCACGAAGACGACGAGAACATGACCGCCAGCGTTGACTACATCCTCAGCAAGGTGCCCCTGCACTTCAAATCCATGAATTACATCCGGGGCCGCAGCTTCCAGCACAGCCTGATCATTATCGATGAATCACAGAACCTGACGCCCCATCAGATCAAGACCATCATTACCCGGGCCGGCAACGGGTCAAAGGTGATCTGCCTCGGCAACCTTGCGCAGATCGATACCCCCTACCTGAGTGCCCTGAGCTCGGGCCTCACCTACATGACCGAACGATTCAAGCGCTTTCGACATGGCGCCCACATCCACCTGCAGGGTGTTCCCCGGTCGCTACTGGCAGAATTTGCCGAAGCCAATCTCTGACATTGGCGAGCATTTAAAGAACGAAAAAAAGGGGCAGAACCCGAGTTCTGCCCCTTTCTCACTTAATCAGTAATGCCTACACCCGATACCGACTGACCTGCTCTGACATCTCGGACGCCAGGTTCTTCAGCCGTTGAGTTGCATCTCCGGCCCGACGGGTTCCCTGCGCCGTCTGTTCGGTAATCGCGACGATCTCATGCACGTTCTGATTAATGGTCTCGGAAACGCTGGTCTGCTCTTCGGCTGCGCTGGCAATCTGTGTATTCATGTCCGTGATCGTTGCCACAGCCTGACCAATGCGCTGCAGCGCATCGTTGACCTGCCGGGTTTCTTCCACGGTCGCTTCGCTGCGCTCACTGATGGAAGCAATTACCTTGACCGCATTCCCTGCCCCAGACTGAAGCCGCTCAATCATATCCTGGATTTCCTGGGTGCTCTGCTGGGTCCGGCGAGCCAGCGTTCGAACTTCGTCAGCCACCACGGCAAAACCCCGACCGGCCTCGCCGGCCCGTGCCGCTTCGATCGCAGCGTTGAGGGCCAACAGGTTGGTCTGATCAGCAATTTCGCGAATGACCTCCAGTACGCTATCAATCCGGCGAGAGTCAGTGCCAAGCTGCTCGATAACCCGAACGCCCTCTCCCACCTGCTCGGAGAGCCCGCCAATAACTTCGGTAGCCTGATGTACCAGGCCCTGGGCATCGCAAACCTGTCCATTGGCATGATCGGCGGCCGTGGAGGCTTCACTCGCGTTGCTCGCAACCTCCTGGGCAGCTGCGGTCATTTCGTTCATCGCCGTTGCCACCTGATCACTCTCGGATTTCTGTCGCTCGACGCCCTGCTCGGCTTCAGTCATGACCTGGTTCAAATCAGCCGTGGCCTCGTTCAGCGTGCGGGTAGACGACAGCACGCGTTCAACCAGTCCGTGCACCTGGTCGGCGAAACTGTTAAAGGCAGTCGCCAACTGTCCAAGCTCATCCTTGCCGGAAACGTCAAGACGACGGGTCAGGTCGCCATCGCCGCTGGCGATGTCATTCATTGCCGACACGGCCGATTTCAGGGGCCGAATGATGCTGCGGACCACGATCAGGGCAAGCAGGACGATCAGCGCCAATGCGACAAGTGAGGTGCTGACTGAGCCTATCACGGCGTCCTCGAGTGAAGTCCCCACCTGGCTTTCCATCGCCGCTACCTGGGCCTCAAGGCCGTCAATCCAGAAGCCGGTGCCGATCATCACACCCCACTTGGGCAGCATTTCCGCATAGCCCAGCTTGGGCGCTACTTGTCCGGTTTCGCTGTTTTTCCAACCATAAGGCACATAACCGCCGCCATTGCGCGCCGCCTTTACCAGCTCACGAATCAGGAAGGTTCCGTTGGGATCCTGGAAGTCCCAGAGATTTTTGCCTTCCAGAGACTGGTTGACGCCGTGCATCACATTGACACCCCGGGTGTCATACGCAAAAAAATAACCGGTGCTTCCCGAATCGTTAAAACGAAGCTGTCGCAGGATCTCCCACGCTTTCTCGCGCACCTCCGGATCGTCTGCGGACCCAGGCTGATTATAGAGATGCTCGATGGAAGACTTTGCAACGGCCAGATAATTCTGCAGTTCCTGGCGTTTACTCTCTTCCATATCGGAGGAGAAACCGGCAACGGCCTCTTCGCCAATAGCACTGGCCTGGTTAAGGTTGTAACTGGTCAGGAATGCCGTGAGCACAATCACCGGCACCAGGGCCAGCAACAGTACCCGTGTCTGGATGGTCAGGTTTTTCATGACTGGTAGTCTTTTTGGTTAAGTGATCAATTCGCCGGGCGATCCGGCATGGAAAAAGTCGCAGAGACTACGCAAAAACCGGGGGCAATATCATTGATGATACTGCGTAGTTTGTTTCCAGCCTGTAACCATGCCGGTAAATTTTTGTTGCTCATCAATCCTTGAACTGGGCTTTGTCCAACCCATGCTTGCGCATCTTGTCGTACAGGGTTTTCCGGGCAATACCGAGCTGGACCATGGTGTCCTTGATGCTGCCATGGCTGGCATTCAGGGCGCTGATAATGGCAGAACGCTCGAAACCGTCCATCATTTCGGCGAGCGTCTGTCGACCCGCCACATTGGCCGTATCCGCAGGTTCGTTCTCATCCAGCGCTGCCGGCCCCAGCAGGACATAACGTTCAGCCAGGTTCCGAAGTTCGCGAACGTTGCCGGGCCATGAATGTTGCATCAGCCGGGCGGCCTGACCAGCATCAAGCGGTATGCTCTCCCGATCGTAACGGGCCGCGGCAATCAGCACGAAATGATGGAACAGCAGGGGAATGTCCTCTTTCCGCTCTCTCAAAGGCGGGATGTCAACTTTGACCACATTCAGCCGGTAATAGAGATCGGGCCGGAATTCGCCGTCGTCACTGAGTTTTTTCAGATCCGCCTTAGTGGCGGCGATGATCCGGACATCCACCTCCTGAACCTTATTGCTGCCCAGACGCTCGACCCGTTGTTCTTCCAGCACCCGCAGGAGTTTCACCTGCAAGGGCACGGGCATACTCTCAACCTCATCCAGGAACAGGGTGCCCTTGTGGGCGTGCTCGATCTTGCCGATACGGCGCTTTTCAGCCCCGGTGAACGCCCCGGCCTCATGGCCAAACAACTCGCTTTCAATCAGGTTCTCGGGCACCGCGCCGCAGTTGATTGCTACAAAGTTGTGGGCACTGCGTCCACTGTTCTCATGAATGTATCGGGCCAGCGCATCCTTCCCGGACCCAGTTTCCCCGTGCAGAAGAATATTGGCCGAAATATCGAGGATGGGATCAACGGTCGCCATGACCTTTTGCATCAACGGCGAATCCCCCAACATTCGTGGACCGGGTCTGGCCAGGTGTCGCAGCTGTGCTTTCAGTCGACGGTTCTCGAGGGCCAGATGCCGTTTTTCCAGGGCATGACGGAGCAGTTCAATCAGTTCATCATGATCAAACGGCTTCTCGATAAAGTCGTAAGCGCCCTGCTGCATGGCCGTTACTGCCGTGCTTATGTCGCCCTGCCCGGTAAGAATGATCACGGGAATGGTGTTATCGATAGCTCGAAGCCGGTCCAGCAACTCCAGGCCGGTCATCTCCGGCATGTTGTAGTCGCAGAGAACCACGCCGTCGTAGTCGGCGTTGATATGTCCCAGCGCCGATGGCGCATCTTCGAAGCAGCTGACCGGCAACTCCTCCAGGGTCAGTGTCTGGGCAATAGCCTGGCGGATGTGTGGATCGTCGTCCACAAAGATTACCGAGGGTTCTGTCATTCCATGGCCTCCCGCTTCTTGAGGGTTACGACGAATTCTGCGCCCGGCCCATCCCGGCGGTTACGACCGGTCAGGCTGCCACCCAGCGCATCCACAATCTGGCGCGATATGGAAAGCCCAAGACCCAGTCCCTGCTTGACCGATTTGGTGGTAAAAAAGGGCTCGAAAATCTGTTCGGTGTCGCCCTGCAATCCGGGCCCGTTATCGCGCACCAGGCATTTCCAGTGCTGCTCGGTTTCTTCTATATCAATCCGGATTTCCGGCCGAGCACCACCCTCTACCGCCTGAACCGCGTTCGCCATCAGGTTAACCATAACCTGCTCTATCCGGATCAGGTCACCGTGGCACATCACCGGCGAGTCCGGACGGTGCCACTGGATATCGATTTCCGAGCTCGATTGCTGGGCAACGATAATTTTCAGGGATGCGTCAATCGGTTGCCGGAGATCCACCACCGCTGGCGGGCCTTCGGATTTGCGCGCAAAAACCTTGAACTGCCGGGTCAGCTCCGCCATCTTGTCACACAGCAGGATGATTTCTGACAGGTTAGCATCCACCATCTCCCCGGCACCTTTCTCCAGGAAGCGGCGGCTGTTTCGGGCATAGGTCTGAATGGCCGTCAGAGGCTGGTTCATTTCATGGTTGAGGCCCGCGGACATCTGACCCAGCACCGCCAGTTTTGCAGCCTGGATCAGCTCCTGCTGTGTTTCCCGCAGCTCGGTTTGGGTGCGTTCTCGCTCCCGGATCTCCTCCACCAGTTTGCGATTGGAGTTCTCCAGGTCTGCGGTTCGCTCGGCCACGCTTCGCTCCAGCTGCTCGCCCCGAAGAGCCAGTTCAGCCTCGCGCCGGTAGCGCTCGCGCAGGTACAGCCAGGTCAACAGGCCACCAAAGAACAGCGCTGCCCCACCGACCGCAAAACCCAACCGGGTCCAGACGACCGAGCGAGTGCTCACCATGACTTGAAGCGTCCAGTCCATCCTTGGCAGAGGCGTGCTTACGCTCAGATATTCCCGGGGTTTGCCACTGTCCTGGATACGGACCGTTGCTGACTGCTCGAGAAGCCCCCATGGGGTTCCCAACGTTTTCAGTGCCATTGGCGTCAAATCACGGCCTGGATAACGCCGGCGGGAATACTCGTCGGGCACGGCATCGGCCATCCCCGAGAAATTGCGGTAAAGCCAGTCCTGCCTGCTCGCGAGAAAACTGATGCCATTATGATCAAGCACGACCATCTCCGCCTCTCGCAAGCCAGTAGGGCGATCCCATTGGGATTCCAGTTCGTGAACCAGAACCTTCACGGCGACCACCCCGATAATCTGGCCGCCCTCGTCCCGAACCGGATGCGAGAAATACAGACCCCGAACGCCAGACATCAGGCCGAGGGCGAAATAGATCGCCGAATCGCCCGACTCCATCGCCTCATAGAAATACGGCCGGAAATTGAAATTCCGCCCGACAAAACTGTCTGGCTGCAGGTAGTTGTTGGCTGCGATCGTCAGGCCGCGAGTATCCATCAGGTAGACATCCGAACTGCCTACGATAGTGGCCATGCGCTGCATCTGTTCATTGGCCGCGAGAATAGCAGAGGGATTGTCAGGCGCCTCCAGCGCCCGTTGCAATAACGGATGCTCGGCCATCAGCTCGGGCACCGGGAGATATCGGTTCAGTTCGTTGGCCACCAACTGGCGATACCGGAAGGACTCCTCCAGGCTCTCCTGCTCCACCTGCCGGTATCCAACCCAGCCACCGAGCAGCCAGGCGGCCACCAGGGTCGCCACGAAAAGGAGAAAAACGCCAATACGGTAAGGCATAGGGTCCGGTTCCCGAAAAACCGCGGAAAGCCGCTAGAGTATAGCCAGGCCGGGTGCAGAACAACCGTGCGATGCTTCCATGGCACGGTTGTTCTGACCCAGACAGCAAGCCCCCGTTACAGGGCGCCAGCTGTGGCAAGGCGAGTTTTACGCTGCTTCTGGATGACGAACGCCAGGACCGCCAGGGCAATACCGGTGAGATCCGTCCAGAGCCCTCCCTCGATCATCAGCAACGCGGCCGCAATCAGCAGGAGTCGCGTTATCCAGGACGCGGAAATGCTCGCAAACCAACCGAGCACGCCGCCAGAAAGCATGTAAACGCCAAAGGTTGCGGTTACCAGCGCCCTCGCGATCTCGAACCAGCCGGCTTCCATCAACAACGCGCCGTTGTAGAAGAACATGAAAGGCACGATGAAGGCTGCGATGCCAATCCGGAACGAGGCCACGGAGGTTTCCATGGCGTTGGCGCCCGATATGCCTGCAGCGGCATAGGAGGCCAGCGCAACCGGCGGTGTGATCGCGGAAACTACAGCGAAGTAGAACACGAAGAAGTGCGCCGTCAGCGGTTCAATACCCAACTGGACAAGGCCGGGCGCGACCACTGAGGCAGCTACCGCATAGGCCGCCGTGGTCGGCATCCCCATACCCAGTAGAATGGAAATGAACATGGCGAAGATCAGCGCCAGCAACTGGCTCGTGGCCGCAACGTCCAGCAACAGCACAGAGAAGCGCGCGCCCACTCCCGTCAGCGAAATCACGCCCACGATTACCCCGGCCGCTGCGCACACCACGATAATCTGGATCGCCATATAGGAAGCAATTTCCAGTGCCTGAAGGATATGCCGCAGACCCATCTTGTTGGGTGACAGCCAGCTCACGACCGCGGCAGAAACGGTCGCCAGGGTGCCGGCCCGGATCACCGAATAGCCCATGAACAAGGCGACAATCAGGATTATGATCGGCACGAACAGATAGCACTGCTTCATCATGGTTCTAAGCTTTGGCAGCTCGTCTTCACGCATGCCGCGCATGCCGGTCTTGGCGGCTTCAAAATCCACCATGAAGTAGACCGAGGCAAAATACAGGATCGCCGGAATGATCGCCGCGATGGCTATCTCGGTGTAGGGAATGCCGGTAATCTCCGCCATGATAAAGGCGCCGGCGCCCATGATCGGCGGCATGATCTGACCACCGGTGGACGCGGCCGCCTCGACAGCGCCTGCGGATTGCTTGCTGTAGCCCACCTTCTTCATCAATGGAATCGTCAGGGAGCCGGTGGATACCACGTTGCCGGCACTGGTGCCGTTGATCATACCCATCAGGCCCGATGCAAAGATCGATACCTTGGCCGGGCCACCCCGGGAACGGCCGGCCGCCGCAAAGGCAAAGTTCACGAAGTAGTCACCCACCTTCGAGGACTGCAGGAAGGCGGCAAAAATGATGAACAGAATGATGTATGTCGAAGACACCGCCGTGGTCGGCCCAAGGATTCCGGCATCGGTATACACCTGACTGAAGAAACGCTGAACCGAAAGCCCCGGGTAACCGAGGAAACCTGGCAGGTAGGGTCCTGCGAAAACATAGGCCAGAAACACCAGACCGATGATCACCAGTGCCATCCCCGCCACGCGCCGGGTAAGTTCCATGATCAGGGCCGTGCCGGCAATGGCTGCAAACGAGATACCCAGCGGCGCAAAGGAGGTGCCGGTCGACATCCGCATGGACGTGTTATAAACCACCAGGAAATAGGCGGCCACGGCCAGCGAGCAGACTATCAACACCAGGTCGGGCACACTGAATACCGATCGCTCGCGCTGATGAAACCAGCTCATGACAATGCCAACACCGGTCGCCGCCAGCAGCGGCCAGCCAAAGTGCCACACCTCCAGTTCGACCGGAATCCGCATGGCGCCGTTCTGAACCATCTGCCAGAACGAAAATGTCTGATACAACACATAGAGAGCCGGCAGCATGGCACCGGCACTGATCCAGGTTGTCCACCGGTGGCGTGCGCCGCCCTCTTCCGATGACACAAACCGGGCGCCGGCAAACAGAACGAAACCCAGCACCAGGGCACCGGCAATGTGCACAATCCGGAACGACCAGGTTTCCAGGGGCGCTATGTTCAGGGAATACAGGTGAAAGGCTGAATAGGCTATCGCCAGCAGCGCGACGAATTTCAGCAGGCCGCCTTCGAAAAGCCGGCGGTTGGCTTCGACCGGTTCCTCGTCCACGTTGTGCGCGAGTACATGGTCTTCGCCCACTTCAATGTCCGGAAGGTCTTTGGAATCTTGTTCGGTAGTCATGACACACCCTGCTTGCAGGCAAATCGGAGCCAGAACTCGGCTGGCCATACATTGCAGGAGGCTGCAGGGCAGCCTCCTGCTCGAGCACTGTTACTTGATCTGGCTGTCTTCGATCGGGTAACCATTCTCGTTGAACCAACGCGCAGCGCCCGGGTGCCAGGGCAGGACGTTGTTCTTTGTGTAGTTCTCGGGTACCGAGTTACGGGCCGCCTTGTGAATGGAGACCATCTTGTCGTTGTTCTCCATGGTCAGCTTGGTGATTTCATACACGAAGCTTTCAGATACATCACAGTTGACCATCGCGAAGTTCCACATGGATACCACGCGGGAAGGCGCATCCAGGGACTGGTAGGTGGACGCCGGAATGATGAACTCGGACACCGGGAAGTTGCTGATAATGGTCTCGGCCTCGGCATCGTTCATACCGATGATGTTCACGTCGGTTTGCACTTCCAGCTGGCTGACCGCAGGAATGGGAATACCGGCGGCGAAGGCAACCACATCAATCAGTCCATCCTGAAGCTGACCGCCCAGATCAGACCAGCTGCCGTTGCGGCGTTCGAAGTTCACACCCAGGGTCTCCATCATGCGCGGAAAGTAGGTGTCCGAGGTGGAGCCCGCCGGACCAAAACCGATCGTGGCGCCATCAGGGATATCGGCGATGGAAGTAATGCCAGAGCTGGATAGCGCGGTCACCGAGAACGGTGTTTCGTACATCGGGAACATGGCGCAGACGTTGTCCATCTTCATGCCCGGCGCAAGCGGGCTGTTACCGTCCATGGATTCCCGAGCCGGGCCCATGGTGGTCAGGCCAAACTTCAGGTCGCCGGTGTGCACCAGCGCCATATTCTGAACCGGTCCGCCGGTGATCTCGGCACCACCGGAAACGCCCAGGTTTTCAGCCACAAAGTTCGCCCAACCGGAACCGTAGGCAAAATAGGTTCCACCCTGACTGGCGGTACCAACGGTGAAGTTGCTCGGCCAGTCCGAACGATCCTGGGCTGTTGCGGGGGTTGCGACTGCGAAGGTGGAGGCAAAGGCCACCGCCATTACGGCTTGGTTTTTCATAAGGAATGCTCCCGATTCATTTTGTTTGTTGGGTGCTCAACGAAGCTCTAACAGCTCCGGTGGGTAACCCAATCAGCAAGGAGCAGACCAGATCTCGATTAATTCGGAAAAACAGGGCCTTACTAGAATCAGAGCAAGGTCAGGCGCTGGAAAATGGGTGAAAATCCACCCATCGGAAAGAGCAGATGGGTGAATCCCGACACGTAGGGCGTTTCGGGTTCTGGCTACCAGCGACCCTGAAGAGTCGCCACAATACGACGACTACCGGCTCGATCCCGATGCTCACAGAGATAAAGTCCCTGCCAGGTTCCAAGTGCCAGGCGACCATGGCTGACCGGGAGGGTCAGCGAGGGGCCGACCAGGATGCTTTTGATATGAGCCGGCATGTCGTCGGGCCCTTCCATAACGTGCTCATAGTGCGGCGCATTCTCCGGCACCATGACGTTGAAATGGCGTTCCAGGTCGCCCCGCACATCCGGATCGGCGTTCTCGTTCACCGCCAGCGAAGCGGAGGTATGCTGGATGAACAGGTGCAGCAAGCCGACTTCGCAGTTGGTCAGGTCCGGCGCCTGGGCAAGGATTTCATTGGTGACCAGATGAAAACCCCGCGGCAGCGGCGCCAACTCGATAAACGACTGATCCCAGATCATGACAGCCCTCTCGATTATTTCTGCCGGTCATCCCAGGGGTGCACGGGAACCACGTCGTCGCCGACATCGCCCTCGTAGCTGCTGCGGAAATAATCCATCGCTTTTTCCGCCTCGCTGAGCTCGTCAAATCGGGCGACGTGGTAGATTGCCTCACCCTCGTTCACCAGTGGTAGGTTATTCACGCAGATCACGATACCTGAGCAGGGTGACACCACCGCGGTTTCCGATTCGCCGAAGGGATCCGCCACCATGGCCAGCCTCTGGCCTTTGCGAACCTTCTGGCCCAGCCGGGCGACAGGCCTCATGATCCCATCGATATCCGCCCGCACCCATTGGGAATTGGCCGCGGTTTCAGACCGTTTTCTCGGTGCCTTGGGCCCCTTCTTCGCCGGGATCATTTCGAGTTCACGCATCACCCGGATAACCCCTTTCACACCGCTGCCGATCACCACGTCATCAAATCGCAGAGCCTCTCCGCCTTCGAAGGTGATCACCGGAATGTCCTGTGAATCAGCGTAGGCCCGGAGGCTTCCCTCTCGGAGCCCCGAATTGATTATGATCGGGGCACCAAAGGCCTCGGCCATGCGCACGGTTTCCGGATTTTTCAGCTCGGCACGAATTTGAGGCAGATTGAATCGATGAACTGCACCCGTGTGCAAATCAATAATGTGGGTCACCCGCTCCATGATCTGGGTGCGCAGCAGGTAGGCAATACGCCCGCCCAGGGAGCCACTTTCACTGCCGGGAAAACAGCGGTTCAGATCCCGTCGGTCAGGCAGGTATCGGGTGCGCTGCACGAACCCGAAAATGTTCACGATAGGCACCGCAACCAACGTGCCCCGAAGGTGCCTCAACGCCGAATTGGTGAGCACCCGACGAACGATCTCAACACCGTTGATCTCATCACCGTGAATGGCACCACACACCATCAATACCGGGCCACTTCGCCGGCCGTGCACAACCTCAACGGGAATGTGCAGCGGCGTATGGGTGTACAGCTTGGCGACCGGAACTTCCACGGTTTGCCGGGTTCCGGCCTTTACCTGGGTCCCGGCAATTTCATAGGGGGCACGAGCCATGCTTTAGCCTCTCCCCTTGGTCCGGGTCTTCCAGGGCTTCTGATTCTTTTCGGTCCAGTTAATGATCATGCCGGCAACGTTCTTGCCCGTGGCGTTCTCGATGCCCTCAAGGCCAGGCGACGAGTTCACCTCCATTACCAGTGGCCCCCTGCTGGAGCGGAGCAGGTCAACACCGGCAACGTTCAGGCCCATGGCTTTGGCGGCCTTGATGGCAGTGCTGCGCTCTTGGGGGGTGATGCGTATGAGGGAGGCAGTTCCGCCCCGATGCAGGTTCGAACGGAATTCGCCTTCGGCACCCTGACGCTTCATGGCCGCAATCACCTTGTCGCCAATCACAAAGCAACGGATATCGGCACCGCCGGCTTCCTTGATGAATTCCTGCACGAGAATATCCGCTTTCAGGCCCATGAAGGCTTCAATCACACTCTCCGCGGCCTTGCGGGTTTCTGCCAGCACCACGCCGATGCCCTGGGTACCCTGCAGCAGCTTGATCACCACCGGCGCCCCGCCAACCATCTGAAGCAACTCCGGAACGTTGTCCGGCTTGTTCGCGAAACCGGTAATCGGCATTCCTACACCCTTGCGGGCCAGCAGTTGCAGCGAGCGGAGCTTATCCCGGGAACGGCTGATAGCCACGGATTCATTCACCGGAAACACGCCCATCATCTCGAACTGGCG
>CETX01146262.1_pt1 | contig 12242 bp, 9 predicted proteins | sample 356501 | NCBI WGS metagenome assembly CETX01 (sample SAMEA2623390, study PRJEB7988) | marine metagenome | biome: marine biome (ENVO:00000447); feature: mesopelagic zone (ENVO:00000213); material: "saline water (ENVO:00002010), including plankton (ENVO:xxxxxxxx)" | depth 450 m | reverse complement strand
GCCAGCTTTTTGAAGCAGGGGTAGCAGTAGCCCTGGCTGAAACTCTTCTTAGTCACACGCTCACAGTTAAGGCAGGTAATCTTGCCTGTATAACTGAGTTTGATATTGGCGCCGATGTGGGGGTTAAGGTGAACTTCCTCGTCATCCAGACGCAAATAGTAATCGATCGGATCACTATGCCGACTGGTCATTTTTCGAAGGGAACCGAGCATGGAGTGAGTCTATCACCCTTGCGTCGTCCAGAGCATGGCGTGTCAGCAGAATGAGATGGTCCAATGGTGACCTGCGATTGAATTGGCTATATCATCCGCTCCTCAGATTTTGGCGAGAAATATCATGAAAGAAGGTCAACCCCGGGCGATCAGTCTTAAGGACTACAAGGTTCCCCCATATCTCATTGAAGAAACCAAACTGCATGTGGATATCACTGAAGATGTGACGACCGTGACCACCCTGTTAAAGGTGAGACGCAATCCTGATTCCACTGAGGCCGTGAGCGACCTGGTGCTGGATGGTGGTGCGGAACTGGTGACGAGGTCCGTTGCCATAGATGACAGGGAACTCCTGTCCAACGAATATGGTATTGACGAAGAGAAGCTGACCCTTCATGGGGTTCCTGATTCGTTTGAACTGAAAACCCGGGTCGAAATAGAGCCGCAAAACAACACCATGCTTGAGGGACTGTACAAGTCTGGTGATATGTTCTGCACCCAGTGTGAAGCAGAGGGTTTCCGTCACATTACCTGGTATGCGGACCGCCCGGACGTAATGTCAACCTATGAGACCACGATTGTCGCGGACAAATCATCCTACCCGGTGCTCCTGTCAAACGGCAATGATATCGACAGGGGAGAAGAGGGTGATCGTCACTGGGTCACCTGGCGGGATCCGTTTAAGAAACCTGCCTATCTGTTTGCGCTCGTGGCTGGTGACCTGGAGCACATAGAAGACAAATTCGTTACCGCTAGCGGTCGAGAAGTGACGCTGCAGATATTCACCGAGGCGCATAATATCGATAAGGTTGATTACGCCATGACCAGTCTGAAGAACTCCATGGCATGGGATGAGCGGGTTTACGGCCGTGAATATGACCTGGATATTTTCATGATTGTAGCGGTAGAGAGCTTCAATATGGGCGCCATGGAAAACAAGGGGCTCAATATTTTCAACACCTCCTGCGTACTGGCCAGGCCAGATACCACGACAGATGCCGGGTATCAGCGTGTAGAAGCAGTAGTCGCACACGAGTACTTTCACAACTGGTCTGGGAACCGGGTGACCTGCCGTGACTGGTTCCAATTGAGCCTCAAGGAAGGTTTTACGGTTTTCCGGGACCAGCAGTTTTCCGCCGATATGTGCTCGGAAACAGTCTGCCGCGTAAATGATGTTGCCATGTTGCGGTCAGCTCAGTTTTCCGAAGATGCGGGCCCCATGGCACACCCGATTCGCCCGGATTCCTATATTGAAATCAATAACTTTTATACCGCGACTGTCTATGAAAAGGGTGCGGAAGTGGTTCGTATGATTGCCACACTGCTTGGGCCGGATAATTTCAGGAAGGGAACTGATCTTTATTTCGACAGGCATGATGGACAGGCCGTCACGACGGAAGATTTCGTGAAGGCGATGGAGGATGCCAACGATATTGACCTGTCGCAGTTTCGCGTCTGGTATCGACAGGCAGGTACCCCAGTGCTGAATGTCACCAGCGACTTCCATGAAAACGCGAAAACATTTACTTTGCATGTATCTCAGTCCTGCCCGTCAACGCCGGGTCAGGATGAAAAGGAACCATACCATCTGCCCCTGTCGATCGGCTTGCTTGATGAGTCCGGTAACGATGAGCAGGCATCGGTGCTGAACGTTACCCAGGCCAGTGAATCATTTTCCTTCGAGAATATTGAAAGCAAAGTTGTCCCCTCATTGCTGCGGGGTTTCTCCGCACCAGTCAAGCTGGAGTATGACTATACTAGGGATGAGCTGATGTTCCTTATGAGCCATGACAGTGACGGTTTTAATCGCTGGGAGGCAGGGCAACGGCTGGCTATTGACGTGATCAATGAAATAATTGGCCAGATTCAATCCGGCGCAGCTATTGAAGTGGACGACCGTCTGATCAGCGCCTGTGAGAACAACCTCAACCAGGCGATTGAACATGATCGTGATGGAACCATCGACAAGTCGATGATTGCCCATATGCTGGTGATGCCCCAGGAGACCTATCTTGCGGAACTGTCTGAAGTGGCCGATGTGGACGCGATACATCAGGCACGTGAAGCTGTTCGTGGTGAGATAGCGAAACGCCTGAAGGGTGTGCTGCTGTCAGTTTATAAACTCAATCAGGATTCTGGTCAGTATCAACCAACAGCCGATGCTATGGCGCGCAGGTCTTTGAAAAACATGGCGCTGAGTTATCTGATGCAGCCTGACGACACGGAGATGGTGCAGCTATGTGTCGATCAGTTTGAAAAAGCAGACAATATGACTGATACAAGTGCCGCCATTCGAGCACTAGTGAATTCGTGCGCCGAAGCTGCGCAGGCCGCAAAGGAGAAGGCCCTGATCGAATTTTATAATCGCTGGTCAGATGAGGCACTGGTGATCGATCAGTGGTTTGGCATTCAGGCTGCCTGCCAACTCCCTGGTGCACTGGAACAGGTCAAAGCCCTGATGACACATGATGCCTTTGACGCAAAGAATCCAAATCGACTGCGATCCCTGGTGGCAACATTTTGCTTTCAAAATATTGTTAATTTTCATCAGAGCAATGGTGAGGGTTATGTATTCCTGGCTGATCGAGTCATTGAAGTGGATACCTTCAATCCACAGATGGCAGCGAGAATCCTTTCGCCGCTTACGCACTGGGCTAAATACGATGAGCAGAGGCAGGGGTTGATGAAAGCTGAACTGAATCGGATCCTCGAGACCCCAGACCTGTCCGAGAATGTGTTTGAGATTGCTTCTAAGAGTGTCTGATACTGATCGGGTTGGATGTCCATGGGTTTCTGTGGTCCGGCAGATGCTACAAAGAGTTCCTCCCTCTGTGGTTTGCAGATCGAGGCGCCTATTCAGGAGCAACCTTGATTTCGGCTGACAAGGAGTAGACATCTATGAGTATCTATTCAAAAAGGTACCTGGATTCCTTTCCTCCGCGGCTTGCGGCCTTCCAGGCTTCCTTCACTTGGTCAGAAGCCCCTGTGGGTCTCCTTCCGCGCGTTCAGCGCAGCGCCTGAAAGCTACGAAAAGGAACCCAGGCACCTTTTTTACCAAATCCATAAAGCGTGGACTTCTAGCAGGTGTTGCAGGGAGTTCCGACCGTAGCCGTTAGGTGCCGCGGCGAATGCGAGGAAGGAGGGGCCGCCATTGGACCCGTGAAGGACCCTCGACCAAATAAGGGTAGCCGAGGAGGAGGCGTAGTCGCCGCAAACCTTGGGGGAAGAACTATCACACTTGTTGATCGCGACTGAGTTTTAAGAAGATATGAACCGGTTCCCATGCCATAGCAGTAAAAGCGAAGCGCCGAAAGATGAGTGAGACCCGTATGGGGCTCGCGAGGAATAGAGGGAAGCCCGGAGGGCCGCAAGCCAGCGGAGGCAGGGGAACCGGTTTATATCTTCAAACCAACACCAACTCTAAACAGGATTCAACCCCCCCAAGAGAGCCGTCGGCTGTGCCTCGGTCTCGCGCATATTCCTGAGAGCAGTTGCGGCCTTAAGCAGCTCACTTCCCTGCCAGCTACCCCCCTGATCCCCAGGAGAATAGAGCGCCTTTTCCAGCCCTGTCAGCGCTTCACTGAAAGTCTCACTAGCTGCCAACTGCTGCAGATCCTTGAGGCATTCAATCTGCGAGAACCGCGCATTGCCCCAGATAAACAGCTGGCGATGGGCGTTGGAGGCATTATTTGCCTTGCAGGCTTTGCTGAGATTCTTAAAGGCACGATTTTCATCCGGTGTCTCGAATAATGGTTGAGGCGCTTCCTGCTCAGTCTCCAATTTCGCGAGTCTTGACCTGACTGACCACCATTGCCAGCCAGTCAACAGCCACATAAGCCCGAGGACAGCTGAAGCGATCATCCAATAGGGGGAAGCTGTTGACTGAACTCCGCTCTGTGTTTGACCCTTTGATGCTGCAACAGGAATGGTGGGTGCAACCGAGACAGATCCAATAGCGGGAAGAACCATGTAAGTCGCCTCTGGGATAGTGGCGACCTCCTGCTTGTCCGTTGTTGTGTTCCACCAGGAAATCCGGATTTCCGGCAGGGTCAGTTTGCCCTCTTTAATGGGGACGATCCCAATGGTGGTCGTATTGGTTGCAATGATGCCTTCCTCGCCGGCCCGTTCGCTGGAATCGGGCGGATCTGCGTAGGTTTTGGCGTTGTCGAGTTTGAGATCAGCAAATGGTGGCAATAGTGAAGCCGCCAGACCGGTTGCCGACATGGTAAGAATTCTGTTGACGGGTTCTCCGACGCGAAATACAGGATCTTCCGCCCAGTTTTCGCCGATCGAAAGCTGCTTTGCCGGTATCCAGTCTTCACCCCTGTAGTCCCGTGGAATAGTCTGAACATTGATCAGGTGCTGCTCAGATGCAGCACTGATTCGCTCACGCTGGGAAAACAGGCTGCGCTGGCCACGCGTGCCGACGAATGTCTCCCTTGGGATCACCAGCACGCCGCTTTTTTGTGGAAAGATCGCATACTGCTTTTCCAGTACAAAGTAGCGGCGGTTGTTGATAGTGGTCTCGTACCTCTTTTCTGACTCGATGGTTTCAATTACCGCATCCTCTAATTGGGGTGGTGGTGGAAAATCACCGGAAATAGATTCTGAATACAGCAGCCTGACCGTGTAGAGCACCTGAGCCTGCACATAGGTATTTTTTGTATCAACAACCGTGTCGAAAAAAACCTGCCGGTTCATACGCCGGGTTTCCGCCGCCGATGGTTGCGCGACACGGATCGGTATCGGTGTGGTTACTTCACTGCCGACGCGTATGGGCGGAATCGTGAGGCGGCCCAGTCGTTTTGCCCGCAGCGTTAACACATAGTCAATACGTGAGCTGCTTGTCTGTCTGCCATTGATGAAGCTGATGGAACTGCTCTGTTGATTCTGTGTGTTGACGATATCGAAATCTCGAGACAGGGGCGAAAAATCCGGTGCCCTGTCCGGTTCACCACCGCTTACTCGTATTGTCAGAGTCAGGAGATCGAACTCGCTGATGGTATTCCTGTCAACCGTAGCGGTCACCTCGGCGTTGAGTGTTGTACTGAAAAGTGCGCACACCAGCAATATACAGCTTCTCATTATTCTACCAGTCAGCATTGGTATTGTTCCTTGATATGTTTCCCTGGCGCAGGGCTTCTTCATACTGTTGTTCAAACTTGCGTCTTAACAGGCCGCCAGGGTCATCGGGGACGCGGCGTAACCACTGCTGCAGTGCCTGCTGTTCCTCTGCATCCAGTTTGGCATCCTCTTCGGCTAGCTGCTGGTTCTGCTGCTCACCCTGTTCCTCTTCGGACTGCTGCTCGCTTTTCTTTGGCTCAGCCTGCTGTTCATCCTGCTCCTCTCCTGCCTGCTGTTCATCCTGCCGCTCCTGTGATTCCTGCTCACCCTGCTGCTGGTCAGAGTTCTGCTGATCAGAGTTCTGCTGCTGTTCACCGTCTTCACCCTGTTCGTCTTTGTCTTGCTGATCTTGTTTTTGCTGCTGTTCCTGCTGGGAAAGTAACTCTTCGAGCAGTTGCTTGTTGAAAACTGCATCCTCGTTATCAGGCTCGATGGTGAGGGACTGCGAATAGGCCTCTATTGCTTCTTCGTATCGGCCCTGTTTTGCCAGTGAGTTGCCAAGGTTGTAGCGGGCATCGCTGCTGTCGATAGTAGCGAACTGATTACCGGCATCAGCGAAGTTGTCGCTCTGGTAGAGTGCAGAGCCTTTCCACTGAGTATCTTCGAATAGCTGGGCAGCTTCGACTGCTTCCCCCTTCTTCATTGCTGTCATGGCCTGCTGATCTCGTGTCTGCCAGAGGTCATCCCAGAGGCTTGCCTCTGCCGGCGCGGGAGGCAGAATAAGCATCAGTGGCAGGCACCAAATCCAGCCCCTTCGAAAAGCCAGGGACGCCAGTGGCAAGAGTAGCAACAGTATCCATGGTCCCTGTTCATACCAGACATCGAAATCGCGTTCCAGTTCACGGAAGGTCTCATTTTCAAGCAGCGGGTCATCCGCAAGGAGATATGCAAGGTCTTCATCGGCGAGGGTCATGGCAGAAAATCTGCCGCCAGCCACATTGGCGAATTCCTGGAGACTCTGCAAGTTGACTTTCGGTATGACAAGGTTGCCTGCACGATCCTTCAGATAGCCACTGTTGCCAGAGGTCGTCGCAGTGGGTATCGGTGCTCCCTCTTCAGTGCCAACGGACAAGACGGATACTGGAAATGAGAAACGGAAGCTGCGGGCGACGGACTGGGCTTCGGCCACGTCCCGGATATCATCAGTGATGATGAGAATGCGGCCACTGGCGACACCGGCATCATGGAACAGTTGAATGGACCTTACGATAGCGGGCGCTAATTCGCTGCCGGGTGCCGGCATTATCTGCGGGGTCAAAGCTGGAATCATGGCGATGATGGTGTTGGTGTCATCGGTCAGGGGCGAGACAGCGTGGGCATCACCCGCGAACACAACGAGACCCGTCACACCCTCCTTACGCATGCCCAGCAGGTCAACCAGTTTACGTCTTGCTCGCACCAGTCGATTTGGCTTTACGTCGGTTGCATACATGGATCGGGTTAGGTCCAGTATGATGATCAGGGCATCCTCGCGTTCGTGAACCGGCTGGGGCTTCTTCTCCCAGACGGGTCCTGCAAGGGCAAGGATCGCGAGAATCCAGGCGATAAGAATCAGGCTAAAGGGATTCTTACTGACAGTTCCACTGGGAGTCTCGAGGAGGTGGGTCAGCAGCTCTGGCGCGATGGCCTTATCCCAGTTACTGACATTGCTTTGCCTATATCTCAGGAGCATAAACAGCAACAGGGCCGGGATGACGGCGTAGAACCATTCCGGTCGCAGAAAGTGAAAGTCCTGGAGGATCGCATCGATCATGTTGCGACCTCTTCAATCACTGCCTGTCCAGGCTTATCCTCTGCTTTGATTTTGCGTCCTGCCCACCAGTTGCTGACCCAGCTGGTCATTACGGGGTGCAGGCTGGCGAACAGGAGAGACAGGCACGTGACCAATCCAAGGGGCCAGAAGAACAGGGATTTCACCGGGCGATAGGTCTCCAGTTCCAGTTCAATTGGTTCCAGTTTGTCCAGTGCAGTGTAGATTTCTGTCAGCTCTGAAGCACTTCGTGCTCGCTGATAGAGTCCACCCGTAAGCCTGGCAATCTCAGTGAGGGTCTTTGTATCAAGGTCAGCCGAAGGATTGATCTTACGATTGAAGAGGAGTCCGGGCACGATGAGCTCATCGGCACCAAAACCGATGGTATAAATGCGGATGCCTTCCAGGGCGGCCAGCTTGGCAGCCTGCAGGGGGGAAACCTCGCCGACATTGTTGACGCCGTCCGTGAGAAGAACCAGCACCCGGTTCTCCGCCGGTCGTTCCATCAGCCGTTTTACAGCCAGGCCAATGGCATCACCGATAGCTGTTTTACCGCCTGCAATGCCAAGCGGGGTCTCTTCAAGCAGTGAGCGTACCGTATTGCGATCGAAGGTCAGTGGAGTCTGCAGATAGGCCTGGCTGCCGAACAGGATGAGGCCGAGGCGGTCCCCCTTGCGTCTTTCTACAAACTCACCAACCACATTCTTGACTACAGCGAGTCTTGTGGCAGAGCGATTAGCAGATTTCATGTCCTCTGTTCCCATGGACCCGGATATATCGACTGCCAGCAATAAATCACGTCCACTGGCAGGTAATTCAATTGGCTCTCCAATCCACTGGGGTCTGGTGAGGGCCAGAACCAGTGCCAGCCACATGAGCAGCATCAGTATCCTTCTTAGTATTGAACGCCGCTGGTTAAATCGGCTCTCACTTTCGTAGGTGGATGCGGTTCCAAAAAAGGGTACATGCAGGGCAGCTTCCTGGCGACTTGCCCGGGAGTAGAGAAGAAATACGAGGGCTGGCAGTGGCAGGAATGCTGCTCCCCATGGCCACAGAAATTCAATCATGCGGCCTGCTCCATGATTGGCAGATCCCGGTGTTTTCGAATCCAGAACCGGCCCAGTTCGCTCAGCCTGTCGATATCAGCAGCTGGTTCAAGGCGGTAGTTGCTGTCAATCAGAGCCTGGCCTTCACCCATGGTAAATTCCATACTGTCAGAGCTCTTGTCGAGGAAGTCAGCCCAGGCTTCTCCGCTGAGGCTGGCGACTATATTCCGATCATAGCGGGTCAAGGCCACACGCTTGAGCAAAATCTGGTATTCCGAGAGGTAGCGGCTGATATCACCATGAGATTCATAGGCACTCAGGATGGCGTCAAGTTGTTTGACGCCTTCGCGGCGGTAGGCGTTTGCCCGCCAGCGGCGCCACAGCCAGTACAGCGTCGTAAGAATAGCTGCCATACCCAGAAAAGCCAGAATCCACCACCCTGGTGCTGGTGGCCATGTATCTATTGTTAGCGGCAGGTGAATATCCCGAAGTGAAGCCAGCGGATCAGCCTGGGCAGAAGGCATGATGCCTGGGGCATTCGGTGGGAAGGGTGCCTGGGCCATGTTATTACCGCGCCGCCTGTTCGCTAAAACTATTCGACAGGGTATTGCCGATTGCTTCGACGGTGGAAAGCTCCAGCAGGGGAGACTTGATTCTTGCGAACTCGCTTCGTAGGGCAGTTTGATATTCGTCATAGGACTGTTCGTACTGCTGGCGATATCTTCGATCAGCTGTGTTGATCCTTGCCCGGCTTAGGCCATTTGTAATCGTATATAGATCCGGTGCCGGCAGTGCCTTTTCGAGTGGGTCTGTTGTGAGAATGCCAACGATATCGTTATGCCTCGCCAGTTGCCTGATGTGAATCCTGGCCATTTCATTGAAGGACCGAAAATCACTGATTATGAAAATGGCACTCCCGTGCTTAGCGACCCGGCGTACATTGCGCAGCGCTTCTGCCAGGTAGTTCTCTTCTGCTGATTCCTGGCCCTGCTCGAGTGTTTCCCTCGATAACCGATGATTAAAATCATGGATCTCGTTCAACAACCTGAGTACCGAATGTTTGCTGCGTCTTGGCCTTACCTCGCGGTGCTGTGTCTCGGAAAAAACAATACCTCCAACACGATCACCTCTATCCAGTGTCGTCCAGGCGACAAGGGCCGCAGCCTCCGCGGCGGCGACTGATTTAAATGCGAACTTTGAGCCGAAGAACATGGAAGCTGACTGATCCACCAGGATCAGTACCGGACGCTCCTTTTCTTCCTGGAACATTTTTGTGTGTGGTATTTCTGTGCGGGCTGTGACTCGCCAGTCGATCGTACGCACGTCATCGCCTGGCTGATAAACCCTGACCTCGGCAAAATCTGTCCCACGGCCGCGAAAGTTAGAGGTCAGCAATCCGGACAAGGGGTTTATGGATCGCGGTAACGTCAGGGAATCCAGCTCATGGATAGCATAGCGCAACCGGATCAATTCACCGATGGCGGTGTAGGCCCTCGGCTTGTTGCGGACGCGACTGGAAAGATTGTAGCGTTTATTGCTGTCCATGCTGGTTTCAGGCGGTGGCTACTCTTTGCACCAGTGTGTCCAGGATCTGGTCTGCATCTATGCCCATGGCCTCAGCTTCAAAACTGACGATAATCCTGTGACGGAAGACATCATGTACAACAGCCTGAACGTCATCGGGGCTGACAAAATCTTTTCCCAGCAGGTAGGCATTTGCCCTTGCACACAGGTCAAGGGAAATCGTTCCACGTGGAGACGCGCCATAATCCAGCCAGTTCGCGAGGTCTTCACCATAGGTGCCAGGGTTTCTTGTTGCCATGGTGAGTTGAACCATATACTCCTCAACCACGGGTGCCATGTGTAACTGCAGGATCTCCTGCCGAGCGGCGAAGATGCTTTCCTGGGCGACGTTCGGTGGCACACGGCTCTCGTCGACAGAAGACGTCATCGCCTCATTCCGTACCAGTTGCAGTATGTCACGTTCCGCTGCAGCGTCCGGGTAGTCAATAGTCACATGCATCAGGAAGCGGTCCAGTTGTGCTTCGGGTAATGGGTAGGTGCCTTCCTGCTCAATGGGGTTTTGTGTCGCCATCACCAGGAACAGCTCAGGTAATTGAAAAGTCTGGCGACCAAAGCTGACCTGTCGCTCTCCCATGGCCTCAAGCAGTGCTGACTGCACTTTGGCTGGTGCGCGGTTGATCTCGTCCGCCAGGATCAGGTTATGGAATATAGGTCCCTGTTGAAACTTAAAGGTACCCTCCTGGGCGCGATAGATCTCCGTGCCGGTAATATCAGATGGCAGTAGATCCGGCGTAAACTGTATGCGATGGAAGTTTCCTTCGATGCCCTCCGCCAGGATTTTGATCGCCTTGGTTTTGGCCAGGCCAGGTGCGCCTTCCACAAGCAGGTGTCCATCCGCCAGAAGGCCAATCAGTAAACGGTTGACCAGTTTTTCCTGCCCGATGATCTGGCCTGAAAGCCATTTCTCGAGCACCAGAATTGATTCACGATGTTGCATATTTAGGTTTCTTTCTTCGCTGTTAGTACTTGGTTATCAGGGATTCTCTTTGGATATCTCTTGATAGTGAGGATTTATAGACAATTTGTTCGAAACTCAGTTCCCGATCATACGTCATTCCGGCGGAGAACGTTATTTCGGTGCATTCAGGGTCCAGTAGAAATGACAGAATGGCTGTCATCTTGAGCGATCGACCGGGTCGCGATCGACCGGGTCACGACCGACCGGGTCACGACCGACCGGGTCACGACCGACCGTGGTCGCGTACGACGGGGCCGAAAGATCTTGCTCTTCCATTCACAGCCTTCCACAAAAAAGGGCTCCAGTAAGAGCCCTCGTGAAAAAAGTTTGACGTTTAAGTCAGGTGATTCTTACTTACCCCGGCCACCCCCACATAGCCATCCCACTGGTCTTCTCGCCCACTGCGCCAGCCGTTCAGCCAGGCTTGTTTGAAACCATCTTCATGGTAGGGGCAGAGATCGCGGGTCTTTCCGGTAATGCCATTCTGGTAACCACGAATAAAGGCACGACTGGATTTGTCTCTTTTTTGTCTTCGCATACGAACCCTTCTTGTAGAGGTATGGTATCTCCATTTTTACGCAGTCTCCTGGCGCTTGTCGACGACCTTTTTGATCTAAAGGAGCAGCTTAATATCAGTGATAGAAATAAAAAGGCCAAAAGAACCCGTCACCTTGTTACCAGGTAAATGAATCGAGTAGACTTCATATGTTTTGGTTCTCCCATCATCAATAAAAGAAGAGGAATTCACGATGAAGAAACTGCTCACCGCTATGTCTGTCCTGCTGGTGTCGATGATCATTCCCCGGATAGCGCTCGCGGAGGATTCACTCAGTACCGGAAATACCTCCTGGATACTTACCTCAACTGCACTCGTACTGTTTATGACCATCCCAGGGCTATCTCTGTTCTATGGTGGCCTGGTCAGGGTAAAGAATGTACTCAGTGTATTAATGCAGTGCTTCGCTATTACCTGCATGGTATCAGTGTTGTGGCTGGTTGTAGCTTATTCACTGGCCTTTAGTGAGGGCAATGATTTCATCGGTGGTTTTTCCAACGTATTTATGGCCAACGTACAGGAAGGCAGCATGTCAGGGGATATTCCTGAGAGTGTGTTTGCCATGTTTCAACTTACCTTTGCCATTATTACACCAGCACTGATCGTAGGTGGTTTCGCCGAGAGGATGCGGTTTTCGTCGATGCTGTTGTTCTCCGGTATATGGGTACTGGTGGTCTATGCGCCGATTACTCACTGGGTCTGGGGTGGTGGCTGGCTGGGCAATATGGGGTTGCTGGATTTCGCCGGAGGGACGGTGGTTCACATAACCGCTGGTGTGGCTGCACTGGTTTGCGCGCTGGTCATGAAACAACGCAAGGGTTTTCCAACGACACCCATGCCACCACACAACATGACCATGACGATTATGGGTGCCGGTATGCTGTGGGTAGGCTGGTTTGGATTCAACGCTGGTAGTGCGCTCGCTGCCAACGGTGATGCTGGTATGGCTATGCTGGTGACGCATATGTCGGCATCGGCAGGCGCACTTACCTGGATGGTCAGTGAGTGGATC
>CETX01083935.1_pt1 | contig 12280 bp, 9 predicted proteins | sample 356501 | NCBI WGS metagenome assembly CETX01 (sample SAMEA2623390, study PRJEB7988) | marine metagenome | biome: marine biome (ENVO:00000447); feature: mesopelagic zone (ENVO:00000213); material: "saline water (ENVO:00002010), including plankton (ENVO:xxxxxxxx)" | depth 450 m | reverse complement strand
CCCCCGGCGGGCCGATGACACACGCCACCATCAATATCGACGCGACGACCGACTGGTTCGAACCGGTGACGGACGCACAATACGGCGGGTAGACGGCGCTGAAACAAAGCTCCGTGACACCGCCAGTCACGGCGCCTCAAGCGATGTCTATCGTCCAGACCGCTTTGAGTGCCTATCTGCCAGCCTGAGATCCTCAGCAGAAGAACATGGAATGGAACGCGGTCGTCGCAACAGTCACCGGAGTGTCGGGGAGTCTGCTGGGTCTCTTCAAGTACTTCAACTACAAGAGTCACCAGGACCAGATGGCAGAAGTTGGAAAATCCTTCAGCACTGTGATCGAAGCGCTGGCTTCGAAGGAAGAAGTCAAGCAGCTTTCTGCGGCGATCCTGCTGCGACGATTCTTCGATCCCAAAACCGAATATGGCATCGCCGGCACTCCCTACGCCACCGAGGCCGTCAATGTCATCGCTTCGATGCTGCGTTCGGAGACCCTCTCGCAGAAGATGCAAAAGCTCTTGGCCGATGGCCTCGCCTACGCTCCTGACCTGCGACACGCCGATTTGCAGAAGGCCAATCTGACGGATGCCTATCTGGGAAAAGGTGTCGACTGTTCTGGAGCGGACTTTTTTTGCGCCGACCTGACTCGAGCCTCACTCCAACGATTGACAGGCGTGAAGACCGTCTTTTATGGTGCCACGTTGCACAAGACAGTCCTGGCGGGTGCCGACCTGCGCGGCGCCAACTTCAAAGGCGCCGATCTTCAGGGCGTCGAGATCGACCCTACCGCACCGTTCCGCCTGTGATCGATGCCACGTCAGAGGAGATGGAGCACCGGCGGTGCCCCACCGAAGGCCTCTAGTACCCTTCTACCTTCTGACTTCTTCGCGGTCACTGGTATCGGTTCACCGGGGACGGACCGTAGGAGAGCCACGTCCTGGTGTTCGGCACCTGGCCGACGCCAGGCTTGGACCAGTCGCAGACACCATCCGGGAAGATCGACTCCAGCCGTGTCGTCTCTTCCGATGTGAGTGGAACCGCATAGTCAGCTGGGTCGATCGGCTTCAGCTCGCACTTCAGGACGTCGCTCGTCAGCGGCCCGCCGGCGACAATTCGCGCCCCGGCATGGGGTGGAAACAGCTCGTTGCAGCGCCCCTGTGTGTTGTTGAAGATGGCACCGCGGTCGAACACGGCCGGCTCGACAATTTCGATGCCGTCATCGTTCCAACAGGCATCCCGCAACGCGGCTGGCTTCGCGCCCACTACCTTGGCTGCCGCGTGGTCGGCCGTCGCATCGAGCGCAATCGCCACCAGCCACTCGTCCATCAACGCCAGGTTCTCGTCGGCCCGCGACAACGGCGCCATACGGCGTTGCAGAACATAGTTGTCAGCGTGCCCGTTGTCCCGGACCAACCGCTCGCGCATCACGAACGAGTAGTAGCTCGCATGGAAATTCGCCACGTGGTCGAGATAATTGCGCTCGTCGATGATCGGGGTCGTTGCCAGGCCGCCACTACCGCTGGTCACCCGACCGGTCTCATAGGCGATGCGGAGCGCATCGGGGTCGGCTGCGGCACGCTCTCGGCGCCACTGGAAGTCGATATCCCAACCACCCGCCTGCTCGTTCAGCTCGAGAAACAGACCGGTGTCAATCAGGCCCCGGTTCAGCGCCTCCAGTCCGTACTGCACACCTACGTTGTCCTGCGGACTGCGACCGAACGGCTGCACCGGCGTCGGCTCCACCTCGTCATACGCACGCGTGCCGAACACATTGCGCATCCCATCGTAGATCGAGCAGCGCACACCACCCGGGTTGTCGACCGGGTGATAGCGAGCGTCCAGCGGAATGGAGGCCGGACAGTCATCGGGGCCGATGCGATTGGGTCGCGGACCGAGCGACCGCTCGCAGACGTCCCAGTCCGCCCACCCTCCTATCGCGTTCTTGACGTCGTCTGACAACGGTGGGTTCCTACCGTTGAGGAAACGCCGTAGCGGGAGCCGACACTCGGCCGTGTCGATGAAGTAGCTGATCGCGTCGGGAAACGTCAGGGTCGGGAGAATACCGTCGAGAATGCCGGGATACGCCCCGGCGATCAGCAACTGCTGCATGGCGCCACCCGACCCGCCCCACCCGATCGTATGCACCGGCGGCCCGTAGGTCTCGGCGAACCGCTCTTTCACCATCATCGTGGTCTCGGCCGAGAGGACGTCGTTGCAGCCACCCTGGGCGTTCACGTTGAGTGTCGACGACGCCACGGCGTAACCAAGCGACAGCATGTTGTCCCGCAGGACCCCGCCGGTGCTGGTGCCCTGAAAGAACCCTGCCTCGCAGCCACCGCCATAGGTGTAGACGAGCCGCCCATTCCAGCCGGCGGGCGGCAGCCAGGGTGACGGCGCCGGAGCGGACGGATCAACCAGCGCTGCGGTCTGATAGATCGCGCGATTGATAGTGCCGGTTTCCAGGCGCACCACGTAGGGCACGGCGCGTCCCTCCATGGTCGTGGTCTCGGCCAGGTCCTGGGGTCTCGACCCGTCGTCCGGCCACGGCGCGAACGCGGGCTCTTCCCCCGTCGTCCGATAGACGAAATCCACCCGCGTGTCGAACGAACAGTCCGCGTCCATCCCATCGCCCAGTAGCAGGTCGCCGTTGCCAATGGCGAATTGTCTGGCCTCGCCGTCACGCCCCGAGCCAAGCTCTCCAAGGCAGAAGTAGGGCTCGAGATGCTCGCCAGAGAAGATGGGCCCCGCGAGCGGGTAGCTTGTTATCGTCAGTTTCGCCTGTGCCTCCCCCAGGCTCACCTGTAGGGTGCTGTCACCGTCGGCGAGTCCCTCGAGCAGCCCCAAGAGCGCGTGGCCCGGGCGACCCAGCCGGTCGACCGGTGCCTGGCGAAACGCCCTAGTAACATCGGTCCCGTCGAGCGCCATGGTTGCCGCCGCGGCATCGCCGTTGGGGGGAAGCTCCACACGAATCAGCGTGTCCCCTCCACTGACCAGGTGTGCAGGGGTCGGCACGGTCGTCACACGCAGACCCGACACGGCCTCCTCGACAGGTGCCCCGTCGATGCACGCGCCCGCGCCAAGGGCGCACGCCACGGCCACGCCCACTATCAGACCATCAAAGCGTCCACCGTCACTCGTCATCGACTCGCTCCTACCACCCGCACGACCGGCCCGCGTTCTGCTCGTCCAGCCACGCCTGCAACGGCGCGAAGTAATCCAATATCGCCGTGGCGTCCATCTCCCGCTGTCCTGTTACCACTTCCAGCGCGTTCGGCCACGGCTGGCTGGCACCCATTTCAAGCATGGTGTTCAACCGCTCACCCGCTTCCAGACTTCCGAAGATCGAGCACCGATGCAGCGGCCCGTCGACATCGGCGACCTCGCACAGCGCCCGATGGAACTGAAACTGCAGGATGTGCGCAAGAAAGTATCGGGTATAGGAAGTGTTTGCCGGGATGTGATACTTGGCGCCCGGGTCGAAGTCTGCCTCGCTCCTCGGCACCGGCGCGCGGATGCCCTGATACTCCGTCCTGAGGTCCCACCAGCCCTCGTTGTACTCGTCGGGACCGATCTCGCCGGAGAATACTTTCCAGCGCCACTGGTCCACCATCAGTCCGAACGGGAGGAACGCGACCTTGTCGAGCGCCAGGCGCATGAGCAAGCCCAGATCCCGGTCCGCCTCGGGCACACGCCGAAGCAGCCCGACCTCGGCCAAATACTCCGGCGTCATCGACAACGCGATGGTGTCACCGATGCCCTCGTGAAATCCGTCGTTGGCGCTCGTGCGATGCAGCGGCGACTGCTGCTGATAGGCGCGCTGATAGTAGTTGTGCCCGAGCTCGTGATGAATGACGACGAAGTCTTCACCGTTGACGCCGATGCACATCTTGATTCGAACGTCCGACTCGAAGTCCAGATCCCAGGCGCTTGCATGACAGACCGCGTCCCTGTCGACTGGCTGGGTGAAGAGCGACCGATCCCAGAACGTGTCTGGCAGCGGGGCAAAGCCGAGCGAGCTGAAGAACCGTTCCCCGTAGCGCACCATCTCGAGCTCGTCCACCCGGTTCGATTCGAGCAGTTGAGTCAGGTCGTACCCGGGGTCGGACCGCGCCGGGCCCACGATGTCGTAGATGTTGGCCCAGGTCTGGCTCCACATGTTGCCGAGCAGGTGGGCCGGAATCGGCTCGTCCGGTGGCACCACCGCCGTCCCATACTCCTCCCCGAGCTCGGCGCGCACATGACAGTGGAGCGACTCATAGAGCGGACGCACCTGCTGCCAGAGTCGCTCGAGCTCCGCCGTGAACGCATCAGGGGGCATGTCGTAGCCGGCCCGCCAGAGCTCGCCGAGATCCGCGAAGCCGAGGTCGCCTGCACCGGCGTTGGCCAGCTCGACGAACCGCGCATACTGCGCACGCATCGGCGGCGAGATGGTGCGCCACCCGGTCCAGAGGTCGAGCAACTCGTCGGTATCGCGGCTCTCGGCGATCATCCGCTCCATCTGCGGCAGATCCAGGCAGTCCTCCCCGTCGCCCGGGCAAACCAGCCCCTTGCCGTAGGTGCTCTCCATCCCCGTCGTGATTCTGGACAGCTCCGCCTGGAGCGCCGGATCCTCCGGCGCCGCCAGCCCCATCGACGTCTTCAACAGCATCAGCTTGCGCCGAATCTCCTCGGGCAAGGTAACGCCATCGAAACGGGCCGCCTGGCTAGCCAGCTCCATCGTCGCGCCGATCAGGGCCGTCTGGGCATCGGCCGCAATGGCTGTCGTGTCGTCGGTAATGAACGTGCTCTGCACCCACGCCGCGCGCTCGGCAACAATCCAGTGCTCCAGGAGCCGTATCTCGGCGTCGTCGACGAACGCCCGCGCCTCCTCGACGGACGGTCCAGGCGCGGCACACCCAGCAGCCAGGATCAACATCACCAGACCACCGAGAGGCGCGAGACGGCTTCCCCCCGTAACGTGTCGCATACCTGTTTCTTCTGACTTCTGCCTTCTCGCTCCTCGACAGCGTTCTACGACGCGGACGTCGACATCGCGCGTTCCGCTTGCCAGCGATCGATCAGCCCCCCGGCCACGAGAATGGTGTCGGCGCGGTCTGACCCGGTCGAGACGATCGCGATGGGAACACCCGTGACCTCCTCGATCCGCTGGAGATACGCCTGCGCTTCAGGCGGCAGGTCTTCGTACCTGCGAACGCCGGCGGTCGGGCTCGTCCACCCTGGCAGCTCTTCATATACCGGCTCACACGCGGCCAGCGTTGCGCCGTTCGACGGAAACTCGGTCAAGATCTCCTCCCCGTGCCTGTAGCCGGTGCACAACGGAATCTCGTCGAGCCCATCCAACACGTCAAGCTTCGTGACCGCGAGCGCATCCAGCCCGCTGATCCGCACGGCGTAGCGCACCGCCACCGCGTCGTACCATCCACAACGACGTGGGCGGCCGGTCGAGGCGCCGTACTCGCGACCGCTCTCGCGCAACTGATCCCCCATGTCACCATGCAGCTCAGTCGGTAGGGGGCCCTCGCCGACTCGCGTCGTGTACACCTTCGCGATGCCCAGCACCGCGCCAATCGAGCGCGGACCCACGCCCAGTCCCGTACAGATGCCGCCGGCCGTGCTGCTCGATGACGAGACGAACGGATACGTCCCATGATCGATATCGAGCATCGTCCCCTGCGCGCCCTCGAACAGCACGCACTGACCGGCCTGTATCGCCGCCGACAAGAACAGGGAGGCGTCATCCACCCATTGTTCGAGTCGCGACCAGGTCGCGCGCACGTCCGCATGCAGAGTGCGCCAGTCGGTCTCCGCACCGTCGATTGCACGGTTCCGTGCCGACACGTTTTCCCGAATCGCCGCCGCCAGGGGGCCATCGGCCGAAGCGTCGCCCAGGTCCGCGATCCGGATCCCGCGGCGTCCCACCTTGTCCTCGTAACTTGGCCCGATCCCACGCGACGTCGTGCCGATTCGACGGTCGCCGCGTCGCGCCTCGGCGAGCACTTCGAGCTCCCGATGATAGGGCAGAATCACATGCGCCTTGTCGCTGATCAGCAGTCGGTCCCCGACTTCGATCCCCTGCCTGGCGAGGATGTCGACCTCGGCGAACAACGCATCGGGATCGACCACGACGCCATTGCCGATGACGCAGCGTACCCCGGGATGGAGAATGCCAGAGGGGAGCAAATGCAGGATGAACTGCTCGTCGCCCACGTTGACCGTGTGGCCCGCGTTGTGTCCGCCCTGATAACGAGCGACGATCGACACGTGCGGCGTGAGCAGGTCGACGATTTTGCCCTTCCCTTCGTCACCCCACTGCGCGCCGATGACCGCGATGTTCACGCTCTGCCTCTGTTCACATGTTCACGAGCGGTGCACTCAGGCAGCCCTCGTGGCCGCACCCAAGCGATCGATCCTAACAGAAGGCGACACACGGCGCACGACGCGAGAACCCGACACGCCCATGTCAGCAGGGGACCTAACGAGGCGTTCGCACGACGTCGCAGAAGTCAAGCGAGAAATTGTTTATCCGAGAGCACGTTCGGTTTGACAATCTGTTCGCTCTTATTTACCTTCTAGCGATCCGAGTGATCATCCGCTGTGCTCCGCAGCGCGCCAACGATACGGCGTCACTTTGAAAAGAGCGAGTGCTGGCTGAGCGTCCTGCCGTCGAACGGAGAATACTCGCCGCGCTCGAGGCGACCCCGCCACGGCTCCCGGTGATCGTCGGTGGGTGTGGCAGTGGCCGCACCACCGTCTTACATCGCCTTGCCGAACTGCTCGGGTCCGAGACGGAGTACATCGACGTCGAGCGTATCGCCACTACCCCCGAGGGTTGTCTCTCCTCGGTCACGCAGACGGCAGGGTGCCAGGCCCCCGAAATGCGCGCGGGCAGCGACGACACCGGCTCTGCCCGCGCGGCGTTCGACCACATCTGTCACTTCCTCGAGCACGCGCGCACACCGAGTGGGGCCAGCGTCACCTTCTTGCTCGATGAAGCACTCGAGGTCCGGACATTTGAGAGCTTCCCGGGACTGCGTGGCGCGCTGCGCGAGTTCTGGCAGACCCTGTGCGAGAGTCCGAATCGATTCGTGCTGACGACCCGCTTTGCGACCCGCTCGTTACGGCTCTTTCGCGACGCTCCGGAGCGCTTCGAGTTCGTCCATCTGCCCCCGTTGACCCCGTCGGAAGTCACAACGGCGTTGTCACGCCTCGACATCGGAAACACGAACGACGAACGGCTCGAACTCGCCCGTATCATTCACGCGCTGACCGACGGTCGCCCCCTGTATCTGCGTCTGCTTGCCGAGGCCACAGCGACCATGGGCGCCGGTGATCCGGTGAGCGCGCTGGCAGCGCAGATGGCACCCGGTGCTCCGCTCTCGATGGCCTGTCGGTTCTGTTACGAGCTGCGGCTCCATCGCGCGCGGGGGTACGGAGCGCTAAAGGCGATTCTTCAGATACTGGCTAAGGAAGAGCCCCTTACGCTGACCGAGATCGCGCACCGGCTCCGTCGCACGCCGGGTTCGACAAAGGACTACCTGTCCTGGCTGGAGGATGTCGATCTGTTGACCGTGCGTCAGAAACGCTACAGCTTCGCCGACCCGGTGTTGCGGCTCTGGGTCCATCTCCATGGACAATCGAAACCGCCCGGTGAGGAAGACCTTGCCAGGGAAGCGCAGGAGTACGCCGTCAGTCGCTTCCCGTACATGGAGCCCGCGATGACGATGCCGGAGCGTCCCATTGCATCCGCCGACCGCGACGCGAAGGACCCCTCCTGGAGCCTGATCGAGATCGATTGACCTCTCAGCCACTCAGCCTCGGGCAAGCGCCTGCAGCGCGCGCTCGGCGGCCCGCTGTTCCGATTCTTTCTTGCTGAAGCCCTCACCACGAGCAAGCGGACGCTCCCCGGCTCGCACTTCGGTCTCGAACACTTTCCGGTGGGCCGGCCCGGTCTCGCCAACGAGGCGATACTGCGGCAACCCCATATCGCGAGACTGCAGACGTTCTTGCAGCGTAGACTTATGGTCGGCTGTCAGGCCCGGAGCGAGCGCCCCGACCCGCACCGCGTCGAGTTGTGGCCGGAACCAGCGCTCGATGAATCCTCTCGCCGCCTCGATGCCACCGTCCAGATAGACCGCAGCCACAATGGCCTCGAAGGTGTCCGCAATGAGCGACCGCTTCCGCCGGCCACCTGTCTTCTCCTCTCCGCGCCCCAGAAGGAGATAGTCGCCGAGTCCCAGCTCGTCACCCACTCGTGCCAGAGCCGTCGTCGACACCATCATCGCCTTGGCCTTCGACTTCTGACCCTCGTCCCAGTCGGGACACTCACGAAACAGACGGTCCGCAATGACGAACCCCAGCACTGCGTCTCCCAAGAACTCGAGCGACTCGTTGTCCCGCACGCCCCCGCTGGCATCCTCGTGCGCCCGCGACCGATGCGTCAGCGCATGCTCGAGGAGGCCCCCATCGGTGAAGCGATACCCCAGCACCTCTTCGACCGCGCGAAATTCGTCCCGGATCCGGGTCACCCGGTCCGACACCTCGCGCCGAAAATCGGCAATCAGCCGGGTCGCCCTCTCCGCATCGTCGGCACGCACGGTCAACCGCGCCTCACCGGGCGCGCTGAGGGGGACTGGCAAGATGGCATGCGACCCGTACGTGGACAACACAGCAGTGATGCCGTGGGTCTCGAGCAAACCTTTCACAACGCTTGCCTCGATCTCGGACTGGGTGCGGAAGACAACAGCAGGATCGGTCTCAGTCATTCGTCGGTCGTCGCCGCGGGGCCACCGGAGAGCTGCTCCTCGATGCGTAACAGCACGATGGTCATGTCGTCGTGCTGCTCGGCGCCACCGACAAACGCCTCCACGTCGCCTAAGATCCGCTCCCGAAGCTCGTCTGACGGCAGGTGTGCATGCTCCTCCAGCAGGTGACTGAGCCGTTCCTCGCCGAACAGGTCCGACTCCTCGTTCATCGCTTCGGTGATGCCATCGGTGAACAGAACGAACAGGTCCCCGGCCGCGATCGGCAACGTGCACTCTTCGAGCAGTCCCGCAAACTTCTCTTCGATTCCCTCGAGATTCAATCCAACAACAAGCCCGTCGGGTATCAGCACCTGGGAGCGTCCGCCCGCATGGCCATCGGCCGGCACGTAGATCATGGGTGTATGCCCTGCTCGCGCATAGGTCAGTGTGCGGGCCTCCTGGTCCACGACTGCGTATGTCATCGTGATGAAAGTGCGGTTGTCGAGACTGCCCGACAGTATCTTGTTTACCTCCATGAGCAGACGCTTCGGGCTCTGGTAGATCTGGCTCAGCGACAAGATCAGGCCTTTGAGCTCGGCCATATAAAACGCCGCCGACGTCCCCTTCCCCGACACGTCGGCCACCAGCACACCGATCCGGTGCTCTCCGAGCGACACGAACTCGTAGTAGTCGCCCCCCACCTCCCGCGCCGGACGACACATCGCGTTCACCGCAAGCCCCGGGAACGACACCGTTCCCGCCGGCAACAGCGACATCTGGATGTCTCGAGCGATCCGGAGCTCCTCCTCGAGTCGACGCTTCTCCTCCGCCTGCTTCAATAGATCCCCGATGCTCCCGGTCATCGCGTTGAAAGACCCGGCGAGCTCACCCAGTTGGTCTCTGGCCTCGACCTGTATCCGATGCGAGAAATCCCCCCCCCGCACACGCTCGGTCCCTGTGAAGAGCTCGTGCACCGCGCCGGTGATCGACCTGGCCAGAGCGAATCCCATGACGAGTGCTACTGCCTCGATCGTGAGGAACATGACACCGAGCGCCATCAGCACGATCAGCAGATCGCTGGCAAAACCGAAGTCGCCGCCCCGCACCACCGGACCGAGGAAGGCGCTCGGCTGCACCTGAAAGGACACCGACCCCCTTCCTGTCATCCCGGTCGACCACTCGAGCAGGTCGAAGAACAGGACCCACGGCAAGCCGCCGCCACCGTCGACGACCGCATTTCCATCCCTCGGGCTCAGCGCCACGCGCTGCTCGGCTGCCGCCGGGACGGCGACTGCTGTCTCTGATTCGCTCACCGGACGCTCGACGATCGCTTCGGTCAGCTCGATTCCATTCGCCGACTCGATTCGCTCGACCACGGTGCCGGCAATTGGCAAATCGACGACGACCGCATACACGCGCCCTCCGACATCGAGGGTCTCGGCGCCGCGCGCCACGACGGAACGGCGCCCCTCTCGCGCGGTCATCACGATTCCGCTGCCGGTATCCTCGAGCCAGGACGGAAACGCCGGGGGACCATCGGTATGCCGCCACGGACCTGCGATGGCCCCGCCTATCGCCGATGCCGCACTGTCGCCCACCTTCGGCACGAAGGCGATCGAAGCCAGCGGATATCGCTCCGCGACGACCCTGAGCCGCCGGTCGAGCAGTGTCCCTACGTCCGCCACGCCTTCCGGTCTCCGCAGGTCGACAGCGGCCGTCGCGGCAAGCCCCGTCGCATCGTCCACCACATCCTCGAAACTCAGCTGCACCAACGACGAGGTCACGATGCCCAGCATCAACAGAGCGGCCAGCAAGAAGAACGACACGATGAGGACGATCGGCACGAAGCCGATGAAGATGTAGGACAGCACCAATTTGCGCCGAACCCGCCAGAGCAGTCGGCGTTGCAGCAGCCCGACGAGCCGCGCCAGTAGATAGCCGAGGGCGACCACCAGCACGATCGTCCCTGCCGTATCGAGCACCCAGAGCCAGCCCGCTGCGGCGGTGCCGAGCACGCTGACCACCAGCTTGAAACCAACGGTCAAGAGGAGCACCCGTCCAAGCGGCGACGACGCCGTGCCACGCACTCTGGCCCACTGAGTGTCAGGCCGCGACGACGACGCTCCTTCTGGCCGCTCGAGCGGCAAGGTCCCTGGAGCGGTGGGCGGAGAGGACTGCGGCGTCATGGAGGTCTGTTCTAGGCTCCGGTCTCATCGGTCCGGTCAGACGTAGTCGCCTCTTGGATCCACGCCAGATATCGCTCGTCCCCACCGATGACACGGAGCACGAGGAACTCTGGCGTGTCGTAGGGGTGCAGTGCACCAACGCGGCGCCGCAGCGCCTCGACCTTGTCCAGCGTAGTCTTTACGATCAATTGACGTTCGCGCGTCCGCTCGATTGCCCCGTCCCACCAATAGACCGACTCGCCCTCCGGCAGCACACTGACACAGGCCGCCTCACCGCCACGCACCAGCGCCGTGGCGAACGCCGACACGTCACCGTCGGTCGGAAAGGTGAGCAGCACAACAACGGGCTCCGGCTCAGTCATTCGTCCGCGCCTCCCGTCCAGGTGCCTTGACATCTCCTATGGGCGAGATCGTCACGTTTGGATCAACCTTTTCGTCGGCGCCAGAGATGTCTAGCACCCGCGTAGCGGGGCTGTGAATAAAGCTTCTGCTAGCGCAGGCTGCGTGTTTCACACGTCGGTTTGTGGCGCAGCTTCGCTAGCAGCCCGAGGCAAAAGCCCCGCTGCATTCGAACGACGCTGCATCCTGGCTCTCGGCGTTGCTCCGCGGCCGAATACTGGGCGGTATTATCCTCTCCGCGCCTTGTGCCGGCCATGCGCGACAGTGCCAATCCAGGATCTGGGTGCGACGCGGGGCTTCACCGCGGGTTGCTAGCCCCGCTCCCATGCCACCCCGCGGAATGCCACGCGCAGCCGGTGTCCTAATCTTGACCGGCCAAGCGACCGAAAAAAGGATGTGCATGCCCCGCGCGCCTCGCTCATCGGCCACTCGACGGCGGGACCACCGACAAGGCACCCTTCCGCTTCGGCCGCCCAATCGGACCGGCGCACAGAAAGTCCGCCCCAGCAACGAGCGCCCTCCAAAGGGACGCCGCCTGGCAAGCTTTCTGCTCGTTCTCACAATTGCGGTCCTCGTGGCAAACGCGATCGTCGGAGAACGGGGTCTCGTCAAGACCGCGCGAGCCCGCCGCGAGCATCGGGAACTTGCTGAGTCGATCGCGCGACTCCAGCGGGAGAATCGAAGACTCGCACTTCAGGCCGACCGCATCCGGCGAGACCCCTCGGCCGTCGAAGCACTGGCCCGGGGCGAGCTCGGCCTCATCCGCCCCGGAGAACAGCTCTTCATCATCACCGACAGACCCCTACCGACACGGTAAGGCTGCCTCGACGGAACGGACGACCCCTGCCGCCCCGTTGACCCGATCCGAGCCGCATGGTACCATGTCGGCAAGATAGCAATTCTAGTCAGTTGACGCGGGGTGGAGCAGTCCGGTAGCTCGTTGGGCTCATAACCCAA
>CETX01054288.1_pt1 | contig 12288 bp, 12 predicted proteins | sample 356501 | NCBI WGS metagenome assembly CETX01 (sample SAMEA2623390, study PRJEB7988) | marine metagenome | biome: marine biome (ENVO:00000447); feature: mesopelagic zone (ENVO:00000213); material: "saline water (ENVO:00002010), including plankton (ENVO:xxxxxxxx)" | depth 450 m | reverse complement strand
ATTCACCGTCAGGTTGCGTTGATCGGAGAGCGGACCGATAACTTGTATGCCTATGCCGAATCCATCATCGTGGCAGAGCGACTGAATGATTTCATGCAGGAAGGTGTTGAGGCCGCACCAGGAGGGTTGGGTAAAATCCTGCTTGATAGTGAGATTGAATCCCGCAGAGAATGTTTGTGGTGGGGAACTGAGAAACTTGATGCCTTGCCGCAAAACATTTCGGATCGATGCAGCGGGGAATTTCTGACCCGTACCTACCGTGTCATTGCTGATCAGGCTCCATTAATGTTGATCACCGAGCGGTTTCCGTTGGAGGGCAACCGGGACCAATAGAGGATGCTGCCTTACACATCGAGGCCTCATCGGTGATGCTGTGCAGTACTCCGTGTTCCTACACGGATTGACTCGGGCGCGTTCGCTCGGTGCCGGCTAGTTCGCTCATGATTTCACTCCAGGTTCTCGCTCAAGTAGCAGTGATTTTCCGGGTGAAAAATATCATCATTGTTATCATCTCGAACAGCAGTAGCAAGAAGACCATCTGGGCCGGGTAACCTACGGCAAAAACTATGGGTGTGAGAATAGCTCGGGTTATGGCACGCAAGAGTTCGTGATGCGAAATAACAGCTGCAATTGGTGGGCTGTACTGGTAGTAGAGACCGACCAGTGTACGTCCTGATTCCGTGCTGAGTAACTGCTGGTCACGAAAGCGACGAAGGGTAACCAGTTCCGGTTCCAGCGCAGATCCATAGGCAGCGGTTGCGATAAAGCAGCCGGCACCGCTTCCGCTGTCCTGGCTTTGGCCTGAAGCGCCAGCAGGGACTTCTTCAGCATTTATTGTGACCTTGACCGAATCAGCCACGCTGTTTTGAGCTTCATCAATACAGCTAAAGACTACTTCAATGGTCGTTCCTACAGTGAAGGTTGAAGGGGCATCATTTGTCACAGCTAGCTCACCGCTTTTTTCGTCGATACATGTAGCACCGTCAATGAAGTCATTGATGCGAGAGTCGGAATCAGCCACGGGTTGACTGCTGGTTATCGTAATGTCTACTGGTGTCGATAATTCTGGCGGCAACGTATCTGGAATGAGAACAGCGATTCCACCCGGGTCACTTATATAGCCGTTTACCAGGCCATCTGCATCGTTTGGCCCGCCATCAACGATAGTCAGTTGCAGACAATAGCGTCCAGTGATCAAACCTTCTTCATAGGAATCACCAATGGCAGGGCAAACGCCAGCCACTTCAGACGCTGATTCAATCCGGTCTACGCCATCTTCGAAGAAGTCCTGCCATCCGGCGGAGGTAGAATATTTTCGGTAGACTGCGCCCGCTGGTATTGCCCCTGGTAGTGGCAGAACAATCCTCATCGCCTGTCCTGCCTGAGGTAGCTGTGCCACGGTGAAATCAAACAGCCCCATTGGGTGCTCAAATTCTTCATCTTCAGTGTTATCAAGCGGTGTCTGATTTTCATCTGATAACTGGGCAACATCATTATCCGTGATCAGGGCGCTGCGTCCGTCGCTGGCAAGGCTTGTGTCGCCAAGCTGCAGGAGCAGACCGGGCTCAGTCCACATGACCTCATCATCACCGCTGTCAGTCAGGGGCAGGACCCTCGTGTCCGCGTTGTTGTCCCGGTAGTCCTCGATCCCGTCACCATCTGAGTCGCCATAACCTTCTTCGGCGTCGGAAATCCCGTCATTGTCACTGTCAGCATTAGCGGACAGGGATTCGTATGCACCAATGACCCGTATGAGTTTCGATATTCTTGTTGTACCAGGGAGATCATCGTCATCAGAGACCGTGACCCTGAGCCGATACTCACCTTCGGCAAGTGCTGCAGGATCAAAACTGGTCTCACTCTGATCAATGATGGCCAGTACAAGGCTAGCATCTGTATCTGACCAGTCATAGCTCAGGATATCGTCAGAATTACTGTCATTTGCGATGACTGATACACTAACGATTCCGTCTAGTTGTGATAAAACAATTCGGTTTTCATTGCTCTGTGAAATTTCTATTGAACCCCTTGGTGGGATATTTTTTTCGCTTATATTCACCTTGTGCGTTAACTGACCAGAGAGGCCTGCGCCCTCAGCAGTTGTAAGCGTAATCACCAGTGTTTCATCATCTTCGGCAATACCATCGTTCACTATGTCGAAAAGGATTTCCCCTGAAGTGCCTGACTCTATGACGGTAGTACCGGTCAGTTCTGCATAGTCATCGGCACCCACAGTGCCGCTAACGGAATAGGCAATTGTGACGGGGTAGGCGGGGGCGATGCCGTCCAGGGCAAGTGCGGCAGTGAGCCTGTTACCCTCACCGGCTGGTTGACCCGTAGATATACTCACCAGCGGCTCGACATTGAGTATCTGTTTAAGAATCGCGACATTGCCGGCCGCATCTACTGCTGTCCACTCAAGTTCCTGTGATCCTGAAGGATAAGGCCCGCCAGGATTTACCCTTGCATCCACCGGGCCATCTTTAGCATCGACGGCGCTTGTTCCCGGGAATTCCACAGTTGTAAAACGACCAGTAGCCGTAATTGTCTTGGGCGTCGTCAATGAAATTGTTGGCGGGATATCATCGGTGAGTAGGTCTGAGCCTTCGTTGTATTCGTCAAGATTCGTTCGTCCGTCTCCATCACTGTCCAGTGCCGCATCGGCTGCGGACAAGGGATCAAGATTATTGGCGATTTCGACAGTGTCGGGGATTCCATCCCCGTCATCGTCGCTGTCATTCTCATCGCTTATACCATCACCATCCGTGTCGAGGCTATCGTCGCTTTTAGTGGGGTCCAGCGGAAATGCATCGTCAGTATCCGAGACGCCATCACCGTCATCATCCAAATCTGTATTGTTACCGATACCGTCATCATCCGTATCGACCGTCTCGCCTGAATCCAGCGGAAAATCATCATCGGTGTCCGCAACGGTGTCATCATCATCATCAGTATCAGCGTTGTTGCCAATACCATCGCCATCCGTATCAACGGTTTCTGCAGCATCAACCGGGAAATCATCGGCACTGTCAGCTACGCCATCACCGTCATCATCACCATCGCAGATATCACCTTCACCATCTCCATCCAGGTCTGACTGGCCCTGGTTAGCCAGGTCGATACAATTGTCGTCAAGATCAATGATGCCGTCGTCATCCGTATCGACCTCATCTGGTTCATTGCGGGTAGAGTCAAGGGGGAAGGCATCATCATCATCAGTTACACCATCGCCGTCGTCATCCGTATCCTCATTGTTACCAGTACCATCACCATCCGTATCCAGGTTTTCGGCATCATTCAGAGGGAATGCGTCCTGGTCGTCCGGTACGCTGTCACCATCGTCGTCTGTATCCGCATTATTACCGGTACCGTCTTTGTCCGTATCCAGTGCTTCTGAATCATCAAGTGGAAAGGCATCCTCCTAGTCGGCAACACCATCGTCATCATCATCGCTATCGGCATTGTCACCAGTACCGTCTTCATCCGTATCAATGGTTTCATTGCTATCCAAAGGAAATGCGTCAGTGGAATCCGAGACGCCGTCACCATCGTCGTCCGTATCAGCGTTGTTACCGATACCATCCGTGTCAGTGTCTGTTGATTCAGCTTTGTCCAGTGGGAATTCATCATCTGCATCATCGACACCATCACCATCATCATCCGTATCTGCATTGTCGCCGGTGCCGTCATTATCCGTGTCAGTTGTCTCGGTGTTATCCAGGGGGAAATCATCCAGATTGTCCGCACTGTTATCACCATCATCATCTAGATCTGCATTGTTGCCGATGCCATCGCCATCCGTATCGATACTTTCTGTATTGTCGAGCGGGAAGGCATCGCTGGTGTCCAGGACGCCGTCATCGTCATCGTCCGTATCACTGTCATCACCGACACCGTCACTGTCAGAGTCAGTAAATGTTGCTATCGTCACCTGCGTCTGGCTGTTGCTCTTATTACCGGCATCATCTGTGCAGCTAATCGGAATACTGGTTGTTTCTCCTGCCGGAAACTCCGCAGGACTGGTGGGTGTGGTGACTACCAGGTTCGGTGAAGCCGTGGTTTCATCTGTACAGGAAATGGGCGCCAGGAAGTCAACAACCTGCTGATTGCTGACAGGGATGGCACTGTTGCTGACTATCTGCAAGGGGCTAGTGGGCACATTGCTGATGACCGGGTCTGTCACATCCGAGGAGACAGTAATAGAAGTGCCCGTGTTATTTCTTGGGGTTCCGGACGCCGTTGGGAAACTGCCAACCTGTAAAGTTGATGCGCCACCAGCATAGTTGACACTGCCGTTTTCAGCCAGGAACCCATCTGGAATAGTGAAGTCAGCAGTTATGCTGTAGGTTGTCTGGAAATCTGCTGTTGCCAGAAGGACATAGCTGCCAGCACTGCCCGTGAGACTGGTATCAAAAGTATAAGTTGTGTCTGCCAACCAGGGTGAAGCCGTTCAGGCCATGATTGCCCCCTGTATCGCTCGTTGGAACCATCATCTCGACGAATTGCAAAGTGCCATCTGCATTACTGAAAGCTTCAACGACATCCCAGCCATGGTGACCGGAATATGCCATGCAGCTGGATAGCATACAGATAGTAGTCAAAATCAGGTTGTTCAGTCTTTTCATCAGAAGTTCCAGACCAGACCCAATTTGGCCATCCAGTTCTCATAGTGCTTGCCACCACCATCTGCATCAAAGTAACTGGCGGTGATATCCATGTTGACCCTGGACAGGGGAAACGCAATACCAATGTTCAGTTTCTGCATATCACTCACCACCCGGTAAGAATATCTGTGACTGCAACTGCTGGGACTCGTACATTGGTTAAACACTGGATCTTCACTCTGTGCTTCATAGTCGACGCTGGCATCCACGCCCCCCGAAACCGTAGAGGTGATACCGCCATGACGATAGGCATACTCAGCAAACAGGTCGACAAAAGGCATGATTTCGTAGTCAAGACCCATGTAGATTTCATGGGCAGCGGTATCAAAAGCCGCATCACGTGACTCCTCGCTGGCAGATTTGTTCAGGAACACCAGATCAGTATAACGATAGCCCAAATGCCGGACGACCCTGGTCGTGAGGCGGCGGTTAATATTGAGGTCAAGATCGAAAAATATACCTTCCCTTGCATCACTGTCTCGATATTCAAGTATGGTGGCATTCGCACTGACCCCAAACCAGAAACTGCTGTAACCCACCGAGGGCTGGTGAATCCAACTGAATCCTCCTGTGATGGACAGGTGGTCCAGGTCATCATATTCCTCGTGATCGCTGTATGATGCGTAACCAGAGACAATCCATTGGTTGGACACACCATTTTTGCGAAGGTGTCCTGCGCCGATGCTGACTGTAGATACAAGGTCCGAGACCTGATCTTCATCCTTGGTAGGATCGGCTGACGTTATCTTCATGCTCGAACGAAAATTGCATCTCCTGATACCAGCCAGAGCCATATACATCAGCAAGACATTGTGTGCTCAGCGAAAAAAGGAAAAGATAAGACAAACTTATGGTAAAGGCGGGTTGCTTCATAGAAACTTGACCCCAGGGTTTGGTCATTGGAACTTTTTTTGACATGAGTAGCATATACGATGCAGACGAATCGCGCAGGCGGTTTTTACTCTACCTGCTTTCCACAGGTGCGTTGTCGACTATTACTGCTTGTGGATCCTCGGGTCAGGCCGCATCGGCTATGCCTGAAGAGCTTTCAGCTGGTCGTTCCATTTTCAAGTTTTCCGGGGATGTGCGTGTAAACGGTCAACAAGTCACACTGGAGACTCTGATAAGGGCTGGCGATGTGATCGAAACCTTTGACAAGAGTTTCATCATCTTTGTTCTGAACAAGGATTCATTTATTCTCAGAAGCAACAGCAAGATGTCTCTGCCAGTAGCGGTAGCTGCGGTCGTGCCCACGGTGTTGTCACTTGACCGTGGCAAGGTCCTTACTGTTCTCGCATCGAGAACAACACGGATTAAAACACCCTCGGCAATTATTGGTATTCGTGGCACCGGTGTTTACCTGGAAGCAGAGCCTGAGCTTTCTTACGTCTGCACCTGCTATGGTCTTGCTGATCTTGCAACTACAGACGATCCCGATATAAACGAGACCATCTTGTCCGAACACCACACTTCGCCAAGATACATTCTGGCAGACAAATCATCGGCTAAAAGAATTCAACCGGCTCCATTCAAGAATCACGATGACCAGGAACTGTTGCTGATCGAAACCCTGGTTGGCCGAACCACTCCCTATGTGGTTCCCAAAGGAATTACACGAACAAGAAGCAGATACTTCTGATACCCCGGACAGAGATAGCAACCAGCGGCATGCGTTTTCTATTGATCGCGACGATACTCCTATTTGCCGGTTGTGGGTCGCCGGACAAAACGACGAATGATATTTCACCTCCCGTTGCAGCTCAGCACAAGAAAAAGCTATCCATTCACGGGCACGAACGGGTAGATGAATATTACTGGATCCGGGACGACTTAAGAAAAGACCAAAAGGTGTTGGAACTACTCGCTGACGAGAATGCTTACACCAGGAAGGTCATGTCCCATTCAGAGAAGCTTCAACAAGACTTGTTCCATGAAATGTCGAACCGGCTGGCCGCCGCGGACCGTACTGTGCCTGTGTTAAAGGGTAACTATTTCTATTTTAGAGAGTTCCGAGAGGGTGGAGAATACCCGGTTTACCTCAGGGCGGCCGTAAATAACCCGGATCAGGAGGAGGTGCTGCTGGATGCCAACATGATGTCAGAGGGGCGTGAGTTCTACAGTATAGGTAACTGGAGTGTCAGCCCCAGTGAAGGCCTGCTCGCCTTTGCTGAAGACATAGTCAGCAGAAGGGAATATACAATCCGTTTTAAGGATCTTGGCAGTGGTGAAGGTCTTGATGATGAAATCAGAAAAGTAGCACCATCTTTAGCATGGGCATCAGACAATCGAACGATTTTTTATGTTGACAAGAACCCGGAGACATTACTGCCTTACCGCGTGTATCGACACGAGATAGGAACATCTCGTAGTGATGATGTTCTCGTTCATGAAGAGCGTGACGATGCATTTTCCACGTCCGTTTATACCACCAGGTCACAAAAGTTCGTTGTTATTTCAATGGCAAGCATCGATTCCACAGAGATCAGACTGATCAAAACAGACAAGCCGAATTCCTCAACAGAGATTTTTCTTGCCAGGGAGGACGATCATGAATACAAGCTTCGTCATATTAATGAAACCTTCTACATTCGTACCAATTGGCTGGCTGAGAATTTTCGCCTGATGAAGGTCGAGGATGACAAACTTGGAGACAAGACATTGTGGCAGGAAGTTATTCCACATCGTCAGGATGTTCTGTTGCAGGATATTGAAGTATTCAATGATCATCTGGTAATGGTCGAGCAGATTAGCGGGCTGCCTCGGCTTCGAATTGTTACTCTTGATGGCGGAAAGGAGAGGGTGGTTACCTTTCCAGAGCCTGCCTACACCGTCTATTTGCATTCCAACCCAGAAGTTAACACAAGCAGGTTGCGCTATGTTTATTCGAGCCTGACGACACCGGTATCTGATTTTGAACTGGATATGGAAACCGGGAAGTCGATATTACTCAAGGAGGAAAAGGTGCTGGGTGGGTTTGACCGAACCCTCTATCAGTCAGAGCGCAGAATGTTCAGTGCGAGGGATGGAACCAGCGTGCCTGTTTCACTGGTGTATCGTCCAGATCTGTTTTCGAGGGGGACGAACCCCATCTACATATACGCTTATGGGTCTTATGGCTACTCTACGAACTCGTCCTTTCTGTCAAAACGATTGACCCTGCTGAATAGAGGGTTTGTATACGCCATCGTGCATGTTCGTGGCGGCTCGGAACTGGGGCGCCACTGGTACAATGATGGAAAACTGCTCAACAAGAAAAATACGTTTTCCGACTTTATTGATGGTACCCAATTCTTAGTGCAGGAAGGCTATGCCAGTGCGGATAAGGTTTTTGCTGCAGGAGGATCCGCAGGAGGGCTTCTCATGGGGGTTATTTCCAATGAAGCACCGGAGCTTTATAAGGGCATTGTCGCTGACGTTCCATTTGTCGATGTTGTGACCACTATGCTTGATGAGTCCATACCACTGACTTCCGGTGAATTTACTGAATGGGGTGATCCGAGAGAGAAACAATACTATGACTATATGTTGTCCTATTCCCCCTATGACCAGGTCAAACAGCAGAAATACCCCAACATGCTGGTAACCGCAGGGCTTCACGATTCCCAGGTCCAGTATTTTGAACCGGTAAAGTGGGTATCCCGACTTCGCAGGCTCAAGTTGGATGACAACCTGCTGTTATTGGATATCAGTATGGATAGCGGCCACAGCGGGGCGTCCGGGCGCTATGAAAGACATCGACAAGATGCGCTTGAATATGCGTTTGTGTTGAAGTTATCTGGTGATGCTTCCCGTTAAGTATATTTCGGGCATCGCCCTGACCCTGATAATTTCTACTTCCTGTGGCGGCGGGGGAGGAGGCTCTGCAACTGCGCCGATGATCGCAGGGGACAACTGGTGCCATAATCAGTTTCTCGATCCAATTGAATCAAACCGGGCGCTGGTAACAAAAATGGAATCGAAGATGCAGGTTGAAACCCTAATCCCCTACCTGTAGTTCATGCAGGTGGTTCACAAATCGCTCCAGGATCTCGTAGGGCTGGCAACCGACAACGTAAAGTTCACGACTCGAAAATGTTGGCACGCCGGTTATACCAGCCTGCCTGGATCGCTCCCAGTCCATATCAACCTGGGGACTGAATATTCTTTCCTGCAGAATTTGCCTTGCTTCCTCCTGATCGAGACCTGCTTCACCGGCCAGGCTTACCAGCACCTCGACATCACTGATATTCTGGTTCTCGACAAAGTAGGCCCTGAATAAAAGATCATGTATATCGTCAGCGCTCTGCTGGGTGTCCGCCCAGCTTCCCAGCTCCTGGGCCAGGCGGCTGTTGTAGACCATGGAGCGATTGCCATAGGGCAGCCCCTCTTCTTCCATACGGTTGCGCATATCGTCACGCATGGCCGATATATCTACAGCAGCCCTGTGCCTGAACATCTCCTTTATTGACTGGCCTTCTTCAGGAGTCTCGGGATGCAGGGGGAAATGAATCCAGCGGGTCTCTACATTATGTTCCTGTTTGAGCTTTTCAATACTAACTGTACTGAGGTAGCACCAGGGTCAGACGTAGTCAGAAAAGATCTCTAACAGAATATGTTCACTCATGGGTCTTGCCTAGATTCAGGTTGCCAAAGTATAGCATCGTCCTGATTTAAAGGGACGATCAGCCCGGCGTGTATACTGTTCTCTTAGCTTCCTCCCGGTTGCGAATTTCTGTCGACGAAATGTCTTCCATGAAGTCTTCCTGACTGACGCCAATGCACCTTTCGGCCAGTGATGCCGGAATATCCAGGTCACTGAGAGTCAGAAAGCCCTGCGCTGTCTGCCTGCCAAAGACTAGAAACTTGTTACCCAGACTGCTTATCTCCTGCAGCACCTGGTCCCGCTTTTCCTCGCTTGAATCATAGTATTTCAGCGCGATAATTCGCATGAGCGTATCAATACCCACAAGGAAAGTCGTTCCCGGGAATAACCGGCACTTTTCCACAAAGGTCGGTGCATTGGAAAATGCCAGCGGCCAATCCTGCAATGCCTCACAACGGGTATGCATTTCAATGAAATCGAGAGGCGGTTTGTCGACATTGGTGACCGATATCTCAAGGGTCACAGGTTTGCCCAGCTGTCTTTGGGCGTAATCGACCATTCGTTGGTGACCCTGGTGCATTGGGTTGAAGGTACCGGGGAAAATCAGCTCGGGCGAATTGCTTAAGGGGGTGACGCTTGTACGCTGGCTATAGAGGTCCTGCCATGCGGGCTCAGCGTTTATTTTGTTGCGCGTGACTGTATCTGTTTTCCGCAGTTCAGCGAGGTATTCAATCTCAATGCCGAGTGATTCCGCGATAAAACCCAGGACAAGTGTACTGCACAGGTGCTCTTCCTTCTCCCGGCTTCGGCCTGACTTATCGAAGGTTACAGCGATTTCAGTTGTCCGTTCGGCCGACTGGATTGCGACAAAGCACCGATCAGTCCCACGCCGATCACGGTTAGTGGCCAATGCTGCGGTGCAGCCGACACCAAAGACGGGACCCTCCCGCTCCAGTTCCCGAGCCCGTTGCCATGCCACCATGGCCATTGTTCGGGCTGTTTTGCTACTGCAGGCGGTTTCGGGTTTTCCCCCTAGGTAAGCGGCTAGCTCTTTGTCATGGTAAGGGATAAATGCGGACAGGAGTGTATTTGATGCACCGGGTACGGCCAGTAGTTTTGTCACACTTGACGCACCACCACCGGTAATGGCGAGTATAATCTTGCCATCTGCATCATGGATCTGTTGAATGAAATGTTTGTCCAACTTAACGAAAGCCACTACCAACACCCCGGGGAACCTAGCTTAGCAAATGAACAGGATCATTAGACAATTTACCCGTGAATGGGGTTTAAGGGTATGGATTGAGTCAATGCTTCTGGCGGCCTGCTGCATAGCGCCCGCAGCAGCTGATGATGAAAATCCGGTGACGGAACTCACACCGCAAGCACTGCCAGGCTACCAGTTTGAACGCGACGAAACTCCGGCCATCGTCGAGGACCTCTCTTTCGGCCAGAGATTTACCCTTGATTCACAACGAAAGGAGATGAAAGATCTGGTGGCAAGAAGGCTTGGCATACTAAGGATCAATCAAAGCACCGGTGACCTCAATACAATTCAGCAGCTGGTAGATCGGCGAGTGATAGGGAAGGGAGAGGTACAACAATGGCAGGCGCTGGGCGTTATCTTCGGTGACATTCTGGTCAAGGAAATGGGTTTACACTGGGTTAGCTACAAAGATAAATTTGGTACCAGCAAAGCACTCGGATGGAGGGAGACGAAAAATTTTGTTTTCCCAGTAACCATGTTTTCCCGACGAGTCCAGTTCAAGCAGACAATAGACGCAGCTGCAATGTATGAGAAGATCAAGCAGGAAGTGACTGCATTCAAGCAGTTTGAACAGCGTAACCTCAAGATTTGAGAAAGCCTGATCTGCTCAAACGCCTATGCCAGCATGCCATCGAGTTCCTTTATGACCAGGTCCCCGAACTCTACAGTCGAAACTATTTTGATGCTGTCATCTGCGGTTGAAAGATCAGCGGTGGAGTAGCCACTCTCAAATACACTTCGCATGGCGCTCCAGACTGCATCCGCTTCTTTTTTCATGGAAAAACTCATTTCCAGCATCATGGCAACGGAGCCAATCATGGAGTAGGGGTTCGCAATATTCTTTCCTGCTATATCCGGTGCCGAGCCATGGGAGGGTTCGTAGTACGCTTTTTCCGGTCCTATGCAGGCAGAGGGCATTAGCCCGAGGGAACCCAGAATGCCGCCCCCCTGGTCACTCAGAATATCGCCGAACATATTTTCCATAACCATGACATCAAATTGTCCCGGGTTTAGACACAGAGCCGTCGCAGCGGCGTCAACCAGCAGATGTATCACCTCGACATCCTGGTATTGCTGGTGCACTTCATCGAGGACTTCGTTCCAGAAAACGCTGGACATCAGAACGTTGCTCTTATGGATATTGTGCAGCCGCTTCTTGCGTAGCCGTGCCTGATCGAAGGCGACTTCAAGAACCTGACGAATCTGGTTCTCATCATACTCAAGGGTTTCATGAACGTATCGAAGTCCGGCCTCGTTAACGCCGCGCTCCTTGCTGCCAAAATAGAGACCGCCCACAAGCTCTCTGATGAGTAGTATATCTATGCCGCCCTGGATAACTTCTGGTTTAAGGGGTGAAAAATGTGCCATGTTCTCACTGAGGAATATTGGACGGAAATTCGCAAAAGTATTGTAGCGAGCGCGCAGTGGAAGAATTGCGCCACGCTCTGGCTGCTCTTCAACTGGAATTTTTTTGGATTCTTCATAGCTGAGACCGACAGGCCCTTTCAGGATGGCATCAGCACTGTCACAGACTGTTTTGGTTTCATCCGGAAATGCCTTGCCATGTTCAAAATAGGCGGCGGCACCGAAAGGTGCATAGGTTAATTCAAACTCGGTGTCAGACCGGGTCGAGAGTGCAGAAAAGATACGAACCGCCTGTGCCATGATCTCTGGTCCAATAGCATCTCCTTCGAGAATGGCAATTTTGTAGGCATTCGTCATCTTACGCTCGCTCGGTCAAAAAAAGGGCTGGATTCTAGCATGTTGCGGACCAG
>CETX01147163.1_pt1 | contig 12347 bp, 9 predicted proteins | sample 356501 | NCBI WGS metagenome assembly CETX01 (sample SAMEA2623390, study PRJEB7988) | marine metagenome | biome: marine biome (ENVO:00000447); feature: mesopelagic zone (ENVO:00000213); material: "saline water (ENVO:00002010), including plankton (ENVO:xxxxxxxx)" | depth 450 m | reverse complement strand
TACGATCCAGTTGAGGAGTACACTTCTGATCATAATGCTGATAGAGGAACGATCACTTCCCCGAGTATTGACGGAGATCCAATCGCCGCCCCGATTCGATCTGACTGGGTAGCGGTATTGCCTTTCAGCAGCGTCTCGCAAGACCAGGAGGCGGTGATTCTCGCTAAGGGTATCACCTTCGAACTCAACAGCATGCTATCCGAGTGGGGCCTTTTTTCTGTCGTCCCTCACCGGACTGTGCAGAAATTCATAGACTCGCCTGCCACCCCGGAAGAGATCGCCATCGATCTCAAGGTTCGCTACTTGGTCGATGGCCGGGTACAGAAGTCGCTCAACCAGGCACGAATCTGGGCGACACTGATTGATGGCGTGACGGGCCAATCCATCTGGAACAGCAATAGGAGCTACGCCGAGGGCAATGACCTGGATATTCAGGGGCTCTTTGCGCGTAGCATGGGCCAAGAACTCGACTCGACGATGCTTCAATCAGAACAAGAGCGCGTAAGAAACAAACCGTATGGGAGCCTGACTCCTTTTGAGCACTATGTACTAGCGGTCGGTGTCTTCGAAAACCAGTCGGAGCGAGCGTACGACGTCGCGATCAGACATCACCGCAAGGCCATAGAATTGGACCCGAACTTCGCGCTTTCGACGGGCCATTTGAGTATCCTGCTACATATCAGCACGTGGTGGAGCCCCGGTGTAGAGCTAGAGGCAATCGAGAATGAAGCGTGCACTCTCGCGAATAGAGCTCTTGTGCTGAGCAACGCACAAGCCAACAGCCAGGCCTGGGTGATCGTGAATGTCAACGGAAACATTGGCCATACTGTGTGGGGAAGCGGACAAGGCGCTGGAGATAGCTCAACGCCAATTGGCGAAGCATAGGCGCGTCGCTTTCCGACATCTGTCCCAAGCAGAACCCCTAGTGTTTCTAAACCGTCCGGATGAAGCACTGCAGATCATTGACCAAGTCGAACGTGAATTTTCAGACAGCTACTATGTCGGCCAGTTTGCGGGGTATTACAGCGCAATGGCATACACGAAACGACTCGATTGGCAGGCGGCACACGACGCTCTGCAGGATACTCTGAATCGCCATCCGAATAATCTGATTCTAGTTCCGTTGCTCAGCAACGCCTTGGTCATGCTCGACCGTTCCGATGAAGCACGGCGCGTGTGGCAAGAGTTCATCCTCCATTTCCCCAACTTCTCTGTCGAGAATTTTGAGTGGTATTTCACACAGGCATTCGGTAATGCCGATGCCGCCAAGTTATTCACAATGGGGTTACTTCGGGCCGGAATCGGAGATCAGTAGTCGATCTGAACTTCGCTGGAACACCATACTTTGAATAGCTTTATTGCTACGTTAATATGGCTTCGCCGAGAACAATAAGGTAGAAGGCGTGGAAAGGCCGTTCCCAGCCTATAAAGGTGATGATTCCTACATCTTCGTAAGCTACTCCCACGAAGACAGTGAGGACGTATTCCCGGAAATTCAGTGGCTGAAGGAAAAGGGCTTCAATATCTGGTACGACGAAGGTATTGAAGCGGGCTCGGAATGGCGTGAAGAACTGTCAATAGCCATCAAAGGTACAAGTCTCTTTCTTTTCTTCGTGACGGATAACTCTGTCCAATCGGACAACTGTCGGAAAGAGGTTAACCTGGCTGATAGGGAACAGATCCCTATCGTCGCCATCCATTTGGAGCAGACGGGGTTACCCGATGGGTTAGACCTCACCCTGTCGGATCGACAGGCAATTCTCAAATACGACATCTCGGATGAGGAATACAGTACCAAGTTGCTTGCTCGGCTCGGTAGGTACCAAGACCACCGGGTAACGAAGGCCTCAGTTGAAGAATCGACGGGTTCACACAACTTACGGGAGCCCACCAACGCAGCCACCCGTGCGCGCAAGAAGTATCTCTTCGCTGGGTTCGGCATCATTGCTGTCATCGCAATAGGCTCGGCTGTGTTCCTCAGAACAGAATCCAGTGGGGTATCACCGGCAGATCAGATAGATCCCGCACCGGATTCCGTCGAGCAGTCCATGCCAGGCACCCTGCGTGCACATACGAGCGATTCGTCGGCCAGCCCACTCCGCGCCAATTGGGTTGCGGTATTGCCATTCAAGGGCGTAGCCAAGGAAGAGGACAGCCAGGCCCTTGCCGGTGGCATCACGGCTGACTTGATCCGTGACATGTCTTCCTATGGTCTCTTTTCGATTACACCCCTACGGTCCGTCCTCCCGCTCCAGGACAGCTCTCTAACCGTCGCCGAGATCGCAATGCAGCTGGGTGTGCGGTATCTGGTTGAGGGCGCCGTTCAGGAGTCAACAGAGGGGCATCGTGTAGTGATTGCAGTGGTTGACGGTGTCATTGGTAAAGTAGTCCTCAACTACGAATACAGCTACACGATGGGCTCTGCCCTCGACGTGCAGAGCAAGGCTGTCAGGGACATCGGCTCAACACTACATTTGGATCTATTCGATCTTGAGATGTCAAGGTCGCAAATGCTTGACGCGCGCCGGATGACAAATTGGGATCTATTCCTATCCTTTGGGTATTTCTATCGTGCCCCCACTGAGGAAAAAATGGACGAGACCATTGACAACCTTCGCTTGGCGTTGGAAATGGAGGAAGATTATGGACTTGCCATGGCCGGTCTGGCAAACCTCCTAAGCGCCCGCCTCACAACTACCAGCGGCAGGAATCGAGAGGCAGTCGCGGAAGAAGCATGTGAGTTAGCTGACCGAGCCGTGGCGCTTTATGGGAAACAGCAGTGGGTGCTTTCTCAGGTAATCCCTGCTGTCGCTACAGCCTGCAGCAATCCGACAAGAGCGGCCAACGTGGCAGAACGTGCTGTCCACCTAAACGAGAACCTTGGATATATGTGGGTGATGTTGGGGCAAGCCCTTCAATACGCGGGGAAACCACTGGAAGCAATCAGCAGCATCGAGCATGGGGAGCAAGTACACGACGGTTTTTCAGGCACTAAGAATTTCGGACAGTCGTTTAGGGCCAACTGTTACGTACAGCTGGAAGAGTGGGACCAAGTCATTGCATCCGCGCAAGAGTCCCTCAATTTCTCGCCAGGCAACGTCTGGTCCAGTATTCAACTTGCGAACGCTCTGGCCGTCCAGGGCAACCTGAGCGAAGCGAGAAAGAACTGGCAGAACGTGATCAAGCGCTTTCCCTCCTTCTCCTTGGACAACTATGCTTGGAGTATATACAGATCTTATCCTACTAACGAGATCGCGGAACTATACGTCAAAGGGCTTAGGCTCATACAAGCGGAGTAAGACAAGCGACTGTCCTCACGTACAAATGACGGCAACGGTATGGGCATTGGCGATTGTTGTGCCCGGAACCTTGCGGATCTGCATCTCGATACCTTTAATCGTTGAGCAGACGTTAGCGGCAGTGAGCTCAAGGAGCCTTCATCTGCCCCGCCGTCCCCACCAGAACATCAGCCCGCACATCCGGATGCTTCAGGAATGTCACTCTGATGGGGAAGGTCTCCCCCTCGTCCAGCAGGCGGGTGAGTCCCATCAGCATCACATGCAGACCACCAGGCTTGAATTCAACTTGTTCGCCAGGCGCCAAGGATAGCTCTTTGACCGGCGTCATTTTCATGACACCTTCTTTGCTAACGGTTTTGTGAATGCGCGCCTTCGCATCCATGGAGGTCTCGACACCCTCGACAGTGACCGTCAGATTACTCTGGTTTTCAAGCCGCAAATACACTACCGCAGTAGATGCCCCCGGTGCAGTCGCTCTCGACCATGCAGCAGTGACTGTCACGCTCCCTTCGCTGGCAGCAGCGGTCCAGCTAAAGCACAAGAAGAACAATATAAAGTGGCTTACCCTGATGCGCATCGTCTCTCGGTATCCTTCTGTTGACAGTAGCAGTACACAGACTATCCGGTCGTCCCAGTAAGCGTTTCCATGACGAAGTCATAATGCCAACCACCGACCGGATTCTCTTTCAGGTAGAAGCGGATCGGCTCCAACGGGTAGTCAAGGACTCCCTCCGCCTCCCTGGTCTCAGTGTAAAAGTCGGCCGGGTTGTTCAGGTAAACAACGAGGTACTCGTGCTGGCCGTGGGGAAGAAACCCGGATTCCACTTTCTGAACCAGAATCTGCATTGCGTAGGTCGCCCGATTATTCAAAACGATGCCCTGTCTGTTAAAACCCTTTGCCTCTCTCAGCAGGATGATGCTGCCAAGGAACACTGTCTCCTCAGCTTGCGGTTGAGTGGGTTCCTGTCCGGACCTGCCTGCGGGCAGTTGGTACGTGTCACGCCATGGGTTCTTGCTTTGGTACGCCTGCAGATGCTGTTCCATCTGGGATCTAGCTTCAGCCTCTTCACCTGCCTCTTTGAGCGCCTTCTTCTGCGATCGCACAGCTTTTCCAAACTTGCCCGTCTCTGCATACACCGCTGCCTGGGTGTCAATAAACTGATAGGAGGAATCTTCCTTCATGGCCTGACGCAAAAACGACTGTGCCAGTTCTGCGCTGCGCAATTGGGGATTCTCATCGGTAGCCAGCATCCAGGCCGCTTGGTTTAGGACTCCCGGAGAACCGCTTCCCAGGAAACGGATGTAGTTGGCCGCGACGCTTTGGTCCTCCTTAACGCCTGTTCCACTCATATACATCATGGCTGTCTTGACCATGGAGCGAGGAAGTCTTTCCTTGGCAGAGTTTCGGTACAAGCTAAACGCTCGCTTCAGGTTAGCTTCGACGCCAAGTCCCTTTTCATAGATCTCGCCAAGATAATATTGAGCAACGGGTGCGCCGGCGGATCTACTGAACCAGTGTAATGCCTGCGGGAAGTTCTGCTTGATTCCTTCACCACGCAGGTACTGTTCGCCAAGTTTGATCCTTGCGCCAGTGTGGCCCATTTCCGCCGCTCGCCAAAACCACCTGATTGCCTCAGCCAGGTCCTTTGTGGTTCCTTCACCGCTGGCATGCAATTGACCATAGAGGTGCTCGGCAGGTAGATATCCTTGCCGTGCCGATCGCTCCAGCCAGATGATGGCCTGTTGCAGATCCTTCTCTACCGGTTTGCCGCGTCGATAGCTCTGTGCCACCTCGAACTGAGCTACCGGATCACCCTCCTGCGCTGCCAGCATATACCACTTGAAGGCTTCGTCGGCGTTCTGAATCAATCCCCTGCCGGTGGCATATCGGGTTGCCAGCAAGCGCTGCGCCTGCGTATCTCCTGCAGTCGCTGCCTTCATCATCCAGGAGTGGCTCTTGCGCAGATCCTGGTGATCTTTCTGGAAATAGTACTGACCCAGCACTCGCTGCGCCTGAACGTGACCCTTGTCGGCAGCACGGGTGATCCAAAGCAGTTCCTTGTCGGAGTCTTTCACCGTACCGCGACCGGTTCGATACATCACACCGAGCTGGTAGCAGGCTTCAGCTGAGCTCTCATCCACGCGGGCTTCGACTAGCAGCAGTACCTGCTGGAAATCCGTCGCCGCGTTGGCGTCGTCCAACAAGGCCTTGTAACTCAATCCGCGGCCAAGCAACAGCTCCACGTTCCGATCGGGATCCAGATCCGTCTGCTCGAGTGCTCTGTTCAAATAACGGATGGCAGCGCGGAAAGATCTCTGCTCTACTTTCTGCAGAGCGATAGCAGCTTCCGAGTCGGGGGCAGCATCGGGACCATGGGCCCAAAGTAGAGTAAGCCCCACAATCACTATCTGCTTGCCTGATTTGATCAGGTTCATGGCACCACACGAGGGAATTGAGCCGTAGTTTACAGTTTTTTTGTCCGCTGCACCTCAAGGGGACAGCCGTCGCTTTCAGTGTCCCATACCAACCAGATCCAGTTACAATAGGAAATCCACATATAACTGGACCGAATATCTCAAAGAAGGATCTCAGCAAAAATGAATAGTCTGAAACCTCTGATATTGGCAGCGTTAGCACTCTTATTGGCAGGCGCCTCTGCGACCGCAGACGGTGAGTCAAGGCCCAAGATCGGCCTGGTCCTCGGCGGTGGCGGGGCTCGCGGGCTCGCTCATATCGGCGTGATCAGAGCACTGGAAGAACAGAACATCAAGATCGATGCCATTGCCGGTGCCAGCATGGGTGCCATTGTCGGCGCGCTCTACGCATCCGGTAAGACACCTAATGAGATGGAGCGCATCACCATCACGCTGGACTGGGGCAGAGCGTTCGCGGATCAGCCTCCCAGAGAAAGCCTGAGCTTCAGGCGCAAGCAGGATTCAAGGGACTATCTGGTGAAAGCCCAGGCCACCCTGAAGGAAGGCGTCCTGAGCTTGCCCAAAGGGGTGGTGCAGGGACAAAACCTTCAGCAGATGCTGCAGAATCTGTACCTTCATGCCAGCCATATCACCGACTTCGACAAATTGCCAATTCCCTATCGTGCCGTAGCAGCCGATCTGGCCAGCGGCGAAGCGGTGGTGTTTAAAAGCGGTGATCTGGCAACTGCGGTCAGGGCCAGCATGTCTATTCCGGCCCTCTATGCCCCGGTGGAGCTGGATGGTCGTCTTCTGGTCGATGGCGGTGTCGCCAACAATCTGCCGGTGGATGTGGTCAAGGCCATGGGGGTGGATCACGTCATCGTGGTGGATATCGGAACGCCCCTCTATTCCGCAGACGAGTTGGATTCGGTTCTCCCCATCATCGAACAGCTGACCACCCTGCTTACCCAGACGAATGTGCTGAAGCAGTTGGATCAGCTCACCGACACAGATGTGCTCATTCAACCGAGTCTCGAGACGGTCCAATCAGCAGATTTCGACATGGCACAGACGGCAATAACGATGGGCTATGAGGCAGTGCAAGCTCATCTGCCCAGACTTGCCGGATTTCAGCAATTCAATCTGCAGAGACAACAAATCGATACCGAGCGACCTGAACCGAGACTGGTAAGCGAGATCATCATCGACAATGATTCGTTCATGGCCGACAAGGTCATCAGTTCACTCATCAGCCAGGATATTGGCGAAACATTCGACAAACAGCAGCTGGAAGACGACGCTGAGGCGATCTATGGGCTCGGCTACTTCGAAGCCGTCAACTACAATCTGATTCCGGGCGATGACGGCGATGCCTTGCATATCTCCACCCGTGAGAAGTCCTGGGGACAGGATCTGGTCGGTGTCAGTTTCGAACTGTTTACCGACAATGACGGAGAGAATGGCTACAACCTGGGTGGCAACTATCGCAAACACGGAGTCAGCCGCAAAGGCGGAGACTGGTTCAGCGTTGTGCAGCTGGGCAAGAGTCCATTAGTCAGAACCGAACTACATCTTCCCCTGGACTACCGACGCTGGTTCTTTTTCAAACCATACCTAAGTTACAGTGAAACCAGATTCAATCAAGTGGATGCAGAAGGCGATATTCTGTCACGATTCAATATCGATGACTTCTCATATGGTGCATTCATCGGTGCGGAAATGTCGAATGTCGCAATGTTCGGCGTCGGAATTGAAAAACATGTAGGACACGCTGACACATTCGTTGGCGCAGACCAGGGAACCACCCACTTCAGGGATCGCAACACTTTTGTGTTGTTGGAGTATGATACCTTGGACAATCTTTACTTTCCCAACAGAGGTATGCTGGCGAGCATTCGTTACGACAGCGTCAAACCGGAAGTCAGACAGTCGAACGACTTCGATCTGCTTTCCGCTTCTCTTCTCAAGGCTGTGAAGTTTCGCGACAACAGTTTGTTGCTGGGCACCGAGTATGCGCGCAGCTCAGACCCAGTGATCGAACCGCTGTTTCAAAGCAGCCTTGGCGGCTTTCTACATCTATCCGGTTTTCCCGAAAATGCGCTGGTGGGCAGCAACCTGCTATTCAGTAGGTTGACCTACCTGCACCGTCTCGATGAACAGAGCTTCCTGCCGGTGGACCTGCCTGTCTACCTGGCCCTGTCGGTCGAAGCCGGCAACGTCTGGCTGGATAATTCCGACATCTCCGGTGGCGATCTGATCTATGCCGGATCTCTGATGCTGGGCGTGGACAGCCCCCTCGGCCCCCTTTACATCGGCTATGGTAAAGCGCAGGAAGGGGCCAGCTCTTTCTATCTAAGGCTGGGACGGGTGTTCTAGGTCACACCGTGAGTGCCAATATCTACGAATTGTTCGCGTCTCGGTTTCCTGCCGGGGACAACAGCGTGTTTCTGAGAAGCGATGTCGGTGTTTACAGCTATGCCGATCTGCACAACGAAAGTGCCAGATACGCACGTTTTTTCACTGGTCTCGGCCTCAAGAAAGGCGATCGGGTCGCCGTGCAGGTGGATAAGACACCCCACTGTCTGTTTGCCTACTTCGGCTGTCTTCGGGCCGGTCTGATCTATTTGCCCTTGAATCCCGCTTACCAAAGCGGCGAGCTCGAGTATTTTCTGAACGACAGCGAAGCGACGCTCTTTGTATGTCGCAGCAATGACCTCGCGAAGATCGACACCATCGTTGGCAATCTGAAAACAAAGCCGCAGATACTGACGCTGGGCGAAACGGATACGGGCAGCTTGGTCGACGAATCGCGCGATTCGGCCGCTGAGTTTGCCACGGTTCAATGTGGCAAAGATGATCTGGCCGCGATTCTCTACACCTCCGGAACAACAGGACAACCGAAGGGGGCGATGATCAGCCATGGCAATCTGGCCAGCAATTGCCTGGTCCTGCACAAGAGCTGGGGATGGCGACCCGGCGACGTCATGCTTCACGGCCTGCCGATATTTCACGTCCATGGCCTGTTCGTTGCCAGCCACGTTGCCATTCTGAACGGCAGCGAGATCATATTCCTGCCTGGATTCGATGTGTCGCGGGTCCTTGCCGAGCTCCCCGCATCGACCGTCTATATGGGGGTCCCCACGCACTACACCAGGCTGCTGGCGGAGCCGGCACTTACCCGAAACGTCTGCAGCAACATGCGTCTATTCATATCGGGTTCGGCACCCTTGCTTGAAAAGACGTTTCGCGAATTCCAGCAACGCACCGGCCACACCATTCTGGAAAGGTACGGCATGACCGAGACCGGCATGAATTGCTCCAATCCGCTCGCGGGCACACGTAAGCCGGGCACCGTCGGCCCGGTTCTCGAAGGGGTCAGTGCCAAAAACGTCGATGATGAGGGCAACGAGCTGTCGGTCAATGAAACGGGAAACCTTTTGATCAAGGGAGAAAACGTATTCAAGGGTTACTGGCGCATGCCGGACAAGACCCGGCAGGAGTTCACCACGGATGGGTTCTTCAAGACCGGGGACCTGGTCACGATAGATGACGAGCAGTACGTAACCATTGTTGGCCGCAATCGGGATCTCATTATCAGTGGCGGCCTGAATGTCTATCCCAAGGAGGTGGAACAGGTTATCGATCAGATGCCGGGAGTGCAGGAGTCGGCAGTCATCGGTCTGCCTCACGACGATTTTGGCGAGGCGGTCACTGCCATTGTGGTTGCTTCCTCAATCGATGTGACTGAAGCTGCCGTCATTGACTTTCTGAAACAGAAGGTGGCCAACTTCAAGGTTGCCAAGCAGGTCTTTTTTATCGATGAACTTCCCCGCAACTCCATGGGCAAGGTGCAGAAAAACCTGCTTAGGGAGCAGTTCGGGTGAAACCCGGCAAGCCCCTGGCAAGCATGCTTTGACAGACAAGTCGCATCGGGCATACACTGCCGTTTCTGAGCCGCGAGCCACATGACGAGGAGATCAGGATGAGCACTGCAATCAACGCCGAAAACCTGGACAAAAGGGAATGCGTGGAGCAGGACAACCTGCTGATCGGTCCACTGCTAAAGCCTCGCAACACTGCCCGAAGCGCAGGTGCGGGAAGCATTCACGATGATGCAACCGCACAGAAACTAGGCTTTCGAGGTGGTACGGTAGCCGGTTCGCTGCATATGGAGCAGTTACCGCCACTACTCACCCGCACCTTCGGCGACAGGTGGTGGCAGACGGGGGGAATGTCCCTCTATTTCCGTTACGCTACGACCGATCTCGAAGCCGTTCGCTGCTTCGCCAAGCTTGATACAAACCTGCAAACGGTGGACAAGGCCCAGACAAACATCTGGATCGAAGACAGTGAGGAGCACTTGATCGCTGAGGGAACTGCCTCAATCGGTGGTGCGGATATTCAGTCTGCCCTGCGCTTGCGTATCGCGGATGTACCGCGCGCAACTGATCTGCGCATCCTTAAAGATATGGTCGTGGGTGACAGCAGCAGTCCGCATCCGGTGCGAATTTCCCGTGATCAACTGGCAGGCAGACTGGCGGTGATTACCGAACCCCTCGACGTGTACAACGGTGACAAACCCTATCTGCCCCCCAGTACGATGGTTCAGGCCATGCGTGCCTGCGAAGCCGACGTACTGGTCAGGCACAAAGATATCGGTGTGGGACTGTTCGGGGCCATTGAAGTACAACACATAAACGGCCCCGTATACGCTGAACACGACTACACCTGCCTTACTACAGTCCTTGCGGTCAGTGAAACGCCAAAGACGGAATATGTCTGGTATGAGAGCCTGCTGACGGATGCAGAATCTGATTCGAAGGTTGCCAGTATGCTGATGATGCTGCGCTTTATGAAAGCCTCATCGGCCCTCTGGCAATAGCTTCTTAAGAAGAGATTCATAGCTGTCAATTCCATTAATGGATCGCCCTCCTGATGATGAACCTCGGGATACTAGCGTCCCATACCGGCACCAATTTTCAATCTATCCTGGATGCATGCCGAAAGGGTATCCTGGCTGCCAGGCCGGTCGTGGCCATCAGCAACAACAGCAATTCGATTGCGCTGCAAAGGGCTGCCGGCGCAGGGGTGCCATCGTTCCACCTGAGCGGTAAAACACATCCGAGGCAAGAAGATTTGGATGAAGCAATACTGAATACCTTGCGGGACCACGACGTGGAGTTGGTTGTCCTGGTGGGTTATATGAAACATCTGGGACCCGCTACCCTCGATCATTACCAAGGCAGAATCATCAATATCCATCCATCCTTGTTACCCAAGTATGGAGGCAAGGGGAAGTACGGCATGCACGTTCATGCGGCTGTGTTGGCAAACGGCGACTCTGAGAGCGGCGTTTCCATCCATCTGGTGAACGGCGAGTATGATGCAGGCCCCGTGATCGCCCAGAGAAAGGTGCCGGTACACGCCGACGACACACCGGAATCGTTAGCAGCAAGAGTACTTACCCATGAACACGAGTTCCTGGTTGAAACACTGGTAAGAATCATCGAGAAGGAAATCGATCTGACTGAGTTCGCTGGATGATCGAGGAGAAATTGCCATGACATCTTCAAGAGCGCCAATTCGTCTGCTGACCTGTGAATCGGGACGTTCCTTTGCGGAGCAAGTTGCCGAATCCATGGGTCTAAGCCTGGTTCCATCCAAGGAGGTCTGGTTTGCCTGTGGCGAAGGCAAGCTGGAGATCAATGCCAATGTCAGAGGTCATGACCTCTACATCATCCAGTCAACAGTCGGAGATATGGATGAATTGTCTGTCTATGACCGTTTTGTGATGTTGCTCCACGCCGTGGAAGCTGCCGCTCTGTCGGATGCGCAGTATATCACCGCGGTATTGCCCTACTTCCCCGGTGCACGTCAGGATAAGAGAAAGGGTCGCACCAGAGAGGGCATTAGTGCCGGACTATTTGCCCGCATGCTGCAGAGCGCAGGAGCGAATCGTGTATTGACGGTAGAAATCCACAACGATGCCATCGCCGGTATGTTCAATCCGGCGATCACGCACCTGGAGAACGTTTTTCTGACCCGGCACCTGTCGCGGTGGCTTAAAAAGAAAAAGCTCACCGGTGATGTCGTGGTGGCACCGGATGTGGGTGGCCTGGAACGAGCCAGGCGGTATGCAGAGGAGCTGTCGGCGGACCTCGCTGCACTTTCCAAGGAACGGGACTACTCGCAGCCGAATCTGGTTACGCGGGCGACCCTGATCGGCGATGTCCGGGAGAGAGATATCCTCCTGGTGGATGACATCATCGACACGGCTGGCTCGGTAATCGCATCCATCAGCGAACTCAAGACTCATGGTGCAAAGGATATCATCGTTGTCTGCGCGCACCCGGTTCTTTCAGGCCCGGCTCTTGATAACCTCACCCAGATCAATGCGCAAGCCAAAGAGGAGGGATGGCGATTTCAACTGGTTGGCACCAGTACCATCGATCACGCCAAGGCACCGGATTGGTACTCATTCTTCCCCATAGAGGAATTGCTGGGCACCATCATTAAGAAGATAAATTCGCGCGGCAGCGTCACCAGAGTCTACGAAGGACGTTAGTGTACTGTCCCACAATTACGAGGCCTTATTCGCTGGCCTATTTTGTCCCTGGACTTCGTTGCTCGTCC
>CETX01107532.1_pt1 | contig 12436 bp, 13 predicted proteins | sample 356501 | NCBI WGS metagenome assembly CETX01 (sample SAMEA2623390, study PRJEB7988) | marine metagenome | biome: marine biome (ENVO:00000447); feature: mesopelagic zone (ENVO:00000213); material: "saline water (ENVO:00002010), including plankton (ENVO:xxxxxxxx)" | depth 450 m | reverse complement strand
TCCAGATAACTCTAATTGGATGTGAGACTAAAAGAGGGATGTTTACATATGTCGGCTTCTACTTTGGGAATTCCTAGTTATGACGGACCGCCGAGTATTTCTTCGAGCGCATAGAGAGTTTTCTGGGGAATGAGTTCCAGTGGGTAGTATCTTGATATGGTATCGAGTGCTACCTGGTATTTGTCGATATTCAAATAGCGTATCAGGTATCTAATGTCTGCTTCATCATGAAACTCTGCACCCAGACGCATCGCTAGACATTTCATAGCTAACAAGTATTCTGCGCTTGCGGTCATGACCTTCAGGTTGGAGAGTTCCAAAAATGATTTGTAGTCACCCTTCTCGCTCAAAAACCCCTTTACCGCATCGTTTAACCAGTCTTCTGGAAAATCATGGCCGATGGCGACGCGCCTGGCTGCTTCTCGAACTGCCTCCATCGGTTCAAAGAAAGCGTCAAGATCCTTGGTGCTCTCCCTGGCGTTGAAAACAATACACATGACCGCCCCACCAACCAGATAGAGCTCTCCAGCAATGCCAGTCTGACGTAACTCGGCGTTCAGCAATTCGAGCAGCTTACGAATGTTGGCTCGATCAAGTGCCATCAGACTCTGTCACCGAGTGTGCTGTCCACAAAAAGGTTGCGTCGACGAAAAGGCGCAGGTGACCTGGTTAGTAGGTAAAGTCTCAAGCTTTTCAACTCTGATGCAAACCAGGGGTATTGCAGTGGCGCAATTGTTCGCAGCCAAGACGGTATTTGTACACCCTTATTCACGCAGGCCTGTTCAACCATTGCAGCAATATAGTTTGATCCTAGTGAATCCAGAGAGCTGAGATCTGTATTACGCACTGCCACTTCAAGGGCTTTTCCAGAAAGTGATAGGAGGAAATCATGGATCTCCGCGAGCATATGCGAGGGTGAGTGCGCTGCAGCCCCAAGTTTGTCGACAAGATGCTGAAACTCATCCGAATCGGGTGGAAGAAGCTTGAGCAATACCCATTTGGAGACATCTTCACCTGCGAGCAACGCTTGTTTTTTTATCCTCGCTTTTTGTTCGGGATTGACTCGGATTTGTAACTGTTCAGATTTTGCCATAACGGTATCCTACCCTTTCTCCACCTACTGTCAATACTATGTATTGACATAAATGCTGCACTATCGGGCTAACCTATTTAGTAGCCAATTGGTGAGCACATCATGGGGCGCGCCTTCCCGTGGGAGGTTGTTCGTCAGATAAATTTCCCCGTATTTTCCATAGATGACAGGGAAACTGAAGGTCGTGAGGTGGGAGTTTGGAACTGCTCATCGCACTGCGATCTCCGCTGGTTCGCCGGGACACCTCCAACCTGGAGTAGAAAGGCTGCGAAATCTGGCACGATTGTTACGTTGCTGAAGTCTGGATAATGTGTGCTAATCTTCCAAACTGCTGGCCAGCTGCAAATAGTTAGCACAGCCAGTGCTGTGGTCGGTACTGACGTACCCGCTCCAGACTTTTTAATACTGGATGAGGGAGATAACTTTGACCAGGGCAAACCTGAGTTGGCGAGTGCGCCTGATGTTCGCATTCGGGCAGATCCCGGAAGGTGTGCAAAGCACGTCGTTCGGTTTCTTCCTACTTTTTTTTTATAACCAGGTATTGGGTCTGTCAGGTTTCCTGGCCAGCGCCGCTATCGTCATCGCTCTGGTGATGGATGCCATCAGTGACCCGATCGTTGGCTCCTGGTCAGACCGCACTCAGAGTCGTTGGGGCCGTAGACACCCTTTCATGTACGCAGCGGCAGTGCCGTTTGCCGGTTGTTTCTATCTTTTGTTTGCGCCACCGGCAGGGCTTAGTGAAATAGCTGTATTTCTATGGCTGGTGACCTTTTCTGTGCTGACCCGACTCACCCAGTCCTTCTACTCAATTCCGCATACGGCACTAACCGCGGAACTGTCTAATGACTATGACGAGCGCACGCGGCTGTCTGCACTTCGATCCATCATGGGGTCTGTGGGTACGTTGATGGTGTTCCTCATCGGGCTGCAGATTTACTTCGGCTCAACACCGGAGTATCCGAACGGACAACTCAACCCGGACGCTTATCCACGATTTGCACGCACCTTTGCCCTGGTCCTGGTTGTCGGAATATGGATATCGGCTTACGGTACTCATAGTCAGATTCCTCAACTACCTCAAGCTACTTCCACGAGCAAACGCTTCAGCGTGTGGCAGGTGGCGCAGGAAGCTGGCCAGGCTTTTGCGCTGCGTTCATTCCAGGTTATCGTTTTGACTGCAGTGCTCTGGGGCATGACCATGGGTATGGTCTCGGCGCTTTCTATCTATCTCGGCACGCTGTATTTTCAGTTCAGCCTGGAGTTGATCGGGCTTAGCTTTCCTGCCTCGGTGATAGGGGGTTTCATCGGTGCCGGACTCTCAACGCGGTTAGCGCGGGTCTTCCGGGAAAAGAAAACACTGCTGATCGGTGGCCTGATCTGGTATGGCTTGTGGAACACGCTGCCGATCATAATGAGCTTGCTCGGTCTCTTTCCGAAGCCGGGTGATCCACTGTTGTTTTATCTCGTTATGACATCCAACGCCATATCTGCCATGGGCATCGGGGTGCTCGGCGTAATGATCGGGTCAATGATTGCCGACATTACGGATCAGCACGAAGAGATACACGGCAGTCGTAATGAAGGTATATATTTTGCGGCCGCGTCCTTTGCGGCCAAGGCGATCGGCGGGTTTGGAATCGTTATTTCAGGGGTTATCGTGGATATCGCCGGGATTCAAAGAAACGCGACCGCAGCCACGATCGATCCTGATGCATTACGCACCCTGGCCATCGCGATGGGTCCCGGTGTCCTCATCATGATTGGCATCACCGTCACGTCAGCAAGTTTCTATCAACTTACGCGAAAGGAACATAGCCGCATACTCGCGGCCATTGCGAGTACTGGTGACTAAAGTTGCGGTCCTGGCGCGGGCTTGACATTTTATGCGAAACGTCAGCCCGCCAGTGACACCGGTAACACTTCAGGCAATTGTCGCTCAAACGCACTTAATCTGGCAGTACCTTTCGAGCCCAGCATCACTGAAGTAGTAAAGACCCTCGGGATCTAGGTCCTACACCAGCCATTTCGGCCAGGGCCCCATCACAGAATATTCCGACACGCCGTAGCCGCGCTCACCGGTTTCCTCGATCTCGTAATCGAAGAAGGGCTCGTAACAGTCAAATACGTTCTCGAGATCGTTTTCACCCCGGAGCCACAGTTTTACCTGACCATGCTTGCGGCCGGTTTTGACGTGGATAGTCTCGCCATCCGGCATTTCCAGCGTATAGCGGTGAGCCACGAGATCACGACCATTGTCGGACATCAGCCACTCACAACTGCCACCCAAAAGCGCTCTCGAGCCATTGGCATCCGAGATGAAACCACCGATTCGTGCAGTGGGGTCAGGTGTACCGAATATGTTGATATGACTGTTTGGAAGTTGAATGGAAGGCCAGAAATGGCCATTGATATTTTGCTGGGTGGGTTCCCAGGCCGGCTCATCAGAAAACCGGGCAGACCAGGAGTGATCACGGTGTGACCAGGAATCCAGTTTCCGGGTTTCACCCTTGCAGGGTCCGCCCCGAATTTCAAAATCACCCGTGCAGTGCATAGCCTGTTCGAAGTGCCCACCGGCTTCCATGGACACATGGAACGGGTTTCCATTCACACTGTCATCATAATCGAATACGGGGAACCTGCCCTTAAAAGTCAAATCAAAAGCAAACCGTGACCAGTCGAAGGTTATTCGAAGCTCCTCCAGTGGCTTGACCACTTCATACTTCAGGACACCGTCGGTCCAGGGCCCTTTGTCAGCCTCTTTTACCAGCGGGTACTTGTTGCCGTACTGCTGTTGCACACCATCGATCACAAACAGGGATTCATACCGGGCATACCCCCTGTTCGTCAGTTGAAAGTGAATGATGCCGAAGACGTTAGCTTCGCGGTCGACCACACTGACCCAGAGTGTGTCGGCCCAGAGCCCTTCTACGTCGGCCTGGTCATGTCGATATTCGTCTACTTCTGTTGTCATTAAAAAACCTCATGGTTATTGAATTCAATGAATTCCTTGTCATTGCAGTGATTCGCATGCAAGCAAATGTTTCGCCAAGGGTACGACATTACAATTGATTTTGGTAATAAATCTCGTATTGCCACATAAACTTACTTGTAGGAATGAAACCCAGCCAAAAATCTACTACACCGCTACTGCACTTTTCCTGGACGCTGAAGCACTGGATGCAGGCCGCCGGAGCGCCAGGGCCAGAACTTGTCAAACCAGCTCTATCCGCCGAATACCTTCTTCGTTGTACTGGGTGATCAAATTTCTTGCGATGATGCTGGTCTCAGTTATATTTGCCTCGGCACGCGAATATTTTCCACCAATTTCTGTACTTCCATGGGTGGCGGTGGTGTAAATCGACACACTAGAAGGGAAACCACAAAATTCAGGATCATGCCCAGAGTACCAATACCCTCTGGAGAAATACCAAACAACCAATGAGCAGCGTTGTTCATCTCCGGACTGATGAACTTAAAATAGACAATGTAGGAAAAGGTAAACGTAAGCCCGACAATCATGCCGGAAATGGCCGCTTCCTTGTTCATCCGTTTGGAAAATATACCCAGCAGGATGACGGGGAAAAAACTCGCCGCAGCAAGACCAAAGGCAAAAGCGACGACCTCAGCCACAAATCCCACGGGATAGATGCCAAATAATCCCGCGATTCCCACAGCAAACGCCGCGGCAATCCGTGCGAAAAGCAGCTCCTGACGTTCACTAATTCGCGGCATGAAGGTTTTCTTGAGTAGATCATGGGACACGGCGGTTGAAATCACCAACAGCAGACCCGCTGCGGTGGACAATGCAGCTGCAAGCCCCCCCGCCGCAACCAGCGCAACAATCCAGTTGGGAAGTTTTGTGATTTCGGGATGTGCGAGAACGATAATATCGCGGTCAATATAGAGTTCATTGGGAGTCAAGGATCCACTATTAGTCAACAACCTTTCACCGCTCGGGCCACGCGATTCCAGATACTGTGGTTTCACCGGGACAAGTGCATCACCACCCCGGTACTGAACCTTGCCATCTCCATTCTTATCAAGCCAGGCGATGAGCCCGGAATCTTCCCATTTACTAAACCAGGCGGGAGCCCCTGAGTAGGACATACCTTCTACACTGTTAATGATATTAATACGGGCAAAGGCAGCAACCGCGGGTGCAGTGGTGTACAAAAGAGCAATAAAGAGCAGCGCATAACCGGCAGAAATTCTCGCGTCACGGACTCGCGGTACGGTGAAGAAACGCACGATTACGTGAGGCAACCCAGCCGTTCCAGCCATCAGGGCTGCGGTAATAAAAAACATGTCCACTGTGGACTTATTGCCCGCAGTAAATGCTGTCATACCCAGTTCCGTAGTCAGGCTGTCTAATCTGTCCAGCAGGTAGATACCTGACCCGTCATTCATGGTTGAGCCAAAGCCAAGCATCGGCAACGGGTTCCCCGTTAACATTAGCGAGATGTATATGGCGGGCACTAGATAGGCGAAAATTAGAACACAGTACTGCGCTACCTGGGTATAAGTGATGCCCTTCATGCCGCCAAGAACTGCATAAAAAAATACGATAGCCATGCCCACCAAAACACCCGTATCGATGTCAACCTCAAGGAACCTAGAAAAGACGATACCCACGCCACGCATCTGACCGGCAACATAGGTAAAGGATATAAAGATGACACAGACGACCGCCACGAGCCTGGCAGTCTGAGAATAGTATCGATCGCCAACAAAATCAGGCACTGTATATTTTGAAAACTTCCTCAGGTAGGGCGCAAGGAGAAGCGCAAGCAAGACATAACCACCAGTCCAACCCATCAGGTACCGGGCGCCATCGGCACCTTCGAAGGCAATGATGCCCGCCATGGAGAGAAAAGACGCAGCAGACATCCAATCAGCAGCAGTCGCGGCGCCATTGGCTAGAGGGCTAACATGTGATCCCGCGACGTAGAACTCTTTAGTGGAGGCTGAACGGCTCCATATGGCTATGCCTATATAGAGTGAAAATGACAACCCGACATACAGGTAGGTCAAAGCCTGTAAGCTCATGGTCTAGTCTTCCTCTTCGACGCCATACTTTCGATCCAGCCTGTTGGCTGCCCACACATAAACGAAGATAAGCAGCACAAAACAATAGATTGAGCCCTGCTGGGAAAACCAGAAGCCCAGTTTATAGCCAAAAAAGCGAAACTGGTTTAAGTAGTCGACAATCAAAATGCCACAAACAAAAGAGACGAAAAACCATATGCTGAGCAGAACCAGCATCAGCGTGACGTTAGCGCGCCAGTATTCATTGTTATTTTCAGACATATTCTATTGCCGACAGTATCCTGTTCTTCCTATAGGTCTAGCGGCCGGTAATAGTCCTTTCCGGAGTTTGCATATTCACCCATCAGCTTCATGAAAGTCTCGCCAGCGGACCCTTCCTCTGTCAGGGTCAGATTCTGGCGAATGAAATTGATGCTGTCCGGGTTCAATTCCTGGGCTAAATCCCAATATTGCTCGGCTTGTGCTTTCTGCCCATGTGCACGAAACAGGTTCGCTAGCCGAAATGCAGCATCGGCTTTCAACTGATCAAAGCTATGCTCACGGATTTTGCCGGTTACGGTTGCGGCAGACTGAACAAACTCGCTATCAGCCCCCTTCGCCACCCAGTCCTTCAACGCAGGCGTATAAACATCGTTGCCGAAAGTGATGGCTTGTTCACCTTCACCGATTTCATGGACCTTCGAGTAAGTGCCTTCGTCAATACGAACGATCCTGCCGTCCTCGTCGACCCATGCGGCAGAAGGTACATTCACGAAATTAAATGCACTGCTTATAATATGATTCTCGTCGACTATCTGGATGTAGGTAGGATTAGCAGCATCGAATATTGGTCCAGCTACTGCTTCACCACCTGTGTCCTCCGCTGCGCAGATAATGACAAAGTTTGGATCGTTAATTTCTTCATAAACATGTTGCCACACGGGCACGTCAAGAAAGCATCCTCACCAGGAAGACCAGGTCACAATCAGGGCTTTTTTGCCCTTGAGATCTGACATCCTGATCACTTCACCCTGTCGGTCGATAAGCTCGAACTCCGGTGCCATAGCATCCACATTCATATTTTCTCGCTTCGCCGGGATTTCGGCAAAGCTCCAGACTCCAGCTTCACGATCCACAACGTAAGGCTGCCCCAGCCGATCCGCAAAGGCCGTCAGGTCAAACCACTGCTGACCATCCTGCTCTATGAGCAAATCATCAACGTTCGGGACACACAAATCCTTATAGCAGGCACCCTCGGGCTTCATCTCAAAGCCATTGACCCTGGCAAGGTCTTCCAGGTGGATCAGGAGGCCTTCGCCATTACCGGTTTCCGCGAGGGTAATTACCTTTCCCTGATACAGGACGGTAGTACTGCCCTCCTGATGGATCTGCGTTGTTTCGAACGGATGTCGAAATTCAGGGTACGCCATAAAGGCTTCGGACATGAGCTCTCTCCTTACTAGATCTGTTTATAATTGATTGATTATTTAATTGTCAAAGCCAAACTATCTTGATCAGCTTCAACGGTCAACTTTCCGCAAGCAGAAATTTCGCCGCGAGACTTGTCTTAGCCTCTTAATCACCACCTACATTTTCAGCGACCAACGGACTAGTTACCCTTATCACTGGGGACATTTCTCTACCCAATCTCGGACTCTGCCAACCCCAGCTTGGTTTCAGAATCGAGCTTGGATTGAATACGAACTACAATGTAGTTTACTGCAAGCCCTGTTAGTATCCCGGGTGCAGCCTCGCTGATCACATTACTCCACCCCACATAAATCCATGACAAAGCGATGCCGAATCCGATAGTAATCGAGATCAAAAGTGACAATCCCGAATGCTACCACTCAAACACCTTAATTATCACAGCGGGCGCAAGTCCGGCAGCAAGTAGTGAAATGGATGTCAAGGCCAGGTCCACCACGGAAGCCTCAATTCGAAGCGAAGTCACCAATGTTATGAATCCCAGAACAGAGATCAAAACTATGTCCTTCAGTTTTCCCAGCCATCGCGTTAATGGCGGGAAGGCACTTACAAGTGATTGTGACATGGTTACTAGTAAACTGTTGGAGGTGGATGCCATCGTCGCGAAGATGTCAGCGATCACCACTCCTGCGATCAAACCTGGAAAATAGGTCTGGAAAAAAATCCCAAAACCCTGTTCCGGGTCTTCGATTTCAGGCATAACACCTCTCAGCAACATGCCAAATACTGTCATTGACACCCATGTAAACTGCACATAACCAATGTAAATCCACTTTGCCGCGTCAGTTTCACTAGCGCTGGCACCAGCAAGATAGCGCGTCGTTATTTGAGGTTGTCCCAACCCAAAACCCAAAGACGTAAAAACGTAGCCACAAACAAACGCAAGCGCGGCAATCAAACTCAAGTCACCCAATGGCGACAGAAAATTGGGATCGACGCTGTCATGAGCTAGATTAGCTGTAAAATTTGGCAAATCCTGAATGGCAATAGCTGCAACTGTGCCCAAAGCCAATGTGCTGTCATAGGTGGATCACCGGAATGGAAAAGTGGTGATGAGCCCTGGCATCGAGTTGATGCGGGTACCATTATTTACCGCCCACTGGATGGTGCGGAAGGTAAGCGTCCAGGAAAAGAGCCGATGCTGGCTCTATATGCCTGGCTGTACCAGTAAAGTCAGCAGGCTGAGACCATGGTTTCCAAGGATCCTTTGCTGCAACCGTTTCAGTTGCGCCACCTGACACTCAAGAATCGTATCATGAGTACCAGTCACACCATGCTGTATTCAGTGGATGGTGCGCCTGCCCAGCGGTACCAGCTATACCATGAGGAAAAGGCAACAGGTGGCATTGCTTTGACCATGTTTGGCGGGTCTTCCAACGTTGCCCCTGATTCGGCTACAGCCAGCGGCGTCGTAAACCTAACGCACGACTCCATTATTCCCCACTTCCAGCAATTCGCTGATCGTATACATCAATATGACTGTGCACTCATGTGCCAGATAACTCATCTCGGGCGCCGCGCCACAACAAAAGCGTTTGACTGGCTGCCTTCGGTTGCGCCTTCTCGCAGTCGCGAAGCGGATGGCGGCTTCCCGAAGGTAATGGATCATGACGACATTCACCGCATTGTTAAGTCCTATGGTGAAGCAGCGCTTCGTTGTAAGGAGGGTGGTCTTAATGGCTGCGAAGTCGTCGGCCAGGTTCACCTTCTGGAACAATTCTGGTCACCTGCATCTAATTGGCGAACCGACGAGTTCGGCGGCACCCTGGAGAACCGCCTGCGATTCAGGCTCATGGTTCTTGAGGAAATTCGTCGTAGGGTGGGTGATGATTTCATCGTCGGTATTCGAACCGGTATGGACCAGAATCTCGAAGGTGGCCTGTCCAAAGATGAGTGTCTTGAAATCGCCCGGATACATGAAAGATCTGGCTTGATCGACTTCATCAATCTCAACTATGGGCGCGTGGATACTGAAATTGACTACATCAATCTAATGCCCGGTATGTCAGCACCGCTGGCGCCATATCTGGATCTGGTTCAGGAATTTAGTCGTGAACTCAAGCTACCGGTATTTCACGCTTGTCGCATCAATGACACTGCCACGGCGCGTCATGCCGTAAGCGAGGGGATTGTCGATATGGTGGGTATGACACGGGCACACCTGTCTGATCCTCACATAGTGGAGAAGATCACGACCGGAGAGGAGACCCGCATACGTCCCTGTGTGGGTGCCACCTATTGCATGGATCATCGGTTTTGTCTGCACAATCCCTCAACCGGACGTGAGAAATCCCTTCCACACAGAGTACCAGCCGCGAACAAACTCAAAAGCGTGGTAGTCGTTGGTGGTGGCCCAGCTGGTCTGGAGGCAGCACGAGTATGCGCGCTGCGTGGTCATGAGGTCATTCTTCTCGAGGCACTTGACCGTCTCGGTGGACAGGTCGTCCTGGCGGCTAAAGCAGAATGGCGCAGAGATATACAGGGGGTTACCGACTGGCTTGGTGACGAAGTTCATCACCTGGGTGTGGATGTTCGATTGTCTGTCTATGCTGAACCTGAAACCATAGCGGACCTGGACCCGGATGCCGTAGTGATTGCAACGGGGGGGGCTACCTGACCTCGAATGGCTTGAGGGTCACGAGTATTGCGATAATGTTTGGGATGTCTTAAGTGGCAGCACCCAAATCAGGGCATCAGTCCTCCTCTTTGACGGTATCGGTGATCACTCAGCCGCTTGCTGTACTGAGATACTGGCTGCGCATGGTGCCAAAGTAGAACTCGCCTACCGGGGCCATCATGCCGCCCAAAAAACGGGCTATTTTAACTATCCGATTTATCTTAAACATTACTATGAGAAAGGCGTTGTACAGACACCGGACCATCGCCTGATCAAGGTTGAGAAAAGCAACCAGCAACTCTGCTCAACACTGGAAAACGAACTCACCGGGCAGGTAGAAAAACGGTTGACCGATCAGGTTATTGTTGAGCATGGCACTGTTCCGCTTGACGATCTCTATGAAGCGTTAAGAGCGGGATCATCTAACAACGGAAGCGTAGATATGGACAGGCTTCTAGCAGGCCAATCACAAACTCCGCAAGGTGAACTCAATGGTTATGAACTCTTCCGGGTTGGTGATGCCGTATCATGCAGGGATATACATTGCGCCATTCTTGATTCACGACGCCTGTGCAAGGATTTATGAAATCGGGCGATTTGAATTGACATCAGATTTAAGGGAAGGAACTGGTCCTGGAAACTGTTACATTTAGGTTTGCCGGCATTGCAACGCAACACCAGAGGGTGACAACGAAACTATGAATTCCGATAACAACATCATCTCGATCAATGGCATATCGAAGCACTTTGATGGGGTGAAAGCGGTCGACAACGTTAACCTTGAAATCCAGCGGGGCGAATTCTTCTCCCTACTGGGACCTTCAGGTTGTGGCAAGACGACACTACTGCGCATGCTGGCGGGATTTGAAGCGCCGAATACAGGAGAGATCTATATTGATGGTCAACCCATGTCGGCGATTCCTGCTTATAACCGGCCGGTGAATATGGTATTCCAAAACTACGCCATCTTCCCCCACCTGGACGTTGGCGGAAACATCGCCTTCGGCCTGCGCAAGTCTGGACTTTCGAAGGCCGAAATCAGCGCCAAAGTAGAGGAAATGTTGACCCTGATTAAGCTGCCGGGCTATGCCGAGAGATCAGCCACGCAACTCTCAGGTGGCGAACGCCAGCGTATATCGCTGGCACGTGCGCTGATCAAGCAGCCGAAGGTTCTTCTTCTCGATGAGCCACTGGGTGCTCTTGACAAGAAGTTACGCGAACAGATGCAGCTTGAACTAAGGGCGCTGCAGAAGTCTGTTGGTATCACCTTCGTCTTCGTCACTCACGACCAGGAAGAAGCACTGACCATGTCGGACCGTATTGCCGTCATGTCGAAAGGCCAGGTACTTCAGGTGGAGTCACCGGCGGATCTCTACGAACGGCCCAATTCACGTTTTGTGGCAGGTTTTATCGGGAACATGAATTTCTTCGATGGCCGGGTGCAAAAGATCGATGAGGGAACCACCTTCGTTGATGCAGGTCCCCTGGGTGCCGTCGAGGCCAGGATTGACAACGGAGCTCCTGCCGGTACCGATGTCGTGGTGGCAATTCGTCCTCAGAAACTGAAGCTACATTTGAAAGCACCGGGTGAAAGCGCCAACACCGTCGAGGGGCGTATGGGTCCAGCAGCCTACCTGGGTGATCGCAGTCATCTCAATGTCCTCGTTCCCGGGCGCGAGCAGCCGGTGGCTGTGGCGGTACAGAATATGGAGGGTTCAGAACTGACTGCATCAGATCAACCGGTCTGGTTGAGTTTTGCAGGTGAATCCGTGGTTCTGCTGAGATCCGAATAGTAGCAAGAGGAAGATACCGAAATGGCCGTGCTTCAAGTGGGTGATATTTCCATTCAGCGCATAGTCGAGCATGAGATTCCCTTCTACTACCCGCTTGATTTCTTTGACGAGGCAACTGCTGAAGCCGTCGAGCCTTATCGGGAGTGGCTCGAGCCGAAAGCACTGTGTCCGGAGACTGGCCGTATGATTATGCCGGTTCAATCCTACCTGGTCAGGACCCGACATCACTGCATTCTCATCGACACCTGTGTGGGCTGTAACAAGACTTATTCGGAACCGCCAGAGTGGCACCAACGAGAGAACCAGGTCTGGCTCAGCAATCTTGAAGCGGCAGGCGTGCACCCGGCTGAAATCGACTATGTGTTCTGTACCCATCTGCATTCGGATCACCGCGGCTGGAACACGCAGCTGGTTGATGGC
>CETX01030469.1_pt1 | contig 12455 bp, 13 predicted proteins | sample 356501 | NCBI WGS metagenome assembly CETX01 (sample SAMEA2623390, study PRJEB7988) | marine metagenome | biome: marine biome (ENVO:00000447); feature: mesopelagic zone (ENVO:00000213); material: "saline water (ENVO:00002010), including plankton (ENVO:xxxxxxxx)" | depth 450 m | reverse complement strand
GGGCATGGCGGAAGCTGCGACATTATCATTTCCTGTTAATTGAATGGGCGCAGGATTATACCATCAACGCCCGGGCGAGACCCTCGCCAGCACCGTCGGATCTTCCGAAAGAGGCAGGGCGATAATCGCGCCCTCGTTCGACGAAGGGAAAATCCCGGTCAGGCCCGTAATGTTCACCTGATGCGACACCATGATCACCGGTGCCCCGTCCTCCAACTCATTCACCAGAGCAATCGTCTGCCGCGTCTGCGCCGGACCATCGCCACGGTTGCGAAAGAAAGAATTCAGCGACGGCCACTCCGTTACCTTCCCCATGTCCATCCCGGTTGCGGTATCCATGCAACGGCACCACTGACTGCTGAACACCCGCGCGTCCGTAATACCATGGTCCGCCAGAAACGGCTTCCACGCCCGCGCCTGCTCACGACCGACGTCGTTCAGATTCCGCTGGGTGCTGCAATCGTTGATATCAAAGTTGCCCGGATCACCGGTTCCAGGCGCCAATGCGTGACGCAGCATCAAAACTGCCCGTCCCTCTCGCAGGGCATCCCAGGCTTCTTCGTTATTCTCAGCAGCGGAAACGTTGAAACACAGAGCCACAGCCAGAAAAACGGTTAAGAGAAATCGACCACGCATAGTTGCTACCTCCAAAAAAGATCCAAGCGCGCTTTAGAATTCGCGGATGAACGGACGATGCCTGATAGAGGCATTGGGAGCCCCCTTCCAAAAATGTTGAAGGCCAGGGATGGCCTGAAACAAGCGCACATGGACGTGCTCGTAGCGGTTTTTGGAAGGGGGCTCCCAATGCCTCCAGCACCAATGTCCGCAGCCTTGCAAGAGATACGCGAGCAATATCTATCAGGCTCATATCAACAAAAGGTAAACTCTGCACAGAACCACGCAAACAGAAGGAACCATCATGCCAATCTGGGTCGACGCCGACGCCTGCCCCGTCCCAATCCGGGAAATCCTCTGCCGCGCCGCCACCCGCTGGCAAATCGACACCACCTTCATCGCCAACCACGCCATCACCCTGCCACCGAGCCCTTACATCAAGCGCCGACAGGTCCCCCAGGGCTTTGATGTGGCCGACAACGAAATCATGGACCAGATGCACGAAGGCGATCTCGTGATCACGCAGGACATTCCCCTGGCCGCCGAAGCCATTGAAAAAGGCGCCGACGTCTTCAATCCCCGCGGCCAGGCCTTCACCAAAGAGAATATTCGCCAGCGCCTTGCCATGCGCAACTTTATGGAAGAAATGCGCAATGCCGGCCAGGTCACCGAAGGCCCCGCCCCTTTCAGCCAGACCGACCGCAAGGAATTTGCCGACAAGCTTGACCGTTGGCTGCAAAGAAACAAACGCAGTTGATAATGATTCTATTTTAAAACCCGGGCAGATCCGCTACCCTTCCCGCCTTATTATTTTCAGGCTCAACGCGGGCCTGCCTGATTCAAGGGAGAGAAGCGGAGTATGTCCTCACACAGCCACCAAACCACCAGCAGCTTTGCTGCCCTGGCCCGCCTGCTGAGATACGCCCGGGGATATCGCCGACAGATCATCGCTGCCACCACCTGCTCGATCATCAACAAACTCTTTGATATTGCCCCGGAAATCCTGATCGGTGTCGCCATTGATGTGGTCGTCAACCAGGAAGAGAGCTTTGTGGCTGGCCTCGGTTTTGAAACCGCCCAGGAACAGATCACCATTCTGGCCGTACTCACCTTTTTTATCTGGGCCGGCGAATCCCTGTTCGAATACCTGTTCCAGATCCTGTGGCGCAACCTAGCCCAGCGTTTGCAGTCGGACCTCCGGCAGGATGCCTACGAACATGCCCAGCGCCTCGACATGAGTTTCTTCGAGGCTCGCAGCTCCGGCCAGCTGGTGGCCACCATGAACGACGACGTCAACCAGCTCGAGCGCTTCCTCGACGGCGGCGCCAACGCCATGATTCAGGTGCTGGTGACCGTGGTTGCCGTCGGCGCCGTATTCTTCGTGCTCTCGCCGCTCATTGCCCTGCTCGCATTCACCCCCATTCCCCTGATTATCTGGGGCGCCTTCTACTTCCAGCGCAAAGCGGGGCCGCTCTACGCCGACGTTCGTGAAAAAGTTGGTGACCTGTCCAGCCGGCTGGCCAACAATCTGGGCGGCATCGCCACCATCAAGAGCTTTACCGCTGAACAGCGAGAGGCAAAGCGTCTGAAAGAAAGCAGCGAAGCCTACGTGGAGGCCAACCGCCGGGCCATCCGCATCAGCTCTGCGTTTATTCCGGTGATCCGGATGGCCATTCTGGCCGGCTTCCTGGCCACCTTCACGGTGGGGGGCATGATGGCCCTTGAAGGAAACCTGAACGTGGGTGCCTATGGCGTTCTGGTCTTTCTTACCCAGCGCTTGCTGTGGCCCCTGACCGGGCTTGCCGAAGTGATTGATCTGTTCGAACGGGCCATGGCAAGCACCCGTCGGATTCTGGACCTTCTGGCCGAGCCCGTGCACGTGCGAGACGAGGGTGGCAAGGCACTGGCAGAGCCGGTGAAAGGCGATGTTGAGCTGGACAAAGTAAGCTTTCACTATCCCTCCAGCGGCGCAGGAATCCGGGATATCAGCCTGACCGTGCCAACTGGCAATACCCTTGCGCTGGTCGGCGCAACCGGTTCCGGCAAATCCACTCTGATCAAGTTGTTGCTGCGGTTCTACGATCCGAGCAACGGCCAAATCCGAATCGATGGACAACCCATTCGGGATCTCAGCCTGCAATCCCTGCGCGGCGCAATTGGGCTGGTGAGTCAGGATGTTTATCTGTTCGAGGGCACCATTCGGGAAAACCTTGCCTATGGAAATCCGGCGGCCTCCGATACCGAGATCATTGATGCAGCGAAAACCGCGGAAGCCTGGTCGTTTATTGAAGCGTTGCCCGAGGGCCTGAACACACCGGTGGGTGAACGGGGCGTTCGTCTGTCCGGGGGACAGCGCCAGCGACTGTCCCTCGCCCGTGCACTGCTGAAAAATCCGCCGATACTGGTGCTTGATGAAGCCACCAGCGCGGTGGACAACGAAACAGAAGCCGCCATCCAGCGGTCACTGAAGCGTATCGGCCATAACCGGACCGTGATCATGATTGCCCATCGGCTCTCCACCATCGTTGATGCCGACTCCATCGCGGTCATCGAAGGCGGCAAAGTGCTGGAACAGGGAACTCACCGGGAGCTGCTGGACCAGGACGGCGCTTACGCCAACCAATGGCGGGTGCAGACCGGGCAAATACAGGCAGCCATTTAACGCAATATATATTGATAGTGATTCGCATTTAAATTATTCTGCAGGCCCTCAGCATTTCGGGAGCCTGCATGCCTGTTTTCTTCGACGTTTCCAATCTTGATGTCCGCATTGGCGACACCACCATACTTCAGAACCTGAACCTCGGTTTCGTTGAGGGTGAGGTAACAGCCCTGCTCGGGCATAACGGCTCCGGCAAGTCCACCCTGCTCAAGGTGCTTGCCCGCCAGCTTGCACCCTCAACCGGCAATGTCCGGCTTCTGGGCAAATCCTTCCGGAGCACGGGTGCACGGGAATTTGCCCGCAATGTGGGCTACCTGCCCCAGCATCCGCCGGGAACCGACGGTTTGACGGTTCGCGAGCTGGTTGCCCTGGGGCGCTACCCCTGGCGCGGACCGCTGGGACGCTATAACGAGGAAGACCACCGGCTGATCACCCGGGCCATTGAGGACACCGCACTCGGCCAGTTCCAGCATCGCTCTGTCGACACGCTCTCCGGTGGTGAACGCCAGCGCGCGTGGATTGCCATGCTGCTGGCCCAGCAAACACGATGCCTGCTGCTGGATGAGCCCATATCCGCCCTGGATGTGAAACATCAGGTGGAAACCCTGCGTCTGGTCCATCGTCTCGCAGAACAGCGGGATCTTACGGTTATCGTGGTGCTGCACGATGTGGATCTTGCGGCCCGGTTCTGCGACCGTCTGGTCGCTCTGAAATCCGGGCAACTGGTTGCCGATGGCAGCCCCCGGGAAATCATGGATTCCGGCATCCTGGAATCCATATATGGCGTGCCCATGGGCGTGATGGAGCGCGTGCCCGGACAGTGGGTGTCCTATGTTCACTAGTTCTGGACGCTGCTGGCGATACGTCGCGGCGCTGCTGTTGAGTCTGCTGCCGGTCTTTGCCGGTGCTGCAAGCTGGCAGCACGAACAGGGTACCCTGACCCTGGACAAGACTCCGGAACGGGTGATCGCTCTCAACTGGGCCGCCACCGAGGCGCTCTTGTTACTCGGTGTCACGCCCATCGGCGTTGCCGATCGGGATGGCTATAACGTCTGGGTCAGGGAACCGGAGCTGCCAGAGGGGGTCGCCAACATCGGCACCCGCGTGGCGCCGAGTCTGGAAGCCATTGCCGAGCTCAAACCGGATTTGATCGTCACCAGCTCCGAGATGGCGCCCGCAGCCAACCTGTTAGAGCGCATTGCGCCCACCTATGTTGTCAGCGTTTACAAGCAGGGCTCCCGACCGTTCGAAAAGGCCAGCGATATGCTTACAACTCTTGGTGAGATGCTGAACCGGGAGGAACGCGCAAAGGCAGTTCTTAACGACATTGACCAGACACTTCAGACCCAACGCCGTCGTCTTGAAAATGCCGGCCTCACCGAACGACCGGTAGCACTCGTAAACTTTCTGGACAACCGCCACGTTCGCGTATACGCACCCAACGGCCTTTTCCAGAGCGCCCTGGACGCCCTTGGCCTTGAGAACGCCTGGCCCCATACCGGGAATTACTGGGGGTTCTCGGTCGTCGGGCTTGAGGCAATTGCGCCCTATCAGGACAGCCGGATTGTGGTGATTTCTCCGACCCTGCCCGGGTTGTCTGACACCCTGGCCGACAGCCCTTTCTGGACTTATCTGCCACCGGTTCAACGCAATCAGGTGTACCAGATTGATCCGGTCTGGCCGTTTGGCGGGGTATTCCCGGTCAAGCGACTGGCGACACTACTCGCCGAAGGCCTGCTGGCAGGAGGATCAGACAATGTTCGCTGAAACCGCCAACAACCCGGTCGCAAAACCTTCCTTGCCAGCAAGGCTACCAGCGGCGGCAGCACTGATCTGGTGTGGCGCATTTCTCGCGAGCGCGGCACCCTGGCTTGGTCAGCTCAACCCGAGCGCTCTCATCGCCGCCTTCTGGACGTTTGAGGGCAGCGATTACGCTTCGGTACTGGCCCATTACAGCTGGGCCCCCCGGGTCGCCATTGCGGTCCTCATTGGCTTTGGTCTTGGTCTCGCCGGCGCGGTTACCCAACAAATCCTTGGTAACCCTCTCGCCTCCCCCACAACCCTGGGCGTGGAGGCAGGCGGCCAGTTCGGTATAACGGTGGCGACCATGTTCTTTCCCGGCCTGCTCGCCTTCAGTCCAGACCTTGTGGCGGTTTCCGGCGGGCTACTGGCCATCGGGCTGGTCATCGCGCTCACCTGGCGCCTGGGCTTTTCACCGGTCACAGTGATACTGGCCGGGCTTGTTGTCACCTTTTTCCTCGGCGCCGTAAACATGGCGTTCCTGTTACTCAAAGGCGAATGGCTGGGGAACCTGTTTATCTGGGGCGCGGGTTCGCTGGTCCAGAACAACTGGCAACCGTTTATGGAACTCTGGCCCCGGGTGCTGGTGCTGGGCGTATTCATGGTCCTGTTGATGCGCCCGCTGCAGGTCATGCAACTGGGGCAAACCTCCGCCCGGTCCCTCGGTGCCAAGGTCGGTCTGATTCGGGTGCTGGCGCTATTTCTGGTGGTCCTGATGAGTGCTACCGTCGTCAGCCGGGTCGGTGTCGTGGCCTTTATCGGTCTTGCGGCACCGGTGCTGGCAAGGCTGCTGGGCGCTCGCACCCTCTCTGAACGGCTGATCTGGAGCAGTCTCCTGGGCGCGGGTCTGCTGTTGCTGGCAGATACCCTCGCCCATTGGGCATCCACCTGGGGCGATGGATCGCTGGTGCCAACCGGCACGACCACCGCCCTGATCGGCGGGCCGATTATTCTGCTGGCCCTGCAGGGTTTGAAGAACACTCATCATATGCCAGGGCAGGATGACAGCCCCGCCGGTTTCCTGCCAAAGAGGCGCTCTATTTTCCTCACTGCTGGGGTCATAGCGGCTCTTCTGCTGGCCACCATCGTAATCTCCATGGGGTGGTCTCCGGGACTGAACGAATGGAGCTGGACTCCGACCGCCCAGTGGCATGAGGCGTGGGTCTGGCGCGGCCCCAGATTACTGGCCGCCATTCTTGCCGGCGTGGCCCTGGGCCTTGCGGGCACACTGATCCAGCGCATGACAGGCAACCCCATGGCCAGCCCGGAGATGCTCGGCATCAGCGGCGGCGCGGCGGTGGTCATGGTTCTGATCGTACTGTTTGGTGCCGATATTGGGCGCGCTGGACAGCTGGGCGCGGCCACCCTGGGTGCGGCAGCTGCGCTGGGGTTGCTGATCATGCTTGCCCGCAAGCACCGGTTTGCCGGCAACCAGCTCCTGCTTGGCGGGCTCGCGTTATACGTGTTCATGGACGCGGGCCTTCGCCTGGTCATGGCTTCCGGTGGCACGGTCGCCTCGCAGCTTCTCAACTGGATGTACGGGTCCACCTGGCTGGTTTCAGAAGTCGAGGCCCTGGGGCTTTTGGCACTCATTGTGCTGATTTCGGCCGGCCTTCTGGTGATTATCCGGCCCCTGAGCATTCTTCCCCTGGGAGAAACATCGGCCAGCTCATTGGGCTTGCCGGTGACGAAAGTCCGTCTGATGTTGCTTCTATTGGCAGCGCTGCTGACCGCTTCGGCGACGGTCGTGATCGGCCCACTGAGTTTTGTAGGCCTTATCGCACCCCACCTGGCCCGTGTTCTGGGCCAGCAGACCGTTGGGCGGCAACTCGTTGTTGCTGCCCTTGCCGGCGGTCTTCTGCTCGGCATGGCAGACTACCTGTCCAGGATTGTGGTTTACCCCAACCAGCTTCCGGCGGGACTTCTGGCAGCTCTGGTCGGTGGCCTGTATTTCCTCTGGGGGCTGAGTCGCCATGGCAGAGCCTGAGCGTAACCCGGGAGTCGGTCCCCGGGGTCGGGAATACTACCGTCTGCTGAGTCAGTCAGGGCTGGATGGTGAAACAGTTCTTGCCGAGGCTCTCCAAACGCAAGCTGGTGCGCGAAGCGGCCTCTTTTCTCTGGCCCAGTGCCTGGAGCAACCGTCGCTACTGCTCAGCCAGGTTGGCATCGAATACCCTGACAACGCCGGGCCCCGGGCCGTGCGCGCGTTTGTTTCTGTGCTTCAGCAGGATCTGGCGCTCAGCGTGATTGCGCCGCTGACCCTGAGGCTGTTCCGCGACGGCCACGCGCCTTTACCGGACGCCAAACGAATATTCCTGGCTCCGGCCGACCATCCGAAACAAACCGTATCCCGTTGGTTTCAGCTGCCGGGTGGCGAGGGTGTTGATGAAGAAACGTTTGTCAGGTCAGCAGGAGCTCTGGCAGCTGAGTGGTACCCTGTCTTCCGGCGCCAGTTGGGAGTCAGCCCGGGCGCCTACTGGAGCAGTACAGGTCTTGGACTGGGGGCGCCGTTTTCAGCCGTGTGGAACCGGGTCGAACCGCAAGCGCTTTGCCAATTGGCGCAAGGCTGGCTGGAGCAATTTCAAAACGATGCAAACCAGTTTATTGACTGGATTCCTGCGGTGTTCGGTGAGCAGGCCACGGCAATCCCCCAGCGAAAGGGGTGTTGCCTGAAATACCTGCTGCCGGAGGGCGGTTACTGCGGTACCTGTGGCGTACATCGCAAGGAACGATTCGCCGCTCTCATGCCCCAAGAGCGGACGACAACACCAGGCCGATGGCAGCCAGGCCAATAAGCACACCGGCCCCTGCCGCCAGTTTCAACCCTTCGATCATTTCCTGTTCGGGTGCCATTCCTTTTTCTCCCGTTTGAGGTGAAGCCAGTGGCCCTTACTTTATTGCGAATCATTATTATTTGCAATAGAAGACCACTGATCTGTAATCCAAAGGAAGCCCTATACTCTTGATAATGGGACACGCTTCGGCGAAGCCCGCTTCAACTGCTACTCTCAATGTTCACACGGCACCGGTAGGAACGGAGGCTCCAATGGGTATACTCAAACACCTTGTACTGACAGGCAGTTTAATGCTGGTTGCCGTTACCAGCATGGCAAATCCGACCTTTTCCTCCGACAAAACCGATTTCCGGCTCGAGACCATTGCACAAGGCCTCGAGCATCCCTGGAGCCTGGCGTTCCTGCCTGATGGCTCCATGCTGGTGACGGAGCGGGAAGGACAGCTGCGAATGATCCGCAACGGTGCGCTGTTGAGTACCCCTATCAGCGGGCTACCAGAGCTCGTCGTATCCGGCCAGGGCGGGCTGCTGGACGTGATTCTGCACCCGGATTTCGAACAGAATCAGATTCTGTTCCTGAGCTATGCCCATCGAAACCGGGACGGCATGACCACCCGCGTGGCACGCGCCCGACTGGACAGAGAGCGCCTTACCGGCGTTGACGTCATCTTTGAGGCGCTACCCCGCTCGAACACCAGCAGGCACTTTGCAGGTCGGATGGAATTTGATCGGGAAGGCAATCTTTACATCTCCGTTGGAGACCGCGGCGAGATGGACCGGGCCCAGGACAATGGGGATGATGCCGGTGGCGTTCACCGGATTACGACTGACGGCGGTCCCGCGCCCGGCAATCCTTTCCTCGACACCAGCGGCGTTAACGATACCTTCTATACAACCGGTAACCGCAATATCCAGGGCATGACGATCCACCCTGAAACGGGCGAAATATGGAGCCACGAACATGGTCCCCGGGGTGGCGACGAAATCAACATCATCCGGGCCGGAACCGATTACGGATGGCCGACAATTACCTTCGGCATCGACTATTCTGGCCTGCCCATCACTGACGAGACCGAAAAGGAAGGCATGGCCCAGCCACTGCATTACTGGGATCCGTCCATTGCGCCATCTGGCATGGCGTTTTATACCGGTGACCTGTTCCCGGAATGGCAGGGGGATCTGTTCGTGGGAGCACTCAAAATGCGCAAGCTGGTTCGCCTGCGCATTCAGGATGGCAAAGTGACAGAAGAGGAAGATCTGCTGACCGATCTCGGCGAGCGTATTCGTGACGTACGCATGGGCCCCGACGGCGCCCTATGGTTACTGACAGATTCACCAAGGGGCAAGGTCTATCGGATGGTACCGCTTCAGTGAGGATCGTTGGTTCGTTCAGTCTTTTCGAACTGTGGCAGCTCGTCGGTAATCTCGAACCAGTCGGATTTTGAGCCCACAAACACATGTTGGGCCGGCCCCTTATTCAGGGGTTCGTTGATACAGCCAACCCGCAGGCGCAGTATGCCGGGAATGGCGTCAACACGGCTGTAAAGCTGGCTGCCGCAACGGCTGCAGAAGCCCCGGTGCTTGCCGGGACGCGATTCGAACTCGGTAATCCTGTCTTCGCCGGTTACGAACCGGAACCTCACCTTCTGCACCGGCGCGCTGGCCGAGAACGCGCTACCGTGGGCGCGCCGGCACTGGCTGCAGTGGCACAAGGCAATCGGGCCGATAGGGCCGTCGTATTCAAAACAGATATCGCCACACAGGCAACGACCGGTGTACATGGAGCGGGCCTCACTGGTTCGGCTCAGAGGTTGATTCAGGCGCGATGATACCCGGCGGCCACTTGAAGAACCAGTCTGCCGGCACCACTTTAAGAACACACCACTCGCTAAGGAGGACATTATGTCATTCAGCGCACTTCCGAAAATCGGCATGGGAACGTTCCGGCTCAAGGGCAACGACGCCCGTGATGCCGTCAAGAGCGCCCTGTCCCTGGGCTACCGCCATATCGATACCGCCCAGATGTACGGGAACGAAGCGGAAGTTGGTGATGGCATTACCTCCAGTGGTATTCCGCGCCGGGAAATTTTCCTGACCACCAAAATCTGGCACGACCAGCTGCACGCCAGTGACCTGATCAACAGCCTCCATGACAGCCTCGCACGGCTCAAAACCGACCATGTGGATCTGGCGCTGATCCACTGGCCATCGCCCGGTGACGAAGTGCCCATGAAGGAGTATCTGGGTGCCTTGAGGGATGCCCAGCGCGAGGGTCTGGCAGAGCACATCGGCATTTCGAACTTTACCTGTGCCCAGATGGATGAGGCGAAAGCCATACTGGGCGACACGCCCATCTTCACCAATCAGGTAGAAGTGCATCCGTTCCTGGCCAACCGCAAGGTGGTGGCACATGCCCAGAAGCTCGGCATTACCGTGACCGGCTATATGCCGCTGGCAGTCGGTAAGGTGATGGAGGACGAAACACTGCAGCGCATTGCCGCTGAGCGAAACCTTACGCCGGCCCAGGTGGCCATTGCCTGGGTGGCATCGAGAGGCGTTGTGCCGATCCCTTCCTCAACACGGCCCGGCCACCAGAAGGCTAACCTGGAGGCGCTGGAGGTTGAGTTGAGCGAGGAAGAAATCCGCGCGATTGACGAACTGGACCGTAACGAACGCATCGCTAATCCGGACTTTGCGCCGTCCTGGGACTGAGCCAGAACCCGGCTCCAACCAGCAAGAGCGTAGCCACCGGGGTGACAAGCAACCACCAGGTCTGAAGCACCCATAAGAGGGCGGCACTGAACAGACTCCACAACACCAGCAGCGGCAGGTAGACCCAGCGCCAGGTCCTGGTCACGAGTGCCAGAGCGAGCGCGCCGGCAGCTGCGGTGGTGCCGGGTGCTACGCCAAACAATCCGACGGCCTCCCACTGGCCGGAATCAGCCATTGCCAACCAGGGCAAGACACAGACAGCAAGCAGCCAGAGTACGGCAAGTCTTCCGATCGCTAGCCTGCTGTCATGAACGCCGCCTGAAAACACGGCAGCCGCAAGCAACGCGCCCTGGGCCACGAAGGCCCACCCAAACCACGCCGCCGGCCAGTTAATGGGGCCGAAATAGCCCACCAGAAACCCGTAACCGCTGACTATCCAGGCAAGCGACATCAGGCCGACGGCCAAACGCCGTGCCGCCCTGTTCTGTCTGGAGATCAGCACCGGTATAAAAATAGCGATCACTACCGCCAGCAACTGCCAGGGCCATAGATCCTGGTTGATCCGGACAAACAGCCGCAGAAACACCTGCGGCCCGAACATCACAAAATCCTGTAGCGAGTAGCTCAGCCAATCAGCCCCACTCACAGCGACCTCACGTAACCCGCCATCCGCTGGCGCTGGCTGGCATCAGGCAATGTACCGTACATCGCCCCCATGTTTTCCTTCATGTGCTCGACCTTACTGGTCGCCGGAATGGCACAGGTCACCGCCGGGTGGGAAATAATGTACTTGAGGAAAAACTCCGCCCAGTTGCCAACACCGGCCTCCCCGGCCCAATCGGGCAGTGGCTCCGACTGGAATCGCCGAAACAGCGAACCGCCCTGGAATGGACGATTGACGATCACCCCGATTCCGCGCTCCTGGGCCAATGGCAGCAGCCGGTCCTCAACCTCCCGGTCCAGAACGTTGTAGGTCAGCTGCACAAAATCCAGAGGCTCCCGCTCCATAATCTGCGCGAATTCCCGATGCCGGCGACCATGGGATGTGGTGATGCCGATATACCGAACCTCACCGTTCGCCTTCATCTGCTTGAGCGTTTCAAGATGCCCCTGCCACCCCAACAGATTGTGCACCTGCAACAAATCGAACCGGTCAACGCCCCAACGCCTGCTCGAACGCGCCGCCTCCGCCCGGGTTGCTGATTCATCGCCGGTCCAGATCTTGGTAGCTGCAAAAATCCGGTCGTGGCCGTCCAGAGCGTTCAGCGCCTCGCCCATTACATCTGCAGCGCTGCCATACATCGGCGAGCCATCGACCACCGTGCCGCCGAGCTCGAAAAAGGTTTTCAAAACCTCAGTGCGCTGGGTGATTAATTGTTCGTCACCACCAACGTTGAAGGTGATCCAGGTGCCCATACCGATTGCAGGGATGGATTCGTCTGTGCCGGGAATCCGGCGCATGGTGGGAGATAATGCAGTGCTTCCCGATGTGTTTGCGAACAGCATCGGGGCTTTGAGAGCAATTCCGGCGAGGCCGGAACTGATCAGGAACTTCCTTCGAGTAATCTGATTCGCCATAGCGCCCCCACTGACAGAAATTTCAGTGCGAATAGCATGATGCTCAAACAGCGCGGGTGGGTCATCCCTTCTCCAGACCGTGGAGGGCCACGGATGGCCCGACCGAGCCTACATGGAAGTATTTACGGCGTGTCTGGAGAAGGGATGACCCACCCGGGCGGCAGCTACATGGCTGACAGTCTTACCAACAACTCAGTTCCCGTAGTGGGCATCAAGATATTTCAGAATACGGGCAGACTCGAACAGGCCTTCCCCGGTATTGGGGTCTTCAAGATAGGGCACCTGAACCCGCTT
>CETX01144337.1_pt1 | contig 12459 bp, 8 predicted proteins | sample 356501 | NCBI WGS metagenome assembly CETX01 (sample SAMEA2623390, study PRJEB7988) | marine metagenome | biome: marine biome (ENVO:00000447); feature: mesopelagic zone (ENVO:00000213); material: "saline water (ENVO:00002010), including plankton (ENVO:xxxxxxxx)" | depth 450 m | reverse complement strand
CGCCGTTGCCTCTGGATTCTTGTAGTAGCCGTGGTTCATTGCCCAGGGTCGATCTGTGCGAACGATCAGTTCGCCCACTTCTCCGGGTGCCACCTCGCAATCGTTTTCATCGACTACTCTTACTTCAATATCTTTAGCAGGTTTGCCACAGGCCCCCATGACTGTTGGATTGTAATCTGAGCCGAGGGGCGAACAGATCTCGGTCATGTTAAATACGGCTTTCATTTTGAACCCATAACGTTCCGCGACTGCCTTCGCGTCTTCGTTCCAGGGGATTACTATTCCCCTTAGCAGGCTATGATCCTTATCTCTGTCGTCAGGCGGTCTTCTCAAAAGGAAAGGCACCATAGCTGCCAGCAGGCAGGTATAAGTGATCTTGTGCTGGCGGATAATAGGAAGAAATTCGTCTGTTCGGAAACTGTCCGCGAGAACGGTGGTACAGCCCCGGACCGCTGCTAGGTATAGAAACACAGTGCCACCGACATGAAAGAGGGGCAGATTAGCCAGTATCCTGTCTTCCTGCGTAACATCTGCATTCCCATTGAGCGACGTGGTATAGGCGTGGATATATGATGACAGAACCGCTTTGGAAGGACCGGTGGTGCCGGACGTGAAGATGATGTACATGCTGTCCCAGGGCTCTACCTGAAATTCCTGATCGATCTTGCCTTCGTTTTCCATCAGGTCGCTAAAGGACTCGATCTTGAGCCCATCGAGTTCGACCGGCTCCCCGGTCAGTATTACATCAGTTAACTTTTCTCCAACATCGATATCGGCCAGCCGCGGCGCTAACTGGCTATTGCAGATCATTAGACTGGCATTGGATAGCTGGATCACATGCTGTAGGAGGTTGCCCTTATAGGCGATATTAACCGGTACATAGACTGCGCCTATATAGCTGAGGCCATACCAGGTCAAAACCGCCTCTTTGCAGTTGGGCTGCCAGGACAGCACATGGTCACCCTGCCTGACCCCTGCCGTTAGGAAACCAGCCGCAACGCGGCAAATTAACTCAAGCGTTTCTGACCAGGTCCATTCGGTGCCATCATCGAAAACAAACGCCACATGGTCCGGCTTTTCCTCTGCCCATTTCTGCAACAGGTTTTGCAGTACGCAATCTTCTCTCGTTGGAATTCGGGGATCGTATACCATGGTTGAGTTCCACCTTTTAACAGCAAAATAAGAAAGAAAATCTTGCACTCGTGATGTAGATGATTGTAGAAGCTAGCATGGCTCGGGACAAGTGAACCTATTTAACGCTTCCAATACATTGTTCTTGATCAATGGTGACTTCCCGGCCACAAAATTCTTCTCCCGTCATTGCCTGCATCAGATCAGGGTCTTCAGAATTAATCCACACGCGTTGGCCTTCAGGGGTCTGGCAGGCAATGTGTGCAACCGATGGCCCAAGACCTCCGTACATGACGGTATAGGATTCAATTATGGCGTCTCCTTCAAACTCCGGCAGACATTCGCGCGCCGGTAGGGCATCTATATCATCCTGCACGTCAACACGCTGAAAGTCCTTCTCCGGAGGCTGTCCGGAATAGATTCCATGGGCGTGCTTGTAGAGGTTGCCACCATTCGCCGTGATGAGCCCCTTCTTCTCCGGGGATGCGCGCAACAGTTCCACCATTCTGGCGATGCTGTGCATCACGTAATTGTTGACAGGTCCGCCGCCAAACGTCAGCCCCCCTGTGACCGTCAAAGGTCGTAATTCAGACAGGCCAAGTTCAGTTGCTGCTACCTGTACAGCTGACGGAAAACAACTATACAGGTCAACATAATCAAGCTCGTTAGCGCTGGTTCCCGCCAGGTCGAAAATTCTTTCGCCCACCAGTCGAATAGCGGGAGACGAGTAGAAGTTGTCTCGCACTGATGCACTGAAGTGATCGCGACCCTCAACCCCCGCGTGGGGATACACCCATAGATGTTCAGGGATGGACAGTTGTTTCGCTTTCTTAACAGAACACATTATCAGTGCTGCGGCCATATCCACCGCATTGTTCGAGTTCATCAACTTGGTATAGGGAAAGCTGACGGCTCGATTGCTCTTTGACACTGTACGAATTTCCTCGGCACTGATATTTTCTCGAATCCAGGCATGGGGATTGTCCCGGGCTATGTCATTGAAGCGAGACCAGAGCTCAGACACCCTGCGCGAGTGATCTTCAATGCTCTCTCCGCGATGAAAACGGATGGCATTTTCGTAGATTGGATAGACCTGAATCGGTGTCTGAATTCCCTTGGCGATCTCGTACTCGTGGTGTTCACTCTGTTGCGAGCCACCCAACAGCACATCGTATGTCCCGGGTGTTTTGCGCATGTTAACGCGAGTTCCAGCCTTCCTGGCCTTTGCCTGACTGTAACCAATTTCCGCCCCGGCAATCAGCACAAGGTCCAGCTCACCCGCCAGAATATTTTCAGCCGTCTGGTTAACCATGACCTGGTTGTAGTTGCCACCAAAAACCGTCCCGACTGTCTGGCTTCCCGGTGCACCAATCTGTTCGGCAATATAGCGGGCAGGGTTTTCATAGGGCCACATGCCGCGGATGACGCGGACCGATTGCACCTTGTCCAATAATTTCGACTGGGAATCCTCTTCCGCCAGGTCGCAGGCCTGGAGCATGAGATCGACTGGCTCAATCGCATCCTGCAGCTCATTGATTCGGTGCTGCAACTGCCCGGCACCAACGATTATGGGTGTGTTTGGGTTTATCATCTGTTCCTTACAATCCTGCCTTGTTGATAGCCCTGTTTGACCGAATATAAACCGTCGGCTTCAAGATTCCTGGAGTCTGCGATAGGCCTGATCTCCGAATTCGCTGGTAACCGATAGACCAAGTTCATGGGCGCCGAGAATTGATGAGCGGATAAGATCTGCTGTAACCGGCATGGGCATATTGTGCACCATTGCATTCCCTATGCTTGCCTCGACTATGAGTTTGATATCATCCTGATTGTCAGCATCAAGGGAAAGCTGACCGAGATGTATCGGCAGGCCAACCGCGGCAAAAAATTGGGCTACACGATTTGCTTCATCCGTCGATTCCATCATTACCTGTGCCAGGGTCCCCATTGCCACCATCTCGCCGTGCAGGTAATTGTCATGCACAACGGGAATCAAGGCATAGCTCTGGGCTATGCTGTGGGCAACCGCAAGCCCGCCACTTTCAAACCCGATGCCGCTCAGCAATGTATTGGCTTCAACGACCTTCTCGAGTGACTCGGATACGGATTTTGACTGTACAGAGGCGCAGGCCGCCACACCTTCTTCAAAAAGCGTTTTTGCGCAGACTTCTCCTATGGCACATGCCGCGAGCGTGGGCCGGCCACCAATCGTCGACATGGCGTTCGGGTTATCGATGCATACCCTCGCTTCATACCAGGTGGCCATCGCATCCCCCATCCCTGCGACCAGGTAACGTTCTGAAGCCCTGGCGACAACGCCCGTATCTACAACGACCAGTGCTGGATTGTCCGGGAAGAATTCCACGTCGGTTACTTCCCCACCTGTGCCATACATAACGGACAAAGCAGAGCAGGGGGCATCATTAGATGCCAGTGTCGGCACCACCGCCACAGGCACCCCCAGTTTGTAGGCGATGCTCTTGCCTGCATCAATACATTTACCCCCACCGACTGCAATCAGGCAGTCAACTGAATCTGCCTGCAATGTGTTTTTATGAAGCGCAACCTCCTCTTTGGAACATTCACCATTGAATATGGCTATCACTGACTCAATCCCGGCAGCTTTCATGCTTGCAAGGATTCGAATACCGTCTGCCTGCAATCCCCGTTTTGATATCAGAACTGCAGATCGCTTTGCCTTAATCAGGGAAAGGTAGCGTCCAAGGTCATCGAGAACCCCGTCCCCCTGTATATATCGTGGTGGAGCGATCATGACCCTGGGTGTTTTCCCGGAAGGGCTGGCAAATATGAGTTGTGGAAAATAGGGTTCGGACACTAATTTGCTCCCGTTTGTTCGTTTTGTTTGAAGCTACTGCCAAGTCTAATCATGGTTCCACACGGGGCATCAAGACTCAACCCGCAGTTGCTCAGATGATATCCGCGCTCTCAGTTCTTCCTGGTATTCCTTGGTAATAGGAAAATTCCAGATAATCCAGGCTGACCAGGACAGGAAAAATATCGGTATCAGGGTATAGGTGTATTGAAGTGCCTTAAGACCCTGGAGGTCGTTTTCAGTGGATGGGTCGAAACCAAGGAACTGCAGGAAGGATAGGGTTACGCCGGCAGCAACTGCCAGGGCGATCTTGTCAGCGGTACCCCAGAGTGCCATGAACAGGGCGCCCCGTTGCTGACCACTATCCAGCGTGTCCAGATCAATGACGTCTGCCGCCATGGATGGAACCAGGACATTGCCAACATTTGCCACGAGGCCGCAGAAAATCTGGATAAAGATGTAGTACTTCCATTGACCTGGCGCCATGAGTAGAACCGTACAGAATACAGCGATCATATAGAGGGACAGTGATGCCATCAGTTTGTGCTTATTGACTTTTGATGCCAGTCGAACGATGAGGGGTGTGCCGATCATGCCGCACAAAAAATAGACGACCAGCAGTGCGGACCATTCCTGGGTTGTTGCGCCAAGATAGCGGGACAGGAAGAAGACATAGAGTGTGCTGATGCAGTACCAGCCCACGTGATTGGTCACCCCTGCTGCGAGCAGGCGCATAAATGGTTTGTTGTTCCAGACCAGGATCAGCGCCTCTCGGAGATTGATGCTGCTCTTCTTGCTGAATTTGGCGTGGGGGACTACAAATAGCAGTAGAGGGCCGAATACAAACAGGCACCCAAGGGCTGCCCAGGCGACTATTCTCAGCATTGGCTGCAGGCTGCCCGTTTGAGCAGGTGCGAGAGAGGTAAATCCCTGGCCGACCAGATAGTTCAGCACCAGCGGCATTGACATAACGACCAGCAAACCGGTGCTCATTGCTACTGACCGTGCACCGGTGATACGTGACCGTTCGTGGTAATCAGGTGAAAGTTCAGCAGCCCATGCGGACAGGGGAATGCTGATGAGTGTCCAGCCTAGATAGAGTAGTGCCACGGAAACAAAGAGGTAGAGATGGCTAACCTGCTCGGGCGGGTTGAATACCGCGATAGTTGAGAACCCCATGACCGGTAGACCAAAAATGATCCAGATGCCACGGCGACCAAAGCGATCCGGAGTTGCATCCGACAGGGTGCCAATAAGCGGGTCAGTGATGACGTCCGTTACCCTTGTCAGCAGGATGATGATGCCAATGGACGCTAGACTGATGCCCAGCTCACTCGTGTAGTAGGGAATCAGATAGATGCTAAGGGGCAGACCCCCCATGGCAAGCGGAATACTGATCAGGGCAAAGGCAATGAGCTCTCTGGTTTTCAGGCGCATGGTGGCTATTTTATATTGGCTTCAGGCAGCTGCTGAAACAAGTGTTTCCAGTTCAGCCAGGCGCATTGAAATACGTTCAGCTGCCTGGTTGCCAAGATGCACGATAAGCTGGTCAACACCCAGGTCAGCGTAGGCCTTCACCATATCGGCGGAGACCCGGTAGGGGGGTGTAATGACAAGCTCAAAATCATCGCGGCTGCGGTTTTCCTTTGCGAGGGCCGCATCGAGTTCAACCAGGACCTGTGCCGTCTGTTCTACATTCATCTGGAAGCCATACCAACCGCTACCGTATTTTGCCGCACGGCGAAAACCAGCCTTGCTGTGGCCACCGACGATAATGGGAATGTGTGGCTTCTGAATGGGCTTCGGGTCCAGGTGACAAGGTTCGAGGTCATAGTACTTGCCGTGATATTGTGCGGTGGGTTCGGTCCAGAGAATCTTTAGCATTTCGAGTATTTCATCGCAGCGCTTACCCCGGTCTTCAAAGCTGTAACCACAGGCGATAACTTCCTCTTTGCACCAGCCGATACCGATACCGAAATCAATGCGTCCTCCGGTGAGCCAATCGAGGGTGGCGAATTCTTTAGCCGTATACAGGGGGTTCCTCTGTGGCAACAGCGTTATACCCGTACCAAAACGCAGCGTTTTACTGCAGGCCGCCAGGTAGCCTATGGTCGCTACCGTATCGAGCATGCCACCACCCTCCGGGACTGGCAGCTTGCCATCTTTGGAACCGGGGTAGGGGATCTCAGTTTTGTCGAACAAAACCACATGCTCACCCATCCAGAGTGAATCAAGCCCTGCATTCTCCGCATCGCGTGCAAAGTTGCCAATCATCTCTGGCGTGCAAAGGGGTGACATAAAGGTAGAAAAGGTGCCGATTTTCATAAATGCCCTGCTGTTGAATTTAAAACAATTGAAGCTAATGCGGGTTAGGATAGCATACCGATACCTGGTCCAGATATTTTCTGCAAACGCCCCTTATCATGAACGTTAGTAATGGTTGCTGGTGTGCTGAAGCGGAAATAAAGAGGTGTCAGATGATACCTTTCTCGCGCAACTGCTCCTGCTCTGCTTCGCTAATACCAAGTTCGGACAATATTTCCCCGTTCTGTGCACCAATTGGCTGTGCCGGTGTGCGAATAGTGACTGGTGTGCGGGAGAATTTGGCAACGGGGCCCGTGAGGGGTGCTTTGCTGCCATCCGTCAGCTCGACCTCCTGCATCATGTCACGTTCAGACACATGCTCGCTGCGGGCGGCGGCTTCAAAATCATTTACCGGTGCGACGGGAATACCGGCTTCCGCCAGTAATTCAACTGCCTCGTTTTGATCCTGCTCCCTGCACCAGTCACTGGCCAGTTGGTTCAGTTCACGCCGGTGCTCGAGCCGTGCATTGATTGTTGTGAATCGTTCATCTTCAGCCAGTTCCGGATTTTGCATGGCTTCACAAAACTTACTCCAGTGACTATCCAGCATGACGGCCAGATAGATCCACCCATTCCTGCATTCAAAAGTATTGAGGGGGGCAGCGGTCGGAAACTCGTTACCCTGTTTCTTTACCGGTAGACCTAGGAGTGCCGAGCTGGGGAGTATGTTGCTGAAGGCGAGGACGCTGTCCACCATGCAGGCATCAATATGCTGGCCTTCACCTGTCTGATTTCGGTGATGCAGTGCAGCAAGTGCTGCCAATGCCCCATGCAGACCTGCCAGGTCATCGGCTAGAAATGTGGGTGCCTTGACGGGTGGACCATCCACTTCCCCATTGAGAGACATCCAGCCGGTAAAGGCCTGTGCCAGCGGGTCATAGGCAGCCTGGTCATGGTGGGGACCGTACTGTCCAAATCCGCTTACTGAAACATAGATAATGTCTTGCTTTGCTTCTCTAAGATGTTCATAGCCGAGCCCCCAGGAGTGCAACGTGCCCGGTCTGAAGTTTTCCACCACTATATCGCAGCTCTGGGCAAGCTTGATGAAGATTTCCCGGCCTTCCTCGCTGTTGATATTGAGACTCAGATTCTGCTTGTTGCGATTGACCATCTCATTCATCAGCGGCAGTTTCCCGGGACCGTCAAGGTGGGGTGTCAAAAGGCGCATAACTTCGCCATCGGGGCTTTCTACTTTGATTACTTCGGCGCCGTAATCGCCCAGCAGGCAACCCACCATTGGACCTGCCCAGGATGTTGTCGCCTCCAGTACCCGTATGCCGTCAAGGGGACCCTTCAGGTCCGTTCTGGCGTCAGCATAAAAGTCGGTCTTTTCCATGATGTCTCCCTGCACGCCTTTACTGGTGTGATCTGATAGCTTACCCCATTACCAGTATTAGAGGGTACGCCCGGCCCGGTCACCCTCCCGGAACGCCTCCATGGCAGTTCGCGGAGCGACTGCATCCCCCACTTGTGTGACCGGGTACTGTTTGGCTATCTCGTGGTACAGGTGACTTTGCGGATGAGCATGGCCGCCGGCAACGATAAAGTCGAAGGACCTGCTTTGCATGCCAGTGAAGGGATGCCTGGTCTCTGCTTTGCCCTCGGCAATAGCAATGAGCTGGGTAGTGGTTTCGATTGCACAGGATAGCTTTTGCAGGCTTCCCAGCAGATCAGCACTGTGGGTAAATCCGATACTGGGTCCGTACTGCGGAAAGGGTGTTATCAACGTCACCTGGCTCCCACGTTTGGCCAGGCTTTCTGTGACCAGACCGGTTTCAGTGGTGCCCTTGAGGTCAACGACCAGTGCTCTGGTGTCCTTGATATCAAATTGGTTGCCTTCAAGAGTGCCGGTAACCGCGTCATCTGAACTGATCACAGGTATGGATCCGTCAGAGGTCGCAGTAAGTTCTCTGCTGGCGATGGCACCAGTGGCGAGAATAATTGAATCGGGACTAAAATCCTTGATAAATGCCATATCGACGATGGTCTGGGTAAGAATTTTGACCTTGAGGTTATCCAATGCTTGTTCCAGCCAGTTGATAGCAGACAGTAGATTAGCTGCGTCTCCCATTTCAGCCACATGGTTAAGTCGCCCACCGATGCGGTCAGATGCCTCGGCCACAGTAACGTCATGGCCCCTTTGTGCTGCCAATTCCGCTGCTTTCAATCCAGCAGGGCCAGCCCCGATGATCAGAACTTTTTTTGGTTCACTAACCTGCGTGAGGGGCAATAGTTTGTACTCCTGACCCACCTCAGGGTTCTGGAAGCAGGTCAGTGGGAAAGGACCGGGCTGGCGGTCAATGCAGCCCTGATTGGAGCCGGTGCAGGTTCGAATCAGGTGCGGGGTTCCAGCCATGAGTTTCTGGCCGAAGTCGGGGTCGGCAATCTGCGCCCGGGTGAGTCCTACCAGGTCGCAGTCGCTGTCCTGAAGGGCCTGTTCCGCCAGGTCGGGTGTCGGGATCTTGCCCACCCCAATAACCGGAATAGCCGCATTAATGGCGGAACGCAATCCTGCGGTCAGGGGCAGATATTCGCCAAATGGATGCCGATATGAACCGATAGCCCTCGCATAGTGGGCGCCTCCGGCCCCCTCGGAATGGTTGAGATAGTCGAAATGGCCTAGTGAGACCAGGTCTGCTGCTATATCACAGAGCCCCTGGTGCCCCAGGCCGCCTGCCTCGGGCCTGATAAAATCATCAGAGGATATCCTCAGGCCCAGAACTGCCTCCGGGCCAATGGCCTCTCTAACTCGCCGCCCCAGGGTAGATGCAAAATGTAGGCGTTCACCCCAGATATCCGTTCGCTTATTAGCATAGGGGCTGAAAGACTGTTGAATCAGATAGCCGTGTGTACCATGCAGTTCGACGCCATCCATACCATTTTCTACAGCGATGACGGCCGTATCCACAAATGCCTGAATGATTTCCTCTATTTCATCGTTAGTCATCTCATGAGAAGCCTCACCATCGGTAGATGGTGTGCCTGAGAAAGACCAGAGGGGAGTCAGGTCGTCGCGACCATCGGATTTACCTTGGGCGCCAAAATGAAACAGCTGCACAATAGTCTTGGTTCCATGCCGGTGAAGGGTATCGGAGAGTCGTCTGAACTTTTCCGGCATGTCGTCCTTGTCATAGACAAAGTGGCCGGTATTTTGACCCGAGTGGTGGACGTGCATAGCCGTCAGTATGATTAAACCTGCGCCGCCCCGTGCGCGCCTCTCCTGGTAGGCAATATAACGGTCGCCTGAATCACCTGGTTTATAGAACTCAAGGAATGCGCCATGGGCGGTGGAAACAATTCTGTTCCTGACCTCAAGGGAGCCAATTTTTAGTGGAGAGAGAAGTTTCATGTGGACCTCCAGGTCTTCCTCTAGTTCGATGGGCTTCAGCTTGGGTCACTGTATAGAACTCAGCACATGAAGGAAAACAAACTGCAGGCCTGCACCAGCGGCCAGCCTCTGCTGAAAATGGATTACATGATCGGCCTGGTGATAATAAGGGTGAAGATACAGTAGCCTTTGGCACTTGCCACCAGATCGCCTTTGCCAGGCGCATGAGTGCAAGCGTCTCTCCACCCTTGCCAGATATTACTCGGCGAGGAATTTTTCCTCATCGAAAGTCACATACTTCCCGGGAATGAATTTGCAGATCCAGCGGTCCGGGCTGTTCATATGCTTGAAGTGTGTGTAGGCAATGTCATGGGCAGCACCGAATACTCGCTCCTGAAGACCCTGCAGAAACATCACCATAATCTCCGGCCTTGTGTCGAACACTACATGGCCGATGGCTGTCACTGAACCCGTTTCATGGTACATCGTCAGTGAGCATCTAGGGTCCTTCAGCAACCGGTTAGTTTTAGCGCGACCTTCTATAGTCGTTAGATATATGTCTCCATTTACACAGACGGGTGAAACGATTGCCATCACAGATGCGCCATCGCCTGTCGCCCAGCACCAGCCGGCGTGACCGCTCTTGACAAGTGTCCGCCATAGCCCACCCTCATCCAGTTGATAAGGGACGTTCCAGCCTGCTGTATTTTGATTTTCAGTCATTGTTCTCTCCTTTGGAAACTCTGGCGCGGCATTTCAGCACTGTCAGAGGTTCGCTAATTCTAATTTGGTGAAATTTGGCTACCTAGTCTCGTGGCAGGTTGGCGCCATTAAAAGTAATGTATTTGTCTGTAGTGACTTTTATGGAGACCCGTTCGCTGGACTTGAGTTTTACTGCAAGCCGGGTTGCCTTATCAGAATCAGCCGGGTATCTCTGTTTGGCAGACTCGTCGCAGACAGTTGCTGTCAGCTTGTCATCAGATATGATTTCCGCCTGACCACGAAGCGTTACGGCACCAGCGCCGTACGCCCAGCACATGGAGATTCGTGGATCCCGGGCAATGGATTTAGCAATCGCCTGAGATGGTACCGCAGTAAAGTAGACACAGCCGTCGTCGAGTATCGCGAACGGAACTGCAATGGATCTTGGTGATCCGTCACTTGCTATCCAGGAAGTCATGGCGAGGGGTGTGCCGTGTATGGCTTCGTCAATGCCGGCTTCGTCCAGCACGAATTCAGCCAGGTGGTTGTAGTAGCGGATCTGTTTGTCTGGATTGTGGTCATTCCAGTGGTTTATAAAGGCAAATTCTTCGCTCATCTGCATTCCTTGTGTAAAAGATTCGTTGTTATGTCTATTTAGAGCCTAAAAAGCCCAAACCCGTACAAGGTCTGAGGTCATGAATAAAGATATAGCCTAATGATCCCCGGGGCAAGTTACAAAATACTAGCCACATGAGTCCTCTTTGCTCCTGATATATGTAGTTTCTGGGCTGCTGCCAGTAGTCCATGCAGATGTCTAGTCCCTAGTCCACTCGATGTTGTAAATAGATAATAACCGGCCAGGGACCTGAGAGGTGCTGTTTAGAGGTCAGAAAGACGCTGAACAGCTTATTTTTACTGGCCTGGGATCAATTGGAGTATTTAATGGTTATTTGCATTCAAATTGGAGTATTTAATGGTTATTTGCATTCAAATTGCAGTATGATGATGTGGCCTGACCGAGGTAGGGGGAAAGGACAGCTATTGCAATGGATTGGAAATGTCTGGTCAGAGCGTAATTCTAGAATTAAAGGGGATAAATAATGAAAAACCTTCTCGGTAGCCACGATCGTGGTTTGGTATTCCGTTCGATAACTATTTCCGTCGCCGCAGCAACATTGCTGCTTCCGTCGCCTGCTTTGCTCGCCGCAGATGCAGAGCTTGAAGAAATTGTAGTGACTGGTACCAAGCGTGATACCAGCATGCAGGATACACCGCTTGCTGTTTCCACATTAACCGCCGGTATGCTCTCGGACACGTTCGTCAATGACATTCGTGCTGTAGCAGATCTTACGCCAAACGTATTACTTACCAAGCAGCCAGGTTTCAATGCTGTCGCAGGCGGCATTCGTGGAACGGGATCGACTTCTATTCTTGTCATGCAGGACACCAGCGTCGGTATTACTGTGGACGACTTTGGCATCGGTTCGGTTCAGTCTCAATTTATCGAACTATTCGATGTCCAGCAGGTAGAAGTTTACCGGGGCCCGCAGGGCACACTCTTTGGTAAGAACAGTACCGGTGGCGTGATTGCGGTCACCACTAAACAGCCAGATCTTGAGGAATACGGTGGTGATATCGAGTTTACATACGGCCAGTACGATGGCGCCAGGACTGCCGATGCAGTCAAGATCACCGCGTCTATGGATATGCCCATCGTTGAAGGCGTGTTGGGATTACGATTTGCCGGTGTACATGATTCGCACGAAGGCTGGATGACCAACAGCAAGGACACTGCTACCTTTCCAGAGGAAATTCCGATGTATGCCTTATTTGGCTTGCCTAGTGTGAATCCGCCACTTCCACCTGAATTGGACACCACTACTAAAGGCAGCGGCGAAGAACTGGATGAGAAAGAAGTCATCGCCTTCAAGACCAAGGTGCTCTGGAAGCCAACCGAGAGCTATCAAGCGCTTTTTACCTGGGAGTATTCAAGGGATAATTCTGGTTCACCAACGGCCATCAACGAGACGCCCAAAGGTGAAGGATTCCTGTGGGATTCGCTGGGTTTTCCTGGAACGCCTACGACGGGTTTTAACGACGT
>CETX01146963.1_pt1 | contig 12470 bp, 10 predicted proteins | sample 356501 | NCBI WGS metagenome assembly CETX01 (sample SAMEA2623390, study PRJEB7988) | marine metagenome | biome: marine biome (ENVO:00000447); feature: mesopelagic zone (ENVO:00000213); material: "saline water (ENVO:00002010), including plankton (ENVO:xxxxxxxx)" | depth 450 m | reverse complement strand
TGGCGCTAAACGACCGGTTATCCTGGCTGGCCACGGCATTGTTTTATCGGGCGCCATGGATGTTGTGAAGGTGATTGCTGAGCGTGCCCAGATTCCAGTCGCGACGACATTGTTGGGCATCGGTTCGTTTCCCGCACACAATCCATTGAATCTCGGCATGATGGGGATGCATGGCGAAATTTGGGTGAATTCGGCGATTCAGGAAGCCGATTTGTTACTAGCGTTTGGGATGCGGTTTGACGATCGAGTTACGGGAAACTTGGCAACTTACGCAAAAAAAGCCCGTAAGGTTCATATTGACATCGATCCATCTGAATTCAACAAGACGGTAAGGGTTGATGTTCAGTTGACTGGTGATTTGCGGACTGTGTTGGAAGAGATGCTACCAAAAATACAATCTAACGATCGTTCGGATTGGTTGGCGCAGGTCGATGAATTGAAGGGTGACAGTGCAGTTCGTGACATCCAAAATTTACCCGATAGCGGGCATCTCTATGCAGCACACGTGATTAACGATTTATGGAGGATGACTGATGGCAAGGCAGTGGTTGTAACTGACGTCGGTCAGCACCAAATGTGGGAGGCCCAATACTATAAGCACGACGCACCCAGAACATTGATTACTTCCGGTGGGCTCGGCACGATGGGCTTTGCCCTCCCCGCGGCGATCGGTGCAAAATTTGCGTGTCCGGAAGCGGAGGTATGGGCGATTGTCGGTGACGGTGGATTTCAGATGACGCAAGCTGAACTGGCGACCATCAAACAAGAGCAGATCAAAGTCAATGTTGCCATCATTAATAATGGATATCTGGGTATGGTTCGGCAGTGGCAGGAGTTTTTTTATGAGCGACGCTATGCGGCCACACCGTTACTAAATCCGGACTTTGTGAAGATCGCAGAGGCCCATGGGTTACTCGGTATTGGAGTGTCCGAGCGTGCCGAGGTCGTGCCGAGCGTGCAAAAAGCACGCGATCATGACGGTGCGGTCATTATGGATTTTCAGGTTGAGCAAGAAGACTCTGTTTTTCCAATGGTGCCTGCTGGTGCCGATCTTGACAACATGATTCGTCGTCCAAGTCCGAGTCCCATCGCTGAAACAGGATCGGATGTGTAACAGTGAGAGTGAGCACGAACGACTAATTAACGAAGGATGAGAACTATGCGTCACACTTTCGTAGTGTACGTCGAGGATACACCTGGTGTGTTAAATCGTGTTGCCTCGTTATTCAGGAGGCGAGCCTTTAATATCGAGTCCCTTACGGTGGGACACACCGAGACGTCCGGCGTTTCTCGAATGACAATCGTCGTTGATACTGATGAATCGGGTGCCCGTCGTCTTGAGGCGAATCTGTATAAGCTGGTTAACGTACTGCTGGTTGATGACATTACGACTAAGGGGTCGGTGGAACGCGATCTGGCAATGATTAAAGTGGAGACCACGCCGGAGACGCGTGCCCATGTCATGCAACTTGTGGATGTTTTTCGCGCTCGTGTCGTCGATGTAAGCTCAGACTCTGTCATTATTGAGACGACCGGCACTGAAGATAAGATCGATGGACTGGTCGAAGTGCTCAAGCAGTATGGAGTGATCGAAATGGTGCGTACGGGACGAGTGGCGATGTCACGAGGACCGAAGAGTGGTGTGGTGCAAGGTGTGAGAACTGGTGCGAAGCGAGATGGCACGCTGACCGACGAAGAAAACATTTCATATTCTGTCTAGAGAAATTGAGTCGGCTGTTTCTCTATTTTTCTATTTCCCTTCAGGCGAGGATCGATTCATGAAAACGATTTATTACGATGACGCAGCGGATCTTGGACTCATTTGTGACAAAAAAGTGGCAGTGGTGGGATACGGGTCACAAGGTCATGCGCATGCACTTAATTTAAAGGATAGTGGTGTGCGGGTGAAGGTCGGTCTACACGCCGATAGCAAGTCTCGTGCGACGGCAGAAGCTGCTGGGATTGATGTGGCGTCGGTTGCCGATGCTGCGGCCTGGTCCGACGTCATTATGATTTTGGCGCCTGATACCAAGCAACCTGCGATTTACGCAGAGTCGATCGAGGCACACTTAACTGCCGGAAAGATGTTGATGTTTGGGCATGGATTTAATATTCGTTTCAAGACAATTTCACCACCAGAGAATGTTGACGTTACGATGATTGCGCCAAAGGCACCTGGTCATCGCGTCCGTGAAGTCTACGTGGAAGGTGGTGGGACGCCTGCACTGTTGGCAATTGATCAAGATGCGACCGGCCAAGCACGAGGTTTGACGCTGTCGTATGCCAAGGCGCTTGGGGTTACCCGTGCCGGCGTTATTGAAACGACATTTGCCGAAGAGACAGAGACAGATTTATTCGGTGAGCAGGCCGTGTTGTGTGGCGGTGTGAGCGCGTTGGTCAAGGCGGCTTTCAGCACGCTCGTGGAAGCTGGTTATCAGCCCGAGATCGCCTATTTTGAATGTATGCACGAGCTCAAGTTGATTGTTGATTTGATGTATCGGGGCGGTTTGAACTACATGAGGTATTCCGTCAGCGACACAGCTGAGCACGGTGATTACACTGGCGGCCCGCGCATCGTCACAGACGAAACCCGAAAAGCAATGCGGGCGATGTTGGCGGAGATTCAGGATGGCACATACGCGAAAAATTGGATTGGAGAGAACGAGGCTGGTCGACCCTGGTTCAACAAAACTCGCGAGGAAGAGCAGAACCAGCAAATTGAGCGTGTTGGAGCCGAGTTGCGCAAGATGATGCCATTTCTTGATGCTGTGACGATTAAGGCTTAATTGTTACTGGGCACTCCAATGCGATTTTTCCTGTCGACCTTGTTAGCTGTTTTCCTGGGCGTTGTTTCCTTGGGCGCCCAGACTCTTCAGGACCTGCCGTACGATTTGCTTATTATCAATGGTCGCGTCATGGACGGTTCTGGTAACCCCTGGGTCCGAGTCGATATTGGTGTCCGCGCTGGTCACATTGTTGCGATCGAGCGTCGTCTTGAACGTCAGTCTGCTAACGAGATCGATGCTGAGGGTCGTCTTGTGACACCGGGCTTCATCGATGTTCATTCGCATGCTGGCGTGGGTTTAGCGCGGCCTGGTTTGGGTCAGGGACGCCCACTGTTAGCGCAGGGTGTGACGACTATTGTTGCTAACCCGGACGGTGGTGGTCCAGTCGATATTGCGGCGCAACGGGCTGAACTCGAAGTAAACCAACTGAGCCTTAACGTGGCTTTACTCATTGGCCACGGGAGTATTCGGCGTGCAGTCCTCGGCATGGACGATCGGATTCCCGACGAAGACGAGATGGAGGAGATGGTCAATTTAGTTCGTCGTGGGATGAAGAATGGTGCGTACGGGTTGTCGAGTGGTTTGTTCTACGCACCAGGAAATTTTGCCACGACAGACGAATTGATTGCGCTGGCTTCAGTAGCCAGTGAATTTGGGGGACTTTACACTAGCCACATCCGCGATGAAGGGAACTACTCGGTCGGATTGATTGCTGCTGTGAATGAGGTCATTCGGATTGCAGAGGAAGCCAAACTCCCAGGGATTGTCAGTCACATGAAGGTGTTGGGGCCCGACAGCTGGGGGTTGTCGGTGGCGGCGACGACGCGCCTTAATATGGCTCGGCGTCGCGGTGTTGAGGTGTTTGCAGATCAGTACCCGTACACAGCTTCGTCGACAAGTTTAACCGGGGCTTTTATTCCTCGCTGGGCGCAAGTTGATGGAGAAGCTGAGTTACAACGTCGAATGGGTGCGCCGGAAACACGGCGTCGGTTAATAGAAGAGGTCCGTACAAATCTTCGTCGGCGTGGTGGCGCGGCCTCCCAGATCATAGCTTTCTCTCGTCAAGATCGAAGCCTCGAGGGGCGTTCTCTAGCTGATATAGCAGAAATGCGAAGGCAAGCTCCTGAAGAAACGACGCTAGACTTGGTGGCAGCAGGGGGAGCATCGATAGTCTCTTTCAATATGTCGGAAGATGATCTCGAACACATCATGCGTCAAAGCTACACCATGACATCAAGCGATGGCGGACTGGTGCCAATGGGTGACGGGAAACCCCATCCACGTTCCTATGGGGCACATGCCAGAAAGTTGGAACGTTACGTACGCAATCGAAAGGTCGTGTCGCTTGAATCGGCGGTGAGATCGATGACAAGCCTTCCGGCAACAGTGTTCGGTTTGACGAATCGCGGTGTAATTCAAACTGGAGCTTGGGCCGACCTAGCCATCTTCAAACCAGGAGAGATCCACGAAACGGCGACTTATAACGATCCGCACCAAGTGGCGCAAGGCATGCATGCCGTGGTGGTGAACGGGATAGTTGTCATTGAAAATGGCAAGTTCACGTCAGCTGCGCCGGGGCGAGTGCTCAGCAAGAATTAGGGAACAACTTTCACGAGCTTACTGCTGTTAGGAATTGGCCGACTTCTTCTCGGAATGCATCGGTCCATTCGTGTCCGCCTTTAAAGAGAGTTGTGGACACTTCGATACTATGCTCCCGGAGAGTAACTAGATCGGAGGTGTATTTTTCTTGGGTGTACCAGTCATCTTCTTGCCCTCTACCGATAAGTACCTTCGGTAGTCGAAGTGGGCCACCTTCCTTAAGATCATTTGGTAAATCGCCACCAAGCACAATCAAACCGGAGCACGCGTGCCCCGCTTTGGCAGCCGCTCGATATGCCATGGCGGCGCCTTGGGAGAACCCTACATAGACCAAATGATTGTTCACGTTGAACTCTTGTTGGAGTCTACGGACAACATCATCAACGTACTGAATATTATCTAGAATGGCTTGCTCCCGACCGAGGCGAGTCATCCAGCTTGCAACAACCATTTGTTGTTTCGAACTGTAGAACCAGTGCAGGCCTTGGACGGATGCAAGGAGCCAGTGCTCTGCCCCAGGAAGCCGTTGCAACTCAGCCAGGTGGGTTTCGGCTTGCTCTCCATATCCGTGAAAACCGACTAGTAATGGATGAGGACCTTGGCTAGTTGGACACGATATTAGGTAGCGACCTTGTGTCGACGCGGCAATTGTGTGTTCAGTTGATGGTGTACGCTGAGTCATCATTGGTACTGACGTTAATGAGAGGCAACAAGTGCTTCTGTCAGCACGTGGCCATCAGGATAAGGCAAGGTGACGCCTGCCAAGAGCGCAAGCGTCGGTGCAATGTCCGAAGGAGCAGCCGATGTCCAGTAGTGCCCAGACTCGATGCCAGCACCATAAAAAATGACTGGAACGCGAACATCGTAGTCATACCCGGTACCATGGTCAGCTTGACGTATCCAGGTGTACCAGTACGGTTTTGGAATGACGATGAGATCGCCACTACGCCCTGGATAGTAGCTACGCGCGACCTGTTCCGTTAGGGGATCTGTAAAGGGTCTTTTTAGCAGTTCGTCTGGTTGGAAAACTCGCCGTACTCCAGGAACCGCATTCAAAGCATCAATGGCAGTGCGCATTGCCTTCGGATTTTCAAGCAAGGTTTGGTACGCCTGTGGGTCGAAATAGAAGTCCGTATGGGTCATGCCGGTTGCGTGTTGACCTGGTCCCAACAGGGGTTCGAGAGCGCGGTTAACCTGGTCCAAGACGTCTTGGCGGCTAATACGTCCGGCGTCAAATCCCAACGCAACTGCACGGTCGAATGACGGTCCTAACCCGTGGTCGGCTGTTAGTGTCACCACATAGCGGTTGCGTCCAATCGTTTCATCTAGATGTTTTAAGAGTTTTCCAATTGTGGCATCAAGTCTAAAGTAGAGATCTTGCAATTCCAGGCTGCGTGGGCCAAAGTCGTGACCGACATAGTCTGACGCCGAGAAGCCTAAGGCCAAATAATTTATCCCACCTTGGGTCCCCAGATTCAAGGCTTCGACTGCGGCAATTCCTAGATTGGCGACGTACTCGTCGGCCAGTGGACTACGTTTCCATTCATTGTAAAAGGCCGTATCTGGACCATTAGACGAGCTTCCAAGCCGATGAGCGAACGACGTCTTATCATCAGTCGTGAAACGGAATTGCTCAGGTCTGAGTGAAGGGGTCCAGACATGGCCGAACGCGTTTTCAACTGGATGTTGTTTTACCCAATTTGCTATGAATGGCACCGGCTCTGATGTGAAGGCAGTCGAGGTTGTCCACGCATTGCCATCGTCAAACCAAGCCACCGCGTCAGCCCGTTGGCTTGATAGTGGAATCGCTGCTCTTGACTTAATGGAAAACGCAACAATCTTGGATTCGGGGTCACGCTGGGTCCGAAGAGCGTCTGCCAGTGTGGGAACTGTAAGGTTTGAGGGGCCATGCTGTTCGCGCCCTCCACTGCCATAACGTACGACATTGGTTGCTGAATCCGCAGTACAACGTACACGTCGTCCGACAGTTGTGTCCCACCAACCGTCGAGAATCATCCCGTGGGTGGCCGGCACTGTACCGGTGGAGATTGTGGCATGTCCCGCACAGGTCAGTGTTCCGAAGTAGGAGTACCGGGCTTGCCGAAACCACGCTCCTTCGTTTACAAGACGTCGAAGGCCGGCAGTCCAGGTGTGTTGATATCGTTCAATAGCATCGGCGCGCATTTGATCGACTACTAGCACGACGATCAATTTTGGCGCTTCAGCGAAGAGATTTCCGGCGTTGCTGTAAATTACCAGCGCAACAACCACCGCACAGCAGAATTTAAGTTGCCCCATCACTGCAGGTTGCCCGCTAATGGCCAGACTAGGAGAATAACGGGTAGTCCTATGGACACCACGAGTATTTCCAGTGGTAACCCCATCCTCCAATAGTCACCGAATTTGTACCCACCTGGCCCCATGATGATCGTGTTGTTCTTGTGGCCGATGGGCGTCAGGAAAGCACACGAAGCAGCGACTGCAACGGCCATCAAGAATGGATCCGGACTAACTCCGAGCTGTTGAGCAATGCTGAGCCCGATCGGAGCAGCGATCAATGCCGTAGCAACATTGTTTAGTACATCCGACAAGGTCATAGTCACGATCATGAGAATCGCAAGGACGGCGACTACAGGCAATCCTTGTGACCAATCAACAATGCCTTGTGCGATCAAGGCCGTCCCGCCACTTTCTTCTAGCGCAGTTCCTATCGGAATCAAGCAGCCAAGTAAAACGATGACCTCCCATTGTATCTTCTCGTATACCTGGGACGGTGGCACGATACGGAACAGTAGATAGATGACGGCGACGGCTCCGAGCGCAACTGGTAAGTAGAGTAGGCCGACACTCGCTGTGAGGACTGCTGCGGCGAAAGTTAGAACTGCCAGCCAAGCCTTGTTCCGCTGAACTACTTCGAGTGGCTTTTCTTTCCGGTCGGCTAGCGGGAGGCAGCCCAGCCAGTCTACAACACCGTCCAGGATATCTTCATTACCGATGAGCAACAACATGTCACCAGCCTTGATACGTAACTTGCGAACCCGATCGTGAAACTGTTTCCCGTTACGTGAGACACCGAGTAGAGTCACCTGCCTCCAGAGGAGTCTGAGGTCATAGGCGGAACGCCCAACAATTCGCGCACCTTCCGGCACAGCAACTTCAAGTAGTTCGGGTTTTTCGCTTGTGACACCTTCGTGCTTTGCACCGCCCGCGTATTCCAAACCTGCCGAGCCGATGAATTGTTCGATTGCGTGAGGGCGACCCTTCATGACGATTACGTCGCCCTTGCGTATAACCTCAAGATCGATCTTGCCAGTGAGACGCTTGCTTTGGCGGACAAGACCGGTAAGATCTTCCACATCGTGCTCATCTCTTGCGATCTTTCGCAGGTCCTGCAGCGTCTTGTCGATCGCTATTGATGAGTCCTTAACTTTGCCTTCAGCAATGTATTTGCTTAGGTCCATCAAGTCTTCGGCGCTGTTGTGTTTCCTCCGTTCGACCGGAATGAATTTCCACCCGATAATCGTGACATAGGTGACGCCGACGATCGCTACAATGAGTCCGACTGGCGCGAAATCGAACATACTGTAAGAGCTTCCCAGGGACTGCTCTCGGAAGGTCGCAATAACGACGTTTGGAGGCGTGCCGATCAAGGTGACCATCCCGCCGAGAATGGATGCAAACGAGACCGGCATAAGACTGAGTGCCGGACTCCGTTTAGCCTTCCTCGCAGCTTGCATATCTACTGGCATCAATAATGCGAGTGCTGCGACGTTGTTCATGACCGCACTCAGTGCAGCGGCGACTGTTGACATGATAGCGATATGTAGGCGCAGTTTCCGCGACGCGCTAATCAGATAGCGTGCTAACACCTCAATCGCCCCTGAACTCTTCAGTCCTTCGCTGATGACTAGCACCAGTGCGATGATCACCGTCGCAGGATGTGCAAATCCGTCAAACAACGCATCCTGAGGTATCGCTCCACCCATGGAGGCAACAATTAGGGCGCCAAAGGCAACGACGTCGTATCTGATCCGACCCCACAAGAGTAGGGCGAAGACTGTCAGAATCACTCCGAAAAGAAGTAGTTGATCACCAATCATCGAGATTATTGTCCTTGGAGCAGAATATCCAGAAAGTGAGAAGGCTGTGACTGTTGCCAACACCTGCAGTGTCGTGTTTCAGCATACATGGATAGTGTATAAAATACTTCCTGTAAGTGTGTCAGTTTCACTTGAGTGAATGGAGTGTTAGTCATAGAACACTTGGTTCTCAAAGGAACATTAGCTGTGCCGAAATTATCCGAAGCATTACCAGGAAGATCCACGGCAATGCCTGTGCCAGACTCGCACTTTGTTAACGGTAATCCACTTAAGCCACCGTTTCCGAAGGAATTAGCGATGGCTTTGTTCGGTTTGGGCTGCTTTTGGGGCGCCGAGCGAACATTCTGGCAGATCGAGGGCGTGTACACGACTGCAGTCGGGTACGCAGGTGGTTACACGCCTAATGCGACTTATCAAGAAGTGTGTACTGGGCAGACGGGTCACAATGAAGTCGTCCGGGTCGTCTTTGATCCCGAGTCTGTGAGTTATGCACACTTACTGAGAGTTTTTTGGGAATCGCACAACCCGACCCAAGGGATGCGTCAAGGCAATGATGTGGGTACCCAGTACCGATCAGGTATCTACACTTACGAAGACACTCAGTTAACGACTGCGCGGATCTCACGTGCAACTTACGAACAAGCGTTAGTGCAGGCTGGACATCGTGGCGCGATCACGACTGAAATTCTCGATGCACCATCGTTCTATTATGCCGAGGATTACCATCAACAATATCTTGCTAAGAACCCTCTTGGTTACTGTGGTCTTGGCGGTGTCGGTGTTGATTGTCCGAGCTGGGCATCTTCGTAGTCGACAACAAATCAGGTCTTAGTGTCGATGGTTAGGGATTCGGGGGTGTATTAACGCCCATATCGACCTGTATTTCGAAACGCCTAAAGTTTGAGTACTTTGCTTCGCAGTTGACTTCAAGATTTCGCTTGGCAAAAGGGCTGAAGGTCAGTGGACGAAGTCGAACTTTGTACCGCTCGGTCATTGTTTCTGGTACGAGGATGCCTAAGTGTTCGTCGGCTTGGTATTTCACACGCATTTGAATTTCAAGTTCAACCTCTTCATCTTTAGCTCGAAAATCAGTCTGTATCACACGTCCTGTTGTCGGTTCAATCCACACCGTGCCATGACTGAACAGATTTCCGCCTTGACCATTCTTAACTAATGCAGGAGCAGTGTGCTCTTCAAACTCAAGTTCCCATACAGAGATTCCATCAATTTTTCGGTCTCGTTTTTTCTTAAACAGGAAGCGATGCTGGTCCGACGCTGCGAGCAATTGCAAAGCCATAGTAGGGACGTTCATGTTTCGACTGATCCCACCGATGTTGTAGCGTGCGCTTTCCATGATGAGACGACGACGCACAGGCCCAGTGATGATTGGTGATTCTCGAAACACGTCTTCGAGGCGTTGTTGTCGATCTTCTACCGGTGTTCCATTGACTGAGATAACATCTCGGAAGGCGAGCCACGGCTCCTGCTCACCTGGCATGCTAAAGACGAATAGGTCGGAGACCAGCCGACGATTGTTAATACCGTCAGTCACTTGCAGGTAGTGTTCCTCGGCGATAACGACGCCGAGATCTCGTTGATATTGATCCACGTACTCCGCAGCCAAGCTTAGTACGTTTTCTAACGTGGATTCCTGTGCCCCTGAGGAACTTGTTCCAAATATGCTGATACTGCCAATAAGGACAAGGGCGATTTTTGAAAGCCAATGCTGGATTCTGAGGTGCTCCATCGTCGTCTTTCCTGATGCAGTCGGTCTTGGATATGGAGTTGGTGGTACCACTGCAGTTACCACCTCGAAACAAGACCTTGTGAAGCACGGAAATTGGTCGGGGCGCCCGGATTTGAACCGGGGACCTCCTGCTCCCAAAGCAGGCGCGATACCAAGCTACGCCACGCCCCGATTGATTTGGACACGGTCATTACAACCTATCATACCAAGCGTACCAATCGAAGCACGATGGTCTAGCACCTTCCGTCACATTTTCGTGCGGTCTGACAGTGAATGTTTTTTTGGTCTCATTTTCTTGTTAAGAAACTCAAAGAATCTATTTGTACGGGCGGGGGTTAACGAGGGTGTGTCTCGTGCTGCCAAGTTGCAAGGAAGGCTCGTAGTTGACGAAACGCCTGCCCGCGATGACTAACTGCAATCTTTTGCTCCGGTGAAAGCTCGGCAAAGGTGCATGCGAGCGGTGGAAAATAAAATATGGGATCATAACCAAAGCCGGCCTTCCCACGAGGTTCAGTTGCAATAAAACCTTCAACTGCACCTTTGGCTTCGAAGATTATTTCCTTGTCTATTAATGTAAGTGCGCAGACAAATTGCGCCGGACTTTCGTTGCCTCCACAGTTGGAGAGTTGCTTGTAAATCTCAGAAAATTTTTCTTCGTAGGTTTCGCCGTTAAATCGCGATGATCGGACTCCCGGCTGACCGTCTAGTGCATCGATAGCAAACCCGGAGTCCTCAGCAACTGTGAGCATGCCTGTCTTGGCGGCATAGTGCTCAGCTTTGATACGTGAATTTTCAGTAAACGTCTGACCCGTTTCCTCGATTTCACCGATGGCAGGAAATGAGCGCAAAGTGAAGAATTCTATCGGTAAACCATCGAGAATTATCTTGATCTCGTCGAGCTTACCCTGATTGGTGGTTGCGATCAGTAGTTGCATCAATGAGAAACAATCCAACGATGTCACGTTGAAGTTCGATTAAATGTCGAGTGCCGATGTCAGCCAGTTCCAAAAGTCGGTCCAAGGCGTCTCGCCCGAACGGTTCCGCTTCTGCCGTACCTTGTACTTCGACAAAGCGACCATCACCAGTTTTGACCACATTCATGTCAACATCGGCACTAGAATCCTCTTCGTACGCCAGGTCTAGTATGGGTGTGCCACCAACGATACCGACACTCGTGGCCGCTACATAATCTTGTACCGGCATTGAGTCGATGATACTTGCTTCACGCATCTTCTGCAGAGCCAAGACGAGTGCTACAAATCCACCTGTAATGGATGCCGTTCGAGTGCCGCCATCGGCTTGTATCACGTCGCAGTCAATCCAAATAGTCCGTTCACCGAGAGCCTCGAGCTGAGAAACCGCCCGCAACGAACGACCGATGAGGCGCTGAATTTCTTGAGTTCGCCCACTAACCTTGCCTTTCGACGCCTCGCGCGTGACACGGGTGGTTGTGGCTCGAGGTAACATTCCGTACTCCGCAGTGATCCATCCCTTGCCGGAACCGCGCAGAAATGGTGGCACTCGATCTTCAATGCTGGCAGTGCAAATAACTCGTGTCCGACCTGCTTCAATTAACACCGAGCCTTCAGCATGGAGCAAGTAATGCGGTGTTAATCGAGTTGGACGAAGCTGTTCAGCATTACGGGCGTCTGAACGAATCGATTCATCCATCAATAAACTCCTATGTAAACCGTGCGCGGTTTCTGTTTCTGAGTGCTGCAAGCTTCCACAATAATCGTTGCCTTATAATGGCTCAACCCACTTAAGGGATTGTGCTAACGGACGACGTAAATCTATATGTCCGGCTAAGGTGTCAACTTCTTGACCTTCTATAAGAATTTGTACGCCAGTAATCGAGGGAAGATTAACCGTCAAAGTGTTTACGATAGCGTAGATCGTAAACAATTCTTCCAGTGAACCACCCGAGTGCTCGGTGTTAATTTCACGGCTAAAGTCGACGAAAGCATCACCTCGGTCTGAAATGTAAACACCTAACAGTGTTGTTCCTTCTGGCAGCGCCGACGTTAGTGGAGGCTCTGGAGGTAAAAGTTGCTGTTCGATAAGCAATCTCGCTTGATTTGTGGTTGCCACGTCTTCGGGAACGGCATGCTCCCGTCCGACTAAAACTGTGCCTTGTTCGGCAACATAAAACAGCGTAGCTGGGATTGTAGGTAGCAATGCATCGGGATCGTCGACCAGTGGAGAATTCGACGTGGTGTTGACGGGATCTTGTCCCGT
>CETX01043675.1_pt1 | contig 12522 bp, 6 predicted proteins | sample 356501 | NCBI WGS metagenome assembly CETX01 (sample SAMEA2623390, study PRJEB7988) | marine metagenome | biome: marine biome (ENVO:00000447); feature: mesopelagic zone (ENVO:00000213); material: "saline water (ENVO:00002010), including plankton (ENVO:xxxxxxxx)" | depth 450 m | reverse complement strand
TTCATTTCGGTTCTGAGGTCGTTGTACATGTTGATGATTTCGTCTGAAAAGTCTTCCAGTACATTACTCACCAGCACGTCTTCTTCTTTTCGCTCGTTATATTTTTCGACCAGTGACTTAAACCGTTCTGAGAAATCAAACGCTTTGGTTTTATTAACCTTTTTAAACTCACCTAAAGCTTTTGCCAGCATCTGCTGAAGTAACTGTATTTTGGTATTAGGCAGCTTTATCTTTTCTATCTTGGCAAGGTAATCATCGTCGAAGATATCTATTCCATCTTGGCCTTGTCCAAGCTTGAAGATTTCTTCAACGCCATCGGCCTTTAACGCCTCGGTGATCATTTCGCGAACTTTGGCATTCATCTGCGCGGTATCTGGCGCATTGCCTTTGGTTAGCTTGTACACGATGGAGCGCACTGCAAGGTAATAGTGAATCAGGTCTCGTTCTTTTTGGTTAAGCTTTTCGCTACCACAACAAACGTCATAGGCGGCTTTCAATCGTTTCACCAATGCCATGAACCGATGCTCTAGCTTTTTGGTTTGTAGCACGAACTCAGCGGCATTATTCAAACAGTTTAACTGAGCAATAGGTTTGCCTGTGAAATAGTCGCTGGCATCAAAGCCATGGGTAAGCTTAGCAAGAAGGTCTAAATGATCTTTCACAACCACCACAGACTGGGCGATATCTTCGAAATTGGTTTCATCTGTCTTGGCATATTGGGCCAATGCTTTATTCATTTGGCTTTTTATACCAATGTAATCAACGACTAGGCCCTTATCTTTGCCTTCGTATTTGCGGTTAACACGAGATATCGTCTGGATCAGGTTGTGGCGCTGTATGGGTTTGTCGATGTAAATCGTGTCGAGGAATGGCACATCGAAACCGGTTAACCACATATCCACCACAATGGCGATTTTGAAATTGGACTTCTCATTTTTGAATTGGCGATCAAGCTCTTTACGGTCTTCCTTAGTACCGAGTAAATCCCACAATACTTTGGGATCGTCTTTACCTCGGGTCATTACCATTTTTACCCGTTCTATCGGCTTAATCTTTTTCTTTTCTTGTTCGGTCAGTATTGCTCCTGCTTCGCACTCTAATACTTCAAACCATTCAGGCTTTATGTCTTTCAGTGCTTGATAGAACTGCCAAGCGATTTCGCGGCTACTGCACACAAACATGGCTTTGCCTTTGATGGTTGAGCCTTCTAATAGTCGCTGCTCATAATGCGCCACAAAATCTTTCACCAGAGCTTCAATACGGTCAGGATCACTTAAAATAGCTGTCATGTTTGCTGAGGCTTTCTTACTTTCCTCTATTTGGTGTTCGTTACTGCCGTCTTCGGCGCATTGCTGATAATAGACTTCAATTTCTTCTAACTTGGCGTTGTTCAAAACCACTTTGGCGGCACGGCCTTCATACACAATACGAACGGTGATTTCGTCTTTGACAGACTCTGTCATGGTATAGCTGTCGACTACCTGACCGAACACATCCAAGGTGGCGTCTACCGGTGTGCCTGTAAAACCAACGTAGGTGGCATTAGGTAGTGAGTCATGCAAATACTTGGCAAAACCGAAGGTACGCTTAACACCAGCGTTAGGTCCTTTCTCCACAATGCGAAGCTTTTGGTCCAGATTAGTCTGGCTTCGATGTGCTTCATCTGAGATACAAATCACATTGCTTCGCTCGGTTAATAGCTGGGTATCTTCGGTGAATTTGTGGATGGTGGTTAAGAACACACCGCCGCTGTTGCGACCTTGTAATTTAGCACGCAAATCAGAACGGCTTTCTACCGACTCTACAGTCTGGTCGCCAATATAACCTTTGGCATTGGTAAACTGTTGGGAGAGCTGGTCGTCCAAGTCTGTTCTGTCTGTAATTAACACAATGGTTGGGCTTTCAAACTCAACACTTTTCATCAACAAGCGGGTTAGAAACTGCATGGTGAAGCTTTTTCCACATCCCGTTGCCCCAAAGTAAGTACCGCCTTTACCGTCACCTATTGGCTTACGGTGGTCTTTAATGTTTTGGTATAGCTTTCTAGCGGCGTAATACTGGGGGTAGCGACAAACAATTTTCACCTCATGTTTTGAGGTGTCTGGAAAGAATACGAAATTACGTATCACATCACGAAGCCGCGCTTTATCAAACAGGCCTTCTAACAGCGTATGCAAAGAGCTGATACCGTCTTTTTCAATCGACTCGTTACCTGTCACCTTTCGCCACGCATAGAAGAAGTCGTAAGGTGAAAACAAGCTCCCCATCTTGTTATTAACGCCATCGCTAATGACGCAAAGTGCGTTGTAGATAAACAACTGGGGGGTGTCTCGGCGGTATCGTGTTGTGAGCTGCACGTAGGCATCGTGAATACTGGCTTCCTCGCCACGAATCGCACTTTTAAACTCAAATACCACTATAGGTAAGCCGTTGATATAGAGAATACCGTCAGGGATACGCAGTTCGCCTTCAGTACCTTCTATTTCAAGCTGATTAACGATTTTATAGATATTGCTGCAATTAGTGGCTGAAACTACCGTTTCGAATTCAGGGTGTTGCTCGGCCACCTTTTGTTGATGGTTTTGTTCTATTAGGTTTGTTTCGTGCTTTCCGTTTAGTAATGCGGGAAGCAGTGACTCGACCACGTTATCGTAATCAATAAGCTGAATATACAAGTCTTTCTGGGAGGCTTTGCCTGCTTCGCTACTTGCTTCTCGCTTAAGTAAGAAACCATCACTTAGCCACTTACAAAAAGTTTTATTGCTTTCGTATAGGTCGCTAGCAGGCAGAAGTTCAATCTGGCGTATGATGCTATCAATTTCACCGTTGGTAATATAATCATCGGCATACCGCTTGGCTAAAAACGCTCGCAAGTCATCTTTGATAATAACGTCGGTAGGCGCACGCGCAATCTGATTACCGGGCACATAAGGATATCCCTGTCCTTCTAGTAACTCGATAATTGCCGCTTCTAATTGCGCTTCGGTAAACTTCATTAAAATCCTTATTCAATGCCAAGCTTTTCTTTATAAATCTTAAGACGTTGTTCCGCCCTATCTACAAAATCTTGATAAAACAAAATTTCAGAATAAAGCTCCCCATATAACTTACCAGTTTCAGGATCTTCTAGTGAATCTGTGCTAAACCAACCTTTGTCGCTTGGGAACTTCTTATATCCCTTAAGACGCAGAGGTTTAACGGTATCGCCAATCAGGTAACCGTAAAACTTTTTAATCCTTCCTTTTGATTTCGCGGCCAAAAGATGAGCATATTCCATCAAGTCTCCCATGTGGTCATCCATCGATATACCGGGTGCTTTAAACTCAATAATAATTGCCGCACCTTCTTGATTGAAAATCGCAATATCAGGCCGTTTTAGCTGGTTTTCACTCTCGTTTCTCTGAAATACTTCAGCAAGTGCAGCATCAATATCCCGTTCAAATAAACTTTCGTTTTCGGCCCAAGGGATTGAAGAAAGAGGCTTATCTGAAGCTATGTGCTCAAAGTAGTGATACTCTTCGTTGAGTATCCAAATATCGTGATCAATCTTATCGTTGCTATCTTTGCCTGTTGGGAAAAATATACTATGGACTATTTTTTCGTTTTCTTTTCTCCCCTCACCAGACTGAACCTTAAGTAACTTTTTAACAGCACAATTCAATATTTCAATCATTGATGAACGTCTAACGACCAACTGTGATAGGTTCGCCATATCCATTTTTTTAATGGTAGACGTATACTTCCAAGACATTTCGTTAACCTTATCCCTAAAGTCTTCATGCCTTGGATCAAGTTCTAGCAACTCTTGCTTCAAATCGAATATTTCAGAGGTATCATCAATGATCTCTTCTTGGTATTTTTTTAGCACCCTCTTAGCTATTTTATCCGCAGTATCTCCATACTTAACTTTCACACGAGCATCGAAAAGCATATTGCTAGAGATACCGAACTTCATACCGGTTTCTCTAATAAGAGCATCTCTATCAAAGTCAGTAGGGGTTAACAATCCAAGAACAAAATCCTCGATTGATTCTAGAATATCGTCCATTGATGGACCGCGTGAAATCATTTCTGAGCTGCTGCAACTTGATGGGATATTAAAATTATCACGACGAACATTGACGTGTTGTTCGAGATAGTCACTCTCAATCAGTATGAGATAAAACTTTCCATCTAGTGGAGTCTTCCTGTCTTTCTGTACCTTTAAGAATGATTTCGTCACAGATTTTACAATTGACGAGTTAGCACATAATGCCACTTCATGTTCAAAACCAACGTGTCTATCAACAAAAAACTCGTACTGGCTAACGGAGAGCTTGTGAATACCAATATTGCTGTCGTTATCGTGAGAACATACGATAGGAATGTCTGGTACCGGCTTCTTGTCTGGTAAATCTTCAGAGGTAATCTTTTGCAATTCTTCGTTACCATCAATTTTTGTTGAAACTTCTATACAAAAGTCACCAATGACAGCCTTGAGTGCAATTAGCCTGTGTAAAAAGGTTATAAATATGTGATGTCTGAGATTTAAGGCAGAAAATTCTGCTGGTAAATTTCGGTTCCAAAAATGTCTTCTTGCGGCTTCTTTCGATAACCCCGTCAATGTGACTATTGTTTGAACATCTTTCCCTTCAGCATCACTTGTATGAAAAGATCCCTCGGATATTTCTTTAGTATTGTTGGCGACATTAAGCGTTCTCAAACAAGTCTTACCATCAGACTTATAAACACTTTCAATTTTCAGATTCTCAAAAAAGTGGAAATACTGTACTCGTCCTGACCCGAAACACTTCCCTATTCCCTTAATTTTCAAGTCGTCTTTAAAAGTTGAATCCTTGGTAACAAACGCCTTAACCTGTTGATTTCCTAAGCCAGCTCCGTTGTCACTACAAGCCACTGTGACACCAATTTGATCGTCAGAGACTAAGTCAAGGGAATACAACTCAATGTCAAACCGAATATTTAGTGGTTCGATATCGTCATGAATGTCTTTCCTAATCAAATAGGAATCAATGGCATTGGATATCAACTCTTCAAACACCACAAACCGGTTATCAGCGATGCCCGTAGTCTTTTTGCTTCCCCTTATATCAAGCGTCATCCTGCTGTTCCTCCATCTCATTTTTGTCGCTAGCAAGATATTGGATAAGCATTTCTTGGTATGCTTGTGGGTCTTGTTCAAAAAGAATCTGACTCGCTGTATACCTAAAGACTGTCTCCCTACCAACTACAATTTCATAGTCGCTACTCTGCTCATCAAGCCAATCATTGAACTCTGGAAAATCTTGATAATTTATTCTGGTCGCACGCTCTGGAGCGATAGTCTTTTTATGCTTCGAATAAACAAGTGCGGCCAAACCATCAACAGAGGACATAACAAAGTCTGCACATGGTGCATCTATTGGATTATCATGGTATCCATCTTTCCCATGAGATGCCGCTCCAAATTTATTTCTAAGTTCTGAAACCACATTAACTAGTGATCCTGCAACTCTTCCTATAAGTTCATTTGCAACAACATTATGATTAAATGGAACCTCATCTTTAACTTTTTTAAAGAGCGGATAGAACTCGTTGGGAAGTGCTTCTTCTCCAACTCTATCAATTATTACAGTCTTAAATATGGACTCTAAAAAGGCCTTTGAAACATCCAAGCATAAAGGGATATCTTGCTTAATAACTGCCGCTTCAAGCCTCATTTTCTGTTCAAGTAAATGAATTGCCGAAGGATCAGTACTGATTGCTTTGGAACTCAGTCGTAACGGACCGGAATAATCATCCATGAATATTGGCCTCCAACGAAACTTCACCAGTGATTAATTTAGGTAACAAGTAGTCCCTGGTCTCTATAAGCGAGTTCATTTGTTTTACATTTTCAGTAATCTTGTCGTAATTGACTTTAACAATAGATGTAAAAGCTTCAATTACAGGCTTTGAAGGGACAATAAGTTTAATACTTCTAAACGTTTTTTTACTTATTTCTGCAAACGTTGTTCCGCCAGAAATGCCTTTGATTTCATCCATAATTGAATCTAGAAACTGCATCGTATATTCAGGCGTTAAGACCTTTTCACACTGTAAAGCTATATACCCCTGATTAATTGCTAAGGGCACTTTTGCGAGTGCCAAGTACCCCACAGGAGCTCTAGACGACATCAACACTGTATCAACAGGTAATAAGCCAGAAGTAATTTTTGCTAAACCGGCTTCTGTTATCTTACGACTTGTATCTAATAAAATTTTTGAACCATTCCCGGACAAATCTTTTGGCGATGTCCAATGAATATCACCGCCTTCCCAAAATTCTGGATTTTTTGTACTCGGCGTTGCGCCACCACTAATGCCTAACTCATCACCAGTGCTCGAAACTCTCCACCCCTTAGGTATCCAACCAGCAACACCAATATTTAGTTCATCCGTTTGTTCAAATTCGTTTGGGAATAAAGCGCGAATACCCTCTGGAAGAGGTTTGAAGTCTGGTAGTTGCTGCGCTTTTTGGCGCTGTTCAACTTTGTGTTGCAGTACTCCTGGAATATCGTTTCCAGCGGCAAGGACGTTGTCGATAACAGGATCAAAATCAACAAACCAGCTTTTAAACAAAGCTTGCACTATTTGCTCTAAGGTTTGGTTCTGATTTTCAAACAAAACAAGGCGTTTGTTTATATTTCCCCAACAAGACTCAATCATTTTTATTGTTTTTTGGTCAGGAATTAAGAGAGGTACATCCCTAAGAATCGAAGTGTTTAAGTTTGGCATGGTTGCGCCAATTGCATTTCGTGATATCCATTCACGTATAGCTGGAGATGATAGATATGCATGGAGAAACACTGGAGAGATTTCACAAGCTTCTCCGAGCCTTACCCTCAAGCAGCCAGTACCGCATAGCCAGCCATTTTCTCGAACTCCAACTAAAGCACATTTCTCAACATCGCCTCTACGACTATAAACGATGTCTCCTTCAGACAATTGGTACTTAGCAAGCCTTTTGATATCTTCTTGTGATACTCGCGCAATTTCCGAACTATCAATCTTTTCTACGCTTATGTTCTTAGGCATCACGGAAGGTATACCGGTATCTACATAATCAGAAGCATGTAACTGACTACCAAAGGGCCCAGTTTGGACTGAGCCACCAGTTCTATCCAGCAACTCTCCGAGAGAAGTAAGTTGCCAAGTATTCGGAAATTCGCAAATTGCTAGTTCACGCCCCATAGCCTAGCTCCGCTAAGTTTGCTCGAATCTCATTATCGAGCTCTTTTGTTTCTTCCATTTGAGCAAACAAGGTGTGACTGAGTTCACGCATTTTCACCTCAAATGAAATTCCATCATCCTCAATGGCTGCGGCACCGACATAACGACCTGGCGTTAGCACATAATCATTGGCTTTGATTTCCTCTAAGGATGCCGATTTACAAAAGCCTGCAACGTCTTCATACGCTTCGAGCTGCTTGTGTTCTTGTAGAAGCTCTTTTGTCAGGACTTCGTCTTTTTGCTCAGAGAGTGCCCGTTCGATAGATTGTTTATCTTGCCGCCATGCATGATAGGTGTTGGCGATCTTGGCGATATCATCGCTGGTAAGCTCTTTATGTACTCGACTAATCATACTTCCCATTTCACGGGCATCTAGAAACAGCGTTTCGCCTTGTCTGTTGCGGTAGCCTCGCACTTTGTCTTCACGTTTATTTTTGCTGATAAACCACAAGCAGACCGGGATTTGTGTGGTGTAAAACAATTGGCCGGGAAGCGCAATCATGCAATCGACTAAGTCGTTTTCAATGATTTTCTGACGAATAGCAGCTTCACCACTGATGTTAGAACTCATTGAACCATTCGCCAACACAAAGCCTGCCGTACCGTGTTCACTAAGCTTAGATATCATATGCATGATCCAGGCATAGTTAGCATTACCTGTTGGCGGCACATCAAAACCTGCCCATCGAGGATCGTCGGTGAGTTCATTGTCGGCGCGCCACTGCTTCTGATTAAACGGTGGGTTCGCCATAATGTAATCGGCTTTTAAGTCTGGGTGCTGGTCTTTGAAAAAAGTATCAGCGGCAATGTCACCGAGATTGGCAGAGATACCTCGAACAGCTAGGTTCATCTTCGCCAGTTTATAAGTGGTGTTGGTATATTCCTGACCGTAAATGGAGATATCTTTGCGATTGCCTTTATGACTGTCGATAAACTTTAACGACTGCACGAACATACCGCCTGAGCCACAACATGGGTCGTATATCTTGCCTTTGTAGGGCTCTAGCATATCGCTGATCAGGGTAACCACAGACTTCGGCGTATAAAACTCGCCTCCGCCTTTCCCTTCGTTGGCGGCAAACTTACCAAGAAAGTATTCATAAACTCGACCTACTAAATCTTCCTCGCTCATGTCGCATTCGCTAGCAACGGTATTGATGTTATTAATGGTGTCAATAAGTGCGGCGAGCTTACTTACGTCCAACGACAAACGCGAAAAGTAATTATCCGGTAATGCGCCTTTTAACGATGGGTTGTTTTTCTCTACGGTATGTAATGCAGTGTCAATTTTAACCGCGATATCGTCTTGCTTGGCTTGTTTTTGAATTGTCGACCAACGGGCTTCTTCAGGTAAGTAGAACACATTATCTTTAGTGTAAAACTCGACCATATCAATATAGTCGCCCATGCCTTCTGCTTTGAGCTTTTCTCGTTGGGCTTCAAACTTATCGCTGATGAATTTAAGGAAGATAAGGCTGAGGACTATGTGCTTATATTCTGCTGATTCAACGCTTCCACGAAGCTTATTGGCTGCATCCCACAATGCTTCTTCAAAGACGATTTCTTTTTTATTTAATTTTGTAGTTTTTGCCATGAACTTTAATTCCTAAAACTGCTTATGCAACTGCGACGGCAGTTATGATTGATATGATAATTGCTACGATTGCAACGCCTAGAGCTTTCACCGCTATTCTATTGGCCAATTCAGCTTCTTTGACCGACAGGTAGGCTAAATAACTAAAGTAAGTAGTTGCAGTTAATTGCCAATTTCCCGATTGGTTATGTAAATACTCGGTTGAGATGTGCGTTAGATTATCCATACTGTTTGGACCATTCGGTTGTAGGCAAATATCACGTAAAATTTCACCAATACGATACTCATCAATACCATTAAGTTCTGATGTTTTTGCTGCCTCACAGACACTAAACTGCTCTTTGCGTTTACCTTTCTCTAATACATATTCTGTTACCCTGAGTACATCAGGTTTAGACTTATCGACAATACTCATAATACGTCCTTGTATCCCGGTGCAATGGCCAAATTCTGAACATTATTCAGTGTAAAACGATTCTGTAGCCACAACTGGTATTCTGCACCTTTTAGCGTTCCGCGTTCAGTGCAGTCTACGTTCCAACGCCTTAATAAGTAACCGGCCATAGCTGCTCTCACCTCAATTAGTAGCTGTCGGTTGTCCATACCATAATCCATTTCGATGGCGGTGGGATACTCAACGTTCTTTGGGTGTGGCACGAGTTGAAGCGGGATAAGGCGCTGCCATTCTGTATCGACTTCTGCGCTTTCTTCAGCCATTGGAGTTTCTTTAATCGTTACTTTGCTGATCCGCGTAAGCACGAAGTCTCGGAAACTCTGGCTTTTACGGTCATAGGCTCGGACATGCCAACGAAGGCCATTATCAACTATAGAATGTGGCACTAATTCTCTGGCACCAGAGCCGCTTGATAGTGAGGTATAAATAACACTTACAGCTTTGTTATTGAGGATGGCTTGAACTAACCTTGCCACAATAAAAATATCAGGAATGTTTAAACTGGATGGTGCTTCTACCGGAAAATGGATATCACCAATGGCATCAAACCCATCGGAAATGTCGTTAGCAAGTTTGGTTAGCGTGCGGCTGGCATCATGCTCAAATACAGGTTTAAATTCCGGCGTTTGAAAATACCGTTTTTCCCGTGAGTCGTAAGAAAGGTTGTTTGGCGCAAGTTCTTTATAAATACTGAAATCACGCGACCCCGCCGACAAGCCTACCTGAAACCGATTGATTAAGTCCTGGCGGTATATCGAACCTTTGAACAATAAGCAAAAGTCGATATAGGCAAGGCGTTGTTTTTGAGCAAAACTAATGGATTCGAGCATCGTCCCTGCGGTTATTACTACACTTTAGTCTAGTGTGGTTCATTTTGACATGGTTGTAAAGTGTATATAATCAGCAGTGCTACAGTGAGCCTCGATTGTGCGAATTGAGTTTTCTAAAGCGGTAAACACCTTAATTCCATTGGCAAATCTTGTATCTGCTCAAGCACATAAGAGTCGGATTTGGTAGCGCCAGCGAAGTAAGTATTACCATTACTACTTTTAATGATCGTTAAGTATCTAACTGCTCTGGTTATCGCCACATATACGAGTGCTAGCTCTGCTTTTTTTGCATCCGGCTTTTTCTTTTTACTTATTCTCGGATCAACAAAATACACATGCTCAAACTCTAATCCTTTGACATTATGAACATTAGTTACCGTAACTTGGCTTTCCGTAGGCTCTCTTGATATCTGTTCATCGGTATCATCTTTGCCACGCAAGAAATAGCTAATCTGCTTCCGTTTTAGAATGCTACAGGCTTTCTTCGCTTCTTTATTTGTAGTGACAACAATCGCAATGTCGCAGATCTTAACGTTTGATTTGCGTAATTGCCGGATATCGTCAGCAACCTGCTCTAAGGCCTTCTCAAAATCATCGGTTTCAATCAACACAGGTAACGGTGCGTTAGCATCATCGTTTAGCACTTGTTGTTCTACCAAATCCTCATCCTGCCTTAATACGGCATTTGCCAGATGAGCGATTGGAGCAGTTGATCTTCGATTTACTGCAATTGATAGCGTTCGCAGACCACGTATTTCTTTCGCTAAGTTTACTGATGTTGCCCCACCTTTAAAGTCAAAGATTGACTGGGCATTATCACCAACCAGCATTACCCCACATTTTTGTCGTTTAACGATAGCAAAGATTAACTGCCACTCTAAGGGGCTTAAATCCTGAACCTCATCAACAAGGAGATGTTTTATCGGATCAATCGTGGTGTTAGGTTTACTTTTCTTTGCTGCGGCTCTAGCACACCTGATAAGCTCTTCGAAGTCCATAAGTCTCTCAGGCTCTATAGCATCTTTCTTACTCTTGCGGTAATGCTCAATTAGACAATTAAAATCAGCGTAAACAATATCGGGAACCAAACGCGTCTTTAACCTTATGGCATCCTTTAAATTGCCGCTGTGGTAGTAGTAAGCAATGACATTTTGGACGTCTTCAACCGTAATTTTTCTAGGATATTTATCCCGAATCGGTTTGGATAACTTTTCTACGATTTTGTGGATATGCGTCGAGTCAATTTTTGGTTTTCTCGTTGAATATTTCTCCGCAACTCTGAAGCTAAAACTGCTCAACGTTGAGATTCGAATATCGCAATAACGTTTATCGCTGCTGTAGAGGCGTTCTTTTAATACCTTAGTTGCGGCATTAGTAAATGTGAGTATCTGGATAGAATCAGGCTCTGCTCCTTGATCTACAAGGTATTTAGCACGTTCAAGCAAGCAATGTGTTTTACCCGTTCCTGGACCGGCCTTAACCCTTATTCGCTGATATGGCGATTGAATAACTGCTCTTTGCTGCGCTAAAGATTCCTCGGCCGAAACAGTCATCTGACTGAAATCATATGTGTCTTCCAAAGAGTCTGCACTGGTTCCGAAATTGTAATTATCGGTATCGTATTTAAGCCCGAAAGCGGCTGAAATTGCATCTAAGCGGTTCTGCAGGTGTTCAACGTACCACTGCTCATCTATTGAATAGGTCTTAAGTGACTTATCTTTAGCAATTAGGACTTCTTCAATATCTTTCAGCAGTTCGATGTACTCAGACCTATTTTTAAAGCTTAGAAGCTTGCGCACGAACCTTTTTGGCAGTTTGTAAAAATACGCAGGATCGATGATTTCCAGCGTAGGCAACGCCATCGGTATATCATTTAGCTGCGTCAGACTGATGTTGATCTGTTCGTCTTTTAGACTCTTATCTCTGTTCCTTGCATGCCGATACTCAAACCTAGTGATGACTGCCAACTCATCAAAACCATTCACAAGAAGCGGATTATATTGGCATTCCTTTAGCAGTTTATCGTACTGAATATAATGGTTTGAGGTTTGGCGTTTGCCAAAGTAAGTCGTGTGCGGTGCAACATCACCAATTTCATCAACTTCCCCATTAGAAGGCGGAACGAGATAAATAAAGGGACGAAATAAACCGTAAACATTGACTGCTTGATCAACCCTAATAACTGACGCACCTTCAATTAACTTAAAATACTCATCCTCATACAGTTTCGATACCAGATGCTCCATGATTAATTGGACTTCCTCAGGCGCAAACCGCGCAGGAATAAAGTCAAAACGAAGAGCATCTATGTTTGTTTTATCTGAGCGTTCGCTTATTTGAATGAGAAAGGTTTTTCGCTTATCGCCGTTCCACTGAACCTTAAACGCTTTCGA
>CETX01043116.1_pt1 | contig 12557 bp, 10 predicted proteins | sample 356501 | NCBI WGS metagenome assembly CETX01 (sample SAMEA2623390, study PRJEB7988) | marine metagenome | biome: marine biome (ENVO:00000447); feature: mesopelagic zone (ENVO:00000213); material: "saline water (ENVO:00002010), including plankton (ENVO:xxxxxxxx)" | depth 450 m | reverse complement strand
TTCCGGCTCAAGCAGGATGAAATAAATAAGGTTGATCAGACGCCTGGTCGGCCCGCTGAAAGACCGCGTTCCAGCCTCCCATTTTGCTATTGAACCTTCCGCTGCCGCCAGCATTGCCCCCATCATAGTCCTCGACCACCGGAATTGCCTGCGCACTTGAACCAGTCTTTCTCTGGTCAGGCTGTCGCTGGGCTGAAAGTGTTTCGACAGCATCTGCCACATTTTCGCAGAATAATTGGGAATCGTTCCACCATCGAAGCTGAAGACGATTAACCAAGGCGGCTTTGCAAAACGGAGGTTTTTTTCGGCGCCTTGATCTGCGGAGTCTGCTTTTTTGGAACCCGTGGATTTTTGGGGGTGTGTTATATTTTTCACAGTGGCTCTTAATCAATCAGCTTGGTTGTGGATGTAACTGAGCAAAGATTCGACGAGTATCAGCCTAGCCCCCCTTGTGCTTCCAGGATCACGCAAGCTTTTACTCTTGACCCTTTTGGAACTGATTAACTTGTACAGAGTACTTCGACTCAGCCCAGTTAGCGGACACCTTTGTCCAGGGTGAGGGAGCCGGATGAAGATTGGCAGGATGCTATTAACCCCCGTATTGTTCGGGGCCGGTTCTAGATTGTCACTTAAGTCTGCCAACATGGCCCCTGAATAAGAACATATCCAGGGACTTTCAGAAACCGGTCAGAAAACGGGTCTATTGGGGTGATATGAAGGTTATTTGAAGTTTTTTAGGCTCTATTTGCGGAGTTTCCCACTTTTTTGGGTTATTTGTGGATCAGGAATTTTTTGAGATTTCAGCGGGTAAGATCGACGTAATCTAGGGAAGTCCTCTGAGAGTAGAAGCTTGGCTAAAAGAAATATTCTGCGGACAAAGTACTGTCTCCCTCTTTTTGTATCATCTGGATAAACTTCGAGTTTTTCCACCGGCATCCAGAGTGCCTGTAAAGTTGTCTCCACGGAAGAGTGAGGTAGATGCGCTAAAGGCGATTCTGGCATATGCGGCCCAAATAGAAGCGGGCCGCCCTCAATATCTTTCAATCGACTTAAAATGGGTTTGAGGATTTCCTCCACGGCTTGAGGGCTGGTTAATCCCTTCCAGTCCGCGGACTTGAATCTGACAGCAATAGCGTTAATTGAAAGGTATTCATCATCAAACAGTTGGTATGCATATTGAAAGTAACTGTGCCTCTCGGCAGCATCCAAGAGGTAAGAAGCTGCCTCCAAGGCCATACTGATTCGTGTTTCATTGTTTAATTCGTGGATGATCCGACCGTCACTGTCTTTGGCAACGATCAGTTTCTCGCGGATTAAACCCACCGCCAGTTGGGCTAGTCGCCAACCGCGGTCGTCCCCTGAATGGGGTGTTTCCTCACTGATTCTCTTTTTACCGGCCATTAATCAAACGGGGGGGATTGTTTCAATCGCTTCGCGCAACGTTTGCTGCTCCAGGTGGGTATATATCTGGTGAGTCTTGGAATCCGAATGACCGATCAAGCGCCGGCGCACTTCCTCAGGTATGTTGGCATTCGCCATCAATGAGTTGGCTGTGTGCCGCAGCGAGTGAAAGGAAAGTGTGGATGTAGGGCGTACGCCATCCCTTACCTTTGTGTTTGGATCTATTCCTGCACTAACCATTATTTGTTTGAAAGACTGCGAAAGGCCAGTCGCCCCCCCTGAATCTTTCCCTGCCAACGATGGGCAAAGATACTCTTCGGGTTGGTCAAACCCCTTTAAGCTTTCAAGGTAGTCAGCTAATATTTTATTTAATGGGATTTCCATGGATTGGCGGGTTTTGGAAGCCGTAAAGCTAAGTTTCTTATCAGCCAGATTCACGTTATCCCACCTCATGTTGGCACAATCCCTGAGTCTTGCCCCCGTGTATAAGCCCAGCATGATAACCGTTTCCCAGTCCTCAGTGGGAGCCTTTTCAAGAAGCAGCGTAACCTGTGCAACGGTAAATGTGTCTCGTTTAAACGGAATCTGTTTGGGGCGGTCCACCGCTTCGACCGGATTGCTGGAGATGATTCCCTGACGCTTTGCCTTATTGAAGGGGGCATTAAGGGCCTTTAAGTCTGAGAGGATTGTTTTTGGCGCCCTTTTCTGCTTTTCGCGATGTCTCTTGAACCTCTCAATATCAGTGGCAGTAATGCCAGTTATCGGTTTATCGGATTTAGCCCCAATGATTTCAAGGAATGTCCTTATTACTTGCCTATACTTCAGATAAGTTCTGTGGGATTTGTCTGACCGTGCGCCCTCCAGCCATTCTTCAAGATGACTCCTTGTTGTAGCAGTACGGAATACTTCATCGGTCACACTCCCCAGTATGCTATTAAGAATTTTCTGGCATTGGGCTTCGTTCAGATAACCTTGTCGGGCTTTATCGGATGCCTCCTTCCAAGCCAGGGCAACACGTAACGCTTTGGATTTTTCCGTCTGCTTTGTGCTAACCTGAACACGTCGACCATCGGCGTCAGTAAAGCTAGCATACCAATAACGGGACTTTTTTCTTCTATGAACGCTTGCCATATTGGTGCTAACAATAGTGCTAACAATCGTCGATGTCCAAGGAAATTTATAACGGTTTTTTATGTGACTTTGTTTGGTTTTAAACGGTGGGTATAGAGCTGTGGGTTCGAGTCCCACCCGACCCACCATTTCCTCTTATGTTGCTAATCGCCAACGACCCACCACTTTTTTCCTAGCATAATCGAGCCATGGATTGGTTTTTGCGGGCTGCGGTCCTGTGGTTGGGAAGGGCGTGAGGATTCCTGTATTTTTGGTGCCAGTCAATCAAGGGTGCCGAGCACGGCTTGGGCGGCGCGGGTGGCGGCTCCGGGTTCGCCGAGTTGGGCTGCAACCTGGTCGAGGCCGTTGAGGATGCGGGTGCGTTCGGCTTTGTCCCGCAGCAGGCGCAGGCTGGCCTCGGCGAGATTGTCGGCGTTGGCGGCCGACTGGATGAACTCGGGGAACAACTCCTCGCCGGCGAGCAGATTAGGCATGGCGAGGTGCGGCACTTTCAGCAACGCCCGGCCAAGCGCGTGGGTCAGTGGGCTGGTCTTGTAGAGTACGACGGTGGGCACACGGAACCAGGCGCACTCCATCGTGACCGTGCCGGAGGAGGCGATAGCGATGCTCGCCTGGCCAAGCGCCTTGGCCAAGCCGCCGACCTGCAGGTCGATCTCGATGCCGGTCGGGATGTGCCGCCTAGCCAAGGCGAGCATCTCGTCGCTGGGTAGCACCATGCGAAGGCGTGTCTTGATTTTTTCCGAAAAAATCACCGCCGCCTCGAGCATCACCAGCAGGTGCTTGTCGATCTCGCGCCGCCGGCTGCCGGGCAGCAGCAGCACCGTGGGCTGCTCGGTGAAGAGATCCGGGTCGAGCGGCATGGATTTTTCGTCCGGCTTGGCCAAGGGGAAACGATCGACGAGCGGATGGCCGACGAACTCGACCGCAAACGCCGGCACGCGCTCCGCGTACCACTCCTTCTCGAACGGGAAGATGGAGAGCATCAGGTCGATGTTCCTGGCGATTGCGTGCACGCGGCCCTCCTTCCATGCCCAGAGCTGCGGCGACACGTAGCAGACGATCTTCGGCTGCCACTCCCGGAACGCGCCGTCGCCCTGCGAGTTGTGCCGGCGGATGGCCTTGGCGAAGCGGAGGTTGAAGCCGGGGTAGTCAATCAGCACGATGGCGTCCGGCTCGCGGCGGGTGGCCAGCTCGAACAAATGCCGGAACAGGCGGCGAAACTTGAAATAGTTTTTCAGCACCTCCCAGATGCCCACGACGGCGTGCTCGCTCAGGTCGAACTCCGGGCGCAGCGCGGCGGCCTCCATCTTCGGGCCGCCGGCGCCAATGAAGTCGATCTCGTCGCCGCCGGGCTGCCGGCGGATCGCATCGATCAACTCCGCGCCGAGCGTGTCGCCGCTGGCCTCGCCGGCGATCATCAGGATCGTTTTGCGCCCGTCACTCATGCGCCTTCTCCAAACGCGGCCACCGGCTCCGGCAGGTCTCGGCCGATTTCCTCCAGTCGATAGCCGAAACCGGGGCCGGTGAGCGTGCTCAAATCAACCTGCCCATTGCGTCGCCGGTAAATCTCCGGATGGATCACAGCCTCGGCCGCCGATGCTTCGGGATAAAACTGCATGCTGTTCGTCTCGACGCCCATGATCGTGCCGACTTGTGCAGCCAATTGCACGTGCGGAATCTGCGCCAGCATCGGGTTGGTGAGGTCCTGCACCATGAGCGTCATGCCGTGCGCCTTGGCCCAGCAGGCGCTGAGGATGGCGCCGGTCTGCGTCTTGCACGTCTTGAGCGCGACGCCGCTCCAGCCCAGCTCACGCCCGAGGCGGATCAATTTCCAGTCGTGCGCGCTCTCGTCGAGGAACAGCGGCTTGCGGGCGGAGACGCTATGCACGTCGATGCGGTGCGTCTCCAGTTCGTAAGGGAATGGCTGTTCGACATAGAGGATCATCCCGTATAGGCGCGGCTGCTCCGCGATGAGCCGGTCGAGAATCTCGTTGACGTATGCGGGGTCGGTGACGGTGCAGTTGAAATCGGCGGTCAACCAAAGCACGTCGTGCTCGACGGCGATCGTGCCGATCTTGGCCAACCGCGCGTAGTCCCACTCGGCGTCGTTGCCGCGCAGCTTGACCTTGAGGCAGGTGAGTCCGTCGGTGCGAATCCAGTCGGCGAGCAGCACCGGGTGGTCGTCGTCCGGCTCGTCTCCGGTCAACTCGCTTTCGTCGAGTGGGTCAAGCCCGCCGACGAGGTGCCACGCCGGCATCGTCGCCGGCGGGTCGGTGGCGAGGAACTCGTTAGGAAAGCGGCCGACGAACTCAACGTCCGAGCCTTTGGCCGGCTCGAGGAATTGGCCAAGGTCGCGGCTGAGAAACTCGGGTGTGTACGTCTCGTAAGTCGGCCGGCCAAGCGCCTGGCCAAGCGCGTCGTGCAGCGCCAGGTCGAAGAGCGAGCAGCAGACGAGCGCGGCCAGCCACGGCATCGGTTCGCCGGCGGGGCTGTCGGCGTTGAAGGCGTCGAGCAGCCCGGGCAGTTCCGTTTGCTGAAAGTCATGGCCAAGCTCCAGCGGGTGGCCAAGCGCGTCGAAGCCCGCCCACGCCTTGGCCAGGCGGATGCAGAACCGCTTCAGCGCGTCGTGGCGCGGTTCGTAGGGCAGGGCGCTTGGCCAAACCCACTGCACGCTCAGTGGCGTTTCGCCCCAACCGGTGGCGGTGCCGCCGTTGGCCAGGCGAACGGTGAGGCGCGCGCGCGCGCAGGTGACGTGGGTGAGGGTCTCGGGGCCGAACTTGAGCGGCACGCGGGTCTCGACCGGCAGAAAAAACAGCTCGGCGGCGGCGGCGCGGATATCCGTCGGCTTTGCCATCAACGGCGGTTTCGGCCGCCGGCCGGCCTGGGTTTCGTTGGCTTGGTGTCGTCCTGTTCTTTTGTTTTATCCCGAAAGAGGATGCCCCAAAGTCCGCCTTTGTTGAGCTTGGTGCTGACCTCGACGAGATTGCTCGAGAGGGAGGAAAGGTTGCTGGCCAATTCCTGGTCGCTGAACAGTTTGCCGGCGAGGCCTTCACCCCGCTCGGCGGCTGCTACGAGGTTGCGGAGCGACTCGGTGGTTTGGCGGATGTTGTCCAGGGACTCGTCGACGACCACGCGGTTGGTGGCGACGAGGCTCTGCATGTCGCCGCCGGCGGCCTTGAGCTGCTCGGAGAATGAGACAACGTTGTTGACGGCATCCTGAATGGGAGGGGTGTTGGTGGCAATGAGACGGTCGACACCGGCGATGGTCGATGAAGCCTTCTCCGAAATCTCGCGGAGATTGCTCAGGCCGGCAGCGAGGTTGGTGAGGGTCTGCTCGTCGAGCAGCTTGCTGTCAATGCGTTCCACGATGTTGGTTATCTGCGTGGCGACGACCTTGAGTTCATCAATGAGATCGGTCGCCGAGCGGGCGGTTCGGACCAGGTCGAACGATTCCTGGCAGACCACGTCGTCCCCGTCCTTGAGCGGCGGCAGCTTGTTCGCGCCGGGGATGACGCCGATGTATTTGTCGCCGAGAAATCCGGCGGTCTCGATGAAGAACTTGGCGTCGGCGCGGATCTGGTGCTCGGCCTTGATCTTGGCGTCGAGGGTGACGGTGTAGTTGTCGGTGTCTAGAGTGATCGCGCTGATCTTGCCGACCGGCACGCCGGCCATCATCACCACGGCATTTTTCACGATGCCATCGACGTTCTTGGTCTTGAGATGGATTGTGTAGATCTCGGTGAAGGGGTTGGTGCCCTTGGAGAAGTTGATGACCAGCGCGGCCGCCAGCACCAGCGAGATGACCAGGAACAGGCCGACTTTCCATTCTGTTTTTGCTTTCATGGTTAGAACTCCAAATCCTTGGGATCAGCGATGCCGTTGACAAACTTGTGAACGATCGGGTCGGTGGAATTGAAAATCTCCTCCGGCGTGCCGTTGGCATGGATGCGGCCGTGGTGCAGCAGCATCACGCGGTTGCCGACGCGGCGCATACTGCGGGTGTCATGCGTGACGACGATCGTTGTGCATTTCAATTGGTCGCGCATCTTGATGACGAGCTGGTCGATGCTGTCGGCCACGACCGGATCCAGCCCGGTGGTCGGCTCGTCGTAAAGGATGATCTCCGGCTTGTAAACAATGGCCCGTGCCAGTCCGACGCGCTTTTTCATGCCGCCGGACAGTTCGGCCGGCTTCTTGGCCTGCGTGCCGCCAAGATCCACCAACTCGAGGGCGTCGGCGACGGTTTCCCGGATGGCCGCCGGGGGCATCGTTTGCTCGCGGTCGAGGAGGAAGCCCACGTTTTCCTCGACGGTCAGCGAGTCGAACAATGCCGAGCCCTGAAAGAGCATGCCAAACTTGCGGCGCACCTTGATGAGCTCGCGCTCGGAAAGGTTGGCGATGCCTTGGCCGTCGATTTTCACGTCGCCCTTGTCCGGCTGCACGAGGCCGATGATGTGCCGGAGCAGCACGCTTTTGCCACAACCGCTGCCGCCGATGATGACAATCGATTCGCCCTCGTCGATCTGTAGATCCACACCGCACAGCACCTGCTGCTGCCCGAAACTCTTGTGCAGTTGGCTGACTTCGATCATTCCTGGTAAATCAGGAGCTTGTTCAGAATGAGTGTCACGAAAAAGTTGGACACGAGGATGCAGATGGAGGCGGCGACGACCGCCTCGGTGGTGGCCTTGCCGACGCCCTCGGCGCCCTGACCGCAGTGCATCCCCTTGTGGCAGGCAACGGTGGCAATGATGCCGGCGAAGATGAATGCCTTGATCAGTCCCATCCAGATGTCCACCGACCAAGTGTAGAACACCATGTTGTTCCACAGGAAGACTGGATCCAGCCCGAGCAGGTACACTGCCACCAGCATCCCTGAGACCAGGCTCATGCCGATGGCCTCGGCGGTGAGCAGCGGCAGGGAAATGAGCATGGCCAGCAGCCTTGGCGCGACGAGGTAGTCCACCGGGCTGGTGGCGAGAGTGCGGAGGGCGTCGATCTGTTCGGTCACTTTCATTGTGCCGAGTTGGGCGGCCATCGCGGCGCCTACACGGCCGGCGATCATCAGGCTCGTCAAAACCGCCCCGAGTTCACGGGCCATGGCCACGCTGACCACCGACATCACGGCGCTATCCATCTTCACCTTGTGAAACTGGATGTAAAACTGGGCGCACATCACCATGCCGGTGAACGCACCGGTGAGCAGGACCACTGACTGGGATTTGACGCCGATGAAGTGGAGCTGCTCAACGAGATCCCGGATGCGGAAGCGCTTGGTGGCTATGGAGCGCACCGCCTCCAGGAACAGGATGGTGACTCTGCCGAGGTTGGCGAGCGCATCCTTGATCGGGTTGTCACCGGAATGGCCCATGAACAGTCAGACGCATTGTACCAATCCACCTGGGCGGTGGCGAGTCCGCAATCTGCCCGCCGCTTGGCCAAGCGGGGATGCGCGGATCAGCTCGAGACCTTGGAGTCTTCGCCCTTGGCCTTCGCCTTTTTCTGATTGAAGACCAACTTGTCGTCCTTGGCGGAGATGACGATTTTCTCGCCCTCGCGCAGGTCGCCCCGGATGATTTCCTCGGCCATCGGGTCCTCGAGGTGTTTCTCGACGGCCCGGCGCATGGGGCGCGCCCCGTAGGTGGGATCGTGTCCTTGTTCCAGCAGCAGATCGCGGGCGGCTTCGTCCAGCTCGAAGTGGATGTCACGCTGGGCCAGGCGCTTTTGAACCTTCTCCAACTCGAGATCGAGAATCTGGGTGAGTTCCTCCCTGCCCAGTGAGCGGAACACGACGATGTCGTCAAATCGGTTGAGAAACTCGGGCCGGAAAACCTTCTTGGCCTCCTCGGTCAGGTTTTCCTTCATCCGCTCGTAGTCCTGCTCGTCGTCGGGGGCGGTGAAGCCCATGGTGGCCCCCTTCTTGAGCCGCTCGGCGCCGACGTTGGAGGTGAGCAGGATGATCGTGTTGCGGAAGTCCACCTGCCGGCCGAAGCTGTCGGTCAGCTTGCCCTCCTCGAGTATCTGGAGGAGCATGTTCATGACGTCGGGGTGGGCTTTCTCGACCTCGTCGAACAGCACGACAGAATAGGGGTTGCGGCGCACCTTCTCTGTCAACTGGCCGCCCTCCTCGTAACCGACGTAGCCCGGGGGCGATCCGACGAGGCGCGAGACGTTGAACTTTTCCATGTACTCGGACATGTCGAGCTGCACGAGCGACTTGCTGTCGCCGAACATGTTCACTGCGAGGCTCTTGGCCAGGAGCGTCTTGCCGACACCGGTCGGGCCGAGCATCATGAAGGCGCCGATCGGGCGCGCAGGATCCTTGAGGTCGGCGCGGCTGCGGCGCAGCGCCTTGCAGAGCGTCTCGACGGCCGAGGCCTGGCCGATGACTGTCTGGGAGATTTCCTTCTCCATCGAAAGGAGTTTCTGTACGTCGCCCTGTTCCATTCGCTTGAGCGGGATGCCGGTCCACTTAGCCACGACGTACATGATTTCATCCTCGTCCACCTTGACGCGGGCGTCCTCGTTGTTTTTCTTCCACTCGGTGAGGACGGTTTCGAGGTTCTCCTTGGCCTTCTTTTCCTCGTCACGCATGGAGGCGGCTTCCTCGAACTTCTGGTCCTTGATGGCCTTCTCCTTCTTGGTGCGTGTTTCCTCGATCGCCGACTCGAGGTTCTTGACCTCGGGCGGCCGAGTCATGGCCTTGATGCGCGCGCGCGCGCCGGCTTCGTCCATGATGTCGATCGCCTTGTCCGGCAGGAAACGCCCGGTGATGTAGCGGTCGGAAAGCTTGACGGCGGCCTCGACGGCCACATCGGTCAGTTCCATCTTGTGGTGGTCCTCGTAACGCGGACGCAGGCCCTTGAGAATATCGATGGTATCCTCGATGGAGGGCGGCTCGACCTTGATCGACTGAAAGCGGCGCTCGAGGGCGGCGTCTTTCTCGATGTATTTACGGTATTCATTGAGGGTCGTGGCGCCAACGCACTGCATCTCGCCCCGGCTCAGGGCCGGCTTGATGATGTTGGAGGCGTCCATCGTGCCTTCAGCGGAGCCTGCTCCGACGATCGTGTGCAGCTCATCGATAAACAGGATGACGTTTTTCGCCCGGCGAATTTCGTCCATCACAGCCTTGATGCGTTCCTCGAACTGGCCGCGGTACTTGGTGCCGGCGACCATCAGCGCGAGGTCAAGCGTGATGACACGCTTGTCGCGCAAAATTTCAGGGACGTTGCCCTTGATCACTTCCTGCGCGAGTCCCTCGACGATGGCGGTCTTGCCCACGCCGGCTTCGCCGAGCAGCACCGGGTTGTTTTTGGTACGGCGGCACAGGACCTGGATGACGCGCTCGATCTCCTCGGCTCGGCCGATGACCGGATCCATCTCGCCTTTCTTGCCAATCTCGGTGAGGTCACGGCCGAACGCCTTGAGCGCCGGTGTCTTGACCTGTTTCTTGTTGCCGCCGGATTCCTCTTCTTCCATGCCGGCGGCGACGCCCTCGTCTCCTTCGAAGTTTGGGTCCAGTTCGTGCAGGATTTCCTGACGGCACTGGTCGATGTCGATGTCGAGGTTCTTCAGCACGCGCGCCGCGACGCCCTCGCCCTCGCGTAGCAGACCCAGCAGGATGTGCTCGGTGCCGACGTAGGTGTGGTGCAGCGCCTTGGCCTCCTTCTTGGACAGCTCGAGCACTTTCTTCACGCGCGGCGTGTACGGGATGTTGCCGGCCAGTTTTTGGTCCGGGCCGGTGCCGACCTGTTTCTCGACCTCGAGCCGGACGGTCTCCAGGTCGAGTCCCATTTTTTGCAGCACGTTTACGGCGACCCCTTGGCCAAGGTTGATCAGGCCAAGCAGCAGGTGCTCGGTTCCCACGAAGCTGTGGTTGAACCGGTCGGCCTCTTTCCGCGCCAGCGCCAGCACCTGCTGGGCGCGCGGGGTGAAGTTGTTCATCGACTCGTCACTCATAAAAACCTTCAGCCACCATGACCCCACGGCGGGGCTTTGTCCAGCTTGGGGATGGCCACGATTGCGCTTGGCCAAGCACTGGGTTTAGTCGCCATTCTCCCGTGTGTTTTCCGGGGATTCGTCATTCGGCGTGGCCGGGCGGTTCACCTTCCTGAGCCGGTCCCGCAGCAGGTTGGCCCGGAGGATGTCTCGCTTCTCGGCGGAGAGTTTGCCCGCCCGGGCATTCTGCAGGTGTGCCGGCTGGGTGATGATGAACAATTCCTCGATCATCGCAGCTCGGCTGCCGGGGAAGAGGCTCAGGTCAATGCCCAGCCGGAAGAGGGAGAGCAGGTTCATCGTCTCCTTGGAGGATATGCTGTGGGAGTTGGCCAGGATGCCGTAGGCGCGGCCGATGTGGTTGTAAACCATCTTGGCCTTGTTCTCGAGGAGCTTGGCCCGCGCGTTCTCCTCGTGGTCGATGATCTGCAGCAGCACCTTGTTGAGCCGCTCGACGATGTCCAACTCCGTCTCGCCGAGGGTCATTTGGTTGGAGACCTGGAAGACGTTGCCCAGCGCCTCCGTTCCTTCGCCGTGCAGGCCGCGGACGGCCAGGCCCAGCTTGTTGACCGCCTGGATGATCTGGTTGATCTGCTCGCCCAACACTAGCCCGGGCAGGTGCAGCATCGCGCTCACGCGGATGCCGGTGCCGAGGTTGGTGGGGCAGGCGGTCAGGTAGCCGCGCCGTTTGCAGAAGGCGAAGTCGAGGGCGGACTCCAGCGCGGTGTCGAACCGGTCGATTGCCAGCCAGGCGTTGTCCACCTGCAGCCCGGGCAGCAGGGCCTGCATGCGCAGGTGATCCTCTTCGTTGATCATCACGCACAGCACCTCGTCGCGGCTGAGCACCATGCCGCTGCCAGCTGACTTGGCGGCGTGCTCCCGGCTGACGAAGTGGCGCTCGACGAGAATCTGCTTGTCCAGCGTGGACACATCCTCCATGCCGGTGTGAAAGCCGTCCCGCATCGGCTCCACCTCCATCACGGTGTCGCGGATGTGCTTGAAGGTCTCAACGCGAACCGATTTTTTCGCCCAGCCCGGGAACGGCGTTTCGGCGAGGTTGCGTGCCAGGCGCACGCGGCTGGAGAGGACGATCTTGTTGGATGGCCCCTTGCGACCGGCCGCCTCTGCCGGCTTAGATAGGATTTCCTGGATGTTCATCGCTCAGGTCACCTTGGGCTCGGAGAACTCCGATTTGACCCGGGAGATCTCATCGCGCAACTGCGCCGCTTTTTCGTAGTTCTCCTTGGCCACCGCCTTATCCAGCTTGGACTGCAGGGAGTGGAGCCGGTCCACGTACACCTTCGTCTGCTGCCAGACCGCCGGAGCCTTGCCAGTGTGGCGCGTGCCCTTGTGCATGCTCTTGAGCAGGCTCTCCATCCCTTCCGCGAAATGGTCGTAACAGTCGGGGCAGCCGAGCCGGCCAGTCTTCTTGAAATCAGCCTGGCTGAAGCCGCACTTTGGGCATTTCTCCGTGGTGGAGCCGGACTCCTCCATCTCCTGAGAGGCGCCGAGCCCCAGTAACAGGTCGGCCAGCGAGAAGCCGGCCGGGTCGTCCACGCCCTTGGCCTTCGAGCAGTCCTCGCACAGGTCGATCTTCTTGGTCTTGCCCTCGACCATCTGGGTCAGGTGGACCGTGGCTTCCTTTTCCTTGCAAATATCGCAGAGCATTCGTCTGGACAAAAAATCGTGTAAGCGCCTCCTGGGCGGCGGGGATAGGCGGTTTTGCCCCGCAACAACGCTCAAAAACATAGCACAAAACCTGCCAGAACAAAAGGCGGAAGCCGACAAAATGCCCCTTGGGAACTTGGCCAGGCGCTTGGCCAAGCGGATCGGTTGGCCGGATTCAGCGCCGGGTGATCCGCTCGCCGGAGATCTTGGTCAGTTCCTTGTACGCTTTGACCACCTTCTTGGTGACCGGCCCCGGCCTGCCGCTGCCGATGACCCGCTGGTCAATCTTCACCACCGGCACGATCTCCGCGCCGGTGCCGGTGAGGAAACACTCGTCCGCGTTGTACAGGTCGTACCGT